>Ga0208629_100859_pt1 | contig 13261 bp, 9 predicted proteins | sample LakWasMet19_HOW5_2_FD_183865 | JGI IMG/M metagenome (GOLD analysis project Ga0208629, IMG submission 183865) | Freshwater sediment methanotrophic microbial communities from Lake Washington under simulated oxygen tension - Sediment Metagenome... | ecosystem: Environmental > Aquatic > Freshwater >...
AAATTGATGCAGCAAGACAAAATCGTTTGCGGGATGTATGTGCTCTTGAGGAACACATCGCGGGCGTTGGTGTAGCCCATGGCGGCAGCAGAACCAACGGTAGGAGCGCCGCTGAACAGTGGCCGGTGGCTGGGAACAGAAGCTGCAGGTTCTCCGGCGGATGTCGCCGTGTTGTGTTGAGAAGTGGTTTTTGCGGCTGAGAGCTCCGCTCCAACACCAGTTCCGTTGACGGGGTGCATGGACAAGACAAGCAAGTCTGGCGCCGTACGAATCAGGATTCGCAGTGTACGGCCCGGCGGCGCTTATCCGTGGACGCCGCCCCTGATTCACGCTGCGCTAACCAGTGCCTCTGGTTGGGATCGGGCTTTCAAAGATCGACTACACAATGCACTGCGCGGGTTTCCCGCGCCGAACGATGGTGACGCGCAACTTATATTGCCTATGCTGGCCACTGCTGCTAAAATTTGGTGTTGAAACCTTGATTTTGCCGACCTCTGGAGCGTGTTCGTGACTCGTGCGGAACGAGCATCCCGATGAGTCGCGCACGCGGCAGTATGGCTCGGCGCAGTGGGCTCCGATGGATTGTGGCAGCGGCCGCGTCCACCACCGCTGCGGCTCTGACTTCTCCGCGGCTTTCGGCAATAGACCAACGGGTCCAGGCGCTGTTAGCCAACATGACGACTCTGCAGAAGGCCAAGCAGATTGACATGTACTACGGCAACCAGGAAATCCTTGCGAACGGCGCCATCAACTGGACGGCTGTCGAGTATTACTTCAACGGGGACAGCATCGGCGTGATTCACGACCTGTATGACCCCGGCAACGCAGAGAACGGCCGCTCCATTATCAACGACCTGCAGCAGTATGCGCTGTCGCGCACGGGCAACCCCATTCCGATCATGTTTGTTGAGGAGTGCCTGCACGGCGTGGCGCAGGCAGGCAAAACTGTTTTTCCCGCGCCCATCGGCTCTGCAGCTGCCTTTGACAAGGATCTCATGTACCAGATCGGCGCCACGATCGGCAAGGAGGCGCGCGCGAACGGCATCGTGCAGTGCTTCGCGCCCGTGATCGGCACGGCGCGCGAGCCGCGCTGGGGGCGCGTCGTTGAGACCTTTGGCGAGGACGTCACGCTGACCTCCTACATGGCGCTTAACTACGTGCTGGGGGCCCAGGGCGGCGACCCCACGGGCGGCGCGCTCGCGGCCAACACCTCCATCATCGCGGAGCCCAAGCACTACATTGCGCACTCCGCGCCGCAGAGCGGCATCAACACGTCCCCGGTGCACGCGGGCCGGCGCGAGCTGCTCGAATCGTTCGCCCCGCAGTTCGAGTGGGCCGTGCGGTACGGCGGCGCGCGCGGCATCATGGCCGCGTATCACGAACTCGATGGCGTGCCCAGCTGCGCAAATGAGTACACCCTCACAGAGCTGCTGCGGCAGGACTGGGGCTTCACGGGGTGGGTGCTGAGCGACCTGGGCGCCGTGGCTATGATGTGGAACACCCACGGCACCGCAGCGTACCCCGCCGACGCGATCGCCCAGTTCCTCATCGCGGGCGGCAACAGCCAGTACTACGACTTTCCGCACGAGGTGTGGGAGGAGAGCATCGTCAACGGCGTCGCGAACGGCAGCCTGCCGCTGTCTGTCCTCGACGCGCGCGTCGCAGACATGCTGCGTGTCAAGATGGAGCTCGGCCTGTTTGACAACCCCTACACGGACACCAGCCTCATCGCCCGCAACGTGAACACGCCTGAGGCCCGCGCCCTGGCCCTGCGCGCGGCGCGGGAGTCGGTGGTGCTCCTGCAGAACAACCCAGTGGCTCGCGCAGGCATCTCCGCAGCGTCAGGGCAGGTGCTGCGCGAGACCACCCCTGCAACGGGCAGCCAGCTGCGTGGCGGCGCAGCCAGTGACGCGGCTAATAAGTACGCATCGCATGCGAGCCTCAAGAGCGGCGGCGTGCCTCAGCAGCTGCCTTCCGTGTCAGCAGAGCAGCTCGGGGAGGGCCTCACCGTCAGCCCGGTGCTGCCGATGCGCTTCAGCGCCAACACGCGCATCGCCGTCATCGGGCCCTCCGCTGACGTCATCCGCGACGGGGACTACAGCGGCCCTGGCGTCAGTGAGAACTTTGTAACGGTAATGGAGGGCCTCCAAGCTGCTGCGGCGGCTGCGGGCGCAACCGTGGCGTACGAGCAGGGCTGCCAGATCCAGTCCGCCGCAGCGGTGGGCGTTGAGACCTACCCCATTCGCCATGCGTACCTGACAGTGCCTCCCACCTTCGACGGCGCCGCACCGCAGCCGGGCCTTCTTGGGCAGTACTGGCCCGCCACCAACATCGGCAACGGGCCCGCAAGCTTCACACGCCTGGACTGGGACCTGAACTTCAACTGGTACGTCTACGGTCCGATTGCGTACCGGGCCGGGCAGCCCGTAAACGGCACTCCCTTCTACAATGCCACGTTCAGTGCGCTGTGGAACGGCACCGTGACACCGCCCGTCACGCTGGCGAACGCGACGCTGGCTGTGGCCGCAAACGGCGATCCGTTCCGTCTGTACGTCAACGGCGCCGTGGTGCTTGACACGTACCCCAACGGGACTGGCCCCACCGCGCACAACCTCCCCTTTACTGCCGGCGTGCCTCTCGACGTGGCAGTTGAGTACACGCGTCTGTCTGATAACAGCGCGGTGTCGCTGGAGTGGTCCCTTATCGATGACGAGGACAGCGGCATTGCAAAGGCTGCCTCCGCCGCTGCGTCCGCAGATGTGGCTGTCTTGGTCATCGGCGAGGACGACAGCACTGTGGGGGAGTGGGTGGACAGCGATACGCTGGCGCTGCCTGGCCGTCAAATGGACCTAGTCAATGCAGTGGTTGCGACGGGTACCCCTGTGATTGCCGTTCTGCTGCACGGTCGCACGCTGGCGATTCCAGACCTTGCGGCGGCGGTGCCGGCCGTTGTATCGGCGTGGTTTGGGGGCCAGCAGCAGGGGCAGGGCATCGCCGATGTGCTGACTGGCGCTTACAACCCTGCAGGCAGGACCCCCATGTCCTGGCCCGTAACAGTGGGCGACCTGCCGGTCTTCTACAACGTCAAGCCCTCCGCCAGCAAGACCGGCTGCTATTACACAGGCTGCGATGGTGGGCGGCTGTGGCCCTTTGGCCACGGGTTGTCCTACACGAGCTTCAATTACAGCAATCTGGTGGTCACGCCTGCCTCGGGTATCGTGGGCCCCACGGACTCCCTCGTCATTAACGTGACGGTCACCAACACGGGGTCGCTGGATGGCGAGGACGTGCCGCAGCTGTACGTGCGGGATGTGGTCGCCAGCACGACGCAGCCCATCAAGCAGCTCAAGGGCTTCGAGCGCGTCTTCGTCCCCGCGGGGGCGTCCGTCGAGGTCTCCTACACTCTGCTACCCGAGCGCGATCTCTACATTATCGACCGCTCGTACGCGCGCGTGGTTGAGCCCGGAGACTTCATTTTCTGGGTCGCCCCGTCCAGTGCCCTGGCGCTGCCGGCCACCGTCAACGGCACCTTCGCGGTGGCGACTGCGGATGACGGCCCGTTCGCGGTGCGCATGGGTCCGCTGTCTGACCTCGGGTCGGAGGTGGCAGCGCTGTCTACTGTGGCCGCGGCAGAGCAGTAGGCTGCATGTTTGCACTTTCACCTCTTGAGAGGTGCACCACGCGTCATCTGGCGCCATTGAAATAGTTTGTCCATGAGTGTAAGATGGTGATCCACTGTCGACGACGGGCACGAGAAGCATCAACCGTTCACCAAAAAATCGATGCATGCTCGAGTCATGAGCTCAATGTGTTAACAACTCAAAGCGGACACAAGTTGCAAATATCAAGGGTGCACTGCGACTCCAGCCCGAGCTGCAGCAAGCAAAGGTTGATGCAGAGCGCTGATCAGTGGTGCCGCGTCCCGTGTGGACCCTCCTCGCGCCCTGTGTCGCGCTCAGTGCTCGTCTTTGAGATGCATGAACATTCGGCGCAGCAGGCGAGCCTCGTAGCTCACCGTGCGAGTACTAGAGGGTCCTCCCAGACCAGGCAGCGCGGCAGATGCACCCACAAAACTCGCGCCCAGGACGCTAGTCCCAGCAGCGTCGGCGTCGCGACTGTCGGTGCCAGCGCCTGCAGCCGCAGAGCCCGCTGCAGGCGAGCCTGTCGTAGCAGACATGGCCGCGTTGCTGCTCCCCTGGGCAATGACAGTAACGATCGCTTTGCCGGCCTTGTCAGCCTCCTCTAGGAAGGACAGAATGTCGTTCACAACCGCATCACGCAGTGTGATCATGTGCTTCGCCATCACCTCCGCGAGGGCCACGAAGCAACGCTTGGCGTAGTACCAGGTGTCGGGCCCCAGCTTGCGGTCCAGCGGCTCCAGTGACTTGAGGATGCGGCTGACGCCGAACTCGTAGTTCCCCTTCGAGCAGTACAGCGTCCCGATGACAAGGTTGATGATGCACAGGTGGAAAATCGGCTTCTTCGCGGCCCCTCCTGCCCCCGCACCTGCTGGGGCCATGCCATCGCCCGCCCCCGCGAGCGCCGCCGCGTCTGCCAGCACACGGGCCTCCTCCGCTTCGACTCTGCACGTGCGCAGGGCAAAAGTGAGCGACTGGACGGACGGCGGGTATTCAAACAACACAGATGGGCCAACAGCTGCGCATTCTCCAGCTCTCTTTGTTCTCGATGGCGAACGACAGAGAACAGCCGTCGGTAGCTCCATTCCACTGCTGCCGCTGTTCGTCGCATGCACGCACCGTCGCATGATCTCCTCCGCCTCCTCGTTCTGGCTCGTCATGATGTAGCTGACGCACAGGTTCGCGAGCACGATGGCGGTTACATCCAGCAGGTTGTCCCAGCTCTTCTTGACGATGGGCTCGTAGTACCTGCAGGCAGTAGGGGGGCGGACAGATGGACGGCGGGCAGGCAGAGGCGGTGGAGTGGGACCGGTGCCAGGGTGAGGGATCAGCACACTGCAGCAAAGACTGGTACACCAAGGCAGCGGCCCCAGCAGTGAAAGGGTGTGACATCGCAGCGTCGCCGTCCTCCACAGCAGCCAGGACACAGAGTTTCTGGACCGCTGACGCGACACCGCCCCCACAGGCCCCGTGTCCTCCCACGCACCGGATCGCCTCCCTGTACTTGGCCTCCTGCATGAAGAAGGTGTGCGCTACGTTCAGCTTCCAGGTGTCGTGCTCGGAGGCGAACTCCGCGGACTGACGGAAGATGCGCTCCACCTGCGGGGGCGGGCGACAGAGGGGCAACGGGGTATGCAGAACGATGGAATGTCTAGCAGCAGGGGACAGGAGCACAAAGGCTTTGACAGGTCGAGGAAACCCAGGCGCTGGCGCGAGCGCTGACAATTCGCCGGCGGGCCGGTGGGCGAGTCTGCAGGGTGGGATTGCCATCCGACGCTGCGGCGTGCCTCACCTGCGCGTAGTTGCCTCGGTCCCAGTAGATGCGAGCCATTCCCATGAGTACCGGGATGTACCTGCGGGGGAGGGGCCGGGGAAAGGATGAGTACGCACGAGTTGGCCTCAATCCAGCAACGCAAGAGCATCTCCGGAGCACGGGCGAAGCCTGGCGACAGCACAACGAGTGCTTGCGCTTCGTTTGCCAATGCTACGCACGCCGCCTCCGCAGACCGCGCAACGCCCGCGACGCTGCGCCATCCAACCGCGCCAATCCGCCGGGCAAGCCTGCAGCAGCGTCGCCACCCACTTCTCCAGCGCCTCGTCATACAGCTTCAGCGCTGCCTTGATGCCCTCGTTGTCGCGGCCGAGGCGCGCGTCCTGGATCGCCTTCGTGTGCCGCCGCAGCGCCTCGATGTGCTTGGCCGTGAGTACGTCGTACTTGCGGTACGCCTGCAGAGGGGAGGCGCACAGACAGAGCGGGTCATGCACACATGGGAGCGTCGTAGTGACAGAGGAATGACTAGACTGAGTGGGGAGATGCCGCGACAGACGCGCGAGAGGGGGCAACGTTGCTGCGGACGTGAGTCAGATATCATGCCACACGGCAGCACGTCATGCGCGTAGAAGGCATATCCAACGCGCATACAGCAGTAGGCAGCGCACTCCTCGCCCGCACACGACAGACAAGCACACGGCCGTCATGCAACCCAGCGGTACCGCCTGCCTTCCTGGCCCCCAGAGCCACGTCACCCGCAGCCCAGCAGCAGCGGGCTGGACGCACGCACCTCCTCCGGGCTGGTCTGCACCATAATCGTCGCGTCCAGGAACTCATACAGCTCCGGGGAGAGGTACCGAAACGTGAGGTGCGCGTTCTCCGCCATGATGTCCGCCGCGAGGTCGTAGCAGCCGTACTTTATGTACAGCAGCAGCAGGTTGCCGAACGTCTCGGGCGGGAACGGCGGCGTGGACAGCAGGAAGTTCATTTTTCGGAACCCCGTGGTGGGGTCCGCCTCCATGGCCACGAGCGCCGTGTTGTGCAGCGTGACTGCGTCCAGCTCCTCCTCCCCGCGCGGCGGCATGTCCGACAGAGCCTCCTTCGCGGCTTCCAGGTTCTTCATATTAAACTCGATCGCCGCCTTGAGGTTAAAGGCCTCCACGAGCGCGGTTTCGCGCAGCACGGGCGTGTTACCGACGCTGCGCACCTCCACGCCGTCTGTCGCGCTGCCGACGGACAGCTCGGGGTGGCTGCGCACGCCGCGCTCGATGATCTCTGCGGGACACGGGGGCGCAGAGAGACGCGAGCGAGCGGAATGAGGAGGGCGGCAAGGGATACAGAATATTTGCTTCGTCGAGTTCCGACAGGCGGTGGCCAGCGAGGGGCGTGGCACGATGCACGTGTCCATCAGTCCCTTCAGCACAAGGGCTCCGCCAGACACGCACCGTTCAGCGTCTTGAGGGCGCCCCCGTACTGTTTGGTGGCGTAGTGGCACAGGGCTATGTTGTACGCCAGCAGCGGTTGGTACCCGCCTGCGGCCATCGCGTCCGTGAAGCCTGCCCGCGCCTCCTCATACTTGCCCTCCTTGTACAGGATGCACGCCCGGTTCACAACCGTGTCTGGGTCCTCCGCCACGCACTGCTCCAGCAGCGTGCGCGAGGCAGGCAGATCGTCCTCTGCATGCAACGCAGCGTTGGGCATCGGGAAAGCGCTGTGATTGGAAAAAACAGAGACTTTCGATAGGGTGCAGGGCGGTGGATGAGCGTCAACGTGCGCGCGAACGGTTGCCTGCGACTCGCAGCCTCGGACGCTGTCATTAGGTGCCCTGAGCGACCTTGCAGCACGCAGGTGAGAGGTGGCACCCAGTTGTGCCGCAGAAGGGGGATGTGCCGATCAAGGGCAGCCCCGCTCCCACCACACGCTGAGGAGCACGATGCGTACCGCTGTCGAAGAAATCTCCTCATCGTCAAGCGCTCAGCCGGCCAGTCAGTCAGCCAGACAGCAGCAAATACTCAGAAGATCGGCATGGACGGCCACACCCCAGAATGACACCTGCGCCGCAGCTCGGCACCTGCCCTGCGCCCACCTTCGTACTTGATGGCCGCCTGCAGCTGCAGCAGCCGCTGCGCGTACTGCTCCGAGTCCACACGCAGACAGGCCTTCGTCGCCTCCGGGTACAGGCCAGCCTTGTGCAGGCACTGCGCGTAGTACAGCTTGTAGCTGTCCACCTCTGGGTAGAACTTCACCTGTACAACGAGCGGGCGGCACGGGAACATCGGTCGGCGACGGCAGCTCCCGAAACAGGTTGGACCTAGGAAAGTAGCTCGGAGGTGAGAACAGACGCATTTGTCGGCATCATGATCGTCTCGATGCAGGGCTGCCGAGACGTCAACGAGACCGCGGCCGCTCGGCGGTTGAGTGGGTGCACGCACCAGCTCCTCGTAACATTGCGCAGCAGAACGAAAGTCTTGCTGTTGGTAGAAGCAATGGCCCAACAGCGACAGGGCAGCCCTCGATCGAGGAAAGTTTTCGAGTTGACCGAGCAAGATCTTCACAGCCTCTGCGTACTTTTCGTCCCGAATGAGCCCATAGATCGTTGCCGTGAGTTGGCCTTCGGGGGCAGCGCTTCGAGCGCCGAATGCGTACAGACCGCCGGCGCTCGTGCCAGGGATCGCTGTCCCTGGCGCAGCCATTGCGCGTAAGTGGGCACTAGGCCTTCAAGACAGCCGCTATCGGCGGGAATTACTCCTGCCTCCAAGGCCAGTCCAACTCGGCTTACTGAACCGCGGCCGTTGCAACCCTGATGCTCGAGGCGACGATTCAGCTGAATCGTATCTTCTCGGGAGCAGATGCATGTATCACATCAATGATTGGGCCGACCTCCACGCACACGTCGAAGGATATGCACCCAATTGTCGCGCATTCTGCCGCGGTCGGTCCCAGAGACTTCATCAGTGTCCGGCTCTCTGCAACCCATTCCGAGTGTGCGCTCCATCCAGGTGCCGCGCGTCCCTGCATCGCGCGCTGCGCGCAAGGCCGCAGTTTCGTGCTTTGTGTTTATCTCTCCCAAATCCACAATCAGAATGCCAGGGTGAGTGCGATTGCGCGGGGTGGAGCGTCGTTGCCGCTGTGCCCGTGATTGTGCACCCCACTCACTGATTCCTCGCTCTCCCCCGCGTTCGTGCTTCCCTCTCGTGCAGCAAGGATGGTGGCAAGGTAGGTTTTGATTCGAATTGTGGCGGTCCTGCATCGACCTGAACCGGCGTTCGAATCACCTCGCTTCCCTTTTTCCACTTTCCACGCATGCAGGCCAAGCCATTGAAGGCCCCGAAGTCTGCAGCCAAGGACCTGGACGAGGTGCGTCTTATTTGTGCTTGAACCCGACAGCGGGGCACCTTATGACGGACTTCCGCGGCTGTTGGGACAACGTGCTGGTGTGCTGTCGGGAACCCAATTGTTTGTCGAGCGTGCAGTCCGACCTTGCGCACAAGGAGAAGATGAAGGCGGAAGCCAAGGCGCTGAAGGACGCCGCGTCTAAGCTGAAGGGCGGCAAGAAGTAATCGCGCTCCGCTGATCATTGTTTCGAGAGATGCGGGTCGTGGACGCGTGACGCGAGCACCCTGCGGAGCGGCAGCACGTGAGCAACCGCAACCGTCGAGTGCCGTACCGTTACGTTAATTGGATGTGGCGCGTCTGCTACTGGAGCTGTGGTGCCAGTCATCCGAGCGCGCCTCCCAGGCTTCCGTCTTTGACCCGCGCCTCACGCTGCGCGCGGCGGCGGGATCAGCTGACATGCGGCATGTCAGCGGCATGTCCTCTTCGCAGCGTCCACGACCTTGTGGGATTCAACACCGCATACAGCACCGAGCAGCTCCATGAGTTCGCGGCACTGGAGGTGCGCCGAGCGGCACGAGGCAGTGGCCGACTCAATCCGCCGGCCTGGATTCTCACGAGCCAACTGACACCGTGACTGCACACCCAACATCGGGGGAGTGCCTGCCGCACAGCATCCGCGGCGTGCGGCGCAGTCGTCCCGTGCCAGACGGGTGACCGCCACTTTGAAGACTCGGGCCAACCTTTCAACAGCTTCAATGTTGGCGACAACTTGAGCGTCCGCATCATGGGCGGACCGCATGAAGTTGCGAATTCGTTTTTGGAGCGGCGTCAATCCGCGAGTTGTCGACTTGGTGTCTCGCTGGCTGGAGCTATTGCACGTGATCAGCTTCGATTCCGTTAATCTGGTTGATAGGGAACGGTGTGTCGCGGGCGTGAAACTGACCGCCCTCAGTGGAGAACACCACAGATTGAACCGCGGCGTTATTACGCGTTGCCGCGTCTATGCACCACCATCTTCTGCCAAACCAATCGAAGCACACCGCATATTGGCGTAACTGCGAAGGGCTGAACCGATCGATTCGGCGCGGCTGCACGACAACGCTGCCCGAATGTTCAAGAAGCCCGAAGCTGCTGTTACCTCGGGCACGACCCTTGTGCGCAACAAGGAGGCCAAAACTATCAAAGAGTCCGCCGCGGCTTTGTTCGTTGGCGGCGGTTCCCTGTCTGCGTCGCAGCGCCATGAACAGATCGATCAACTGTTCCCTGGAAAGAGCATGGAGTCCTCGAAGCTCGGCGCAAAGCTGGTCTGCTACGCCGACGCGGGAGACCACATCCCCATGCTGATCGAGCTGGACCCGAAGGCGGGCGTGGGACGCAGCAAGCTGCTACCCACGGTGTTTGCGCTGTGGCGCTCGCCCGACCTGCTGCCGACCGTGCTCGTGCCTGCGCACGTCTCGCGCTTCGTGCTGAAGGGCGCGGACCTCATGTGGCCGGGCGTGTACACCCCGATCCCCAAGCTCGCGAAGGGCGCGCTGGTGGCGATCCGCGCGGTGGGGAACCCCGCACCGATCGCGGTGGGCACGCTGCTGTGCTCCTCCGACGACGCCGCGGCAGCGGGGTACCGCGGGCGCGCTGTTGAGACGCTGCACGTGTACCGAGACGCGCTGTGGGAGGCTGCGGGCCGCCATGTGCCCAACGAGGGGTTTCTGCAGGCGGAGGTGCGGGCGTGCGCTGAGGGGGCGGAGGAGGTAGGGCGCTACCCTCCTGTGCCGCGGTCCGGCGCGGATGAGGCCGGGGAGGGCGCGGCAGAGGGCGGCGAGGGCGATGCCGCGGAGGCAGGGGCCGGCGGCTCTGGGAAGGCCGGGGCGACTGCAGAGCTTGACGTGCCTGCGGCTGCAGGAGCAGGCGGCGACGGTGCAGCGGCTGCTTCTGTTGATGACGCCACCGCTGCAGCCGGCAAAGCCGCAGAGGCGGAAAGCGGCGCGCCGGCAGACGACGCCGCTGCAGCAGAGAGCGCTGCGCCCGCCGCTGCGCCGTTCTGGGCCTCCTGGACCGCCGATGAGCTGTTCCAGGCTGCGCTGCTGCAGGGCCTCAAGAAACACGTCAAGGACAGGGACCTGCCGCTGCCCGCTGCCCGCCTGTACGGCGGAATCATGCAGGGCTGCCGCCCCGCGGGCAGCACGCTGGAGCTGCGGTCCACCAGCTGGCGCAAGGTGTCCGCTTTTCTACACGACATGGCTGAGCGCGGTCTGGTGCGTGTGGGCGCCGCCGCGTCGGGGGACACCAGCGGTGAAGACATGGCTGTGACGGCCGTAAACCGCACCCACGAGCTGCTGGCCGCCTTTCGCCCGTGGCCAACGGCGATAGAGCACGCGACGGTGGCGATGGCTGCAATGACAGCCGCTGGCGGCGCCGGGGAGAGTGGGACCGTCGCGACGACGGATGGGCTTGTGGCCCCTGCGAACAGCGCAGTCGCCGGCTACCGGCCGCCCCTCTTCCTCACCCTGTTTGCCCCGCCCGCTGCCGCGTACCCGGTGTTCCGCACCGTGCTGCGGCCGTCGCGGAAGGCTGCAGCTGCTGCGGCTGCAGCTGGGAGCAGCCTCCCCGCGGCGGCACCAGCCCCGTCTGCAGCACCGGCGGCTGGCAGCGGTGACAGCGATAGCGATAGTGAGGACAACGACGAGGACGCCGCGCCGCTGCGGCCGCCCGTCTGGACCCCGTCCACGGGCTTCAAGACGGACGCCATCAAGGGCGCCACGCCCGGGGTAGTGGAGCTGCTTGCGCGGGCAGCACTGACGGGAGGCCCGCAGGCGCCCGCTGCGGCTGGGGCGGGCAAGGGCGCCGCCGCGCCCGCTGCAGCGGCGGCCGCTGCAAAGGCCAGCGCCGGCGGCGCGGCTGCGGCGGTGCAGTCGCACGCGCGGGAGCTGCATCGGCGGCTGGACATGCCGGGCCGCCTGTTCACGCAGTCCGAGGTGATTGAAGCGCTGCGTGCGTACATTGCCGAGGAGGGGCTTGCGCACCCGACCGACAAGTCCAAGATCCTGCTGGATGTGGTGACGGCGGACGCCCTGACGGGAGACCCGCGCCGCGACCCCGGGCACGACATCGATCTGTTCAAGGATATGCATGGGCCGAGTGCCAGCGTCGGCGGCAGCGTTGCGGTCGGGGCGGGGGCTGCCGGCGCGGGCGAGGGCGAGGAGGAGGACGAAGAGGAGGGCGACGAGGAGGGCGGGCACGCGGGCCATCACGATGATGACGCGGCCATGTCCCGTGTGGACGTGGCGAAGCTGTGGCTGCGGCGCATGGCGGGCTATACTGCCATCATTTTCCCCAGTGCAGGCGCGGGTGCGAGCGCTGCAGCGGCGGGCGCCACCGCCGGCGCCGCCGCCGCGGCTGCGTACCTCGCGGGCGATGTGCAGCTGGTAAAGGGCCCGCTGCCTAAGGTGTGCATCGCCGTCAAGGCGCTGCAGGGCGGCCGCAAGCACATGACGTACGTGTCCGGCCTGGCACCCTACCGCATCGACGAGGGCGCCTTCGCCAAGGAGTGCAGCAAGCGCTGCGCCGCCTCCGCCAGCGTGACGTCTGCGGCTGAGGCGGGGATCCCCGCGCTGGCCGGCGACGCACGCGTTCGAGGGGTGGTGCAGGTGCAGGGCGAGGAGGAGGCGGCGATCACAGAGCTCTTGACAGACAGAGCGGGGTACGGACTGCCCGCCAGCGCAGTGCAGGGGACAGACACCGGAGAGGAGGGCGGCGGCGGGAAGGGCGGCGGCAAGCGGGGCGGGGGGCGCGGCGGAGGGCGCGGGGGCGGCGCCAAGCGTGGCGGCGGAGGCGGCCGCAAATGATCGCCATCGCGCCGCGGATGCACATGCAAAATGGTGTGTCAGAGAGCTCCTCCCGGCCTATTGCGGCAGGGGATTCGACAACAACTTTGCTGCGCATTTGTATGGAAAGCACGCGCATCCTTGCATTTCCACATCGGATTCACTTTGAGTCGGGATCGGGCATGGCAGCGCTTTGAGACAAACAATTGAGCAGTGCGACGCGGGTAGCAGCCGTTGCATCTTCATGATGCAGCGAACCCCACCGCCCACTCGATCTCGCGCCAGCTCTACTGCTTGCATGTCGGGCGGCGCAATCGCGACACCTTCCCGCCGCGAACTCTCACATCATCGAAGCGCACTCATAACGCCAGCCTTGCACTGCTGACAGCTGCAACCTGGTCCCGTGTGAGCCATGGGAAACACGGGCGGCAAAGCTCTGCCGTATGCGCCCAGTGGGGACAGGCTGCCGTTGCGCTTCAGCTCGCCGTGGTCAATCTTCGAGGGTGCCAGCACGGCGGACACGCACGCCAAAGTCACGATTTTCAAGTTCGACAAAAAGAACGCGGATAGCAGTGCAGCGCGGCCCTCGCAAGTGACGCTTGCGCAGAACTATGTGAAGCGTTTGAAGACGCTGCGGCATCCGCATTGCCTGCGCCTCCTCGACAGCCTCGAAACCGAGGAGGCCATCATGATGG
>Ga0208629_100861_pt1 | contig 13246 bp, 16 predicted proteins | sample LakWasMet19_HOW5_2_FD_183865 | JGI IMG/M metagenome (GOLD analysis project Ga0208629, IMG submission 183865) | Freshwater sediment methanotrophic microbial communities from Lake Washington under simulated oxygen tension - Sediment Metagenome... | ecosystem: Environmental > Aquatic > Freshwater >...
ACCACCTTACAGCTTTTAGTGGCTAAGTTTTGTAAGCCTGTCAGGGGATTGCCTAACCCGTAGGGCGGTTTCGCGTAGCAAACCGCCACATACGCACAACGCCGATTACAGCCTGTCGCAATGTGGTGGATTGCCTAGCGGCGAATCCACCTTACAGCTTTCCGTAGTATCCTTAACGATTGGAATAATCCCAAGCACTACACCTATTAACACACCAATTAATACACTGGGATTTAACCCTAAAAATATAGCTAAGTTTTCAATCATCGTAAGTTTAATTATTAAGTATTGTAGTCAGTAGTTCCGTAGGGTGGTTTCGCTTAGCAAACCGTCACATACGCACAACGCCGATGACAGCCTGTCGCAGTGTGGTGGATTGCCTAACGGCGAATCCACCTTACAGCTTTAACGGTATATAGACCGATTTTTGCCACAACCCAAGCATTTATAATAGGGGCCGTACTTGCCGTCTTTGTAGATAACCATACCGCCGCAAACATGGCAAATTTCTGAATCATCCCCGTTGTACCACTTCCAGTACCTATAAGATGAGTACAAAAACGTGATTAAACCAAGAACCATGAATGCCAAACTTCCCCACAACAATCCCGTAGAAATAAAGTGACTGAGATCGGCAAGCATAGAATTTTTGAAAGCATTATCTTGATATTTTCCACCCAATACTTCTAGGATAAACGACCCCAATAGAAACAAAGTCGGCATGATATACAGCCGAATAAACATTTTTGTTTCTGGATTTAATCCGAACAAATCTAACATTGAACCACCTTTTTAAAAATTAATGAATCTTGCGGGCATGCTGTTTATGCCAGACATTCACAGACTTCGAAATGTCGGGCAACGACAGAACGACATCAATACAGGCAATAAGTTATTTGTTCGGGTCACAGCAACGCTTGAATTTCTTTCCACTACCACAAGGGCATAACTGATTCCGACCAATTTTTCCTGACGACTGAACTGCGTTCGTAATGCGCTTTTCTTTGAGCTTTTCCCCGGCCTGTTTCAAGCGATCGATCTCAGTAGCTGACAATCCTTCAAGACTAACAATCGACCAATCCAACTTAATGAGCGCGCCACCCTCGCCGTATGCAAGCTCAAGCATAGATCGGTCCGAATCCCCTGTGCTTATCATGACAGTGCGCACATGATCGAGTGCATTCGCTCGATCATGTGGAACAACCCCGGACATGCTTACAAAAATGGTCAGTCTGACATCTCCATGTGTTGACACTGGCAAACAGCGTCCTCGTGATGGTAGTTCGTTCAGTTCCGTCTCAATCCAGCCAAAAAGTTGTTCTCGCCAATCGCCAGCGAGATCAAGCAAGCAGCTGGCTATATTCGAGCGCCCAGGAATTGAACTTGAGTTCAGAAAAGTTAGTACTTCACGCAGGCGAGGCGGCATTTTCTGCACTGGTAAAACTGGTGTCGCTTCTCCAATCAGTTTTTTAGCGAAGTACCGATCCACCTCTGACCTGTAACCGTGGTAGCGAAGCTTGTCCAATTTGTCTTTCGAAGAATCCTCTGCATGCATGGAATAATTGTTATGTTCTAAATATAGCCCGAGATGATCGAGTTCATCGTCCTGCTCCAAACGATTGGAAATTGCCGCCTGCATGCGCTGTTCTACGAAGTGTAGAAACTCAAGCGGCCCTTGGAATATGTCTGCGTAAACTCGTAAATCAGATAGAGAGAGCGGCCAAATTGGATCGCCATTGACTTTTACTCCTATTTTATGAAGATGTTGAGCCTGCGCAGCAATCTCCGTAAACGAGTCAAGCGTAACAGCGCAAATAGTAATAACCCTTAATGCTCGCTTCCTTAACTTAGCGATTTCCCTGTGCTTTACGTCAAAAATAGGAACTTCTTCCGAACTCTGCAAATATTTTACAAAACGTTGTCCTTGCTCGACGGGGCTTTGGACCAACGCCTTTAAAGATGATATATATGCCGGTAGATCAGTTGCAGGCGACGTATACGTAAACGCTCCTGCTTTGACTTCGATTACAAACAGATGGTCGTCGAACATAACGAGACAGTCGGCTTCACACCACTTCTTTGAACCACCAGAGATTGCTTGCGATTGGTAATAAACTTCTGGATAGACTGTGGCACCAGGTAGTAGTCGCTCGAAATATTGGATCGGCAATGCTTCGGATACCGTCTTTCGTCCAGCAATCCAAGCCTGCTTTTCCGCCTCCGACTGGAGATAAATTTTCTTTTCAATTTGCCTAAAAAAATTATCAAACAGACTATGAATATCAAAGCAATAATACCGTCCACTAAGCTTTATAAAGGGGCGTTTGAATGTGGGCCAAATTCTTAGCGGCCAGCCTCTAAACTCTCCGGCAGCCAGAAATTCTTGATCCTGACCAGGCATCCACGAGAACTCTTCCAGAAAAGCAATGGGGAGATTGGTTAATCGCCCAACATCGAATAGATTCATTCCAAAAGCTGAACCTAAGCTGTTTTCAAATTCATCTTTGCAACCAAGACGCTCAAGCGAGATTTGCATTAGCTCAGGAAAACTTTTACCTTCCGCTAAGGCTTTATCTTCCAACAGAATTTGCACATCATCCATAACCTCTAAGCGCAGACGATCAAGGGTTTCCATGGCCTCCTGAACTCCAAAGGTTAAGCTATGCCAGATTTTTTCCAGTTCAGCTATCAAATTTTCACCAGAAACTCCAAAGGCTCTATGGATAATATCCGACTGAGGAATTAACAAGTCTGCGAGCGATTGAACTTGATGAACTTGATAGTAATCGCCTCGCACATTGCACCAGTGCATTTGCGATTTAAAGAGAAACTCCTCCATTGCGTCATCGAAATCATCGTCGGATAATTTCCTTTTAGCAGTAGCGCAAATGTGATATTCGAAATTGATTTTTCGAAACAGCTCCTGAACTTGAACTGAGAGATATTGCCAGTCCTCCTCGGAAACTTCATCTTGTTGCTCTAAATTAGGAGGCGATGCGGCGATAATGCTTTGCACATAATCGACCATCCGCATCGCATGGGCATCTTCCATGCCGACATCGGCCTCTACTTCAATATGCTGGGAAGAAATAAGCAAATTAGTCCAAGCACGATGTAACAGCTGTTCCGGTGGCAACCTTTGCACAGCAGATACAATGCTATCAACGAGTTCGTCTATTTCTTTAACAACAGTAGAATATCGCTCAGCCCAGTTTTGCTGGATTTTTTCATGCTGTCCCTTAGCCCAGTTTGAGTGCCACACAATGTTTTTCCCATACCGTGCTACTTCAATCGCACCTACTGAAATTACTTCATCAGGTCTAACAATCTTTTTTTTCTTCATCGCGCCTCCGTCAAGTTGTTAAAAATCAAGAGAATCAATGAGGTCTGCTTCGATTGATTTTTTTAAAATGGCTGACAGTCCGCTCATAGCAAATGACTGTCGATTTACTCGATAAGCATGATCCGGTATCTCAACCCGATACGTCATCCACCGCCCTGAGTTTGGTAGCTCCATCCGGTGGTAACTCAACCGCAGTTCAAGAGTCACCCATGAATAAGCTATTAACCTGATTAGTCGCCAATGTGCCTCTACGCTACCAAATCCCTGCCCGTGTCTATTTCAAATCCGCTATCAACGCGTTAAGCGTGTATTGCGTGACCAACTGTTGCCACCGACTATAACTCGGGAGGTGTAATATGGATTTAAAAACCTTAGCCAATCCGTTCCAGTTCGCCGATCTGGATATCCGCACCGCCACCGACGAACACAGCGAAGTCTGGTTCTGCGCTAAAGATGTTTGCGCGGCACTCGATATAGTCTGGCCAGGTGCATCAATCACTCTCGAAAACATGCCGAATAACTGGTTTATGGTCATGAATCTCATGACCATAAAAGGCGAAAGAGACGCGTATTTCATCAACGAAGCCGATCTTTATCACCTGATCTTTCGCTCTAATAAACCCAAAGCCAAAGAGTTCGCCAACTGGGTTTGTGAAACCGTTCTGCCCGAGATCCGCAAAACCGGTTTCTTCGGCACCATCAGCATTAAAGATCAGATTAATATATCAAAGCAGATTGAAAGCATATCCTTACAAATCGTAAATAATAAGAATGCATTCAGAAGAAAATTGCTGCAAGGCCAGCTGCGCCGACAGTGCAACATCGTCAACCAGCCGATACCGCCGGACGATTGGATAGCAAAGGACTGCAACCCGATAGACCTGTTCGATGACTCGCAAGCCAAGCTTACGCAATAAGGAAAGGACGATGACAGAAGAACAAGAACAACTCATCGAAGCATTAAACGGTGCAGCCCAAGGCATCAGCGCCGCTGTAGAGCAACAGACCATCACGGCCACACAAATCTACTGCCTACTCAACACCCTGATCAAAGATCTGGCCGCAACCCTACACTAACCCACCAACAGCCGGGCTCCAGCACCGCCACGCAGCAAATCCCAGACAAGCCCGCCCCCACCCAAAATCACTCCTCCTCACTCGTGCGGTTTTTGCAGAAAAAATTTTAAGTGAAATACATTTTGAAACAGAAGTTGGTGCTGAATTAGCGAAATTGTTAAGCGTGGGTGCTTAAAATCTGAAATTAAAAATGGCGCGTATTGAATTGATCCGGCGATTAATGCCGCCAATTGACCGCCAATCAATGATTTATAATTTTTATTTCATTTATAAATCATTGCTTTATGTGAAATTAACGGCGGGTAAATAACCCGCCGTTCTTTGTGATACCGAAAAAACGATGGTCGTTTATTGCGCGGCTTTCAGATGTGTTAGAGCCTCTTCGGCGGCCTTCTTTGCTGCTTCGGGATGCTTCATCTTGCCGTGATCGATAGCATCATTCAAGCTCTTGATGCTGGCATCCAAGTGTTCATCGGCAGTTTTCGCATGGGTCTTCGCTGCTTCGGCATGTTCGGCAATAGTCTTTCCATCATCAGCTTTGGCCGCAGCCTCTGCGTGCTTAAGCGCTTGCTCCATGTGACTTTCTACTGCATAAGCGCCAAACGAACAGAAGGTCAAAAGGATAGCCGCCAATAAGCCGGTGTGTTTCATGTTAGTCAGTTTCATATCAATTTCCTATAAAAGTTTAAGAGTATCCCGATGCTATCGGGCAGCAGGCCAGTGCCTGCGCAGCTCAATAATTCCGGTGTTATTTATTGTCCTTAATGTCCTTTTTTAGATCGCCATAGCCCGCCTGGGCCTTGCCGAGATTCTTTTGGACATTGCCTTCTATCTCCATACCTTTGTCGTCCAGTACCTTGCCGGTGATTTCCTTGACTTTGCCTTTGCCTTCTTCGATGCGGCCTTTTACCTGATCTTCGTTCACGTTGGTCTTAATTTTGCTTTCTTCGGCATAAGCGCCAATCGAACAGAAGGTCAAAAAGACAGCTGTCAATAAGCCGGCGCTTTTCATGTTAGTCAGTTTCATATTCATTTCCTGTAAAAAAGCGGTTCGTGAGTGTCCCGCTAAGACTATACAGCTGAACCGGCTTGTCCGGACTCAACTGCACAGCTCTCAGTAGCGCTTGTTTTAGTCGTTCTCAAGTTCATCCTTGACGTCTTCCTTAAGATCACCAAGGCCTGCGCGGGCCTTGCCAACGTTCTTTTGGACTTTTCCTTCTATCTCCATACCTTTGTCGTCCAGTACCTTACCGGCGACTTCCTTGACTTTACCTTTGGCTTCTTCGACTCTGCCCTTTACTTGATCTTTGTTCATGAGTGTCTCCTGATAATTAAGTTAACCATGACCACATTGCCATGCCCAAAGCGGGGAATGATGTTTTCCCATCGCTTGCAGAAAACAATACACGTAAACCTGAATGTGTTCGGTGCGGCAACGAACATAGCGCTTGAGTTCGACCGCGCTATGCCAGGGTTGGAACGCGAATATCGTCGCCCACATCAGCCAGAAATTATGCTCAAAAAACGAGGGCGAAAACCAGTCTTCAATGCTCTTATCGCCAATCGAATCTTCAGAATGGATAAGCAAGGCGAATAAATCCAGGCGATCTTTTTCACTCAGCTCAAACGATGAGACATCGATTTTTTTACCGTCCCTGACCAATCGACATCTGGAGGCGCTGACGTATTTGCGGCTAAACTCGACAATTTCATCTTTGACGCTTTTGGCTGAATCAGTCAGCGAAGGAATGCTTGCAAACAGATCGTAGGTGCAGACATAGTGCTCTTCCATCATTCGGCCACCACGAATGACATAACCTTCGTCCGCTGAACCGGCTCCATCCAGACTGCCGCCGGTGATTTCAAGTTCTTCTAAAATATGAATATTATCGCCTGGGATGAGACCGTCCCGAATAAGAAAAGCCGCACCCGCGAGAGAAGCGATACCGCTTCCGACAAAATAAACCTTATTCTTATTCTGCGGCGTAATTCTAGGCATCGACTGATGCGTCCGCAGTGTTAATTTGATGGATGTTCTGCATTCTAATTGTCGACCTCCATATTCATTTAACGAAGCGCCTTTCCCGGACCCGCAACTATTGCGAAAGTCTTAGGTTGATACAGCTCTAGCTCTTCCTGCTGGCAAAAAGCAGAAGTCCGCCGCCTGCCACTATCGCCCCTACACCGGCCCAGACCGGAATATTGACTGTCTCGGTATCTTTAACCGACAGTTCTAAAGGGCCTAACTTGGCTTCCTGCGTTTCCTTGGTATAGCTGAATTGACCATACACCAGCCCCAACAGGCCGGCTACGATCAGTACAATGGCCATCATCTTGACTGCGCTCATCTTGATTCTCCTTTAAATGATACTCTGGGTACTCGGCCTAAGTAGGCGGTACTTACTATAAAATTGACGTCATTTACTAACAGACTTATGACAGCGCCAATATCCATCGGTTACTTACAGTTGCTGGTTCCCAAGCTCCGGAGGCTGTGAAAGTATTCGTTTTTAGAAAAAATTAAAGAATTCACCACGAAGGCACGAAGAGCACGAAGTTTCCAATATATTGAATTAAAACGATTGTTTTTCTTCGTGTCCTTCGTGCCTTCGTGGTGAAAAATGTTTTTAGCCTAATTTGGATAATACTTTCCCACTCTCTCCGGCTTGGGAACCGGAAAACCATTATTGCGAAGCCTGAATACGGGTTTCCACGCTGCCTGATCCGGATCGTCCCGGCCGATAACGCTTTGCATAGGCTCAGATACGTCGCCCTTGAATGATCCGCAGCACGATAACGATAATCGCGATAACCAACAGAATGTGAATAAACCCACCCAGTGTGTATGAGGAGACCAAACCAAATATCCAGAGGATGACCAGGAGGATTGCGAGAGTTTCTAACATTTGTGCGTCTCCGTAAGAGGCCGCCAATTGACGGCAATATAAACCACAGATAAACCTATGAAGGTTGGCCGAAGGTCAAAACGATGCTAACCCATCAACGGCGAGTTCCAGTTCATCTCCTGTAAAAAGGTAGTCAAGAGCATCCCCTTGCAGTTATGCAGCAGTCCAACTTGGCTGGACTGCTGCACAACTCAAAACAGCGCTCGTGTCAGTCGTCAAGTTTATCCTTGAGATCTTCCTTGAGATCGCCAAAGGCCTTCTGGACCTTGCCGACATTCTTTTGGATATTTCCTTTTACTTCCATACCTTCGTCGTCCAGCAACACACCGGCGGCTTCCTTAACTTTACCTTTGGCTTCTTCGACCCGGCCTTTCATTTGATCTTTGTTCATGAGCTTCTCCTGATAATTAATTTTTCTATGACCTAAGCATGGGAGATTTCCCCTTGCTCACTCACAATACAAGTAAAGCTGAACACAGTCGGTGCGGCACCGTACATAGATAACCAGCGAAAACTCGTATCGGCTTTGAATCTAAAGATGCAATCATAACGGAACTACTTCCCTCGCTAGATTCTGCCCAATAGCACCAGAACCAGTAAAATGATCAGCACCAGACTGAGTCCACCGGTGGGTCCATACCCCCATTCCCGGCTGTGTGGCCAGGTTGGAAGGACCCCAACAAGCATCAGAACAAGAATTATGAGTAAGATTGTGCCAATTGACATGATAGTGCTCCTGTTTGAGAAAGAACGTTAACTGGAAACCGTACCTAAACGGCGCAGCCTTAACCCGTGGGAATAACCACTCACGTCAGGGTATGGTGCGTAAGCCCCAAAATACCCACAACGATCAAATACACAGCCACGAAATAATTTAAAAATCTCGGAACCAGCAAAATTAATATGCCCATCACCAGCGCCAGTAAGGGTTCGATTGCAATATTCATCAGCGTTATCCTTTGAGTTAAGTCAAATTAAAGTTTATAGGCAAGATTGAACTGAGTCTGTACGGTATCGAACATAAAAACATCGCCCAATACAGATCCTGCCTAGCGTGGAGCGATGTTACCGTTTGCGTCGGAGAGGGTTATTTCCACGCGACGATTCAATTGACGACCAGTCGTCGTGTCGATGCCGGCAATCGGGAGAAATACCATCCGTGCGTAACATCAGTTAATTCAGTATTGTTTTGCTCTATGTGCCCTAACGAACAGAGTGCCGCCAGGCTACCGGATATAGTGATTTTCGAATGGCGCACCCTGTAATTTGTATGTGCGCCAAAATTTAAATAAACCTGGATAACACCTATGAAACTAAGCGGCAATCAATTTACTTATACAAGCGCTCGCCTTATTGCGGCGGCGACTCTAGCCGTCACTATGGTTCTCGCGCCGGGAGTAGCGCTCGCCACCGATAAAAATGCTCGCGAGGATCGCGTCGAATTACGCATCAAAGACATGCACGCCAAGCTCAAGCTCAAGATCACGCCGGCGCAGGAAGAGCAGTGGGGCAAGGTCGCCCAGGCAATGCTCGACGATGCCAAAACCATGGACACGCTTACTCAGGCAAGGATTGATCATGCCAAGGACATGACGGCTGTCGACGATCTCAAATCCTATGGCGAAATCGCCGATGCCCATGCGGCCGGAATCAAAAAACTGACGCCGTTGTTTACCGACCTCTATGCCGGCATGTCGGACGCACAAAAAAAGGAGGCGGATACCTTGTTCCGCCATGGTGAGCACAAGCATAGCCACAAGAAATCGGGTAGCAAATAATTACGAGTACGGTTATGCCTGGACCAAGCAGTTCCAATACGTAGTTCGTAATCGTATCAAGCATTCCAGAAAAGGCAGGTCAATATGAAATCTTTAATACAGCAACTTAGGTGCTTCGGCTCAACCGGCAACAAGGTCGTGATGACACTCGTTTTTGCTTCGGCGATCAGCATTTGTTCTATATCGTCGGCGCTCGCAGATCATGACCACGGCCATGGACGGGGTGGTAACCGACACGACGGTTACGGCCCTAGGGAATGGCGTGGAGATCGCGATAACTATGGATATCGGCCTGGTTATGGATACCGGCCTATCTATCGGCAACCCTATCTCTATGCGCAACCGGTCTTCGTCCCGCCGCCGGTATACTATCCGCCACAGCAATCACCCGGCATCAGTTTGTTTTTCCCGCTTAATATTCGTCATCGGTAAATGCCGAGTGAACCGTAAGGATTTCCGCACAAAGGGGTAACAAGCGCAAATGTCCAAGGAATCCGGCTATTTCTGATCGGCACTGGCCAAAACCAGACGGTCAGTTTAGCTTGATTCTATCCTGCACCTGACAAATGCAACCCTTCCTCCTGGCTATTGCCTGTCGTAGAGTCCCCTATTGCTTCGGCTACACATCATCCCGGATCTACCGATCACCCTTCCAGGCCCTTTAGCCTGCGTCAGGCTGACCCTCTATAGGCCAATAAGTCCGGCGCACAACGGATTCCTGCCCCTCAAAAACAACAGTGCGACTGCTCCAAACATCATGTTGGCGGAATTTTCAAGAGGTAGCCGAGTTTTACGCGGCTGCGAGGCGCTCGTTGCGGTAGCGGCCCAGCGCCCAGAGCGGGAAAAATTTATCGTAACCGTGGTATTTCAGGTAAAAAACCTTGGGGAAGCCGGGAGCATTGAAGCTTTCGTCTTTCCAGAAGCCATCAGCCTGCTGGCTTTTCAGCAGATAATTCACCCCGGCCTCGACTTCAGGACAGCCGAGCTCACCGGCCGACAGCAATGCCAGCAGCGCAAGCGCGGTCTGGAATGCCGTGCCTGCATCGAATTCGCCGCGGATCTTGTCATTATGATAGCTGTAATTACCCTCACCCCAGCCACCGTCGTCGCGTTGCTTGGATTTCAGCCAGACTACGGCTTTACGAATACTGGGGTCCTGCTTGGCAACGCCGGCGCTTTCAAAACCGATCAGCACCGACCAGGTGCCGTAAATGTAATTGGTGCCCCAGCGACCGAACCAGCAGCCATCCGTTTCCTGCTCATTACGCAAGTAATCGATGCAGTTGTCGATGACCGCCCTGTATTCAGGGTGCTGATTAACAAGCTTGCCCAGGAACATGATGCAGCGTCCGCTGACATCGGCAGTTGGAGGATCTAACAAGGCACCGTGATCGGCAAATGGAATGTGGTTGAGATAGTAATGGGTATTGTCGGCGTCAAAAGCGCCATAACCGCCATTACTGGATTGCATACCCGCGATCCAGATGCCTGCCCGATCGATATTCTCTGCAAACGCCTGATCATCGGCCTGGATCAGGGCTAGAGCCACCACCGCCGTATCGTCAACGTCGGGGTAATAGCTGTTGCCGAACTGGAAGGCCCAACCGCCACCCGGCAAATTGGGGCGCCGGATCCGCCAGTCGCCCGGTTCGTCCTTTAGTTGTTTGCCGGCCAGCCAGCTCAAGGCAGATTTAAGGGCTTGCCGGGTGTGCGGATCGCGTTCGTGGCGGTCGACTTCCTGCAAGACCAGAGTAACCAGGCCGGTATCCCAGATGGGAGAAACGCAGGGCTGGCAGTAGGCCGTATCCTCATTGATGACCAGCAAGCGATCGATAGCCGCTCTGGCAATTCGCCGCTGTTCATTGTCGGGAGGAATACCCAGATAATCCATGGCTTCATAGGCGTTGACCATGGCCGTGAAAATCGCCCCCAGACCATCGTAACCATTCAATCTTTCCATGAACCAGTCGCGCGCCTTGTCGGTAGCCTTACGGCGGACGAAACCCGGAATCAGCGGTTCCATCAGGCGACCCATGCGCTCGACGACCAGTATGGCCTTCCCTAGCGGCGTTTTGACGTGGGAAAAATAATTTCTTTCCTTATCCGGCGGGGTAACGAACAGTTCTGCGACACCGATCTTGAGGGGGTTGCGCGCCTTGACCTTGTAAGTGCAGAGGATGAACAGCGGAACCATGACAGTACGCGACCAGTAGGATACCTTGTCCAGATGAAACGGGAACCACTTCGGTAACAGCATGATTTCCACAGGGATGAAGGGTACGCCGCGCCAGGGAATCTGCTCGAACATGGCCAGCATGATGCGAGTGAAGACATTGGCCCTGGCGCCGCCGCCCTGCGCCAGTATCCAGTCGCGAGCCTTGACCATATGCACCGCCTGGATAGAATCGCCAGCCATTTTCATGGCGTAATAGACCTTGATGGTACAGCTGATGTCACCCGCGCCGCCTTTATAAAGCGGATAACTGCCGTCCGTACTCTGTTGTGTGCGGAGAAAATTGGCAATCTTGGCCTGAAGCGCTTCGTCGATTTCGTCCATGTAGTGCATCATCAGGATGTACTCGGAGGGAATGGTGCAATCCGCTTCGAGTTCGAATACCCAATAACCTTCCTGGCTTTGCCGCCTTATAAGTTGCGCTTTAGCTCGGTCAATCGCGCTGTTCAGGGTCGACGGAGAATAGGAGGGGCCGGTATAGGTAGAATCCAAACTGGTAAGTGAAGATATCTCTGTTCGCATTGTATGGTTTTCCTTAGTTCACTTTACTGTTAGGGCTTTTGGTCGGCGCATTGGGATTGATAGCTGTAACTTGTCCGTCGATGGCAGGCAAACCCAGGCTTGCCGGATAATAAACGAGCCGCACAAGAAAATTACTGCCGCAATCGAAGCGCGCGGTCATGATGACTGCCTTGACGCTTCGGCGGCTGACTTAACCTGGGACGAATCGCTCACAGAAACCGCTGGAACCGGTTCTGCGGCAAGACATGCGCTCGTCGTTTCAGTCACGGGCAAACAGCTTAACTGCAACATTTGCTGCCGTCGGTGCGGTAACGCACATAATTCATTTTATAGGTTATAGCACTTATTGATTGAAAAAGTTGAACAATCTATCCTGTAACCGCTCGCACAACACCAGCCGATTTTTTAGGTTAATAGAGCTATTCGATATTAACTTACAAATTAAGGATGTAGCTTATGACTGATCCACATAACCCTTGGCAAAACCATCTTCTCGGCTCCCTACCTATAGCCGAGTATGGGCACCTTTCCCCTCATCTGGAACTGGTCGTAATGCCGCTGGGCGATGTTCTTTACGAGGCCGGGGACGAAGTGCGTTACGCTTATTTCCCGACGACCTGTATTGTGTCGCTGCTTTACGTAATGGAGAGTGGCGCGCCGGCCGAAATCGCCATGATCGGCAACGATGGCATGATTGGCGTTTCCCTCTTCATGGGCGGCGGGACTACGCCTAATCGGGCTGTGGTGCGAAGCGCAGGCTACGCCTATCGGCTGCGGGCGCATCTACTTATACAGGAATTCAGCCGCTTTGGGGGATATCGCAACGGAGCGCTGCACAATTTGTTGCTGCGTTATACTCAGGCAATGCTTACCCAGATAGCTCAGACGGCGGTCTGCAATAGGCATCATTTAGTGGACCAGCAACTCTGTCGCTGGCTGCTGCTAAGCCTCGACCGCCTCCCTTCTAACGAGTTGATCCTGACCCAGGAATTGATCGCCAATATGCTCGGTGTGCGCCGCGAAGGCATCACGGAGGCCGCCGGGAAATTACAGCAAGCGGGATTAATTAATTGCCGCCGTGGCCACATCACGGTGCTGGATCGGTCTGGATTGGAAGCCCGAGCCTGCGAATGCTACCATGTCGTTAAAACAGAATCCGATCGACTGCTCCCCTTGCATGCTCAATTGACATCGCGCATTTTCTTACAAAAAAGCGGACCGGTTAAAAGTGAATCATTAAGCAGCCGTCATATCAGTAGATGAGATTCAAGGATGTTTGGGTAGTGGGTTAAATCTGTAATTAGGCATGAATATCCAAGCCAAACTCGACCTTGTTAATCAGCAATCCTATAACCGTATCATGCAGAGTCTCTACTTTCGAAAAGCA
>Ga0208629_100862_pt1 | contig 13244 bp, 8 predicted proteins | sample LakWasMet19_HOW5_2_FD_183865 | JGI IMG/M metagenome (GOLD analysis project Ga0208629, IMG submission 183865) | Freshwater sediment methanotrophic microbial communities from Lake Washington under simulated oxygen tension - Sediment Metagenome... | ecosystem: Environmental > Aquatic > Freshwater >...
ATCAAAAAGCAACATGTACGTATACATGTGCAGTTATCGATGGCGGGCTGCGAATTATTCTGTAGCTGTTATTACCTTCGATTCATCAACGGGTGGGCAGCTGCAGTCAACGTTGCGGGAGTGCTTTGGTCAAGAGGTTGCTCGGGTGACGCGCCGGATCCCCACACCACTGGCATTGCCAACGCGAATACGTACGGCCGAAATACCAATTAGAAAACAGAGTCGAGAAAGCAGTACGCTGACCATGGCATTCACATCTGCGCACTGGCAGCGTTGAGATTGGGGCGTTGACGCGTGCACCGCACCACAGACGCAGCTGCGCCCGCCATGTTAACGTTGCCGGAAGAGACATGAATTCAAGCGGCTGGGTTGAGTGTGGGAGCGGCGCGCTCGCGCTCATCGAGTTCAAGTTCAAGTGCTCCAGTCGTTGCTCCCGCTCATTGAGGTGTGAGAAGCGACTTTGAAACCCGACGCCATCGATGACGCCGCAGCGACTACCGCCGGCGGATACCGACGCGAGCTCACTCACTCACCGATGGGCAATTGCTCGGCAACAGTTGCGCTCCGCCCCGCGCCATCACAGTCGGCTGCTTCAAGTATTCGATATACAAGCACTCAAGATTCGCAGCCAAGCCTTAGAACTCGATGAGCGCGTCGTTCTCGTACCCCAGCGCCTCCAGCACCGGGATGCACGCGTTCTCAATCATACCAGGCGGGCCGCACACCAGCGCAAAGGTGCCACCCTCCCCGTCGACGTCGTTTGCTGCCCCCTCGTCGCCCCGCTCCCCGTTGTCTGCCGGTGCTGCCCCCTCGTCGCCCTCGTCTCTGACGCCCTCGTCCTTGACGCCCGCGCCCCCGTCCCGCGCCGTCCCGCTTGCCGCAGCCTGTACTGTCTTCCCAGCCCTCTGCCCGCCCTCGGTTGCTCCCCCGTTCGAGTCGTCTGTTGCTCTCCCCTTCGAGTCGTCACCAGCCTCCCGTCCGCCGGCAGCCGCTGCAGCTGCCCGGGTAGCACCAGTATCGGCGTCAGTGTCGACACGCTCAGGGTCCCACCGCGGAAACAGGTGCGCCTGCATGCACGCGCGATCCACGTGCCCTATGCTGTAGCGCCAGTCGCCGCCGGGCCGCTCGGACACGACGTACCACACCTGAAACCGCCGCGGGTGGTACGCTGCGAGGACATCCAGCTCGCCGCGTAGCAGGATGTCATCGGTGCTGTGGTTCGCATACACGAGGCGGATGCGGGTGGCGTCCCCCGCGTCCGCGCACACCGCGCGGATGAGCTGGAAGGCGGGCGTGATGCCGCTGCCGCCCGCGATCAGGGAGAGGTGGGTTGCGGGGTAGAGCTGACCGTGCAGGCGCAGGCGGCCTCGTCCCTCGTAGCGGACGTGGCCCTGCGGCCCCTTGATCTTGACGGTGTCGCCCGGGGACTGCAGGCACGCAGTGTGTGGCATGCGAGGAAGTGATGGGGCAGTGCAGGCGAGTGATGTACTCATGCTGACACGGGAGGGAGGGGAGGTCGGCGGCATCGTTGCCGGCGGCAGCACGGCGGCGTGATGTGCGAGGTCAACGGCGGAAGGGCCGTAGCATGCGACGGACAGGATGAAGGGTTCATGGTTGTCAACGTCCGGAGCGCCCGCCTGGCAGCAAAGCACAGCCCATGGCGACGACAATCCGGCCGTGAAATAAATTGCCTGGCCGCTGTCCCGCCGGCATCCCCACCCGGCAGTGTGCCCACAGGGCAGCCTCTTCTATCTCCTGCCGCCCCACCCCTACGCCGCCCGGCGTGCCCTTCCCCCACAATTGCATGCTGCATGGCGCACTCACCAGCGACTCCAGGTGCTGCGTCATAATGCCGCCGTGGCGGTGCTGCGCGTCAGGCCGATACACCTTGATAACAAAGCTGACGCCCCCGTCGTCCTCGTCGGGGGTCACGGGGTATACAGGCGTGTATGCGCGCACAACGAGTACGTCTTTCACTAGCGCCCCCATCATCACGTATTGGCCTACTCCTAATCCAAAGGGCAGCTCCGCGTGCTCCCGCGTAAAGGTGAAGCGGTACGTGTCATGCGAGAGCGGCTCTTTGCTGCGGAGCGTGAGGGTGAGCCAGCGGCCGCGCTGCAGCGCCGTTGCGCCTTCCCCCTTTGCCACCGCGGTGCGTGCAGCTGCCGGGTGTGTGCGCAGAGTACTGTCGGCTGATAGCGTCCGCCGAATGCCGCCTAGGCCTCCCCGTGCTGCGGGCACGGCGTGCATGCCACCACGTCCCGCTGCAGCTACAGCTGCAAGCTTGCCCGATAACTCGACGGATGCACCCGGTGCTGTTCCGCCTAACTCTGCGGCCCGCTGCCCCTCCACCCACCCGATACAGTACGGCTCTCGCCATGCGTAGCTGTCAGAGGTGTGTGTGCTTGCAAAGACTTCGCTCCCGTCGCCGCCAGCCACGCACAGAATCGCGGCGGGGCCGCCGGGGTGGTCGTGCATGAAGCTGGTCAGATCGAACACGCGGCCTCCCATGACCACCCAGCAGTCGCTTGCGGTGTTGTGGCGGGCTACCTCAGCGAGTGAGTATGCGCGCGGTTCAAGCCTCCGCTGCGCGTCGGCGCCCTTCGCGGGCGCACTCGCCTCCGCTGGGGAGGGCGCAGCCGCCGGAGCTTTCTCACGACCACCCGCCTCTGCTGTGGAGGCAGGTGCAGGCCTGGAGGTCTCTTCCTTGCTGGGGACCGCTCCCGTGCCAGCGCCTGCCGCTGCTCGTGCGGCGCCCTCATCACGATTCGCTGATCCGGATTGTTTTGCCGACGCCGTGTCTTGCGCTGCTGCCTTCTCACCAGCTTGGGAAGGACCGTGAGCGGAGGGGGCTGCAGGCGACGCGACTGCATCTGTCAGCCGCGCAGCGGCGCCGGCAGACGCTGCGGCTCCCGCGTCGCCGATGCGCTTGTGCCCGCCACCCTCGAATGCAGCTACACCCCGCAAGAGGTCAATCGCGGCCTGCGGCAGCCAGCGCGGGCGCGGCGCGGAGCGAGCAAGTTCCCAGTCGATGCGGCCCGTTGGCGGTGAGTGGTACAGGGCCGGCATCCAGCCGCCGGCTTGCGCGCCTGGCAGCACGGGATGTACAAACGTAAGACGGACGGAGCCGGAGGTGCCTGCCGCGCCTTCTGCAGACGGCCTGCCAGCGCTCGCCGCAGGCGTGTCAGTAGGCCTGTCAGTAGGTCTGTCTCGAGCGTCCTGCGCCGGCGAGGGTCGCTGAGACTCTGTGCTACGCTCGGAGGGGCCGTCTAGCGGCTGTATGCGCACCCGCACACGGTACCAGCAGTTGTTCATCATGCCGTGCAGGTTCCAGTTGGGGTGCTCCGGCTGAGTGTTGCAGCCGCTGTCCCAGCAGCGGAGCGCAACCTCCACCGTGCGGCTGCCGGCGCGGGCGCCAATGGTACCAGCCTCGTCCCTCGTGAGGGGGTGCCGGCCGCTCGCGCCGCCGTTGGCGCCAGCGCCGCCGCCGCCGCTGCTGGAGTGCTCCTTGTCTGGGATGGCCGGGGCCGCAAGAAGGTCGGACAGAGACACGTGGGTGCGCCAGTGGCACCACGTCCAGTACTTGAATCCGTGGCGCGGCACCAGCTGCTGCGACGAGTGCTCGTTCTTTGGTGGGTGTTCCGCCCTCCCCGATACAGCAGTCGAGGTCGCAGGCGATGCGGCCGGCAGTGCAGCAGCAGCGGCAGCAGCAGCAGCAGCAGCAGCAGCAGCGACTGTCGCGTGTTTATCGCTGTCAGCGCCAGCATGCACTGGTGACTGTTTCTGAGTTCCCGCGGCCTCCGCGCCGTGAGAGCCTGACGCAGCGCCGTCAGCCGTGCCCGCACGCGCGGTGGCGACAGGCCTTGTTGAGCTCGCCTCATCGTGAGCACCACTACTAGTAGCAGCCGCGCGGCCTGTGCTGGCATCTGCGCTTGCAGCGAGCGCACCTCGCGTCCGTGCGGCAGAGCCTCTAGCCGCGGTCGTTGCCTCGATCTCGGCCTTTCCTGCAGTGGCGCCGTTGCCCGGGTAGCGCACCGTGTGAGCGAGGCGCCAGGTTGCGCCGCCATCGAGGCTCAGCTCCACGCGGTTGATGCGGTTGCCAGCGCCCGTGTAGGCAAACCCAGCGAAGGGCACGCTGGCGGCGTGGTCTTTGGGTGACTGAATGTCGAAGGCCGACGTCGAATCAGCGCTGCCGGAAGCGGTGTCGACCCCCTCAGCCGTCGCTGCGTGGTCGCCCTTGCTTCGACCGGCCGCCGAACCTGAGCCTGAACATGAACCCGAGCCTGCGCCTGCACCTGCACCTCCGCCGGCACCGGTGCTGCGGTCGTCACCGCGGCTGCGACCTCCGTCAGCCGCTTGTGACACTGCAGCTGGAGGTGGCAGCGTCAGCGCCTCTCCGTGCTCTGGCAACACGATCGCAGAGTTAACGTTGAGGGCGTACAGGGTGTAAGCGGGGTTGAAGAGGAACCCCGCCTCCGCTGCCTCTGCGCTCGTAACCTGAGCGGGCAGGACCTTGTTGTCGACCAGATGGTAGTAGTTTGTCGACTCCTCCGCGGTCACTGTGACCTTGCGTAGCCACTTCACCTGGCGGCCGCCGACGTAGCCTGGAATCACCAGCCGCAGCGGGAAGCCGTGGTCCGGCGGCAGCGGCGCTCCGTTCATTTCATACGCGAGCAGCACGTCGTTCGTGACGTCTGTCGCCACGGCGAGGGGGATGCTGGTCCCATATGCTCCTCGGGGCAGCGCGTCACCGCCCTCAAAGCACACGAAGCGGCCGCCCTCCGTCGCGCCGCCACAGGCGTCTGCAAGCACGTCTGAAAGCCGCGCGCCCGCCCACAGCGAGCACGCCGTGGCGGCGGGCCCGAAGTTGAAGCCACGAGTGCGGCGAATCATGTTCAGCTCCTTGCGGCGGTTGCCTGCATGGGTGTAAGCAGCCATGAAAAGCGGCACGCTGAGCCGTCACGCCATTTGCACAAGACACTGGGGCTGGCGGCATGGCCACGTGGGAAGCAGCTGCAAGGGCGAACACAGCTGGGCAACGATCGATGCAGCAACAGCCCTAGGCCTGCCTCCGAGGGGCACAGCAAAGCAACTCGTTGAACACCCCGACGCACCATCGCACGTCATCGTCATGGCGACTTCCACGCGCTCAAAGCGTGTTCGCAGGTCTGCCATTGAAAGGGTGGCGGGCCGAGCCACGAGGCCGCCGACATCGACCGTGAACGTGGCGGCATCGAACTTGGGGACAGCGCCGTGGTTGCGGACGTAGTGCAGGTTGCTCGGTGTGATCAGCCCCGCGCGCAGCAGCGCAGCAGCGGTCCGCGGCTCTGCGTTGAGTGGGATCTTGCCCGTGAGAGGCAGCAGCGGTGTCGGATCACGCTGCACCCATGCATCGGGATCGCGCTGTGATGCTTCCGACGGCCCGCTTCCCGTTTCCGCCGCTGGCGGCTGCTTTGGCTGTCCTGCGGCGGGTTTTGTCGCCGCATCTTGCTTCTGAGCGCCGCAATCGTGATCGCGAGCGCCGCCATCGTCGCGCTCTGTTGCGGCTGACATGTTCAGGCGGCTCACAAGGAACGATCTTTTCAGGATCGGTGATCTACAACACGGCGTTGGAGCAAATATGTCGACGAAGCGGCGGAATACGTGTGATTCATGCAGCTACTGCTGCTTGGGTGATTTGCAAGCGCATCCATACTTCGAAATTCACTTGAATGTGATTCAAGAAGCGTCATTCGCCATGCTTAGCTGCTGCGACGAGTTTGGCTTTCAACGCGGCTGTTCACAATCAGTGTGTGCTGCATGGCGCCACGGCAATCGCTCTGTGACTTGATTTGACATTTCCTCCCATCTGAGATTTGCGGCGACAGCGCAGCGTCTCATGCACCGGCGCACCTCACCTCTGACAGTCTTCGGCCTCTCGATTCGGGCTCAGCTGAGCTACGCAGACCATTTGCAGCAACAAAACACAAAGATATTGCACCAGATGTGTGCTGTATTCGCTTAATTGCTTCGCCTCGGTCACCACGACGCGTATCCTTCACTCCAAAACCCCGCGCTGCGTCGTGAATCGTGAAGCGTTCATCTATCAGGCATGGTCGTGGCGCAGTCCGGAAGGGGAAGGGTGGGGCTTCTGATGTTTAGTGTGCTGCACTATTCGCTCGCCTACCCAACGGGTGAGTCGCAGACTGAAGGGTGGGCCTGACATGTCTCTGACTCGGACGGGTCTGAAAGCACTCGAAATGCCACCCCACCCGACGCGTCGTCGCCGCGCTCGTGCAGGATACGACGACTGCCCGTCTTCCATTGGGCAGGGCGTTCCGGGCCATGGCACGTTCGTCACCAACACATTTCTCGCGCTTCGCGTTACCTTCCTCGGCGACCCTGTCACCGCCTGGGATCCCGACAATGCGATCGGGTACCAGGTCGAGCTGTACAGCACCACCGCATCTGTGAGTGTGGGCTGGGACCATTTTTGCGCCGGAGCGGATGGGCGTCCCCTCGGCTGCGGCATGCGATACACGAGCGGAGTCGCCTCCGCCAGGGAGCTCCGCCCCCGCCTGCAGTGCGCGGTGCCTCTCCGGACACCACTGGTCGCCGCCCCTGTACTTCGCACTCCATTGTACGACCGCCCTTTTGCGCCTTCCCTGCGCCTGCCACTGCAGGTATTTCGCGGCTTCGCGCTCGCGCCCCTGGTTGGCAGCAGCCCGACAGACTTCACGGGCGGCCGCGCCGGCACCTTCTCACCTCTGACCAACCAGCCCGCGCGCGCGATGGACAGCTGCGCAAACTCCCTTACGCACATCAGCAACACCGGCAAGACGTCGGTTAAGGCGAAGTGGGTGCCGCCTGCCGCGGGCACCGGCACCGTGACAATATGGGCGGTCGTGGTGGAGTGTCGCTACGCGTGCAGCAACAACTACAATGTTAAGCTGGTGCTGCCCGAGCTCGCCGCCGCGCCCTCCGACACCGCCTCCGCCACCGCGAGCGCGTCCGCCTCTGAGAGCGGCACGCCCACCCCCAGCGTCACACGCACGGGGACGGGTACCCCCTCACGCAGCGGCAGCCCCACGGGTTCGCGCAGCGGCAGCTGCTCCGAGACGCCGCCGCCGTCGGGTACGGGCACCGGCACGCCGAGCGCCAGCGGGAGCGGCACGGGGACGGGCAGTGCGTCGCAGACGCCCAGCAACACGGGATCGCCGTCTGCGACGGGTACTGCAAGCCTGTCGACCGGCGCGTCGGCATCCAACACGCCCACACCGTCAGCCACGGCGTCGGGGACGGGCAGCGGGACGGGCAGCCTGTCAGCGACGCCGAGCAGCAGCGTTTCTGTCACTGCATCGGGCACAGGCTCTGGCACGCAGACTCGCTCCGGCAGCGTCACCGCTTCCCCTCTGCCCACGGTGTCCTCCACCGCGTCTGCGAGCGGCTCAGAGAGCCCGCCGCCACCCTCGCCCACTCGCTCGCCCTCGCGCTCCAGCAGCCGCCTGCCCTCTCCCTCCGCAACGGCTTCGCCCTCTCGGTCGCCCGCAGCCGCGTGCACGCGGGTCGGCTTCTGCAGCGGCCGCGGCACCTGCACCGCCAACACGACCGCCGGCACCTGCGTCTGCGACGTGGGCTATGCGGGCAGTGCCTGCAGCGCGTGCGCGGCGGGCTTCGGGGGATCTGCTGGCAGCGGGTGCGCCCCCTCGACGATTCACGAGGATGTCAGCACAGTGACGGCCCACGTCACGCTCCGCCTGGACGCAGATTTCGCCACCACAGCGGGCGCTGACGGCTCTGCAACGCGTGCCGCCTTCCTCGCGAGCCTGTACGCTGACTTGACCTCCACGCTGGGCCTGCCCCGCAGCCGCCTCAACGTGTCTGGTCTACGCGCTGGCTCCGTCATCGCCAGCGTCAGCATCCTACCCCCGCCGGCAACAGGCACTGGCTCCGGAGGCAGTGGAAGCAGTAGTGACACGACGTCTGCTGCCGCGGCCGCCCTGATGCTCAGTGCCCTGGTGGCCAACACCAGCAGCCCGCTCTACAGCGGCGCTGTGACGCACCTGCTGTCTGCCAGCGCCGCTGCAACCTTCGAATTTGTCGCTGCTACTGGGACCGACGGGTTCACATTTCAAGCGGCGCTGGGCGCGGGCCTGACTCTGCTGTGGCGCATCCAGGGAGCCAGCTTGGTTGCCCGCCTGGACTATAGCGGCGCAGTGGGCTCCAACACTTGGTTCGCGGTCGGCCTGGCGTCTTCTGCATCCATGCTGGGGGCAGATACCGTGGTGTTCCAGCCTGGCGCTACCCCGCAGGTGGGCCAATACGTGACCAACGACAGGACCGTGGGTGGTGTGGCGGCTGTGCCGGCGGCATCGATGACGCTCACCAACACGAGCGTGCGGTCCCTCGGGGGCGGCGCCGTCAGTCTGTCCTTCACACGGCCGCTGGCTGCAGGCGGCTATGCCGGCGCTCGAGCCGTGGGCATCGATGGGCCATCCCTGCTCGTTTACGCTGTGGGCGGGCAAGACCACACCTCGCTCAGCCACCATGACGGCGGCAACGGCGTCGCGAGCGTCGACTTTCGGACCGGCGGCGTGACTGCCGTGGAGCCCGCGGGCGCGACGCTGCGTGTGGCGCATGGAGCGCTCATGTTTGTAAGCTGGGGCGTGCTGCTGCCGCTGGGCGCCGCGCTGGCGCGGTTTGCAAAGACAGTGCGCCCGACGACGGGGCCCGCGGCGTTCTGGTTTCTGTGCCACCGCCTTGTGCAGACCGTCGGGCTGTGTGTCGCGATCGCAGGGCTGGCGGTGGCGATTGCGATGGTGGCGCCCGGGCCTCACTTCTCAGGCGTGCATCACGTGTGCGGGCTGGTGGCCATGGTGCTGGGCCTGCTGCAGCCGCTCAATGCCGTGTTTCGGCCGCACCCGCCCGCCAAAGGCGCGCCGCGCAGCACGGCTCGGCTCCTCTGGGAGGTCCTGCACAAGGGCAGCGGCTACTGCGCGCTGCTGCTCGCTGTCGCGACCATCTTCCTGGGCTTGAAGCAGATCGGCGCGTCGCTTGATCTGTCCATCGCCTACGGGGCGCTGGTGGCTGCGGCAGGCTGCGCGTGGCTGTGGCGCGAGGCTGTGCGGCGCAGTGCAGCCCGTGGCAGCGCGGTCATTTCCGCAGCGCCGCCTGGCTTGGAGCAACAGCGGCGCGCGCGCGTGGGCGTGGCGCGGAGCGGCAACTCGGCATCTACTACCCTGGAGCTGCCGCAGGAGCCGGCAGTCACGCAGGTGCTCGCTGCCCACCAGCGCAGCGCCCTGCGGCAGGCGACGGCCCGCTACGCTGTGGCTCCTCGTCCGTCTCCCCGCGGGCGCGATGGCGCTGATGCCGCTGCAGCTTCACCGCCGCTGCCATCGGGTCGCCGGGAGGTCGAGGCGGTGCCGCTGCGAACGCGGTCGCTGAGGCAAGGCGCGGATGCAGGCGCAGCGGCAGCATCCTCGTCACCTCGCGCTCTCACGCCGTCTGGAGCGGTGGCCGGAGCCGCTGCTCGAACGCGCTCAAAGCCGGCGTGGTGAACGCATCCATGGACTTGGCACGTGCCGGCCGGAGACATCACGTTTTGATATTTTGTGCCTCCTGTTGCTCGACGGCAAACCGGGCGAAATGTGCCCGCCTTGGAGCACAGCGCCACAGCGCAAGCTTCCGTGTTTTCTTCCGTGAGATTGCGCACGGAAGCGATGCCGCTGCAACAAGCGCAGACATTGCTGGGTGACATTGCTGGGTTCTTTCGTGCGACCCGGCTGCGACTGGTGTGATGTGTGCCGTGCACCCGCCGTCGGTTTGCAGCCGCAAGTCTGCTGATGGTCGTTGATGGAGCGGCATGCTTCGGACTTGGCTTCTCGCATGCTGGCTTGGACTGCGTGCTGCAGTGAGGCAGCTGCCTGCCGCGCAGCAAAGCGTCTGCTGTTTTGCTGTGGTATCTTGATGCACAACGCCTGGGGAATCATGCTGTAGCGGGCTGAAATTGGTCGCCGCTGCTTCGCCGAGCACCTACGCCGTCTAGTGCGTGCCCCAAACTTGCGCATCGAACAGCGGGAGCTGCCGTGTCTTGTGTACGCATGCTCCCGACTGTCCTGCGTACCTCTCCGGAGCTCCATGATCGAGACTCTCCTGCGTGCCTGAAAAGAGCTGCGTACTCACGACTCTCCTGCGTACCTCCCCAGAGCTGCATATCAACTGCATTGGTCCACGGCTGCATATTTTTCCGTCCCGACACCCGCAACAAGACAGATCCGGCTGTGCGTGGCTTCTCACTGCTCTAGGCCTTCGCCTTTGGCATCCGTGAACAACATCCACACACACTCGGTGCCAAATTGCATGTGCTGTCACATACCGACACTCTCGACGGCCCACACGGGCAAGCGCCAACGGCCCTGCCAGTGCCACAGGTACGAACGGGAACACCAGTGCCCGCACGGCACCGATCCTGGCGCCGTCACGGTGCTACATTCTGAATCGGTCCGTTGCGCTGGTGGCGTCAATCGGTCGTTCGGCACGGGTGAGCTCTAGATGTGAGCGGGTGTATTCTACGTAGCATGTAGCAGCTTCATTGCTTGCTATCTTGAGCTTGAATCGTGGCCCTGTGTGGTCACTGCCTGGTCCGTCAAGTGTTGATGATCAAGTCCCCGGCGCGAGTTCGTAAATTGCTTCAAAGAATTCTCAAGTGGTATACGTACCGGTCGAGTGGTGAAGGCATCGATCTACGTCGGCCGCATCTCGCCCGCGGCTCCTGCGCAGCATGCATATATATATATATATATGAGAATTCAAGAGACAACCCAATGCATGCGCATATGCCCGCTCCGCGCAGCTGGGGCTTCGAAGCTTAAGCTTAAGGCATTGAAATGCATGATATCGATCATGACTCGCAGTTTGCTGGGATATCGATGTCAAGTGCTCAAGTGTTCAAGTGTTGGGGGGCCCCCTTATGAAACAGCGGTCACAAGCAACAGGCAGCGTCGAGACATCCAACTCAACATGCAAATTCCTGTCGCGGGCCGATACAACCAGACGGCAGGCAATCGCCCATCGCAAGATCATCTCACCGACAACCATATCCGAAATACTGGGGGGACTGTTTTGTTATACCTCCGCTGGCGTCACTCCCAGCATCACCGGGAAAAAAACCAAAACCCGGGCCAGGCTGCCATCGATGTCAACACGCCCTTGAGTTGTGCCTGCAGCAACAGTACTTGTGCATGGCGCCAGTTGATATTGACACTTCAACCGGCCGGCGGGTGATGACGACAAATTTAAGTGACCCCGCCGCAGCATGATGCGGCTCGAAGCCGCCAACCTATGGGAAGCTTGCACTGCAGAAAGGTCTACGAGGAACAGGCCCGGAGCTCTCTCCTCATAATTGCTCTACCGTCCAGCGTAAAACGCGCCGGAGAGTGGCCGGCGCGAATTCGCTCACATGTACGGAGTCGATAGAGAGGGCGAGCGCCCACCCTGAGCGAGCAATCGGCGAGTTGGGCTCACCACTTGACAGCTGCGGAGAACGTGCGGTCAGCCGCCGCAGCCCTGAGTGCAGCCGTCAGCGAATTCCGAGGTAAAAGGAGCGAGCGAATACAATCGCGAGCGCTCCCCCATCTGAGTCGCTCAGTGATGTAAATCGCGGCGGCTCTACACGCCCGGGAGTTGGGTCGGCGGCTGCCACTGCGCGAGGATGGCGTATGGATGTGGCAGCTGCAGGGCAGCGCAGGCGTCTGTGTCCATGCCTACGGGCGGCAGCAGGGCGGTGCCGCGGGCATATGCAAGGTCGTACGCAGTACGGCTGACCTGTGACAAACAGGTGCCGACAAGCGCCCCGCACTGCGAGAGGGCGTGGATATCTGCAACGACGCCTGCAGTCATCGCATACACGGTGCGCGTCGCCGCGGAGAGCGGAGATGCCAGTGTCGCATGGACGCTGGCAGCGTCGAGGGTGCGGCTGTGCCCGTCTGCGGGTGACAGCCGCTGTTTGCCGCGTTGCAGCTCCGATGGCGCACCAGGCAGAGTAGGGGTCTCACGTGCAGCGTCTGGCTCGCCAATATGCGCAGCCAGCGCTGCAGTCAGACGCTGCAGCTCGCCAGCGGCCGCGGCGCAATCGGCGTTTGAACAAGCAGCTGGACTCGCACAAGCGTCAGCAACTGCTGCGCCTGCGTCGCTCGCAGATGCTGAGGCTGCGTCGCTCCCGGTTGCCGTGCTCGCACTGCCGCCGCTGGCTGCGCCTGAGCCGCCACATGCAGCGCCGCCCACATTACTGCGCGCCTGCTCGAGTGCGGCGCGGGCGCGCGCGAGAGTCACGCGTGCCTCGGTGAGGGCCTCAGGTAGCACTGGGAAAGTGGAGTCGGTAATAGGGAACACCCGTAGGCTCGGCCGCAGGCCGCGGGTGCGGCGGCCCCGTGTGGGCGGCTGTGACTGTGCAGCCCCTGCCGCCGCGGAGGACGGCACCGTGGCCGACGCACCCGCTGCCGCGGTGCCGCCTGCCACACTGGGGTCTCGATCAATGCCCGCAGACGCGTCCGCTGCTCGGCTGTCTTCGGGCATCACGGCGTGGAGAGGCGTGCGCAGCGCTGCAGTACTCCGTGCGAGGTGCCGCAAGTAGGCTGAGGCAGAGGCAGGGGCGCCACCTGCAGCTGAGGCCGGGGTGCCATCAGTGGTACCAATGAAGGTGTGGCCAGCTGTTCGAGCGTCGTCTGTCACCTGCGGTTCCCGGTGACCCAGCTGCCCTGCTTGCGCTTCTGAGCTCATGACAGCCGTCAGCCGCCCCGAAGCCGGCTGCTTGCTCTGTCGCACCACCGCGGCTGCCGCTGTCGCCGCCTCAGCCGCTGCAGCAGCGTCAGCGAGCGTCCGCTCAATCCACGACTCAATGTGAACGTGGGCGTCTTCAACAATCGCCGCAGCAGACACAGGCACACTCGGCACTTTCTGCGCGTGTGTTTGTGCGTGTGTCTGTGTCCGGAGTACGGGTAGCGCCAGAGATTGCCCCACCCCTTGCTGAGCGCCGCCGCCCGTTGCAGCGGTAGCACCGCTCAATCTGTCGCAGCAGCTCGCAGGCCCTGCGGCAGGCTGCACGCGCGCTTGCGAGGCGTCACCCGGCGCCGCACCGGAGGGGGTAGTCAGCAGCGGCGCCTCCGTAAACAGCACCGATCGCGGCATCGACGCCTGCGCTGCGGCGCCTGCAGCGGCAGTAGACGCAAGTCCCCGAGCCGTTGAAAATGCTGTGGCGGTGCGGGACG
>Ga0208629_100863_pt1 | contig 13239 bp, 9 predicted proteins | sample LakWasMet19_HOW5_2_FD_183865 | JGI IMG/M metagenome (GOLD analysis project Ga0208629, IMG submission 183865) | Freshwater sediment methanotrophic microbial communities from Lake Washington under simulated oxygen tension - Sediment Metagenome... | ecosystem: Environmental > Aquatic > Freshwater >...
CCGCCGTATTGACCGGCTTGAAACTCGGCGCTTTCGGCATCATCCGTTTTGCGATGCCGCTGGCGCCGTCCGCCGCCGTTCAATACAGCTGGGTGCTGGGCATACTCGGCGCGATCACGCTGGTGTATAGCGCGTTGATTGCGTTGCAGCAAACCAATCTGCGCCGCTTGCTGGCTTATGCCAGCGTCAGCCATGTCGGCTTGGTCATCGTCGGTATTGCGTCGTTGAATATGCAGGGCATTCAGGGAGCGATATTTCAATTGCTGAACTTCACGATGGTTGCCGGGTCGCTGATGCTGGTGGCCGGATTTATCCAGCATCGCTTGGGCAGCACCGAAGCTATCCATCTGGGCGGTCTGGCTAAAGTCATGCCGCGGCTGACCTGTTTTTACTTTTTATTTGCGCTGGCCAGCATAGGATTACCCGGAACCAGCGGTTTCCCGGCCGAATTATTGCTGATTGTCAGCACCATGCTGGCGCACCCCAGTATCAGCATTGCAGCCCTAGTCGGGGCGATACTCAGCGCCGCTTATATGCTGTCCTTTACCCGCCGCGCCTTCTTCGGTCCGGTTACCCAGGCCGGCGTCAAACAGGTGCAGGATTTGCGGCCACGCGAATTGACGCTGCTGTGCGTGTCGGCGTTGTTAATCTTGGGATTCGGTTTTTTCCCTAATGGCGTGCTGAAAACCAATCGGGCAACGGCGGAAGCTTGGTTGAGCCGGTTAATGGATCAGCCGGTAATGGCAAGCAATGCTGGGTAAGATTAAAAGTACGGTTTTTTCTTAAAGCATAGGCATCAGCAGAACACATCATCCCGGCAGGAACACACGTCAGGCTATCCTGCCTGACGCCCTTCGGGTCAATGCAAATCTGTTCCAGACAGATTTGTGCCGGACAGGGACGTGATAGACACGAGGCAAATCCAAGCTGGCATCACCAATCATCTTTAAGAGCCATCCCCTCGGATTTACCTTCCAAAAATTGACAATGTTTGTATTCTTAGTGCATCCTAAATTCAGGAGGCGTTTCTCATGCATATTTCATTAACACCAGAACTCGAAGCCATCATCAAAGAAAAAGTCACTTCCGGTTTATATAACAATGCCAGCGAAGTAATCCGTGAAGCACTGAGGTTTATGAAAACCAACGAAGAGCTGATCAATCAGATGAAACTGGATCACCTACGGTCGAAGCTGGCGGAAGGCGAACGTGATCTTGTTGATGGTCAATATACTGAACTCAAACCGGAACAGCTGAGTGATCATTTTCAGCTGATAAAAAATCGCGCAATCGACCGTATTAACCAAAAAAAGAAAACCTTGTGCTGAAAATCAGATTAACTCAAGCTGCTGAACAACAGCTTGAGGACATCTGGTTTTATACGCTTAGCGAATGGGGTGAAGTGCAGGCGGTTCAGTATGTCGGCATGATCGAACAGGGCATCACGCAACTACTGGAAAATCCTTACATTGGGAAAGCCAGACCGGAGATCAAAAAGGATTTGAGGTCACTGCAAATACAAAAACACTTGATTTTTTATCGTGTCGGTACTGAATGCATTGACATCATTGGTATCTTTCATAGTCGCATGGATACTGGAAAATGGCTAAATGAAAAATAAAACGGACTGGTAAGAGCCTGCTCTATACTTTGCCCATCTTATTGCACTAAATCGAAAACCCATTATGCCAAACGCCACTGACTTATGATTGCTGAAACCATCAATAGCAGCACAAGAAATTAATGACTTTCATTCCTCAACAACTCAAAGAGAGCCTACAAAAAGGCTTAGCTATTCCTTTCATTGGTGCGGGCGTTTCCATGTCGGTAAAAGATAAGGAAGGTAATGCTCTGTTTCCCAGTTGGAAAAGTCTGCTGGAGCTAGCCGCTATCCGTCTTGAAGAAGCAGACAACAAACCTGACGAAGCCAATATTGTTAAAGGTTATGTCAAAACCAACCGACTTCTCGAGGCCGCAAAAGAAGCCAAACAAGCATTAGCCGCAAGCTGGTTTGATTTTCTCAAGCAGCAATTTGATCACAGCGAGAAGGATGTCGCGCAAGACAGCCTGGAACTGGCGCGTGCAATATGGCAATTGGGTTCGAAGTTAATCATCACCAGCAATTACGACCACGTTTTGCGTTGGGCTTGCCCGCACGTTCACGACCTGGAGCAATGGGATATAGAAGCACCTGTCGAACAACGCGAGTTATTGCGTAATGGCGTAAACAAACCTACTGTCTGGCATTTGCACGGACACATCGACAATGCCGCGGACATTATTTTGACCCCTGATGGCTATTCCAAACTATATGCCGAAGGCACAATCGAGCATAAATATCAGGCAGCGCTGAAAACCCTGCAAAGCCAATTAAGCAGCCGAAGTTTTATTTTTATCGGCTTTAGCCTTGCCGATGAAGATTTTGTTCAGCAAATACAATCTTTAGCAGATATTTTCCAAGGCGCGGCAGGGCCACATTACGTCCTGCTACTCGAAGCGCAACGCGCCCACTTTAAAAAACCGGCAGATTGTATTGAGCCTATTTATTTTGCAGACTTCGGCGCACCGCAGTTAGCGTTGCTGAATGAATTAGCCGCTCTAGCTCCGCAGCTTGACATAATTCCCCGTTCTGGCGAAGTTGGCGAGTACAACCCCGCCAAATCAGTGTTTTCCGTGCCGTTTGCCAGTAAAGGCGAACAAATGATAGGGCGACAAGCTGCCCTGGAACAAGTCCATCGCCAGCTTCATAGCGGCATACGCACAGCCATAGGACAAACCGCTGCTTTTCAAGGTTTGGGCGGGCTGGGTAAAACCCAGTTGGCGGTAGAATACGCTTACGCCTACCAAAAAGATTATGCCAACGGCGTTATCTGGATTAATGCCGACCAAGACCTTAACGTTCAACTGATTCAATTGGCGGAAAAAAGCTGGGTGCCACCAGTTGCTGACCAAGCGTTTAAATTGACCACAGCAATAAAACGTCTGCGCGAAGTGTCCGATTGCCTGATTATTTTCGACAATCTGGAAAACCTGGAGACTATCAAAGAAATTCTGCCCGCCGCCAATGTAAGGAGTCATATTTTAGTCACCAGCCGTTTCGAGCAGGGAGGTTTTGTTGCGATTCCTCTGGATACGCTAAGCCCGGAACAAGGGCTGCAACTGCTGCTACAGGAAGCGGGGCGACAACCGCAAAATAGTGATGAAAGCCAAGCGGCGGCGTCCATCGTGCAACAGCTGGGCGGTCTGCCCTTGGCTTTAGAATTGGCAGGCGCTTTTTTACAGCGTCGAACCACAGTCAGTTGGCAACAGTATTTGGAGTTATTGCACAAAAATCTGCCGGCAGCCTTCCTAGGTTCTCATGCCAGTTGGACGAAACATGAGGCGGATATTTATTCGACATTAAAAATTCATGAAAGCTTGTTCAATGAAGAGCCGTTACTAAAACCGTTGCTGAACACGCTAACCTGGAGCGGCTCAACCGCCATGTCCGAATCGCTGTTGTGCGCGCTGCTGGCTGAAAGCGAACCCATTAATTTAATAGGCGCGTTAAGTCTGGGCTGTGCTTTACGCATACTGCAACGAGCCGATGATAATAACGCTTATGCTGTTCATCGTTTAGTTCGCGAAGTGCGCCGCGCTGAGTTGCCATTGACCGAGTCGCCTGAATGGGTGGCAAGCTGTGCTGAGCGTTTGGGCGGCTGGTTTACAAATCATCGTCAAGAGTTTAGCGATTTGGCTTTGTTTGAGGCTAATTTTGATCATCTAACCGCTTGGCAGCAAAATGCCCAAACTTTAGGCTTGCCACTACTCGCCGCCCGTCTTTTGTGGCTACAAGCTTATCCTGCTTGGCATTGGGGGCGTTATCGCGAAGCGCAACAATTACTTGAGCAGGCACAAGAATTATATGCGCAATCACCGACAGCGGATATTGCTCTAAAGGCGCATTTACTCAATGACTTGGGGCTGTTGAAAAACGCTTTGGGTGATAGCAACACGGCACTTACATTAACTGAAGAAGCCTTAAACCTACGCCTCGGTTTGTTTGGTGAATTGCATCCAGATACGGCTTTATCGTTAGGCAATGTGGCGGGTTATTACGATGCATTAGGTAAACCTGCTCAAGCTTTGGAATTGGGTGAGCAGGCTTTGCAGATTTGTCGCACACTATTCGGTGAACAGCATCCAGATACGGCAAGATCGCTGAGCAATGTTGCGCTGATTTACCACAGATTGGGCAAATCTGGTCAAGCTTTGGAGCTGGGCAAACAAGCTTTGTGGATTCGGAGACAACTATTCGGTGAAGAGCATCCCCATACGGCAAACTCGTTGTGCTGTGTTGCTTCTTATTACAACGCATTAGGCATACGCGCTCAAGCTTTGGAGCATGGCGAACAAGCTTGGCTTATACTGCAAAAACTTCTGGGTGATGTGCATCCCGATACGGTACTCTTCAATCACCATTTGATTAGTTACTTGATAGATTACAAACAACGCCCAGAAGCTTTAACACGCCTGGAAACGCAATTAAGACGGCTGAGAAAAGATCACCCGCATTATGAAGACTTCCAGCGTTTACGCGAACGACTATTAAGCAAGACCATACGTCCAGGTTTTCGCCAACTCGCGAAAAACCCAGGCAAAAACAAACCTAAAAAACACCGCTAGCAATATATAGCCCCGTCATCAGCCGAGCGCGTAGTATGGGTAGAGCGATAGCGAAACCCATCGATATAAGGTATTGATTATGACGGGTTTCGCGTTGCTCTACCCATCCTACATGCCATCAACGATCAACCGACATGAGCAAGTGAAAAATCAACGATTCACCACGAAAAGCACGAAGAAAATATAAAACTTCGTGTCGTCGTGGTGAAAAATTCTTTCTCTATTTACGAATCATCAACCTGATCGGCCAGCGCGGCCAGTTTCTTAACCAACTCCGACAATTGCTCTTGGCTTTCCGCACGTACCGTCGCATGAGCCACTTTGCGCCCTTTGCGCGGGGATTTATCGTACAGATGCAAATGCGCGTGTGGAATTGCCAATAGTTCTTCAGTCTTAGGCAGTCCGCCGATGAAATTAACCATGGCCGCGTTGCCTACCGGCGCTGTTGAACCTAAAGGCAGATCGAGAATTGCCCGCAGGTGATTTTCAAACTGGCTGGTTTCTGCGCCTTCTATCGTCCAGTGGCCGGAGTTATGTACCCGCGGCGCAAATTCGTTGGCAACCAGTTTTCCGTCTATTTCAAATAATTCCAGGGCCAGCACGCCGACGTAATCCAGCGCTTCCAGCAAGCGGGAAATATAGGTTTCGGCCTGTTGTTGCATGGGGTCATCGGCCCGGCATTCGGAAACGCGCAGTATGCCGCCGCGATGCAGATTTTCCGATAACGGGTAGAAAACAACTTCCCCTGAAACACTGCGCACGGCGATGATGGACACTTCGCGGTTAAACGGAACGAAGGCTTCGACAACAGCCGGTACGCCTTGCAACAGTTCCCAAGCCGGTTTTAAATCGTCCGGCGATTTGAGCAGCGATTGGCCTTTACCGTCGTAGCCTTGGGTGCAGCTTTTTAAAATAGCGGGATAGCCGAGGGTGGTCATGGCTTGTTCCAGGCTTTCGAAGCTGTCTACGGCCGCATAATCCGGCGTAGGGATGCCGAGTCCAAAGAAAAAGCTTTTTTCGACTAATCGATCCTGGGCAACGGCCAGGGCTTTGGGTGATGGATGCACTTGGGTGTGAGAGGCCAGAAACTCCGCAACTTCAGCCGGAACGTTCTCGAATTCGTAAGTGACCACATCGGCGAGTTCCGCCAGCTGCGCCAATAATTTCGGATCGTTGTAGTCGCCGATCAAAGGTTCGCCCAGCTTGTTGGCGCAGGCATCGGCGGAGGGATCGAGAAAAATAAAGTCCAGCCCCAAAGGTATGCCTGCCAATGCGATCATTCTGGCAAGCTGGCCTGCGCCCAATACACCAACTATCATAAATCGTCCTCTGCTCGTGGGTCCGAGTGCGCAAGTACCGATTCGGTTTGCTCACTCCTGAAATTTTGTAATGCGTCCTTATACTGGACATGTTTGTTGCTGATGATGGCCGCGGCCAGCAAGGCTGCGTTGATTGCTCCCGCCTTGCCTATCGCCAAGGTGCCGACCGGAATGCCGGCGGGCATTTGTACGATCGACAATAAGGAATCCATACCATTTAAGGCTTTGGACTGCACCGGTACGCCCAACACAGGCACGGCGGTTTTGGCCGCCGTCATGCCGGGTAAATGCGCGGCTCCGCCCGCTCCGGCGATGATCACTTCCAGGCCTTTGGTTTCGGCCGTTTCGGCATAATGGAACAGTTTATCCGGTGTACGGTGCGCCGAGACCACTTCAACTTCGTGCGGAATGCCGAGTCGTTCCAGCGTTTCTGCTGCAAAGCGCATGGTTTCCCAGTCAGAGGTCGAGCCCATGATGATGCCAACCAGTGCGGTCATGTGTTACTCCTAATTAAGCAGGTAATCATAAATTTCTAATGAATTGTAGGTTGGGTTAGTCATGTAGGCCGGAATAAGTCTGTTTGAGCGGGAGCGAAAACAGGCGTTTCCGGCATATTGCATAACAAGCCGGAAACGCCTCCCTTGCGCTACGCTCGGGGAGGCCTTATTCCGGCCTACTGTTCTTATCAAAAAACCGGCCAACAAAACCGCGTAGTATCGCATAAATATTGGGGAAATGTTTCTTAAGATGCCGGTAAAAGCCGATATTTTCTAGCTCTCATCACTCTCGAGACCCGCCCGTTCGGTGATGCTTTTAGGAAAGGCCTTTTTGACTTTAACGCCCAGCTCGACAAAGCTGCCGGCTTGACGGATCAGGTTGCCGTTGCCCTGGGTTAATTTGTTCATTACGCCGTCATAGGTGCTGTTGACGGTGCTTAGCTGTTTGCCCAGTTTATCCAGGTCATCGACAAAGCCCCGTATTTTGTCGTAAACGATTCCGGCCTTATCGGCGATAGCGCGGGCATTTTCGTTTTGGCGTTCGTAGCGCCAGATGTTTTCAATAGTGCGTAGCGTCGCCAGTAAGGTGGTCGGGGTGACCACGATGATCTTATGCTCGAAGGCATCGGTAAATAAGCGCTCGTCGGCCTGAAAAGCGGCTATGAAGGCCGCTTCAATCGGCATGAATAACAGTACGAAATCCAGCGACCTGAGGCCTTTCAAGCCGGAATAATCCTTGTTACTCAAACCCTTGATATGTTCCCGCACCGCTTCGGTATGCTGCCTTAATGCGGTGATGCGTTCCTGATCGTCTTCGGTTGAACAATAGCGCTCATAAGCCAGCAAGGACACTTTGGAGTCGATGACCACATCCTTGTCCTCGGGCAAGCGGACGATCACATCCGGCTTGAACAGCCGGTTATCCTCATCCCGGAATGCGCCCTGCGTTTCGTATTCGATGCCTTTACGCAGGCCCGATTTTTCCAGCACTTTTTCCAGGATCATTTCGCCCCAGTTGCCCTGGGTTTTCTTGTCGCCTTTCAAGGCGCGGGTCAGGTTAAGAGCTTCCTGGTTCATCTGCGCGGTATCGCGGCGCAACGAAACGATTTCCTCGCGCAGGGAAATGCGGTCCTTGTTCTCGTTGTCGTAAACCGTTTCTATGCGCTGCTTGAACTCGCCCAGCTGTTCCCGTAACGGCGTGACGATATGATCCAGGCTGGTTTTATGGTGTTCGGTGAATTGTTTGCTGCGGTCATCGAAAATCTTGCCTGCCAAGTTTTCAAACTGGGTGTTCAGGCGCAGTTCCGCATCCAGCAACAATTTTAACTTTTCAGCGGTATTTTTCGCCTGCTCATCCATGCGGGTTTGCAATTCGGCATTATGGGTTTTGGTCTCTATAAACAGCTGCTGCAACTGCTTAAATTCGGCTTCGCGGTTTTGGAATTGCTTTAGTTTTTCTTCGGCGACAGCGAGATCGGTCGAAAGCTGCCGGATCAGGGTTTTATCCTTGCCGTTTAACAGGCGCATTGTGAATGCGCCGATCAATAAGCCTATTAAAGCGAATACCAGCGGGGGAATGTTATTGATAAAACTCATATTGATTTATTGCCAAATAATGTGATCGATTTTCCGACTCTATCGATATGCTCTACAAGCAGCTGGTTTTCGAGTGATTCATAATGTACGACATCAAAAAAATACGGCAAAGGTAATTCTTCATTGAGTAAAAAATTCAACCGGTTAATTGTTTCACTGGTGACGGCGCGACCCTTTATCGCCAGATCGACGTCGGACGCTTTTTTGTGCGTTCCTTTGGCGCGGGAACCAAAAATAACCGCATCTTCAATTTCAGGAAATTGCTTAATCGCCGCGGTGATGCGTTTTATATCGGTCTGAGTCAGTCCGGTATCCATCAGTCCCGCTCGGAACTCAAGCGGCGATACAACTGCTGTAAAGCCGGAAAATAATGGGATCTGATTTTGGCAACAACTTCTATGGCCTTGTTTTCGTCGTAAGTATGCGTTGTCAGGTTCCTGTCGCTCAAAGCATCCATCCACAGCTGACCGTCATCCAGAATGCCGACCTGGAAAGCCTGCTTTATGGCGTCTCTAGGCGAATTGACTGTATAACCCAGATATTCCAGATAATCCTTCATCAGCTTACAGGCCAGTTCAAAAGCCATTTCGTAAAACTGAATAATGCCGCCGCGCTCAACCTCAGAAGGCGTTGCTATGTTCAGGGCGCGCTCCAGCAATAAAAAGGCTTTTTCATAATTATGGAAACGTTGTTGCCAGCGAATATCGTCGGTCATGGTCATTTTTACTCAAGGTTTGCTGGTTCCCAAGTTCCAGCTTCGCGAGACGGGAAGCTGGAGCTTCCAAGACTGGGTTCTATCTGCATTTATCCGCCAAATCTGCGTCATCTGCGTTCTCGGCAACTGCTCCTGCGTTGCTCTACCTCCTGCATGACCCACAGGGATGTGGGGAATGCAGAGAAATGACTGGATCATTTCCTGTCCATGCAGTCGTATTTTTCTAAGTGCTGAATAAGTTACAAACGCTTAAATATCGCTTCTGCAATATCCAGGGTTTTATCCAGGTCTTCATCACTGTGCGCGGCCGAAACAAAACCTGCTTCAAACGCTGACGGCGCTAAATAAACACCCTGTTCCAGCATCGCATGGAAAAAGCGCTTAAACAGGTTTTGGTCGCACTGCATGACTTGGGCGAAGCCGGTCACTTGCTTTTCTGTACTAAAAAACAGTCCGAACATGCCGCCGACGCTGTTGGTGGTCATGGCGATACCGGCCTGAGCGGCACGAGCTTTCAGGCCTGAAGTCAGTTTTTCGGTTTTTGCGGTTAACGCCTCGTAAAAACCGGGCCGGGCTATCAATTCCAGCGTTTTTAAACCGGCGGTCATCGCGACCGGGTTGCCGGACAGCGTACCGGCCTGATAAACCGGGCCGAGCGGCGCAAGACGCTCCATGATTTTACGCGAGCCGCCGAATGCGCCGACCGGCATGCCGCCGCCGATGATTTTGCCCAGCGTGGTCAAATCCGGCCTAACATTATAGTGTCCCTGCGCGCCGGTTAAGCCCACTCTAAAGCCGGTCATCACCTCATCAAAAATCAGCACACTATTATATTGGTCGCAAACTTCGCGCAAGCTTTCCAGAAAACCGGGCACAGGTGGAATGCAGTTCATGTTGCCGGCGACCGGCTCGACGATGATGCAGGCGATTTGCTCGCCGCATTCTGCAAACAGCGCTTTGACCGAGTCGCTGTCGTTGTAAGTCAGGGTGATGGTGTTTTCAGCGACCGAGGCCGGTACGCCGGGAGAGCTGGGCACGCCAAAGGTCAACGCGCCGGAACCGGCCTTGACCAATAAGGCATCGGAATGGCCGTGATAACAGCCTTCGAATTTAACGATTTTATCCCGGCCGGTGTAGCCTCGGGCCAAGCGGATGGCGCTCATGGTCGCCTCAGTGCCGGAACTGACCATTCTGACCATATCGATCGACGGCATCAGCTCGCAAACCCGTTTGGCCATCAGCGTTTCAATTTCGGTCGGCGCGCCAAAGCTCAGACCTTTGTCGCATGCCTGCTTGACCGCAGCAATGACTTCCGGGTGGGCGTGGCCCAAGATCATCGGCCCCCAGGAGCCGACATAATCGATATAGCTGTTGCCGGAACTGTCGTAGATATAAGCGCCCAGGGCATGATCGATAAAAACCGGTGTGCCGCCCACGCCGCTAAAGGATCGTACCGGCGAATTCACGCCGCCTGGAATTACAAGTTTTGCATCGGAAAATAACGCGGTTGCTTCAGTCATGGTTTCTTTTTTATCGCCAAGGAGGGTGTGTATGCCGTAAGCCTGCCGGGAGCAGGCGGGGCGTAAGTTAAATTTATGGCGTAAAGGATAGGATAACTTTGCGATGATTGAAAGTTTATCGTTTCCTATTCAACAATCGTCTTGAAAAATAACGCTTTTAAAGTTACGCTCTGATTTGAGTAGCGGATAATATCGAGTCGGTGGAAAACCGATCATTATTCGATGACAGCCGGAATGATGTTTGCCCCCCGTGTCACACCGGATCGACACAGGCATTCAAGTTTAATAACAGACAGAAAATAGCCGCTTCATCGCCGTCCGAAAAGAATGGTGATACCTTGATAATCAGGCTATTATCCATGACCTGTAGAGTGATAAACAGACAAAATAAAAGCAGAGGTTTATGTCAACTCCATTGTCGCCGCCGGAATACCCGAAACGTAATTTTCTCTCCTCGTTAGGCATTATCATTGCTGTCATTGGTGTTTCCGAAACACTGGTCATATTGCTGCTTGATGCCATTCATCAATGGGGAATTATATTCTCGCCATTACAGGACACCGTTTTTAACATCACCTTGCTGACGGTACTCAGCTCGCCGCTGTTATGGTTTTTGGCGATACGACCGCTGGTTTTGCAGATCGTTCAGGAACAGACGACATCCAATAGAGAACTGCTGGACGCTCTGGAAAATCACGTCCTGGTCAGTATTGCCGACGTTCAGGGGCGCATTGTCTATGCGAATGACATGTTCTGCGAAGTCTCCGGATATACCCGGAATGAACTGACCGGGCAAGATCACCGTGTCGTGAACTCCGGCCATCACGACCAGTATTACATTCGCAACATGTGGAATACTATCTCCGGGGGCCAGGTATGGCGCGGGGAGTTTTGCAATCGCCGTAAAAACGGGGAATTGTATTGGGTGGACAGCACTATCGCGCCCCTGCTGGATAACACCGGCAAGCCTAAACAATATATTTCAATACGCCGGGATACGACCAAGCGAAAAGCGAATGAATTAAAGCTGACGTCGCTTAAGCGCGCGCTGGACGCCAGCAGCGAGATGATACTCATCACCGATGCGGAAGGACGCATTCAATACGCCAACCCGGCGCTGTGCCTGTTCACCGGCTGGGCGGAGGATGCGCTGATGGGACAAAAACCCTACGTGCTGGATAGTTCTACCGCCGATCGGCAAGCCCTGTCCGATATGCAAAGCAGGCTCCGTTGCAGCGAACCCTGGTCAGGTCGGCTGCGGGGGCGCCGTCGAGCTTACGTCTCTGGCCTGCATTCTGTAGACAATGTTTCCGTCTTGGAGCGTGAAGAAAGTGATAGCCGCAACTCCGGCCAAGCCGTTGAGGACACGCTGGAATACTGGGCCAAGACCAATATTACCCCGATTCTGACCGCAAACGGCACACTGTCCGGCTACGTGCAGATCCAGCATGATGTCAGCAAGCTGGTCGAAGAGGAAGCGGCTTTGCAAATCGAAAGCGACGATACCGCCGCCCGCCTGGCAATCTCCGAGGTGCTGCATCAACCCTTGACGCTGGAACAACGTTTCGTCCAGGTTCTGAATATTCTGTTCGGTCTCAAGTCTTTCGACTTGCAACGCAAGGGCTGCGTGTTTCTGCGGGTACAGGATGATGAGTATCTGGAGAAGTTCGTCGCACACGGCAAACTCGACAACATGGAGCAGCGCATCGATTTTGGCGACGGCCTGTGCGGGCAAGTCGCTGTTTCAAGGAAATTTATCGTTGCCGATAATTGTGATTGCGACCATCAGCCCCACGGCCACTACATCGTGCCCATCGCTTCCGGCGAGGACATTCTCGGCGTACTGTTCGTTTTTACCGATGCCTACCCTGTGCAAAACGAGTCCCGCATCGCCATGCTCAAGGAAGTCGGCGAAATGATGGCGCTGGCGTTGCTCCAGAATCAGGCCAATGCTTCGCTGGAAGCTGCGCGTGATGCCGCCTTGCAGGTCGCGCATACCAAGACTGAGTTCTTGGCCAATATGAGTCATGAGATTCGCACGCCGATGAACGGCGTATTGGGCATGCTGGATCTTCTGCAGGATACGCAACTGTCTCGCGAGCAATGGGACCTGATCGATATTGCGGCCAATTCGGCGGAATCCCTGTTAACCATCATCAACGATATTCTGGATTTTTCCAAACTGGAGGCGGGTAAAATCGAGTTGGAGCAGATCGAGTTTAATCTGCCCGATTTGGTGGAAGAAGTTTGCACCTTGCTGTCCAGTCGCGCCCACAGCAAGGGCCTGGAATTAAACTGCTTTCTGCCGACAGATTTACCGTTGCGTTGGCAGGGCGACCCCACCCGTATCCGTCAAGTGCTCACCAACCTGATTGGCAATGCCGTTAAATTTACCGAGCAGGGCGAGGTTTCTGTAACAGTACGCGTAGCGAAAAAGGACGATATCGACGCCGCATCCGCTCCCGGCAGGTTTGCGGCAGACACGCCCACCCTGGCGATTGCCGAAGCTGTTCCTGACAGGTTTTCGGCATACACACCATCCCTGGCGATATTACGGTTTGAGGTAGTGGATACCGGCATCGGTATTACTGCGGAAGCGCAAGCGCGCCTGTTTCAGGCTTTTTCACAGGCTGACAGTTCCACCTCCCGGCGTTATGGCGGTACCGGGCTGGGCTTATCCATCAGCAAGGATCTGGTTATGCTGATGAACGGCAACATCGGTGTTGAAAGCGCCTTGGGACAGGGAGCAAACTTTTGGTTTACCTTGCCATTGGCGGCGGTGGATAACGAGGCTCCGGCCCCGCAGGCTAATTTTTGCGACAAGCGTGTCTTGATAGTCGACGATAACGCCACCAACCGCATGATTTTGACGCATTACTTAAGCAACTGGGGTTTTACTTTAAGCGAAGTAGACAACGGACCTGCGG
>Ga0208629_100864_pt1 | contig 13236 bp, 4 predicted proteins | sample LakWasMet19_HOW5_2_FD_183865 | JGI IMG/M metagenome (GOLD analysis project Ga0208629, IMG submission 183865) | Freshwater sediment methanotrophic microbial communities from Lake Washington under simulated oxygen tension - Sediment Metagenome... | ecosystem: Environmental > Aquatic > Freshwater >...
GAACGCCGGCAAGGGCGTAAATTCACTTGCTGTGGACGAACGCCGGCAAAAGGTGTACTACTCGAGTGATTCCCCTCCAAGCTCAATCATCCGGGTGGATGTGATGACTTACCAGCGCGAGGACACTGTTGTGTGCGATCCCGAGGATGGCAACCTGTGGACATCCGTCCTAGACGTGGATGCAGATGTGCTGTATTTCCCGACGTCGGGGAATCGCGTGAGCGCACCCAGTGTCCTCCTCACGCTGAACCTGTCGACTTTTTCTCGCGCTGCGTCAACGCCGCTCTCACAACCCGGCCAGTTTCATGAAATCCACGCCGCAGTCCTCGATCCTGTCGCGCGGCAGATTCATGTTGCCGACTACTTGTCACCGTCCGTGGTCCTCAAATTTGATCTGGCGACGCAGAAGGTTGCGCAGCGCATCACGCTTTCGGACGAGAACAGCGGAATTCTGGCCGGTGCCCTTGATGCCACTGGGAGGTGGCTCTATCTCGGGCAGTACACTGGGTCAGCAGCAATCGTGCGAATCGCGACGGCAGACTACAGCGTGACGGGCCGATTTCCGCTGCCGGGAGCGGGCGCCGGTGTGACTGCGCTCTTCGTGGCGGCAGACCTGCAGCGGCTGTACGTAACCGTCATGGCATCGGCCGAGGCGCCTGGCGCCGTGCATGCGCTCGGGCTGGACGACCTCGCGTGGCTTGGTAGCTTGGCCGTGTTGCCGAGTGAGAGGAGCCCCGCTGCTGGAGCAGCGGACGTCACTACGGGCTTCGGGTACGCTGCGACAGTCAGTATCCCCAGTACAGTCATCAAGTTTGACCTCAACACCATGCAGCGGGTTGACACGCTCACCCTATCGAACGACGAGGACCAATCGGATACCATGGCACTCGACACCGCCTCGGGGCAGCTGCACGTAGGCTGCTCCGGCTCGCCAGCTCGCATCGCGCGCGTCGATCTGCGATCTTTCTCGCGCTCCGCAGTGGTGGAGACGTACCCTCAGTCTCCGCTTGGGGGCTTATTGACGCTGGTCGTCGACGAGCGAGCTGACACGGCGTATGTGGTCTCCCACCTCATTCCAACTCTGATCGGCCAAATTAGCCTGCCAGATTTAACCTTGCTGCGCGTCATGCGCTTGAACGCAGGCGAGGAGGAGGTGTACAGTGGCCTAGTGGACAACGCAGCAGACTTCTTGTATTTGGCGTGCTCCACTGTCATTTTGCGCATCAGCACCCGGGATCTATCTCGGGCGGGGACGATTCCGCTGGCAAATGAGCTGCAAAATCCGATGACGTCCACGTTCGGAGCAACCACCGACGTTGCATACTTTGGCTGCAACAGTGCCCCGGGAGCTGTGGTCAAGGTTGATCTCCGCCGATTTATTCTTGCTGCCAGTGTGGTGCTTGAGTTTGGTGAGGATTATGTACGAAGCTGTGCTTTCGACGCTGTACGCCATCAGCTGTTGTGCGTGCTGGCTTCGTCGCCCTCGCGTTTAATCCGCTTGCGTGAGGACACTCTCGCGTACGCCGGGCCCCCGCTGTCGCTGCCCGCTGTAGACAAGGCGACGGTACTGCTTATGGGGCCGCCGGGGGTCGCGTACATAACCTCGTACGCAGCACCTCCGGTAGTTGTGAGTGTGATTCTAGACGCCTTCGAGATTGTGGGCAGTAATTCCGAACTTACGACGAATTTTCACGGTGTAACAAATGGATACTTTGACACTTCAGTGCCTGGCGGCGGACAGTTGGTGTTCGCCGTTCAAGCCTCCCCTGACCCGATGCTGTGGGCTCTCTATGCAAGCAATTTGTCTCGCGTTGGCGAGGCTACGGCGCTTGGAGACGGTAGCGGGGTATCACTGTATGCGCTCGTTGCCCTGTCATATGTTTCGAAGCACAGCTGCGGGCTGTTTGGGGGTTTTGCCAGCCCCCCTCGCCTAGCGTGGGCCTGCAGATCTGGAGCCGGCGTGCTGGCAACCGGCGAGCTGGTTGATCACAGTGGCGACGGATACTTCGCAACTAGGGTTGTGGAATTGCAGAAATATTCCGAGGAGGCAAACCTTGGAATAGCTTTCTCGTACGGAGGCCATGCTTTTTTTGCGGGCGGCGCGCAAGGCGGCACGCTCACTCGCGTCCGTTGGTCAGATTTTTCACACGCTGGCTCTTTGATTGTGTCAGATTCCGCGCAGATCGGATCGAGCGTGCAGGATGGCCCTTTTGCGTACGTGGGTGTGATTGCGTCGCCCGCTCTCTTGATGATGGTAGACCTTGCAAGCATGCGTGTTGTGGACAGGCTGGCCTACGGAATTCCCGGATTGGGCAGCGGCGCACAGGATCCCGCTTCGCGCCTTCTCTATTTCGCCTCCGTGCTCGCGCCGGCAGTCATCGTTTGCGTCCGCGCGAACCCCGCCTCGCCGATGCCTGGTGCGGGACTTGCGCATCAAGCCGCGCGAGTGATGCCTTCCTCTGCAGGCCTTGGGCCATTCACGTCAGCGGTCGTGTATGGCTTTTTTGTGTTTTTCGGCACTTGCGGCTCACTGCCTGAGCTTGCACGCCTTTCACTATATAACCCACAGAGTGGCAGTGGGCTGGCCTACACCGGGAGAATCTACTTGCACTATCAGCACGGTTGCGCGTCGACGGTGATCCAGCGTCCCGGCACCCCGATGGCGTTCTTTGGTTTGCAGAGCAGTCCCGGCGTCATCGCCCAGGTGGATTTGGCGGGCTTCACAGTTGTGTCGCGCTTGCCTTTGCAGCATCCGTACGTGTTGTCTGCAGCGCTGTGCGTGGGCACGCCCTACGGAATTTTTTCTGCCGGCTCGGGCCCCGGTTTCTTGGTCCGGGTTAATCTCGACACATTTGCAGAAGAAGCTAGCTTATCGATGCCCAGCAACATGATCGCTGTCAACCCGAGCGTGGTTTGCGACACAGCGATCAATGCAACTGGTCGTGTGTTCGCATCCCTGTTGATATCCCCCACTCAGATCATTTCTGTTGACGCTGAGTTATTAGCGGTCGCTGGCATCACGGCGTCTCTGGTGCTGCCGCCTGGCGCAGGAGAGGGCTGGCTTCGCGCAGCAGTGGCGTTCACAGCCCCGGTTGCTGCCTTCCGAGGTGTCGACGGCCCTGTGCCTGAGGCGGTGTATGCTGTATACGGAACCTTTACGTCGCCAGGCGCGCTTATCCGTGTGCGCGTTGGAGATATGCAGCGGCTGGATAGCCTTCGGCTTGGTGCCGGCGAAGGCCGCCTCGCTGCCATTGCAGTCGATGCTGCTTCTGGCTATGCATTCGCTGTCGGCGAGGGTATCATCATGAGCGTGGCTGTTGGCTCAACTGCGCCCATGCAAGTCGTGCAGAGGGCGAAGGTGTCCCCTCCTGGGTTGCGCCTCCTCTGGGTGGTGCTTGATGCGGATACTCAGATGCTGTATGCCGGCGGTGGAGGGCAGCCAGGACGAGTGTTGCGCATGCGTCTTGCTCCAGGCGGTCGCATGGAGCCGGCAGGTAATGCAACTTTGCCCAGCGGGAGCGACGAACCCTCCTGCGCTGTAAGTGTTGCCTCGCAGAACGCGCTTTTTGTCGGTACAGCGACGGCCCCGGGCACGGTTGTGCAGCTGATGATGCAACGGCTCGAGCCCGTTCGCTCTTTGTCACTACCCGCTGGTGTGGACTACTTGATCTCCGCGGCAATAAATCATCGTACAGGCGTCGGATATTTTGGAACTGGCACGACACCAGGCTCTGTGGCTGTGGTCGATCTCACAGGCCTGCAACTGCTCCGTGTTTTGCTGATGCAATCTCGGGAGGTTGCCGCGCGGTTGCTTGTGATTGACGTAACAGCAGGGATGTTGTACGGTGCCACCAACACCGACCCGACAACACTGATTCAGTTGAGCTTGAGCGATGGCAGCCGTTTGGCGTCCGTGCGGCTCCCCCAATACAGCGGCCGGCCGGCGTCATTGGTATTGGAGCCCACGTCCGGTGCGTTGCTCGTGGCATCAGATGCTGTGCCTTCACAACTGTTCAAGCTGGAGGCAACACCGAGCCGTCCGGCAATTACTAGCATCCAGTCTTCGCGAGGTGGGATAGAGCTGATGCGCCCTTCCTTGCAGCTATGTAGCATGCTACTCGGAGAACAAGACTATTGCATCGCGGAGGGGCCGGTTTTGACATTCTCCGGTGCTTTCTTCGGCAGTTTTGTGGTGCCTGCACGGGCCACCATTGATTTGGTGCCGACGGCGGTTTTGCATCTTGGCGCCGAAGGTGTGTGGACAGCGAGTTCGAGCGTCGCCATCCCCGCTGCAACAGTGTCATGCGCAAACATATCTTGCTCCTCAGGATCAACCTGCTCCTGTTCCGCTGCGCTGTCAGATGTGCGTGTGTCTGGTGCGCCCTTGACGGCGGTTGTGTATCTCGTGCACGTGAGTGTCGGAGAGACAGCTGCAGACGCGCGTCAGCTCGCTGTCTTTGTTGGAGCACCGTCCATTCTGAGAGTTCAGCCAACCGTGATTGCAGAGCATGATGCTGTCCTCACTGTTGATCTGGCGCTGGCCGAGCCCTTCAACAGCAGCCTGCACGAGCTTGTTCTCACCAGCGGTTCAGCAGAGTACGCTTGTCTGCTGTCAAACCAGCCGTCAACGAACGCGCAACAGATCCGATGCGCTCCTCCCCCTTTGTCATTCCGCATGCTTGGGCACGCATTCGACTTGGAGCTCCGACGGCTGAACAGCACACTGTGTCGCTCCGCTGCCGCTGTGCGATATGCCTGGCCTGTGATAGCAGCTATCGAGCCGAGTGTGGGCTTTCCCCTGATTGCGGCCCCCGCTGGCTCTCCGCTGCTACTACAATCGTCCGTTTTTATGGGGCGCAGTGTGCTGGATGCTCCAGACAATCAGCTGGCGGTGAGGGTGGGGGCCTCCGCTTGTGCGAACGTATCGTGGGTGTCCCGTCAGGCCGGCACTCTGCGCTGTACCCCGCCCTCTGCAGTAGGTGTGTCTGTGGTCGTGACAGTGGTCGTTGACGGCATTATAAACGTCACCTCCTATGAAGCGGTACCCGCTGGCGAGGTGTTTTCGCCATATGACGGCACTTACAGCACAGCTTTTGACGCTCCTAAGCTGGGGTCTCGCACCACCCTGAGTTACGCTCAGCCTACCATTCTCGCGGTCGCGCCCCAACGCTTCGCCCTGCGGTCACTGGAGGAGCTGCCAGAGGTCCACAACCTGAGTATTTTCCTCTCGACTCCGATGACCACTGCGGGCGTTCGCATTGTTGCCATGTTAGGCGCTGGCAGTACTGCTGTCAGCATTCCCTGCGGTTCGGCTGCATCCTCGAGAGCGGGGACTGCGTTTGCTGACACCTTGGTATGTCCCTTGCTGGCTGGGGCATTGCGAGCTGCGCTGGCTCTCCTCCCTTCTGAAGAGCTTCTGGGAACGCACGATGTTGCGCTCACTGCAGCGCTGCAGATGACGGCGTGGCCAGACGATACTGCTGTCCGCCTCGTTGCCCCTGCTCCCCTGCGCGTGATCGGCACGCCATTCGTGAGTGACATTGAGCCAAACAGCGCGCGCGAGGGAGCAGGCATCACCATCACTGGGTTGGGGTTCCTGCAGCTGGGCACAGAGACTGACGCTACCATCTCTGTCACTGTGGGCTCAGCGTCGTGTTCAGCGGTAGTTGTGGCCTCTGACACTGAGCTACGTTGTACCTTACCTCCGTACAATGCAACGGGCGCGGGGTCCGACGCTGCGTTTGTGCGTGTTGCAACAGCGGGTGGGGTCTCTGCTGCCTACCGGTTCCACTTCCTCCTGGACCTGCAAACTGATTGGGCACAAGGCAGCGGAGGCGGCGCTGGTGGCGGCATTTCGCTCTACGGTGTGACGCCGATGCTCCCCGTGCCCGCCATCAAAGTCATCCGCGGAACGGCAATCCGGTGTTCGCTCGCGCTGGTCGACGCAGACACGCCGGCGAAGGTCTCGCTCGCAGGGCGATCCACAGCCTTACTTGACGACAACGCCGCAGGGGACGGCCAGACTGCCGTATTTGCAGACGTTGCAGTGCTTCCGGGAGCTGTCACGTCAGCCGAACGCATTTTTCTCACAGGGGCGTGCTCGGATGCTGAGGGGCGGCAGCAGGACGTTCCGCGCCGTGGTGAATGGACCGTGGCGCTGCCGACTCTGCAGTGGACAACGGATACCTTGGTAGCGGCCAAGGAGCTGGTCACGCCTGATGCGCTCTCCCTCGCGCTGCATGCGTACGCGTGCATACCTGCTGCGAATGATACGCTACCGGGTACCTCGCTGGTAATGGTCGCGTTGCAGTGCAGCGCTTCGCTGCTCCACGGAGCCGAAACCATCAGCGCTACCAGCAGCGCTGTCATGGACGTTGGCTGGACTGCACGAGGCACCCAAGCCTGCAGCATCCTCTCATTTCAGGGCGTTGATCTGCGCCACGCGCCATTTGGATCGCTCGTGCTCGCGCAAGCAGGGTGCCGGTGGATGCCGTCAGGTGCAGTGATTTCGCTTCCGCAGCTTACACTTGCGGTGCTCCCCGCCGCCGTAGTGTGGACCCAGCGGCCTCCAGCGATTGTTGAGTCCCAAGCGCTTGTGCAGCCACACGTCTCGGTGAGCTTGACTTTTGACGCCGATGCGGCCCCAGCTAGCCTGCACGCGTTGTCGCTGACCTGTACTCTCTCCGCTGTGCTGGTGTCAGCGGTAGATGACAGCGGCGTTGAAAACCTCGCAACCGGACTTAATGCTTCCGCTGTCGCATCAATCGTCGTGCCGCAAACTGTGACAGCAGCCTGGAACGACACCATCGCGTTCGAGCAGTTCTCTGTGGCTGGTCCGCGTCTCGCCCGTTACAATGCCACCGTGGCTTGCACCCTGGGCGCTCAGTCGCTACCTGTGCTGTGGGCTCCCTTGCAGATCGCCGGCTGCCCGGCAGGAGCGGAGCCCGGTGGGTCCACCAAATGGCTGTGCGACGACTGTCCGTCTGGCTCGTATTCAGATGGCGGCGCGATGCGCTGTCGAGGTTGTCCGGTGGCAGGTGCCACGTGCGGAGGGGGTTTGCTCGCATTGCAGCTCGGATTTTACAGGCCTGCATCACAGGCGGCGCTTCCTTTCAGCACACTCACGGAGCTCCACCCGTGCTTCAACGGCGAGGCTTGCAGCGTCGACTCCGCAAACCGCACATTTTCGTGCGCACGTGGGTATGGTGGCCCTTTGTGCGGCGTGTGCCAGCCCGGATACACTATGTTTGGGCAAGGCTGCGCAGCGTGCTGGCCGGCAGCTGCCGCTTTCGCGCTGCTCGCTCTCGTGGTGGCCGTGCTCGTGGCCGCAGTGGTATGGCTCGCAGTCTGGCACAGGCCTGGGACACGTTCCAGTTCGGCAATCGCTCTGCGTCAACTGCTCGGCTTCTTGCAGATGGTCAGCATCGTAGGTTCCTTCCGACAGCAGGCAGCTAGTCTTGCGCACAGCGTGCTTGGGTGGACAGATGCTTCAAATGCGTCGCTGATGTCTTTTGGACCGCTCGGGTGCCTGCTGCCCCTGGCGTTTGTACCTCGGCTGATGTTGACCCTCGCCCTCCCCCTCGGCGTGGTTGCAGCCGCCGCTTCGGTCGCGTCCGTCAGGCTGCTATGTGCGCGCTGTTTGGTGCACAACCACCCAGCCCGAACAAGCGGCACGCGAATTCGCACAGCGGCAGCGGTGCCACCAACGGCTGCTGCGCCGCACTCTCTCGCTGCTGCTGGTGCTGCTTCCACTGAACCACCTCAGAGGCGTGATGCGGGCGCGCAGCGTACAGCCGCCGCGCCCGTCCCTCTAGCTTCTCGTGTCATCTCCGTGCTGCTCTTTGTCGGCTCCATTCTGTACATGCCGCTCCTCTCCGCGTGCCTCCGGGCGCTGGACTGCTACGAGCGGCCGGTGGACGGGGTGAGCTACCTGCGGGCTGACCTCTCGCTGGTGTGCGGATCTCCGGCGCACGTTGTGGCACAGATCGTGGCATGGCTGGTGCTGGTTGGCTTGGGTTGCGGCTTTCCTGCTCTGATCATGCTGAAGCTGTGCGTCATTCGCCGGCAGCGCAGCAGTCACAAGCCGCTGTCCTCGACCAACCCGACCGATGTCCCCGCGGCAGCCGTCGAGGACGCGCGGATCTCAGCATCGGAGGCGGTTGGCCGCATCGCCGTGTGGCGACCGCTGTACGACGGCTATGACGTGGCCCGCGGCGTTGCATGGTGGGAAGCGGTTGTGCTCCTCCGCAAGGCGTCGCTGGCCGTGGCCGGCAGCATGCTGGGCAGTATCGCGCAGGGGCTGCCTGTGACGTGCGCGCTGCTGGTCGTGAGCTTGGCGCTGCAGGAGGCGGTGCAGCCTTTCGAGGAGGGTGCGCTCAACTTTGGCGAGCGAGTATCACTCGGTGGTGCGCTCGTCTGCGCCATCCTTGCGACCCTCTACCAATCCGGCGCTGGCACGGAAGGGAGTCTCGTCACCACTGCCAGTAGCAGCACTGCTGTCACGGCGGCCATCGCCATCGTCACTGCCTGCTCTTGCACCATACTGCTGCTGCAATGGGCAACTGCAGCGTGCGCACCAGCAGCTGCGAGTTGGCTCCGGAGGAGGTGGACCTCCAGCCAGCCGCAACGACGTCCCCACCCTGAGACGGCTTCTGCCCGCCCCCGGCTTTCTTTCTTTCGACGTGATGACTCCGTGCGAACGGGCGCTGCATCGATGCGGGCGACGAGCCACCCTCTGTCGGCAGAAGCTGGTCGATCCAGCTCGCAGCGTGCAGCTGCGCATGATAGTAGCACTCGCGGTACTGGGTAGAGTGCCTATAATACCGTGCTTGCGTTGCTGGCAACCTCGTGGAGCGGAAGCGCCGGCGACCGCGGATCTCGAACCATAGGGCAAAGCCAGTACCTACTCGTAGGTGCAATACACACATACAGCAGCGAGGTGCTGGCACGCGACGCTATCGTGGCTGCGCGGATCGCGAGCGCGTCTGGCTACGACTGAGTGTCTGTTGGGCCTCGCTGGTTGGCCGCCATGCAGTGGCGCAGCAATAGGGAGAAACAGCGGATGCGTCCTGCCTGAGTAGGAGCCTGCCTTTGCTGGGACGCCAGCCGGTGCGGTAATCCGCGCGTCGCACAGCGGAGCTCATAGAACACCAAGCGGTGCAATGCCGCATGCGACGTACAAACGCACGGTAGGGAGGGCGGTGTTGTGTCATGCACACGGGTATATAGCTGCTTTTAACGTTCCGATCTAGATCTTGTTGCTGGAGTCAAGGCGCACTAAACTGGTATTCAAATATTCAAGTGTGAGAGCCCACTGAAGAACAGCGGGTATCCCTTTGGAAGGAGCGGCGAGTTGACGCGTACGCTCACTGGCGAGTTGTGTCGACACCAAGGCGGAGGGTTCCGCCACGGAACCCGGACCCTACAAGTTGCCCGCCCCCGATGCTGTGAACTCAAACGGGTGCGGCAACGCCCCGGCGTAGCAGCGTGCCTGAACTTACTGAGTCAGCGATGTGTTGCCTGGTAGTTCGTGCACGCACAGCGCTGCCTGTTGCTGTGTAAGATTGCTACAGCACTGTGGCACCGCCAGGCTCCCAACTACACCATCGTACGCACACCTCGGGGCGGTTCGGGCGCGGAAGCGGCGGCTGGTCGAGCGTCTCTGCAACCCTGCCAGCGTGACTGAAGTAACCTGCGACGTCACGGCGCCTGCGGCTGCAGTGCGGCAGCGCAGCGGCAGGGCTGCACGATAGCAGGCTGCCACAGCACCAGCAGTGGACTGAGTTTTGCAAAGTTTTGCACCGCGAGACTTTTGCGGCGGAGAACTTTCGCCGCTGCCGACGGCTTCAAGTTGTCGCTGATTGTTGCAGCGCTGTCGGGCTGCAGGTAGTTTCAGTCGTCGAGGTGTTGAGGTATTCAGCACTGTGCCAACACATCAGCAGTGTGCTCAGCCAACGCATCGTTGAACACCGCAAAACGAGAACAAAACTCCAGGCTTTAAAAACATTCGTGAAAAGACAATTCGCATGCACCTTTGACCGAGTGGTTAAGGTGCTACGTTAAGGAGACACTACGCTCTGCGCCCCTCGTGGGTCAGAGGTAAATCCGTAGTCCGAGAGGGCGCAGGTTCGAACCCTGCAGGGTGCACACTATTTTTTGCAACATTTTGGCAACCACCGTGTAGCCGACAAACTGGAGAAAATTCGCAAGGGTGTCTCCGCAGCGCGTTGTGTTGCCGCCTCTAGACTGATTGTCGGATCATTACGTCGTGTCATCATGATGATCCTCGTTTCAACGTGAAAGCTTGAAGTTCGGCCCGACTCGCCGGCGGCCGGGCCCGACTCGGCGGACTCGCCGCCCGAGTCATCAGCCATCTGAGTTCTCACACGGACTCCTTGCTCGCAGCATCAGCAACTCCCCATCCCAGTTGCGGCACAATGCGTCCATGAAAGAGAAACTTTATGGGCTTAAATTCTGCTAGCTTTTCTTCGGCGTTGCGATTACGCTTCAATGTGGAAAAGCCCCCGGGCCCGTACCATAAGTTATGGTCCATAACAAAATGACCCAAGCGGCACTGCTGGTGCTGGCATCGTTCGTCGTAGCGGTGCGCGCAGACGTCCGGTGGTGCTCGACCTTCTCCCGCACACCAACTGTTTGCTCCGGCGAGAGCCTCGATCAGTTCGGCGCGGTGTTGGAGGAAGACATCCCACGACTTCCAGTCACTCACTTGCCTCTTTCGCGCGCACTGACCCGCTTGGACGCTAGCATTCTTTCCGCCCAGCAGTCAGGCTTGCCTGTGGGCGGGCTGCATCTGCTGCGTGGGCGCGTGCTCGAAGCTCATGGGTCACGTCACTGACGCGCTGTGCGACTTGCCGTTTGCCGCGACGCGCGGCGTTGCGAAAGCTGCAGCCGAGGCATCTGCTTTGTTACCGCGTGTGGAGACGGCAGAGCGCGAAAATTTCACTGCTCTTAACAAACTCAAGCAGCTCTTCATTCGCAACCGTCCCGCATCAGAGCTCTCGGTCTCCAGGCTGCTGAAAGAGTGGCGCTTCGAGCACGTCCATCACAGCACTGCTATCGAGGGGAACCCGCTTCCCTATCCGACAGTGCGAGCGTTCCTAGAGACTCGGCTTGTATCCGGTGCCCCGCAGCATTTCGACGCGTACCTTGAAGTGCTAGGCACTGATGAGGCGCTCTAGCACGTCATTCGCGTCTCTAACTTCAACCACATCAGCTCGCTGGACGCGTGGGACCGAGGACTCACGGCCGCACCTGCTCCATCCGAGCAGCTCGTCCTGGACCTTCACAAGCGCGTTATGCTTGGGTCGCTTTCGGTTGGCACCTGGCGCAGAGAGGCCGTCCGCGTTGCTGACCACATTGCGCCGCGGCCCGAGCTTGTACCTGGACTGATGGCATCGCTGTTCGCCACTGGGACTCACCGGAGTTTGCTGCGCTCCATCCTGTGGAGCAGGCCTCGCTCGCGCACTTTGAGTTTTTGTGGGTGCACCCTTTTGTCGACGGCAACGGGCGCACCGCCCGCCTGCTGAGCTCATACCTACTCCTGCGGGCTGGTTTCCCGCCACTGAATATTCTGCAGCAGCATCGCCAGGAGTACCACACTGCGCTGACGCGCGCCCATCCGCGTAATGGTGGCTGCACGAGACTCCTCGTGCAAGTGGTCCAGGAGCGCGTCGTTGCGCTCGCGAATGAGCTGGCAGCAAGCACATCATCGTCAGCCTTCCCAGCGCCGGCTCCAATGGATCCGCCGCCCAGCGCCGCAGGGCCTCCCGGTGTGGAGGTGGCGGTCGATGTGGGTGGAGGTTTCCACAGCATATGATGGGCGCGCGCGCCCATGGATTGGGAATCTAATGCTATGCTGACCTGTATCGTCTTGTATGCGCTGCGGCGGGGCGCGCCATGCGGGGTGCAGCACTCGCGGGCGCGCTGACAGAGCGGTTGCGATACAGCGGACCCGCTCCATGCCCGCTGTGCGATGCAGATGGCGAGCGCTGCACCCAAGATGGACCGTTCCACCTGTTCTGTGAATGCACGCACCCGACTGTTCAAGCAGGGTGCAAAGCCCTGCAGTCGACACTGCCCGCTGCTCGAACGCCTCACCACTCTCATCTGCACGGCACTTCGATCCCAAACAACGCCTGCGGACACGTGTCAGCGTGCCTCAGATTTGCGCGACACATTCGTGGCCTTCGCAGTAGCAGCGAACAGGCGCTCGCGGGATGGCAAGGCCATCATCTTCCGCCTCGTGACGGTGATGCCCTTCCCGGCGAAGTTCGCAACCGCACTGCCCGACTTGCTACCGCAACTGCAGATGGTTCATTGCCTGGGCCAAGTCTTCGACAGCACGGTCGTGCAGGACCGCTGGCTGCGCCCCCTCGCCAACCACTGGGTCAAGTGGGCCGCGCGCCAGATCCGACGCTTCGCACATGTGCGGGGCGGATGCCCTCGGGGCCGCCCAGCCCTCCAGCGCAGAAAATGCTGCTGATGGCGATGCTGCCGATCTGTCTGATGCTGGCGAGTCACTCGCTGGCAGCGCTGACGGCTCGAGCAGCGACGGCTCCTCAGACGACGACTCTTCGGAGCAGAAGACTGAGTCTGAGCAGGATTCCGACTCGTCGGACGCTATCTGACGCTCACGATTGGCCCCGTGATGCTCGCGCGCCGCTCAGCGTCGACCGCTGCTGCGTGCCTGCGCAACCCGCGCTGCCCAACCGCGCCAACGGGTCCCCTCTCGTCTGCCGCTGCGGTAGTGCGGGCTCGGCCGTGTCCCAGGTGCCATCCTCGTGTTGGCATGCCTGCGAGGGCCGACCCTCACTCGGTGCAGCGTAAGCTCGCTCGATGAGGCTGCGCTCCCCAATGCGCGCGTACCCTGTCTGCCGCAGTGTGATGCTCTGAGTGCCACTGCGCGGCTGTCGCAGAAAAAAATGCTGACGGGTATCGCGGCGCTGGCCACGTCCCCCCTTGCCGCCCAATGTGTGTGTTCATTCATGCTCTGGTGACTGTGCATGTTGAGTGACAAATCTTTCTGGCCCCCGCAAGGGGACCCCGGTGTATACCTGCCGTTTCGGGGGTGCGATCACTTGAATTTCTTTGTTGTACTGCATTGTAGTACAATCGGATGCACGAGGATTCATGAGGACTTTTTCCACAATTTGGTAGGGGCTTCCCCAGCTTAACTGTTTTTCGAACTCGTCGAGAATCGCGCCCCACAAGTAGCTG
>Ga0208629_100865_pt1 | contig 13234 bp, 14 predicted proteins | sample LakWasMet19_HOW5_2_FD_183865 | JGI IMG/M metagenome (GOLD analysis project Ga0208629, IMG submission 183865) | Freshwater sediment methanotrophic microbial communities from Lake Washington under simulated oxygen tension - Sediment Metagenome... | ecosystem: Environmental > Aquatic > Freshwater >...
AGGTATGAGAGGCGCTCAGAGGTCATCTACATAAGATCGCGCTGAAATCTGTCCGGTGTGGATGCGCTAAAACCTTACGGAATCGCTGGTGATTTTCTTGGCCCGACGGGTAGTCACTGGCTAAATCAAAAGAGCGGGATAAGCATGTAGACCTTGTGGCGGAGTACTTGCGGACGCGGGTTCAATTCCCGCCGCCTCCACCAAACAACGATTTAACGAGATTCAACGAAGTATAAAAACCCGCAGGTTATCTGGCCTAGCGGGTTTTTTATTGTCCAGCGAAGTACAACGAAATGCAGTAACAATCGACATTTTTTGCAGTAACTATTACAGTAACCCTGTTTTTTGCAGTAACTAAATTCAAAAGTTACTGTTTTGTTACTGCATTGCTTCATGGAGGCCGCATGGCTAAAGAGCTTCTGAAAGATGTCACCATCCGTAACACCAAACCCACGGACAAAGACCAACGCCTGAATGATGGTGACGGCTTGTATGTCCTGGTTAAGCCTAACAGTGCTAAATGGTGGAGATTCGACTACACATTCAAAGGTAAGCGCAAAACTCTATCAGTTGGGGTTTACCCGGCTACCGGCCTAGCCGATGCCAGACGCAAAGCAGAAGACGCGCGCAACCAGATCAGCAACGGCATTGATCCCAGTGAAACCCGGAAAGAGACAAAGGCGGCTCAACAATTGGCCGCTGAAAACGAAAGCCGTATTGATGCCGGGTTAACCATCATCAACAGTTTTGAGCATATCGCCTGTGAATGGGGAGAGAAAAAGGTCGATACCTGGGCAGATAACGGCAACCGCACCAAACGGATGCTTGAACGAAACATATTTCCTTGGCTGGGTAGCAAACCCATAACCGATATTTTGCCCAAAAATATTCTGGAATGCTTAAGGCGGATTGAAGATCGTGGCACTATCGAGACGGCACATAGAACTTTGCAGATATGCGGGCAGGTTTTCCGTTATGCCGTGGCAACAGGCCGAGCCGACCGAGACATAACGCCCGATTTGAGAGGCGCATTACCACCGGCTAAAGGCGGTAACTTTGCGTCAATGACCGACCCGAAACAAGCGGCACCATTATTACGAGCAATTGATGATTACACCGGCTCTTTTATCGTTAAATCTGCCTTACAGCTTGCGCCCCTGGTGTTCGTTCGCCCTGGTGAGTTGAGACAGGCTGAATGGGCGCATATCGACCTTGACGCTAAAGAATGGCGTTACATGGTCACCAAGACCAAGACCCCGCACATTGTCCCACTGTCCAAACAAGCGATTGAGATTTTAAGTACCCTGCACCCGCTTACCGGAAACGGGCGCTTTGTATTCCCCAGCGCAAGAACTCCAAACGGCTCTAGGGCAATGTCTGACGTTGCATTATTGGCGGCATTGCGGCGCATGGGATTTAGTAAGGATGAAATGACCGTACACGGCTTTAGAGCAATGGCTAGAACCATTCTTGATGAAGTGCTAGGCCATAGAGTTGATTTTATCGAACATCAACTTGCCCATGCAGTCAAAGACCCCAACGGACGCGCCTATAACCGGACAGCGCATTTACCGGAGCGACACAAGATGATGCAACAATGGTCTGATTATCTGGACAGCCTAAAGAATGGCGCTCAGGTGATACCGTTTAAGAAGACTGCAATCTAAAAAACATTCTCAAACTATAAAAAACGTGCTAGTCTATACACAATAGAAAATTTAGCAGCCAAAGATAAACGTGCAGTAAAGGGAGAGTCTCCCAAGGAACAGAAGGCGTCACGTGTAATTGCTAAAACCGACTATCCACTAACGCAGACAGCGGGCATGGGTAAGGTAGATTGGGTTAACCCTAATTTGCTTTGCCGTGTCCGCTTTTTTATGCGTGTCAAATAGGCAAAGCGATAACCCATTTATGGAATTATCACGATGCAAGCATCAAACAATATTATCCGTTTACCCCGCACAATTCAAAAAACCGAACTAAGCCGCTCTACGATTTACGCTCTTGAAAAAGCAGGAAATTTCCCCAAAAAAATAAAACTATCCCCGCGCACAATGGGCTTTTTAGAGCATGAGGTTGATGCTTGGATTGCTGACAGAGTTGCAGCTTCAAGGATGGGGGTTTAAATCATGGAGAATACAGCCACTACCGGGAGCGAACCCGGCAGCGCAACACCTAATCAACAAGTCTATTCTACCACATACAAGCACATCAAAGCCGCTATTGCATCTGTTCTGATGTGGCTGTCTATGGTCGGAGGCTTGCTGTAATGGGCGCTAATCTGATCAAATCAAAATATGCCGCTTACGGCAAAGTGCTTGCAGATCGTCAACGCTGGAACAATCCGCCGATGTTTGTATTCATTTGCCTGGGCGTAGCTGCTTTCCGGCAAGCTCAGAACCATAACAAAGATCGAGACAAAGCGGCAATGATTCTAACGCCTGGACAAGACCCTAAGTCGGTTCTATGGCCTGTTGCTGGATGCCCCGTTGTCATAGAGTGGGATGGTTCGGCAAGTTCGGCATTAATAATTGAACTGGTTAAATGCCTACTAAGGGCGCTCGCCATATCCGTGACCGTCTGGCCTACTTGGGAGGACTTCAACACGCCTGCCGGCTACTATGATTCTGCCCCGCCTGTATGGGTTCAAACTCGTGAAATGATTCGTACCTATTACCCAAAGGTGGTATCGAATGTTGCCTGATGAAATCGACTATAAGGAAATTGTTACAGTTGATAAAACTGGGTCACAAGGGTCACATGGCGCACTTGCTGGGCTGGCAGGGTCACACACTGGGTCACAGGTGATTGACGGTGACCCAGAACCGGAGAAAAAAACCAATAAGAAAAGCAAATCATTTAAAGCTGGACAGGAGGATGACGACAAAGAACCAGAATCAAAACTTGCAAGGCATATTGCAGATGCTCTGGTTGATTCGCTTTGTTATGACGAGATCGGCGGCGATTGGTACAGCCAGAGCAACGGCCTATGGAAAGTTACGACAGAGAAAAAAGCGCTTAAGGTCATCATGCGGGTACTGGATGCCGGAATGCCGCAGGGCTACTCAATCGCCAAGCTGAATAATGTTAAATCCTTTCTGATGATTTATTTATTGCTGGACAAGTGGGCAAGCAATCGCCACTTGCTACCGATGGGGAACGGCGTACTCGATACGAAAACAATGCAGTTAAGCGACTACAGCCACAAACACCGCTTTAACTGGCAATTGCCTTATAGTTTCGACCCTAATGCAAAGCTTAGTGTAATAAAGCAGTGGCTATGGGATGCCAGCGGCAAAGATTTGGAGTCGGTCAACATAATCCGCGCTTTCTTCAAAATGGCGCTAGTCGGCGGCGAGGTGCAAAAGTTCCTTGAATTGATTGGCGCCGGCGGCACGGGAAAATCAACCCTAATACGCTTACTTGTGGCATTCATTGGTGAGAAAAACCACGCGGCCACTGATCTTAAGAATCTGGAAACAAACCGATTTGAGGCGGCGGCGCTATATGGAAAGCGCTTAGTATTGATTAGTGATTCAAGTCGTTATGGTGGAGAAGTGTCGACACTCAAGGCATTGACCGGGGGCGACCCTGTACGGTTTGAGAAAAAGAACCAACAGCAATCAGGAAGTTTTGTATTTGATGGGGTCGTCGTTATAGCGTCGAATGAAGCCATACAAACAGCGGATTACACAAGCGGCCTTATTCGTCGCAGGTTACCAGTGAATTTCAATAGTAAGGTGACAGACTCAGACAAGCAAAAATGGGCGGCAGTAGGCGGAATTGAGGCAGTAATGCACAAGGAGTTGGCCGGTTTATTGAATTGGGCCACATCAATGCCAGATGCAGAGGTTAAGGCGGTGATCGGTGGCATTAATGGACAGATGACCCAGACCCAGCGTGATCATCTTGTGGAGACAAATAAAATTGCCGCATGGATAGATGACAACATCGTCATAGAGCCAAACGCCGTAACTTATGTGGGTGGCAGCATGAAAGGAAAGACCGAAGACGAAACCAGCCTAGCCAGACGGGAAAAGCTCTACGCCAATTATGAGTTATGGTGTAGTGATGGCGCGGTGCATCCGGTGGCACTCCAGAGGTTCACAGTCAATATTACGGACGTATGCGACCAGTTGAAAATTGATGTTATCGCTCTATCCAAAGATAGGAACGGGAAACCAATTAAGGGCATTGCTATCAGAAAAGATCATCATTTTAACTATGCCATGCCGGTGACTAAAAAACTGTTGTGTGACCTAGATAAAAAATTATGTGACCCAGTTGTGACCCAGCAAAGCCGCGCCGGTGATGGTGGTGACCCTTGTGACCCAATAAACTCACCTGTAACAATTACACCAATTCAAAACGATGTGGAGTATTTTTAAATGAGCGCATTAACCAAGATCGAGAATGCAGGCTTTAAGGTTTTTCTGACCGGCGATACTTTAGGCATTACACCGGCGAAAGACTTAACGCTTCCACAACGAGAGTTTCTTAAATCGCATAAGGCCGAAATAATAACGGAGCTTTCGACCTATCAGAAAATTATTAACTGGCTTAATTCAATTGGTGAGAATAACCCGGAAATCGTCAAGGAAACGGTAGACCGATGCAAGGCCGATAAGGACACCCTCAGCTACTTTGTGCAACGTGCTGATGGCATAGCAAAACCTCATTAATTACATGGTGGAAAAATGAGCAATAAATACCCGGTCGAGGTCGACGGCATAACGGGCGAGGTGTCCGACCTACCCCAGCAGAAAGGCCAACGCTACCGGGCAAAATTGGACACGTTGAGCGACATTAAAAGAGAAATGGCGAAAGTGTACAGAGAGGCAAGGAGTGGAGCGGTTGACGTACAGAACGCTACTAAATTGACTTGGATGTTGCAAGCGGTCGGTAAGGTGATCGAGGGCAGCGATTTAGAAAAACGTATTGAAATATTGGAGGGTAAGAAATGAGTATTAAAGCAAGAGTATCGATACTTGAAAGCAAGCAGGAAACTAGCCGCCATTTAGGCCCTGTTATTTTAGCTGTTGAGGAAGCAGGCGACGGGGGTAAAGCCTGCCTTGCCCGGTGGGCTTTGAAAAACGGCCCGGTTCCCGAAGATGCCTTTATTATCTTGCTTGTGGCGCTTACAAAGGATAATTAAACATGAGCATAAAACAGCGTTTAATTAAACTTGAAGAAAAGCACAGTCCTGATGAATTGAACATCATTCTTTTAAAACCCTACCGAGATGAACAGCTACCGGAGCAAGTCAGAAGTGGCGGTGTTAAAGTCAGTTATCGCTATGCTGATAAACCGGAGGATTAAAAGTAATGTGATAATGTAACAATTAAGGTCGGGTAATTCCGGCTTTTTTGTGTAAAAAACCGAGTCATGACAAATTTATGCAGTAACTTTTACAGTAACTCATTAATTTAAAATCAAACAAAGCCTTTATTAATGAGGCTTTCTGGCTTTAATTCGGTTGTCCCCGCCACGATTTAACAAGATTCAAAGAAGTTCAGAAACCCGCAAGTCGCAAGGCTTAGCGGGTTTTTTATTGCCTACCATTTTCTGTGATTTGTAAGGATATGCTCTCAATCGGTTCTGATATATTAATTTGATGTTTGATGGCTATGGCGCCTTAAAAAACTGGTTTTGCCGTAGGACTAGTACCCCCCGTCCAGCTGTGGATAAGTGATGCTACATAACATGACTTTTTAGTTCATAAAAGGAATCATCATGAAAATAGAAGAGATATCTATACAAAATTGGAGATCAATTAAGAGTCTTGAAATCAAATTTCAGGACTTGATGATTTTCATTGGACAAAACAATCATGGAAAATCAAATATTTTATCATCCATCTTGTTCTTCTTCGGAGAAATAAAGCCACAGGAACTTGATTTTAACTCCGGATCGTATGAGTTGTTTGTTGAGATTACTTTTTGTGATCTTGACTATGCAGACAAAACAACGTTTAAAAAATATTTGACCGCTGATAATAAGATTAAGGTTAGAAAAACAGCCTATTTCGGCGGGAATTTTGAATACAAAGGCTACATTCAAAATCCTGTAGATGATTGGTTGCAGGAGGTAAATGCATCTGGGTACACAAAAAGAGACGTTGCGGAAAAGCAGCCTTTTTATCAGTATCTACCAACTTCAGGGCGGCTGACCAAACAAAATATTATTGATGCGCAGATTGAGTTCATTGAAAACAATAAGAGTGCAATCGGTTTCCTGTTTCAGCTTGAAGAAACGAATTTTCTTGGTTTGAAGTCTGTCGTGAAAGGTATATTTGGAGATGTGTACTTCATTCCCGCCATAAAAGACGCATCGGACGACTTTTCATCGAAAGAAGCAAGTGCATTCGGAAAGTTGTATTCAAAGATAATCGAATCTATGTCTGCAACTAATTCTGATTGGAAAGACACAAAAGATAAACTTTCATCGCTATTCAACACATTAAATCGATTAGATGGTGATGGAAATGACAACCATAATCGCCCTACAGAGTTAATCGATTTTGAAAAGGGACTAAGTAAAGAATTAGAATCCTGGGGTACAGAAATAGACGTTGAAGTCACTCCTCCAAATATTGATGACGTGTTTCGTGCCAACACCCAAGTTTGGGTTAATGATGGAGTGAGAACAGATATCAGAAGGAAGGGGCATGGATTACAGCGGGCGCTAACATTCGCACTCATTAAAGTGATTTCTGATTCTTTAAAGAAAGAAAAAAACAAGGAAGGAGGTGAAGAATCTGGAAGCAGAACAGCATCGGAATCTACCTATTTTATTTTGGAAGAACCTGAGCTTTATCTTCATCCACAAGCGCAGCGCGCTTTATTTGATTCTCTTGTCGCACTGTCTGAATCAAAAAACCAAGTATTGTTATGTACTCACTCAAGTGCATTAATTGACGTCGATAAATACAAGTCAATTTGCATAGTGAAGAAAGATGATGATAGGTTCATTGGTACAAAGGTAAATCAATATGTCGATGAACTTTTTACTGGCGACAGTAAAAAGGACTTTAATTTGTCCTACTGGATTAATCCAGATAGAAGTGAACTATTTTTCGCAAAGCGAGTAATTCTTGTTGAGGGGCAAACAGAAAAAACCATAATTCCGTTGTTGGCAAAAAAAATTGGCGTATTCAGGTATGACTATACGTTGGTTGATTGTGGATCAAAAGAGAACATATATCTTTATTGTCAATTGCTAAACAAATTCTGTATTCCATACGTTGCTGTATATGATAAGGATCATCAGGCGCATAAAACACCATCTGCCATAGATGTGGCAAACAGAAGCAACACTCTTATTGAGAACACAATTGACGGCTCTATTGGGTCGAGCATTTCTTTTGTAAATGATGTGGAGGAAGAGCTTGGCATAAATACTGGTGGTGATAGGAATAAACCTTATGCGGCGTTAACCCACGTGTCTTCCCCAGGTTTTACTATCTCCGCTAATTTGGAATCCATAATTAGAATGCTGTATCAATGAAGGTAGGTAAGGAGACGCACAGCATAAATGTCAGGACGTAGAATTGTCTCTACAGGGCTTTGATTATCGGTGGTGCTGATGATCGCCCTCAAACATTTTAGTCCATTGCTGATGATATACTGGCTTAAATATTTTTTTGTTACTACAATAAAGTAATGCAAATCGACTTCGACCCGGACAAAAACGCTAAGAACATCCTGGAACGCAGTTTGAGCTTTGAACGTGCGGCGGAGTTTGATTTTGAAGCCGCTCAATTTACTATTGATAACCGACGTGATTATGGCGAAACCCGCCATCGCGCTTTGGGATTTCTCGACCATCGCCTGCACGCCTTGGTATTCGTTGAAATCGTCGGTGGCATTCGAGTGATCAGTTTTAGAAAAGCCAATAAACGCGAGGTTAAACGCTATGAAGCCCAATCCAGAATTAATTGATGATAATCCTGAGTGGACGGAAGAAGATTTTAAAAACGCCGTGCCGTTTTCCGCCTTGCCTGAATCGTTACAAACCGCACTACGAGGCTTAAAAGGACGCGGTAAGCAACAGTCGCCCACCAAGGTGTCCACGACAGTGCGTTTCGACCGCGATGTGCTGGACGCATTCCGTGCTACCGGCCACGGCTGGCAAAAGCGGATGAATGATGCGCTGAAGGAGTGGCTTAAAGATCATGCCACAGGATAAAAAACTCTGATTGAATCATTCGGCAAAGTTGCAAGGCGGATTCGGCGCGAGGCAATCCGCCAATCACCAAAAGTAGGCGCTTTAGTCGACGCGCAACGCCAATTACAGACTGTCGCAGTAGCAGATGAGCCCTTTGATTGCGCCATCCATGGCTTCTGGATCCCGGCATTCCCTGCCGGAATGACTAGCGCCGTAGTGTGGATTCGCGTTAGCAATTCGCCAATCACCAAAAATAGGCGCTTTAGGCGGCGCACAACGCCGTCGCAGTTGTGCGGTAGATTGCCTTGTCGGCGAATCCATCATCCTACAGTGCTAAAAGCAAGGCAATTCACCTAGGAAGTGTAAATACCCTCAATAAAATCAGAGATAAGAAGACAAGCCCGTTTAAAGTCGAGAACATGATACGGGCAGAACGAAAAAAAATATTTCTGTATAACATAGTTAGTGCCCTCTTGAAGTGATCGCCAGCCTTGGCCTGTGAATGTTTTCCTATTTGCCAAAAACAAAAAAGCCGAACTACCTCGCGTGACTTTTTTGTAGTCACCTTCGGCAGTCCGGCTTTCCGTTAATAGGATCCGCGACTTTCTGCTCCTGTCTTTCGGCAGGATTGGCTTTATCGTGTGTGATGGAAGTGTGCGTCAGGATTTGATAAATATATATTGATACAACTACTTAAAGTATTTTTACGTAGAGTGTTTCGGGCGTAGTTTGGTAGGGTGGAATGCGCACTCTTTACGAATATCAGTCGAAAAGGGAAGGGTGATGCAGCTTCATCGGGTTAAACACCATAATCAGCGGTATATTCGGCTAGCAATTCCAATATTGAAGCATCACAAGCCCCGCAGCCTGAACAAGCGCCGGTCATTCTGGATATTCGGTCCAGATTGTCGATTCCATTATTAACAAGTTCCTTAATTTGCCCTTTAGTGGTTCCGCTACAGTGACAAACAACATCCTGTTTTTTAACCGGGTCAATATCATTCATATAGAGTGGGCTGGTATTTATTTTGTATGGGGCTGCATCCATGCAGTCGTAAAGCAGCTACTTTGGGAGATTGACGGGATTCGTTAGAGCAGGAGGCGAAAACTGCTCTACAGTTCTAGCGTAAAACGGTTACAGCATGATTCTCAAGCCTGGCTTAAACCCAGTTCATGCAGTTGTATGTTGATGATTTTAAGCGCCGCCAACACCGCAGCAAAAACCTGGTTGGAATGCACGGCGCGGGTTTTGCGCAGTTCGCCATCGCAATTCCAGGTGATGACGCATTCGGTTAAGGCGCTGGTATGGCCGCCTTTGGGTATCCGTACTTCAAAATCGGCCAGTGCAGGCAGGGTGTAGTTATGTTGCGTCATCACTTTGTTGATGGCATCGACAAAGGCATCAAAGCCGCCGTTTCCGGAACCTGAGGCTACATGCGTCGTGCCCATTACTTTGATCCGCAAGCTGGCAGTCGATTCCAAATCGAGGCCGCTGGTGATCGAGCAGTTGAGCAGTTTGATATGCTGATAACTCTTGCTCTCCAGTACGTCGGCAATGATAAAGGGCAGGTCGTCGGTGGTGATGGTCTGTTTCGAGTCGCCGAGGCTGACGATCCGGGCCAGCACTTTTTTCTGGTTCTCTTCCGACAGGTCAAGCTCCAGCATTTCCAGGTTTTTTTTCAGCGAGGCTTTGCCGCTCATCTTGCCCAGCGCGTAGCTTCGGGTGCGGGAGAAACGTTCCGGGCCTAATTTGGTTTTGTACAGTCCGCCTTTTTGATCGCCGTCGGCATGGATTCCGGCGGTCTGGGTGAAAACATCGGCTCCGACGATCGGCGCATTGGCGGCGATGCGTTTGCCGGAAAAGTTTTCGACCATCGCGCTGATGCGGACGATATGGCTTTCATTGATAGACAGTTGCATGTTCATTTTGTCGCGCAATACCACGGCCACTTCCGCCATTGAGGCATTGCCTGCGCGTTCCCCCAGACAGTTGACGGTGCAGTGTATGGCATTGACCCCGGCGCGAACTGCGGCCATCACGTTGGCGGTTGCCAGTCCGTAATCGTTGTGCGGGTGAAAATCGAATTGCAGCTTCGGGTAGCGTTTGCACATGTCGCTGAAGCTTGAGAATACTTCGTCGGGCGACAAGACGCCGAGGGTATCGGGCAGCATGAAATGACTGATGCCCGCGTCCTGCAAGTTGTTCATCAAACCGTAGACATAGTCAGGGGCGTCATGATAACCGTTCGACCAGTCTTCCAGGTAGACGTTAACTTTCAGGTTTTTTTCCAGCGCATAACTGACGGTTTGCAGCACATCTTCGGTATGTTGGGCGAGTGTTTTGCCCAGCTGTACGCGGCAATGTTTTTCGCTGCCTTTGATCAACAGGTTGATGACCTCGCCGCCGGTTTCCAGTATCCAGTCGACGCTGCGGGTGTGGTCGACAAAGCCCAGGACTTCTACGCGTCCGGCAAAGCCTTCCTGTTTCGCCCACTCATTAATGCTGGTGACCGCTTCTTTTTCGCCTTGGGATACTCGGGCGGAGGCGACTTCAATCCTGTCCACCCGCAGCGATTGCAGCAGAGCTTTGGCTATGCTGACTTTTTCCACGGGCGTGAAGGAAACGCCTTGGGTTTGTTCGCCATCACGCAAGGTGGTGTCCATCAGCTGGATATGTCTTGAATCGGTGGACATGATTGTCGCCTGTGTTCTCAATGAAAGCGGATTAATTAACCACGAGGACACGAAGAACGCGAAGAAAAACAAAGGTAAAAACTTCGTGTTCTCGGCAACTGCTCCATGCCGCCGTTCGTGTCTTCGTGGTGATATGCTTTAAGTCATGCAGGGGACGCACAGCGTCCCCTGCATGGCTGCGTTCTGTGTTTGGAGAAGGTTTGTGTTTGACGCATTTGCCGATAAATTGCAATTAGCGGCGCAGCGCGCCTTGACTGCGTTCCCACGCAACGCGTGGGAGCGAGGCAAAAACCTTAAGCCCAAAGCCAAGGATAGTTTTGCTTATGCTGCTGTTCATACTGTGTGATCTTGTCGACATGCTTTAAGGTCAAGCCGATGTCATCCAGTCCACTCAACAGATTGCTCTTGCGAAACGGGTCAATCTCAAAGCTAAAGCCATTACCGCCGGGGGTAGTTACCTGCTGGTTTTCAAGATCGACGACAAAACGCACGCCTTCATTGGCGGCAATCTCGGCCATCAATTTATCCAGCTGATCTTTATTGACTTTGATCGCCAGGATGCCGTTTTTAAAACAGTTATTGTAGAAAATATCGGCATAGCTGGTGGAAATGATGGTGTTAAAACCATAATCGGCAATCGCCCACGGCGCGTGTTCGCGTGATGAGCCGCAACCGAAGTTGTCGCCAACCACCAGGACTTTAGCACCTTTGAACGCAGGCTTGTTCAGCTCGAATTCCGGGTTATCGCTGCCGTCGTCGTTAAAACGCCAATCGTGAAAAAGATGCGCGCCAAAGCCGCTACGTTCCACTCTTTTTAAGAACTGCTTGGGGATGATCTGGTCGGTATCGACATTGCTGCGGTTCATCAATGCCGCGATACTTTCATGTTTTTTGTACGGTTCCATAATTCTTTCCGATCTTATAGTTTGCGAATATCGACAAAATGGCCAGCCGCCGCTGCGGCCGCTGCCATTGCGGGCGAAACCAGGTGCGTGCGTCCGCCTTTGCCCTGACGGCCTTCAAAATTGCGGTTCGAAGTCGAGGCGCAACGTTGACCTTTGGTCAATTCATCGCCATTCATCGCCAGACACATGGAGCATCCGGGCTCGCGCCATTCCCAGCCGGCATCGATAAAAATTTTATCCAGGCCCTCGGCTTCAGCCTGTTGCTTGACGTGATAAGAGCCGGGGACGGCAATCGCGGTGACGCCATTGGCAACTTTGGTGCCTTTTGCCACTTCGGCGGCGATCCGAAAATCTTCGATACGGCCGTTGGTGCAAGAGCCGATAAAAACATAATCAACCGGAATATCGGTTATTTTGGTATTTGCGGTTAAACCCATATAGGCCAGCGCGCTTTCGCAGGCTTGGCGTTTTATTTCGTCAGCAAAACTTTCCGGTGCAGGTACAACACTATCAATCCCGGCCACTTGTTCAGGAGACGTTCCCCAGGAAACTTGGGGAGCAATATCGGCCGCGTCCAGTATGACGGTTGCATCAAACTCCGCGCCTTCATCGCTGGGCAGAGTCTTCCAGTAAGCCAGCGCCTGATCCCAGTATTGGCCGGATGGCGCAAACTCGCGTCCTTTAATGTACTCGTAAGTTTTTTCGTCTGGAGCGACCAATCCGGCCCTGGCTCCGGCTTCAATCGCCATATTGCACAGCGTCATACGACCTTCCATCGACAGTTCCCTGATCGCTGAGCCGGTATATTCAATCACATAGCCGGTGCCGCCCGCGGTGCCGATTTTTCCGGTAATCGCCAAGGCAATATCTTTTGCCGAGGCGAATTTGGATAATGCGCCGTTGACCACGACCTGCATGGTTTTGGATTTTTTCTGCGGCAGCGTTTGGGTCGCCATCACATGCTCGACTTCGGACGTACCGATACCGAAGGCCAATGCGCCGAAAGCCCCATGCGTTGCGGTATGACTGTCGCCGCAAACTACGACCATGCCGGGGTGAACGAAACCATGCTCAGGCACGACAACATGAATTACGCCGTTATTCGGGTCGGTCATGTCATACAGCTTCAGGCCGTTCACGCGGCAGTTTTCAGCCATAGTTTCGATTTGCTTTTTAGCAATAGGATCGGCGATCGGTAGGTTGCGATTTTTGGTTGGTACGCAGTGATCCATGGTGGCAAGAATGCTGTGCGGATTGCGCACTTTGCGACCGGACAAACGCAGACCTTCAAAAGCCTGTGGGCTGGTGACTTCATGCATCAAATGTCGATCAACATAAAGCAAGGGAGCTTGTCCAGCCTCGTCAACGACAAGGTGGCTGTCCCAGATTTTTTCGTACATGGTCTTTTTCATGGCGTATTCCAAAGCTTGCATACCGGCTCTACATTGAGCGTATGACGAGTTACAGGG
>Ga0208629_100867_pt1 | contig 13205 bp, 6 predicted proteins | sample LakWasMet19_HOW5_2_FD_183865 | JGI IMG/M metagenome (GOLD analysis project Ga0208629, IMG submission 183865) | Freshwater sediment methanotrophic microbial communities from Lake Washington under simulated oxygen tension - Sediment Metagenome... | ecosystem: Environmental > Aquatic > Freshwater >...
GCTGCTCAAGCTCAAGGAGCTCGTGCGCGAGCGCACGGCGTACGAGTTCGTGCGCTCCGCGCGCTTCGCCGTCGACGGCGACGAGGTGCAGCGCATGGAGTTCAAGCTGGCCGACCTGCAGGCGCGCGCGCGCCGGCACGGCATCGACGACGTGGCGCTGCACGCCTTCCTCGGCAGCGCGCTCTTCGCGGAGCAGGGCTTCGCCTACGACTCGGCGCGCCGCCTCATCGTGCGCGACATCCGGTGAGCGCGCGGGTGGCGGCGGCGTTCCGCAGCCGCAGCGCAACGCGCGGCAGCGAGCTCGAAGGGTGGCTCTGCGAGCTCGCCCCGGCCCCTGTCGCTCCGAACCCTGTTGTTATTTGAGCACGGCTGCCTTCAGAAGCCTGTTGGTGACTTGTCGACCGCGCATGGTCTGGCTTCCAGTGGCGTTGCGCTTGTTGTGCGGCTGTCAGCAGCCAGAACGTGTTTCGTTGAACTGTTTGACCCTCAGCCCCGTGTACGTGAGCGGCTGCGGTGAACGAACGATACGTAAACGATGTCGAATTCGACCTCTCAAATGCATGCCTACATGTACGCGTGGGCAATGCTGCACATCAATGTCGCGATATTGCGGACGACACTGCGCTGCGCTGCCGCTGCCATGTAAACCTGCGCATGCGGAGTCGCCATCAACACCGCCTTGATCGTGATGCAAACTGGTTCGCCTTGCGAAAGCACTTGAAGTCGCTCACACTTAGACAGCACAGTGCCCCAAAGCGCACGCACATGCACATCAGGCACGGGGAAGACTACGCCACGGCCGTGACGGTGAAAATACAGGGCGGCGCCATGAACCCCGCTGCCTCTCTCTCGCTCATTCACTCAGCATGCAAATTCGGCGGCCCCACCTGCGAGGAACTGATGGGGAGGCTGCGCAGCCTCATCTCCCCCCTCCGCCCGCTCCGGCGGAAGCAACAGTCGGGAGACCGCCTGCCCCCGGGCCGACACCAGTGCTGGGCTTCGCGACGAGCCCCGCGGGCCCCAGCCCCGTGGCGGAGGGCATGAGCGGGTAGGCGACCTCCGCTGGCGGCACGCCCATGTCCCGCAGGCGCGCGGCGAACACGCGCGCGGCGTCGTTGTGCGCCTTGGTGAGCGTGGCCACGCTGTGCTGCAGCTCCCGCAGCAGCGTGTTGCGCGTCTCGAGGATGGCGTCCAGGCGCGCTTCAACCACCTCTGCCGTGCCCGCGTCCAGCTTGGCGGCGACCATCACCTCGCGCACCTGCGCCTTCTTGGACACGTACTCGTGCTCCACCTCGCCCAGCTTGCGCTCCAGAACCTCGTTCTTCGCCTCCGCGCGGGTGCGCGCGGCGCGCACCTGCAAGCGAAACGGCGCGGCAGCGGGCGCACGATGGTGAGGTGCAAGAGAGAGGCGCGAGGCATTGAGAGTGCAAGGGCCATTAGTCGCTCCGGCAGCCATACTGCCGCTTGAGCACCCGGTGAAGACATCTGCAGCCCTGTGCATGCACGCACCGGCCTCACCCCGCCTGCTTGTGCCCGCCTCTGCCAATCCCAGCCGCCGCCGCCCAGCACGCACCATTGCTTCAAATTTGTCGTACAACTCGTCGCGCTCGCGCTCCGCCTCCGCGTAGCGCACCTCCAGGTCGCCCTGCTCGCGCTCCAGCGCCGCCAGCTGGCCGCGCAGCGAGGCGAGGCGGCCCTTCGCGTACCGCAGCGACTGCCGGTCCTTCTCCGCGTCCTTCAGCTCCCCGTGCAGCTCCGCCAGGTCCTTCGTCGCGCGCTCCAGCGGGTCCTTCAACCGCGTGTTCTGCTCCGCGATCTCGCGCATGAGGCGCTGGTTGGCGGCCACCTTCTCGTTCGCCTCCCCGATCTGGCTGCGCAGCTGCGCGATCAGCTGCAGGTTCGCCTTGGTGATGTCGTTGTAGTAGCGCTTCATCTCCGCGAACGCCTCCTCGTGCGCCTTCATCAGCTGGTTTATGTGCAGGTTCTTGCGCTCCTCGACCTCGTGCACCTCCACCTTGTGGCGCAGGCGCAGGTCGTCGCGCAGGTGGCGCAGGCGCAGCTCGTACTTGCCACGCAGCGCCTCCAGGTTGGTGGCGAACTCCTGCCGCAGCTTGTGGATGTTCTTGTCGTGCAGCACCTTCATCTCGCGCACCGCCTCCGCGTTGCCCTCCTCCATCTCCCGCACCCGGCTCTTCAGCGCCAGCTTGTCAGACCGCATGCCCGCCTCGCGCCGCAGGTGCGAGTCCTCATCCGTGCGCAGCATGCCGTCCTCCTCGCCCGCCAGCCGCCGCATCCCGTGGGCATGCTCGTACTCGAGGTGCTTCACCTTCTGCTGATACACCTTCACCTCGACCCGGTGATTCTCTGCCATGAGCTCCATTTCGCGCTCCTTGGCCAGGATGGCGAGTTCGCCTTCCCGGAGTTCCTTCTTTGTAATGTCAAAGAAGCGCTCCACGGCATCGCGGTCGACCTGCGCCTGCGCGCGCTCGCGCGCCACTTTGTCGGTGTCAGTGCGCAGCTCAAGCAGGATGCGCTTCAGCGCAGCTGTGTCCATGGAATCAAATTCGCTCGGTACGGGCGGCGGTTCCGCCTCCTTCTTTTTCTTTTTGGCTGCATCCTTCTTCGGTGGCATGGCGGCTCGATCGCCCGCGGCCCGTCGAGCGAGGTTGCGTAGTCAAGCCGTTGCAGGCGCAACCGAGCTCCGCAGCAGCGGAGGATTGTGCTCGCGAGTGTGCTGTATGAATGCTTACGTACTGTTGAGGTGGTAATGTGCACCCACAGTGGTAAGCACGTGCGATGTCGTGCGCAGGAATGAAAACTGCACGATTTCTTTGCGTCTGCGTCCGTTTCGCGCGCAACACGCCCGAGCCACACCGCAGTGCGACGCAACACCCGCACCTCTGCCTCCACGATGTAGCTCATTCGACACCGTCAACGCCCGTATTGTGGCACTCTCTGAACTCAGATCCCCCTCGCGGGGCGCCCATCGCTTCTCGCGACTCGGGCTTCGCCCGTGCATGAAGCGTCACCGTGAGCTGAATCCACACCATGGACACCCGATTGCCGGTCGACAGCGTGGACGTAGAGCGCCGGCAGGCGAGCTACGTGCGAAAGGAGCGCGACTACAAAACCAAGGTCGAGCTGCTCGAGGCTGAGCTGTCAAAGGCGCGGGCTGGTATTGCGCCTTCTGTAGCAGAAGGGGAGGCTGAAAAGCACCTCGAGAAGCTCCGAGGGCTGCACACGACCATCGTCTCCAACATCGACCATGTTCAGGAGCAGACCGCCCGGATTCTGCAAGAGCAGGAGCGTGACCTCCTGCGCGCTTTCAGAGCGCGGCTCTTCGACCTGCAAACAGAGCTGGAGAAGGAGAAGAGCCGCGCCGAGGACGGCGCTGCTGTATGGATTGAAAAGAACCGTCAGATCCAGAAGGAGCTGGACTGGGCGAAGGAGATGGCTGACCGGCTGGATCGGCACAATCAGGCCCTCATGCGCGGTTCGTGCCCGGTGCCGGTGCCGCAGTCGCGTATCGCCGCGGGGGCGAACGTTGCTGAATTTGATCGCGATGATGTTGCTTGCCGGCGCACTGGTGCCCTGGGCTGTGTGTGTGTCGCCCTTCCATTGTTGTGCCCGCTGCCCTGCCTGTGCCTGTTGCCCGTGGTGGCTGTGCAGAGAACGCGCGCCTGAAGAACCAGTACAAGACGCAGGAGGACGACCGCGAGTACCTGATCCGGCAGCTGGTGGCCGCCAAGAAGGACAACGCGCGCCTGCGCACGGAGCTGAACCGGACCAAGGAGGAGGTGGGCGGCCTGCAGGCGGAGCTGGAGGAGGCCAAGATACGCGCTGCGCTGGGGCCGGGGGCAGCCGCTGCGCCCGGCGCGGAGGCGGGCGCGGCGGCGGCGGCGCCCGGCGGCGAGGCGTCGGTCAGTCCGAGCCTGCGGCAGGGCGGCGTGTTCGCTGCGGAGGAGAGTGCGGAGGCGGCTGCCGCGGGCGTGGAGGCCGCTGAGGCCTTTGCGCGGCACGTGGAGGCCACCACGGGGCTGGAGGGGACGGCAGCCGTGGGGGCGGGGCCAGGCCTCGGCGCGGGTGACGTCGCCACGTACCGGGACGCCATCCTGCGCCTGAAGCGCGTGCTGGACGGGGAGCGGCGCGCCCACCGGGCGGTGCGCGGGCAGCTGGCCGCTGAGCTGGGCGCGCGCACCGAGGCCGAGATGTTCCTGCGCCGCGCCATCGAGGACGCGCGCTCTGAGGTGGACAAGAAGCGCACCGCGCTGATGCTGGCGTCGGTGGGGCCGGGCCCGGGCTTCCGCCGCCTGAGCCAGGGCGGCAGCCTCACGCCGCGGGCGGGCGCTGCCATGCCAGCGATGCCTGCGGGCGCGGGCGCCTCCGCAGCGGTGGGCCGGCGCGGCAGCCGCGCGGACATCTGGGGCAGCGCCGAGCTGGAGGGGCTGGTGGACATGTACACCGCCCTCACGCGCGGGGACCGAGAGCAGATCCTGGCCTCGCTGCTGGCGCAGGAGCACGTGCTGACGGCGCTGCAGAGGATCGCCTTCCCGCAGCAGCAGCAGCAGCAGCAGCAAAGGGGAGGCGGAGCGGGCGGCCGCACGGGCAGCACGCCGCCGGGCTCCCCAGGCTGGGCTTCGCACCCTGGCTCGCGCCGCAACTCGGCCAGCGGGGTAGGCGGGCCGGGGGGCGGTGAGTCGCCCAGCCCCGCAGGCTCGCCCGCGGCTGGCGGCTTCCACGCAGGCGGCGCCTCGCGAGCGGGCGTGGGGGCTGCTGGGGGCGACGGGAGGCCGGGGTGGGCGTCCGGGGCAGCCTCCCCCGCCCCCTCGCTCTCGCTCTCCGCCACCTCCTCCGCAGCAGCGGCCACTGCCTCTGGCGTCTCCGCCGCCGACTCCCTCGCTGCGGCCCGCACCTTTGCGCGCGAGGTGGAAGCGTCGGCGCGGGACCGCGTGGAGGCGACCTACGGCAAGGAGTTCGACGCGACGCTCGCACGGCGTGCTGCGCGCCACGGCAGCAGCAGCAGCGGGGCGGGCGGCGCGGGTTCTGCTGGGCAGCCGCACTCGCCGAAGGGAAGCGTGCCGCGGGCGAGGCTCGGCGTCGGGGCAGCTGCTTCCAGTGCAGGCGGCGGCGCCCACTCGGAGGCGCGGCTTCGGGGAGTAGGTGGTGGCACCTCGGGAGGCAGCCTTGATGGCGAGGATGCTGCAGCGGCCAGCGGCGGCCAGGAAACGTTTCGAGATGCGTTCGGGGCGCTGCAGGGGAAGTTTTCAGCCTCAGCTGCACCGCCCGTGGCGGGTGGAGGGGGCACGAGAGGGGGCAGGCTCGGCGCCGGCCCTTCGTCTCCTACCACCGCAGGCGCTGGGCCAGGCAGAGCGGGCAGCTTCGCGGGATCGTTGTCTGGCAGCGCCGCTGGCAAAGGCAGCGGCGTGGGCACTAGCGGCCCTCTCTTCAAGGCCTCCGCCCTTGGAAAGACGGCAGGTGCGGTGTTGAGCGGCAAGTAGGCACCTGCCTTGCTGCAGCCTCAAACGGCAGCCTGACGATGGATGCTTTGATGGCGGTGTTAATTATCAGCTCTGACCACGATGGTTGCGTCCACTGGTCAACTCTTTCTGAAAGACTATGAATTCACACAGGGTGTTCGGCGTCAGGAGTAGGGATCCAGTACTGTTCGTCGATTTTGGTAAATGGAACGGGTACACTGCAGTCAGCTGAGTCAAGACGGTTGGTCCCTTCGCGACGTCGACGTCTCAATGTTTCGCATGTGTATGCGAGACGCACCGATGTCACCAATCGTCAACGACACTCGACCTCGCAGGTGCGCCGATCGACTTGAGATCAACGGGGGCCGCTCGGCGACGCCTGTGCCCAACGACACAAAGCCTTTAGAAGTGATCACGAGCTGCCCACGTTGCTGACGCGGTGTCCGGTACAAGTTGAACTCGTGCATACGTCATCAACAGACAGACTCCGAGTCAATCCGTGACGTCACTCATGCATGCCACAGGCAGTGATCCTCGCTGTGCTCGAGCTTCTCCCTCACTACCGGCAGCCGCAACCCCAAAATACATACCGCATCAATCGCGATTACTCTGGCGGTACTGCCTCGTGTCCACTCGCAAAATGGACCCGCTTGTTCTTGCTGCTGCCGCGACGCAAGCCTCCTGCCAGCGCGCTCCGTGCAGATAACGACCCATCATTCGGAGAGGCAGGCATATCAGCCGGTGCCAGCGGGCTCGTTGGACCACCGAACGAAGGCGTGTGCAAGGACGCCAGGTCAGGCGATGGGAACACGCTGGAGACAACTGCAGGCACGTGCATCATGCGCGACGCATGCTCCAGCAGGCCGCCACTGATGCTGCTGCCGGTCGACTCGCGCCGCTCGCTGCTGCGGTACTCCCAGCCCTGCACGCCCTGATCGGAGGCAAGGGCGGGGTGCGGAGCGAAGATAGAGGATCCCGTGCCGCCCGTGCCGTCTGAGGGGCTGATGCTCCTCGTGGAGCGCCGCTCGTAACCCTCGCCGGCGCCCCCGCTGCCGCTGCGGCTGCTGCCTCCGTGTGTCCTGGTGCTGACAGCGCGCGACCGAGCCCGCAAGCCGCCGACGGCAGAGTCCCCAGGTTGCTGAGCCGCAGACGAGTCCGCCTTTCCTGCGCCCCCTGCTTCGGCGTGCGAAACCATTGCCGCCGGAACGGCCCCGCCGGCGGCGGCCGCAACAATGAGGGCAGCAAGCGTCGTGGGCTGCAACGACACCTCCGCGCCTGCCGCTGCAGCTGCAGCGGCGGTCGTCCCGGCAGGGCGATATGTGCGGCCCCGAGAGCGGATAGCATGGGGGGCTCCAGCGGGGCGCTGGGTAGCGGGCAGCACAGCATCGGAAACAGACGCGGGGGCCGAAACGGCGGCTGGTGCAGCTGGCATCACGGAGCTTTGGCGCAGCGTGCCATTCGGCCGGTATCGGCTCTGAATGGCCGACGCGACGGCTGAAATGCTGTTACCGGGCGGCGGGGATGGGGCAGCGAAAACGATTGCAGTGGCGGCAGCTGGCGCGGGGACGGATCCGGCCACTGTGTCAGCCGCCGCACCGCTGACCGCAACAGCTTTTCGCGGGGGCGGAGGACGAGGCTGCAGACCCCCAGACTCCTGGGCCGTGGTTGGCCTCTTTGCGGCTGCCGCCTCCGCAACGCCCCCGGGTTGAGCAAGGCGCATCTTCAGCGAGAAAACGGGCTGTGTGTGTGCAAGGGCATCCACGGCGCGAGGGGCGGCACCGCTGCCCGGCGCGGGCGCAGCTGCTTCGTCGCCGGCGCGGCTTGACTCCCTTCCAGGGCGGTCGATGGCTGCCTTCAGTGCGGCCGTAGCACCGGGCGGGCCGCGCAGCAGCGAGGTCATGGCGGACACTGGCGTTGGCGTTGCAACCGAGCCTTCCGCAGTGGGCGTGTCAGCGTCGGCGGAGCGAGCCGAGCCCTCCGCCTCGGCCGCGGCGGCTGCAGGCTTCCACGGCTGCGGGTAGTTGCGCGGCACATTGGCGTAGCGGATGCGGCGCGCACCCGATGCTGGGCGGGCACCTGCCCCTCCGGTCACGCCGCGCGACGCCGGGCGCTGCGGCAGCATCGCTTGCAGCGGCAGTCCTCCCGCACCCTGCGTGTTCTGCATGTACACCGCTGCCGCGTGCCCGAAGGACAGCATCGCGCCTGTGAGGCCGGCAGCAGGCTCGCCGCTGCGAGGCACCGAATCGTCGTCACTACTGCGCCCGGCAGGCCGCGCTGCAAGCCGAAGCGGCCTCTGGACTGAAACGGCAGTGCAATCAGCCCCAGGCTGCTGCTGCTGCTGCTGCTGCTGCTGCTGAAACAGCGCAGCCGTGAAAGGTGCGGGCATGGCAGGGCGCTGGCGTCCAGCAGACACGGCGCGGCGGAATGGGTCTGCAGTGACCTGTGCCCCCTTCTGCCCCGCGGCTCCTCCATCCACCACGTGCGGCTGCCACGCTTCGGGCATCTCCACCGCAACCATATGCACGGAGGCGAAGCCAGGGCTCGGGGATGCGCCGGCGACCGTGGTCGCCTGCGTGCGAGCGGAGGGAGTTGCCACGATCCCCTGCGGCTGAGCCGTGGGCGTGACAGCTCCGCGCTCCCACGCGATAGATGCGTCAGCCGCTCTCGAGCCCGCCGCGGTGGGCCTTACGCCCCTGCCGCTGGCCGACTGCGGGCGTTGCCGGCGACTGACAGGCCCGAGCGTTGTCGCACCAGCGGCCTCTGACGCTGAGTCACGGTGTGATTCTGTTGGCTGCGTCGCACGCGCGGACACAGCGGCGGCAATCGCATCAATTTGGCTGGACCGGAGGCTGGCTGCCTGTGGCTGCACCGCCCGCAGAGGCGCCGTCTCTGTGTGGTGCGGCAGCGACAAGTGAGGCATGTATTGGGGACCGGCGTGATGCGGGCGGGTCAGTGCACTCCCGCCCGCCGCGTCGCTGGGAAGCCCGCTGCCCGCCGGCTGCGAGCCGTAATGCAGGTAGGCTGTAGCGGTGTGAGGATCTCCGGCCGGCACAGCCAGTGCAGTGGTTTGATGCGATGCGGGAGCGGGAGCCCTGTTCGCGTGTTGCACGGGGCCGCTTGCTCTGACCCCCTCGGAGCCAGGGGCCGACTCAATGCTGCTTGCTGCGGAGGCCCGAGAAACCGAGCCACCGTGCACCGGGCTCCTGAACAGCACCTCTGCGTTGCCATCTTCGCTGGCCGCACCGGCACTCGTGTCAACTGCATCTGTCGCGGCGGACACAGCAGGTGGGGAGTTGGTGGGTACTGTCGCGACGGCAGGCGCGGGATTGATGGTCTGAGCGGCTGCGCGAGCGGGCTCCGTGAGTGTGTTAGACCCACCACCCACCGGCACCGCAGTAACACCGTTACGCATGCTAGGCGCCTGGCGGCTGGGCACAGCTGTGTCTCGGTGGCTGGCCCCCAAGACCTCGATGGAGTGAGCAACGGGGGAAGTAAGACTCTGGGTTGGCCCCAGTGCTGTCTGTCGCCTCTGCGTGTCTTCTCGCAGCGCGAGCGGCCGCGCGCCCGCAGTCATGGTGGTGGTGGGCGACAGCACGGCTTCGAAAGAATCGCCCGCCGCGTGGGCCGCTTCGCTGCGCAGCTGCTCCAGGATGGCCTCTCCGTCCAGCTCGGTGGCGTTGCCGTGCAGGTGCGCTGAGCTGTCGCCGAGGCTGCTGCGCGACAAGTCCAACCCACCGCCGTGCCCGCTCTGTTGGCTGCGGAAGGAGCCAGTCATCACCATCCTCCCCGCGCCAGGGCCCCCCATTGTTGCGGTGAGAGGAATGGGCGACTGCCGCGAGTCCAGGCTGCCTCGCCCTGCAGGTTCCCCTGGCAGCACGGCGACTTGTCCCCTCTCCGGGGCCAAGCCCGTGGCCGCGTCATGCAGCTGCATTGAGCTTGCTGAGACGGACAGATACATGGACGTCCCGGCACGATCTGGGCCGGTCCGGGCACCAGCACTAGCCGAAGGCGTAGGCGCCGCCGCTGCTCGCATGAGCGCGGAGGCCGCTGGCAAGCCGGGTACTGCCGGGACGTTGGGATGCGGCCTATCGCTGCGACGGCTGACAGCTGAAGCAACCGAGGCGGGCGACATCGTTGAGACGACGGTTGCAGGAGAGATAGGCGCATCTATGAGACTGACAGAACCTGGTGACAGCGGCGCATCGCCGCCGTCTCCTGCGGCGCGAGCAGGTGACACGGCGGGGCTTGCGGCGTCGAGGGTCGCACGCCCCGCGCGGGCGGTTGCCGTCACAGTGGAGTGTGCAGCCAACGCATCAGGAGTCGGATGCTGCGGCACCGCGGGAGAGAGCGCGACAGATGCCCCCTCTGGCCGCTGAAGCCCCGTTTCGCGGACAGGAAAAGCCTCGGCGCCAGCTGGAGGGGTGTCAAACGGTGGCCCGCTGCCCAGCTGAGCAACGCCCGCCAGCCTCGATGCTGCAGCAGGCAATGGCTGCGCCAGGTGGACAACACGGGCGATGCGGGGAGGCGCCGCAACGCCAGGCAGCGCTGGGATGCCAGCTTCGGGGGCAGCAGCGCCCACGTCAGCAGGAGTGGCGACGGGCAGCCGCAGCGGGGTCATGCTGGCCCTCGCCCACAGGGGGCATGCCAGGGGCCTGCAGGAGATGGTCTGCAGGGGATGGCGGAGGCGCAGCCAGCGGCTTGTGCGGGGCGTGCACGTCCAGACCCGCGGGCGCCGGCAGACCCTCAGCCGCAGCGGCAGGAGGCGAGCCGTCCCCAGCGCCAGCTGTCACACCAACAGACTTGGAGCGCCCATGGCGAGGCGGTGCCCCGGCAACAGCTGACTCCTGAGCGCTCGCCGACGGCGACACAGCCGCAGCATCGACGCGTGCCTGTGGAGTCGCCTGCACACGAACTGCCTCAGCTGTGTGCCCCGTGATAGCGGGAACGCCAGCGGCGGGCGAAACTGCAAATGCATCAGTAGGCACTGTGCGCCGCACCCCTGCCGCAGTGTGTGGCACCGGACCCATGCTTGCGCTGCGGCCGTGCTGGCTACCCGCCGCTGCTCCTGTACCCGCCGGGCGTGCAGCCGCCCCGGCCATGCCGTGCGGCGAGGACGGGAACGAAGGCGCAGCTGCCTGGACTGAAGATGCAACCCGAGGCTGTGGCCCGGCAGGCGCCGCCACGCTCGCTACCCGCACCTCCGCATCACCCTTGCTGCTGCTGCTGCTGCTGGCGGGCGCCGTTGGCCGTGGCTGTCCCGGCGGGTGCACACGGGTCGCGGGCGCTGTGGCACTCGGAGGCGTTGACAACCTCGCTGCCGCCACCACCTCCTGCGCTTTCGGGACACCCGCCGCGGCACTCTCGTCGGGGTTGCCGCCCGCTGGCCGCGTGATGTGTGCAGACGGGGGTCTGCTGCGCCCCGCGGTGGTTGGCCGCCCGCGGGAAGCAGCCGACGCTCCCGCCACCGCAACCGTTCGCCCTCCGACAGGTGAACTTGCAGCCTCTGCCGGCCGGATTGCGTCCCCGTCGTCTTTTGCTGCGCGGGCCACTGCAGGTGCCGCTCTGCGCTGGGGCGACCCTGCGGGGGCAGGCGTTGGCGCGAGACCAGCGGTGCCTGCAGCCACAGGGTGCCCCCGTGACCCGTCACTGACGACTGTCCGGCCGCCGCCCAGGCCTCGCAGCGCGGCGCTGACACGGCCCTCCCTCTCTTTGGCAGCAGCAACCTGGGCAGCGTCTGGCTCCATGGCACCGAGCAGGGGCGGTTGCGCTGGCCGCTCCTCCGGCATCGCAGCAGCGCCTGACGCCGGCGGGCCCCGCACCTCCTCCCGCAAGGAGCTGCCGCCCGAGTGGGAGCTGCGGGCGCTGCTAGAGGCGGCGATTGAGCCGTCAGATACGAATAGAGACGGGGAGGCGTTGGAGGTGGAGGAGACGGCGGAGACGGCAGACCCGCCGGAGCGAGCTGAGAGCACCACATCGCCAGCGCGCGAAGCAGCGGCAACGGCGTCCCGGATAGCACCTGAGGACATGGCTGGCACGGCACCTCGCGGCGATGCCTGTGCGTGCGCGCTTGGCGCCTGAGCAGCAGCAGCGCCAGCGCCAGCGCCGGAGCTCGCAGTGGCATGCGAGCGGGCGGAGGCGGTTGGGGTGCCCGCAGGGGCACCGGGCAGCCCTACCGCAGCGGCCAGGGCAGGCACCAGTGTGGGCGCAGCGAGCGCCCCCGCGCTGGCGCTGGCCAGCTCCCCCCGCTTCAGCATGCGCTCCGCCACGAGGTAGTACGCCGCCGTGAGGCCGTTGTGCGCGTTGCGCAGCAGCCCCTCCTGCAGCGCCGGCCCGTCCACGGGCACGCCCAGCGCCAGCATCTCCCGCACCACGCGCGCGCTGATGTCGCCCGGCCCGTCGATCACCGTCTTCAGCGGGCTCGGCGGCGCCGCCACCTGGCAGAACCAGGGGTGCCGCCGTATCTCCGGGATGCTGATGCGGCGGGCGGGGTCGGTCACGAAGATGCGCCCCAGCAGGTCCCGCAGCGCAGGCGACACCCAGCGAGGCATCCGGTAGTCTGCGCGCAGGATCTTGTCGTACAGCCGCGCCGTGTCCGCGTCCTCGTAGGGCAGGTAGCCCGCCACCATAGCGAAGAGAACCACGCCAAGGCTCCTGCGGGGACACGTGGTCAAGCAGACCGGTGAGAGGGGGCGGGCAGGAGATAATGAGCCGATGCAGCGCAGTGCAACAGCATGCACATCACAGCAGCAGCGGCATCTAGCGGGGTGGGGGGGGGGCTGTCCGCATGCTCAGGCACTCACCACACGTCCGCAAGCTCCCCGCGGTACGGCTGGTGCCGCAGCAGTTCCGGCGCAGCGTAGCAGGGGGAGCCGCACGCGGTCTTGAGGAGGCGGCCGCCGTCGAAGCAGTTGCTGAGACCAAAGTCGATCAGCTTGAGCACGTACCCGCCCTCGCGGCGGTCCATCAGAATGTTCTCAGGCTTCAGGTCGCGGTGCGCCACCTCGCGCCGATGCAGCGCGGACAGGCCCTCCACGATGTCGTGCATGAAGCGCACCGCTACATCCTCGCGCAAGCGGCTATGCCGACAAATGTATTCAAACAGCTCCCCGCTGTCCAGTCGCTCCATCACCAGCAGGATCTGCTTGGGCGTGTCGATGACCTCGTAGAGCTGCACGATATTCGGGTGCCGCACGCGCTTTAAGATTTTGATCTCGCGGGCCACACGCTGCGCATCCGCCACTTCCTTGATCTTGGCCTTCTCCAAGATTTTGATTGCCACAGGCTCGCCTGTCGGAATGTGGGTTCCCGCTTTGACGCGGCCGAATGTGCCCGCCCCCAGCGTCTGCCCCACGAGGTAGTTCGCAATCGTAACCCCGGCTGGGGCAGGAGCAGGAGCAGCGCCACCGCGACTGCTCGCAGCAGAGCTAGCGCTGCTGCCCACATGGGGCGGCGGCGGACCCGCGGTGCGCGACCGCGCACTCGGAGCCGCACGCATCGCGTGTCACAACGTGCGGACCGGAACGGCACGGGAGACGAATCAGTATCAGTCCGAAGTCAGCATCGGTATCACACGTTCATGAAAATGACCGGACTGCGTTTCCTCGCGAAGCGCCAGCTGAGCGTCACTTCGAAGGCGCGAACGGTTTTGCAGGAGTCCACGCTCCAATGCGCGCTCATGCAGTCGGTACGTATGGACGCTACCCAAAGTGTCGTGCTCCTCCCTCCCTG
>Ga0208629_100869_pt1 | contig 13174 bp, 11 predicted proteins | sample LakWasMet19_HOW5_2_FD_183865 | JGI IMG/M metagenome (GOLD analysis project Ga0208629, IMG submission 183865) | Freshwater sediment methanotrophic microbial communities from Lake Washington under simulated oxygen tension - Sediment Metagenome... | ecosystem: Environmental > Aquatic > Freshwater >...
ATGCCCGTGCCGAACAGCATCCACACAGGGAACGAGTCCGTCTTGGTTGCATCGCCGGTGGACGGCTTTTCGATGCTGCTTCAGGGTGATTCGGCCGACCTCCGGGCAGCCGTTGCGCGCTACATCCCGCTCACGTTTCCGGTTGCTGGAAGCACGCTTGTGGAATCCGGCTTCCGGTTGCTCAGTGACTCAGCGGCCGCCAACTCGCTTGCGATGTTGAACATTTCGGTCCACGATGTATCAGCCTCGCTCTCGCTCGGAGTGGACGAAAGCTATACGCTGACGGTGCCTGCCGACGGCTCTCCGGCAACTCTTTCTGCTGGTACCTTCTTTGGGGCCCTCCGTGGCCTTGAGTCCTTCTCGCAGCTGGTACAGTTTGACTATGACAGCGGCTTGTACTTCATCCCTTTCGCGCCGATCCTCATCGCCGACGCGCCAGCCTTTCCATACCGCGGCATGATGATTGATACCAGTGCGCACTTTGTCCCTGTACCGGTGTTGCGCCACCTCATTGACAGCATGGCATTCGCCAAGCTCAACGTTCTGCACTGGCACATTGTTGATCAGGCCTCGTTCCCGATCCAATCGCATGCGTACCCGCAGCTGTGGAACTCTGCCTGGAGTCCGCGCGAGAGGTACACTCTGGCGGACGCGGCAGCACTGGTCGAGTATGGTCGCCAGCGCGGAGTCTTCATTGTTCCGGAGCAGGACAACCCGTCGCACGCCGACGCCATCTGCTTGACCTACCCTGAGGCGTGCACCTTCGCCAGCTGCCAGACGTGGACGAACCCACTAAACCCTGCTGTGAACGCCAGCTACGCGCTGGTTGAGGCCGTCATGCGCGAGTGGCAGGCTGTGTTCCCTAGCGGCATCATGCATCAAGGGGGCGATGAGCTGGACACCGACTGCTGGCTGCAGGACCCAACCGTCGCAGCGTGGCTCACCGCTAACAACATGACAACGCTGGATGCTTACCGATACTGGGTTGAGCGCACTCACACGATGGCGAGCCAGCTGAATCAGACCGTTATGCGTTGGCAGGTTCGTGCTCGACACGCCGAGGGCGGTGCACGTTCACCCGCGTGGCTCGTGCACTGGTGATCTTCAACGCCTACCTCGATGTCGTCGCTCCACTGCAGGATGTGTGGGATGCTTTCGGCACGCAGCTCCCGAAAGACATCATTGTGCACGTGTGGCTCAACCTCAGCACCGTCGCCAATGCCACCAGTCACGGGTACCGAGTTGTTGCCAGCAATAACGAAGCGACGTATCTTGACGACTTCGAACGGCCCTGGACCGCGTTTTACGACAACACCTTCCTTGAAGACGTCACGAACACTAACCTGGTGCTCGGTACAGAGGCGTGCATGTGGCTTGGGCATGGTGAGTGAAGCGTGACAACACAAGCTGCCAGCAGTCGTGCGCTGGCTGCCTCCAAAGCGTTATGCGTCACCTCCGCGTTTCAACACGTTGTTGTTTTTTCTCTTGCAGCCGACAGCGGCGATGTGCTGCGTAGTATTTGGCCGCGGGCGGCAGCCGTTGCGGAGCGCGCGTGGTCGTACCACGTCGCAACCGCGAGCTCAGATCCGGAGGTACAAGCTCGGCTCGCAGATTTCCGCTGCTTGCTACTCTCGCGTGGCATTCCATCCGATGTGTTGTTCACCGATACCACCGGATACGGACCAACTTATCCTGGGTCGTGTTCATGGCAGTAGACTAGCTTAGCCTTGAGTGGTGTCTCGAGTCTCCGCGCGACGCCTGAGGCTACCTGCTGCCTGCCCGTGCCGATGTCGAGTCGCGTGCCTCTGGGATAACGGTCCGCAAGGTTTGGACTGGCATTGGAAGAGCAGCCTTCCAGGAAGGCTGCTCTTTTCCACGCTGCACATCGTAAGCTGCGCTAGGGGAGCATTTCGGTTGCTTGCAAACAGTTCGGCTGAATGATTTGTTCTGGGATGTGTGTTTGATGCATTCGCAGCCCGCAAAGCAGACCCGCGCATTCGCAGCCTGCTTTGCGTGACTGATGACAACTGTGACTCCACTGCCACGATCCAGATCTTGGCTTAAATTGGCAGCTGTGCTTGGACATTGCTCGGTTATCCAGCTTAATACCGGCGCGCCTCCGTGAAATATGAGCTCAACGCTGTGAGTTTTCACAGTGCGCATGCGCGTGCATGCCGTGCTCGGTGTCCGAAAATCCGTTCGAGGACACCACCGATACCGATACGGTAGCTCGATAGATTTTTTTCGAGACTGCGGCGCCAGCATGCTGCGCAGTTGCTATCATAGGCCTTATGAAGTCTGGAAACTTGTTGAACACCCATATTCATGACGTCGACCCTCGACGAACGACAGCCGCATACCGAGCGCCGGCGGCGCAAACAAGTTACCAGATGCAGTTGATGTTGCTAAGCATAACATTTAGAGCCTGTGTGTCAAAGACCCGTGGACTGATCGTTTGTCGCCGTGAAAGAACGGCTGCAAGTTGAACACCATGCCAAGGGCATGGCAACGGCACATCCAAGACTCAAGTCGGACGCAGTCACGTAGTGATCGCCAAGTGCTGACGATCGCTGTTAGAATTCAATAATTTCTTTGTTGCTCGCAGGACTGTTGCAGGCGTGCCACGCTGCAGTTGGCGGCCTGCTCAGGCAAATCGAGTGTCAGCGAGCCTGATCAGGCAGTACTGGTGGCTCAGAAGGCAGCGTCTGCTGGGCTGTGAGTACAACCGCTTCTGCAAGTGCGTGGGTTTGTCAGACTCGGCGCAAAAGCAGCTTACGCGCTGGCAGGCGGTGGAAGCGGCACATGCGGACAGCGCGGTCGTAGCACATACTCTGCGTCACTGCTCCTTGCATTGCAGTCGCAAGTATTGCGGCGGGGCTCCCGCACGGTGAAGGGCTCTGGGAACCACCAGCCATATTCTCCTCGCAGGAGGCGCCCGTAGGCCAGGTACAAGCGGTCAGCGAACGTCACGTCCCAGGAAAAAAAACGGCGTGCTGCAACCAGCGCCCGGGCAGCCATCTGCTTCCTCTCCTTCTCATGCTCCAGCCACCAGGCAACCACTCCTTGAATGTACTCGTCGCTATCGTCCTCTCGCAGCTCCACCATGATGTCTCGAAACAGCTCCTCGTGCTCCTGCGGCAGCGTGCCCATCATGAGGGCCCCTGAGAACGCAACCTCTGCAAACTTTTGCAGCCGGTAACGGTAGTGGCTGGCGGTGACGAAGACGATCTTGCTGGACTGCAGCTGCTTGATGTAATCAAGGCGTTGCTGTGCGCGTGCTTCAGCAGACTTCATGACGTAGGTGGGGTGCCCGCGAATGGTGCCCGGCAGTTTCCCCGTCTTGATTAGCTTGACGAGGCGGGCCCGCATGGGGTAGCAGGTGGGTCCCGCAGCCCCCACCATGAGGGCATCGATGGGCCGCTCCCGACGGTCCTCGGTCGGGGAGACTCCCACATCATACACCGTTGGGTCGCTGCTCATAGGCACGTGCACGTGTACGCGGTGGGGTGCGCGCAGCGTGGCCGCATTCTCGGCCAAGTCCTGGGCGAATGAGTTCATGATAATGCTGGCGTTCAGGTAGTCTGCGAGGGGGCTGTTATAGCCAGGGCTACCCCAGTCCTCGTTCAGGCGAGTACTTCTCACCACCTCGGGGTGCGGAGGGCCCAGCTCAAAGGGAGGATACCCGGCTTGGAAGAACAAGATCTGGAAATGATCGGCACGTCCAAACCGGCTCTCGATGTTGGCGCTGAGTGTGAGGCCATCCTTCCACTTGGGGAAGCCGCTTCCCCACAGCGTGCAGTCCAGACGCGGGTGACGCTGGCATGCATCGAACTCCTCAAAAAAGTACCCATCCATCGTGGCTTCATAATATTGCCGCGATACCGCAAAAAGAACCTTAACGCTGGCGAGTCGGTCCCATAACGCGGCCTCTCCGGGCCGCTGCGGATACCCCAGCGTGCTTAGATGGTCCACCCGCTTTGCCGCGCGGGCACCTGGAAGCTCAGTAACTACTCGTGCGACCGATCGCAGTCCCACGGAGAGTTCGTGATCGTCATTGTCGGCCACAACTGCAGCAGGACCGTGGCTGGCTTGGAGCGCCCACAAAAGCGCGCCAAGCACGAAAAGTGCAATCGCCGTCACCGCAGGCCTGCGTCGTACACCGGCAAGCACGAGTGACGGCTGAAAGCGAGAAGAGTGGCCGGAAGGGCTTATTTTGGGGCTCGTCATCTGGGGGGCCATCAAACATTCCAGCCGCACAACCGAGGAGGCGGTTACTGAAAGGCACAATGGCGCCGCGTCTTTCAAGCAGGAGCATCGGCGCAGGAGTAGTGCACGAATGTGGACAAGGCTGATGTGCTCTGCTTGGAAGGCTGGGAAATTCGTCTGCCCGATTGGCGCGATTCGACCGCCTGCACCGGCTTCGGAATCTACGAATCGTAGATTCTACGATGCTGATAGATTTCGCGGCAGGGTGCCGGCCGCTGGATAGGACCCACACGTCGATCCCATCAGCCCTGAACCTACGCTCACAGTCGACTCCTGCGGAAAATCATGAACATCGAGTTCTGAAGGCTTCAGACTGAAGCCGAACGCACGCTCACGTGAACTTCGATTGAATACAAGCAACGAGTCGCCGCTCGGACGCTGCAGCAGTGAGTTTGCTGTGTGTTAAAACCGCGGCAACCAGCTGCGCTGGGTCTCTCTGAGGAGGGTTTATTATGCCTGATTAACCTCAAGCCTAGAAACGGCCCGGACCGGGTGCAGGACAGCAACTGTGGTTGAGCGATTCACCGTTATGCCGTCCGTACTGTGTGTTGCAGAGCTGCAATTGGAGTCGAGCCACGGCGAAGGGGAAACGCAAGCCATACAGCTTACCTCCGCGACGGACGCTGCCAAAGCGGGGGTTGGGGCTCGCGCGGGCCGAGCAGCTGACACCGTCTGCGTGGTACGGCCGTGGCCTGTGCTGAAGCGGTTTCGGTAGAGCAGTAGGTCGCGCTGCATTCGCGAGGTGCGAGTCTCCCATGCCTTCAAAAGAAAATTGCTGAGCTTGCCGCTGGCTGCCGCAGTGGCACAGCAAGGAGAGAGGACAGCGATGCAACGGAGTACACAGGCTGGCAAAGCGATGTACCGAGCGGGGCATGCGCTGCATCACATGCCAACAAGCGCTATCCACCTCTTCCGGCGCTGGCTACTGCGCAGCTCGGAGCTGCGCCTCTGCCGCGTCGGCACCGCGCAGCAGCGCGTGCACGCTGTCTATGAGCCTTCGCTTCCTGCGCTTGGCAAACACCCAGTCGGATGGCATCGTTGCCTCCTCGGCGCCCGGCCCCGCCACCAGCACGGCATCCATATCCCTGAGCAACCGTTCAGCATCCAATGCCAGCTGCTGGATGAGCATGATTCGCTTCGAAACAGCGACTCCAGTATGCCCTTGAGTTTCGCCAAGCACCGGTTTGGGGCTGGAGGGAGTCGGCTTGCGTGTGGCGGCGGGCTCGCCCTCAACCTTCGCCAACTCTGCATCTACGTCAAACGTATCCCACTTGGAGGGGAGTTTGACTCCGTCGCTGGAAAAGTGGTAATAACCGGACGCCCCTCGGCCTGTCAAACCCGTATCGGAACCAGCGGCTGTGGGAGGACGTTCAGCAACAGCTGCTTGCAAATCTGATCGAAGCTGTTGTAGATTATGATCAACCGTGTCTAAGACGGCAAGTGCATGAGTCATTTCCACATCGCCGTACCAGAGAGTCGAGATAGCACGAGACAGACGCTTGCGGCCAAACCACAAAGCAGCCCCTGTCACAACGACGAGGCCGGCGCCCGCGCGTACCGCCCACGGCGGCAGGCGCAGCATGGCGGCGCACAACAGGCGCCACTGCCAGTGGCTCACGAATCGGCCCGGCCACGATGAGCGTGGACTGGATGCTTCCGAGCAAATGTCAATGACGGCGCAAGAAAAAAGCTCGCTGAGCAGCAGCCTTGACAGTGTTACAAGGGGCTTCGGCTGTGCCGAGACATTGTGCATCGGATGCTGATGTTGTTCTGCGTCGGCTTCGACCGCCACGTGGCTTGAACGCACTTGTTCGACGTTTGTCCAGCGCAGCAGGACGTTTTTCACATGGCGATACTCTGCGTTACGTTCGGCGAACATTGCTTCCCTTCTATGCTGGCGCAATGGAGAGGCCCAACAGCATCGACGACTTCGCACTTGCTGCGACTGAGCTCGGGCAGGGTAACTTTTCGACAGTCTTCAAAGCTCGCCATCGGGCGAGCAGCCGCGCCTGCGCAGTCAAACGCCTCGATAAGCAGCAAGTGAATAAACTTGCCCTGCGGCACCCCAGCATTCGTCATGAGGTGATGCAAGAGAAGCACGTTGGGCTGCTCCTGAGACACGAGTCTGTTGCTCGTCTTCTGACGACCTTTCAGGACGGAAGTGCGCTGTATTACGTGTACGAGCTCGTGGAAGGCACGGAGCTGTGGGAGCTGTGCATGGCTCCGATGTGCGCACGGGTGCTGGAAAAGCCACGGGTTCCCGACGCACTGCCGATCCGGTCAGCCGCTGACATTACCCGCCAGATGGTGTCTGCTCTGGCATACCTTCATGAACAGGCGATTGTGCACCGCGATCTCAAGCCGGAGAACGTCATGGTTGTCACGGAGCCTGTTGCCTCGGAGGTAGACCCGGGCATGTTGATGGCAGCTGCAGCCGGCGAGGAGGCGACTTGTTTCCGAGTGAAGCTAATCGATTTCGCAACTAGCAAGGATTTGCTGACACCAGAACACAACAGCAGATCTGAGTTTACGGGAACTCCGGAATACATGCCGCCAGAGGCAGTGGATAACAGGGGAGCAGGAGGCGGGGTGCCGACGGATACGACGACTGACTTGTGGGCCTTAGGCTGTCTCGCTTATCAACTGCTCGCAGGCGTGACGCCCTTCAAGCATCGCAGCCAGTATGTCACCCTACAGCGTGTGCAGCGGCACGGAACAGACGAGGCAGGGCGGCCTTGTGGCTGCGGCTGCCACCTGGACGGTCTGCTGTTCCCTCCCGGCTTTCCGCAGGCTGCAGCAGACTTCGTCCGCGCGCTGCTGCAGCGCGAGCGCGACCGGCGGTTGGGCGTGTGTGGCAGAGTGACCATCGCAGACCGAAAGCTGGGGGTTGGCAGCCGAGTGGCGGGAAAGATTGCCGGCTGCGCCCGCGCCGACGATGCCTCGGACCTTGGTTCTGGCCCGCGCGGGGGCCCTGGGATCGACACGGGGGCCGATGCGAGCGGCAGCGGTGCACCTGTGTCTGCTCCAGATCGATCTCGAGCCCCTCAACGAGGTGCCCCGAAGCCGCTGCCGCTCGCTAGCGCCACCGTGCCGCCCACCCTCCCAGTCATCGACTATTCTCTCATCACCGCACACCCCTTCCTGACGACACGGGGCCCTCCCAGCGACGCCTACGCTGCTACTGCGCCTGCCTCTGCAGCGTCGCCTCCCTCCTCTGCTGCTGCCTTTGTGTCTTCCGTGTGCATTGAAGACCGCGCCGAACTGCCGCTGTCAGGAGCCCCTGTGGATTGCCACCCGCACCCGTCGCAGCTGCAGCTTGCGGCCCACCTGCTCACGCTCCGTCGGCGCGTCCATGTGCCTGCGTGCTTGATTCGTCTGGCGGCTGCAAGCTTGCATTGTCGAATTAGCACCACTGACCCAGCCGCCGCTACTGGCCCGGCTTGGGCCAGCGTCCCTGAGGCCCTCACGGTGGGTGCCGCCCGATGCCTTCGGCTGCTCGCATGGGAGCACTGCCATGCGGGTATTTCCCGTGCATCGGCGCCATCAGCCCTGGAGGACACCGGGGCTGTGCACCCTTGTCGCCTCGGCCAGCACAGCCCGCGCGAGATCATCGGGTGGAATGTGCCGCCGGACAGCGGGGCCTACGCGAGCACAGCGGAGCGGGCCGAGCACTGGGCTGCGTGGCACTGCTCAGACGCAGCCGGGAGCGCGCGAGCCTCTGAGGCAGAGTGGGAACTTGCCTTCCCCGTGCCCAAAGGCTCCACGGAGACACCTGATGTGAATGCGCGGGGCTGGCGACTGATGCACGCTGCGGAGTTCGCGTGCCAGCCGCATCTGTTGCGCACCAGCGGCAACAACAGCACCGCGCTCGCAGGTGCCTCTGCGGCGGGGGCACTGAAATCAAGTGTGCCTGCCGTGGCGGGCTACTGGCTTGCGTGCGCTGCTCACCCCGCCATGGACGTTGATGATGTCACTGATGCCACCGCTGTGGTGGAGTCGCCGGCAGCTGTGCGGCTTCGAGCGTTTCTTGCGGCTGTGGCTGCATGCACCCCGGCACCCCGGGCCATTATTTTGACGGGCTGTCTGACACAAGCGATGGCAGAGTGGCAGCAGCAGCGCGCTGCAGGCGTGCTCTCGCTGCCGCCGCCAAACTGGCAGCGCATGCGGCGCCAGCTGCAAGCCTTGCTGATGTGCTGCGGTAGTGTTACGATGGCCGCAGGTCGATCGGCAAGCGCTCCATCGGCTCCGTCGACTGCTCCCCCGATTATCCTGGCCGGAGTGGAGGCGATGGAGTGCTTGGATGCGCTGTTTCCCGATCCCGCGGCGACACCTGCTGAGGATGCTGCACTGCTTGCGCAGTTGCGTGACTGGTGCAGCTGTGCAGGTGCGTGGGTCACGGGAACCCGTCTGCTGGTGCTATCGCCAGATGCTCTGCCAGCAAGCGTGTGTGCAGGCGGCGCAACCCAGTCCACCGCGTCAGCGGCAGACCCCAACCCGCTCGCGCGCATGCACGGGCAGTGGCTGACAGACGAGGCGGAAGTCAATCGGTCTGCCGCCCAACACGTGATAGCTGCACTGCGGCTGCACCCGGCGGATGCGGGGCTGGCGCCGGCATCCGGCACTCGCGGGAGTGTGGCGTCGCTGGTCGCGCCCGCGCGCGGTGTTCAGGCCTACCTCGGGGCGGAGCTGGGGTGTCGCGCAATCATGTGCCCGGCTTCACTCACAGACCTAGGCCCCGACACGGCCCCCGCAGGAGTCAGCGCGTCGGAGGAAGGTGATTCGCTGTGGCTAGCCATCCCGTCTCTGGCGCAAGCTTGCCAGCCAGTGGCCACGGACCTTGCGGCTACGACCGTGGCTGTGACGGCGTGTCTTGTGGGACAGCATGAAGTGCGGTCATTCACGCCACAGATCACCGTCGCACGGCTGCCCCCCGCGGAGGCTGATTCTGCCGGGGCAGGTCTTCCGCTCGATAGGGGGTTTGCGGCGCTTGCTTCGTCGCGGGTCTCGGCTGCGCCGCCTGTGGACATGGGTGCGCAGCTACGGCGCATGATGGAGGGTTCCACGTGATATTCGAGCAGCGGCCAGGTACGTTCGTCGGCGGCAACTCTGCGATGCTGATGCGTTGTTGTGGCGCTGTGTCGGTGGTGGCGACCGCCCTGCGCAACAACGGGGCGAGCTCAGTATGCTCCCTGCGGCCGTGTGCTATCGACCCATGGAACCGGCCCACCGTAGTCGCGTGGTCAGAACAGTTCGGCGCTGTTTCATCCGATGTCACGCCTGCAGCTTCAAGTCGCCAATTCCGGGGATCCGGAAGCTCATCGACGTATATGTATGCATTCGCGCCCTCCATCTGTTCCCGCAAAACTCAATTACGTGCATATGTATGTGGCATCACGGATCGAAAGTTTGCTGGCCAACGACTTGATGATTCACAGCCTCGCGTCCGAGCTCGAGCTGTGCGCTTGCCATTGCGGCGTCGGACACCGCTGATTCGTAGCCATAGCGCGCTGGAGAGGAAAGTGAAACCTACGAGAGAATTTTTACACCACTACTGGGACTAACGAACATCGAAAGCTTGCGCCGCGACCCACTGGCAGCGATATCAACAACAGAGCGATGGGCGCGCGCGTGTGGTTTCAAGCGAACGCGACCTGACTGCCGCATCACTGGCAAACAGGTGCTGAGGTGCCGGACGGGACGCGCCGAATCGTGTGAGTGCGACACCAGTGTGTTCCAAAGCACGTCGGCAAATGCTCGTCACGACGGAGTCCCTCGCTCTCGCGAGCGCACGCGACAGCTGGCAGCCACTCGTTCGGCTCAAGACAGCACCAAGCAGCTGGCATATCAACAACTGTGAGCGCCCAAGTATACATCGCTGAAACACGTCCTTCGCGCACTGCAGAGCAAACCTCGTGCTCGCTGCAGCGGTGCGACGAATGTCGGGGCCGGCACAGCACGGCTCATGCACTCCACGTTCAGCCACAGCAGCCACCTTTTCCAGCCCCTGCGCCTGCTCCAGCACCTGCTGCAGCATCCGACGCCTCCGCCAGAGGTACACCGCCTGGTGCGACTGATTTGCTGGCTGAGAGAACACGCTGCGCCTCGAAAGCATCTGCAGAACACGAAGTTGCAGTGGTAGCGGCAGGGGAGTGACCGGTACAAAATGGCGAGCAAGGAGTGACTCGCGGTGAAGCGATATCAGGGCAATCTAAGGCGCGGAGAAGGTTGGTCTCGGCGGATCGCTCACCGGGATGCGACAGGATCGCTGCCACAAGGCCGCGAATGCCCTCCTCGATGTTGTGATTCGTCTTTGCAGAGGTCTCGAACCACCCCACAAACCCGTGCTCCTTGCAGAAGCTGTCCAACATCTCGCGGTGCACCGTGGCCTCCGGAAGATCGCACTTGTTGGCCAGTAGCACGACCGGAAGCGGCTTGCCGTTCGGCAGCGTTACCTTGCTGTCGATTTCACGCTTCCACTGTACGCGAGAGACAAGAGATCGCAACACAAACAGAAAAGATGGCGCGGCCTGTAATAATTCAGGAGTGCTCGCTTGACGCCATCGCGCGGCCCCATTGCCCCACCTTGAGCACATTCGTGAACGTCTCCTCGCGGGACAGGTCGAACACGAGAACTGCGCCAAATGCGTCCTTATAATACACCCTGCAAACGTTTAGTCAGTGTTGGGATACGACACGCAGGTGCCGACGCCCCGAGATCTGCGACGTGGCTCGGGCAGCAAGTTGGCGACCGCGCTCACCTGTACATGGCGCCGAACCGGTCCTGGCCTGCAGAAGATTGCGCGTGAGTGAGGACAAAGGTTATTCGGAGTGGCGCGTTCACATCGGACCAAACGAGAGGCTGGGCCTTTGCGCAACGCACCCGCGATGTCCCACAGCTGGAGCGCGACCGAGACGCCGTTGATGTCATACCGACGGAAATGGAAGTCAACACCAATCGTCGGCTTGTGAGCTTCGCTGAAAGCATTCGTGATCGTCCTGCATCCAGAACACGCGTCTGCGCATAGCACACCAGTTGCTTTCGGCGTCGCGAAGAGGCGTGACACCGGGCAAGGAAACAACCGCGATTGCGCACCGCTTGATGATTGACGTCTTTCCCGTCGCATTGTCTCCAACGACAATCACTTTGAGCACCAAGTCGCCTCCAGCACCCGTCGCCATCTGAACGTGCTCTCGAGCGCGGTTGTCTTTGTGCGAAGTACGAAGGGCGGGTGTTCGGGATGCGAGAACAGCTGGAAGCGGAGTATCGGGCCCAGGCGCCTGTTTTGAAAAGTAGCAACCTCGTCAATACGTTGCCAAATAGCACCTGTCAATTGCGGCGCGCAACTTGCGTTCCCGCCACTGCGTGGGGATTCGAATTGCGTGCTTGAAGGTGCCAAACATCATGTAGCCGAGCGGATGCCCAGACCCCCCAACATGCGCAGGTGGGCTAGGAAACACGACGCATCGATCAAGATTTTAACTTTGAACCACCACAACAAAACGTGTGCACCACTGTGTCTGCGATCTGAAACGAGCCTCGGACTGTGGTGCTCAGCGCACGCTCTCGGGACAGCTCGAGAGTCTCTAGAAGGCGGTTGTTCAGCGATCGCCAGGACACACGGCGCTGCTCGACTCGCACAGCCAGACTCGGGGTTCCGGAGGCACTCGTGCCTGTTGGTCTGACTGCTGCCGCTGTGTAAGCCCTGTTGAGAGTGACAATGCGCAAGTCGAGTGCACTCCGTAGTTTGCGCCAGTCCGTCGACTGCTAGTGCGTCTCGGCTTGCCTGAAATTCACGGCCCACTCAAGCGTTTCGTTCCAGCAGCGCGATGACCGGTGACCCGTTGCCACAGTCCATCTCGCGGCTGTCCCGGCGTGTCACATTGCCGAGAGCCTGCAGCAGATGCTGCCGCGGAGCTGGCGGGTGGCGTTACATTCTCAGATGTCATTCTGGGTGTGAGATCACCGCACTGCCACACAACTCGCAGCCGTTAAGAGCTGAATCGGGAGCTCCCCACGACGCCGTGGAGCGCAAGACAAAACCGCTCAAGCCTCCAGCAGGATGCGCTCAAGCACAACACCTCCCAATGGAAGCCACTCGTTGGAGATGACAACCCGTAGCCACAGCTCGCATCCGCTACACTGCATGGCATGCGTATCAAGAAGCACACAAATTGCAAGCAAAGAAGCGATGATGTCCGCTCTATCAGGCTGTCCGCACAACAACTCGCGTTCGTCTCAACCACTGCCGCGGGTCACGCTGTCTATTGCACCCCGCGCACGAGGCACTGATCCCAGTTGCAAGGTTCGACCAATTCCCCCTGGGCAACACCATGCAGCACCCACCAACAGGTCCAAGGTCCAAGATGCAGAATATATGATGCGGCAGACGTGGCAGTTCGCCAGGCCCACATTGGTTCCACCGAAGCGGCTGCTGTTAGAAGGACATGGCTCCACTCGCACGTGCTGACTCGGGCGGGTAAGCGCGATCGACTTGAGCGGTGGCGTCTCGCTCGAGCTCACCCGCAACGCCCGCCATTGACAGGAAGGCAGCAGGGTCTGCCACGCGGCTGACCGCTTGAGGGGGCAACAGCTTGGGGGTTGTCCCCGAGGACAACAGCGTTTTCACTTTGGCCTGGAGGCGACCAAGCTGGTCTACCATGTCTGGCCCCTCGGTTGCACCTTCAACGCTCCGAACATTCTGCAGAGACACAGGCTGCCATGTGTATAGTTGTTGTGGCAACTGCGCGCTGAGCTCCAAGACCCTTTAGCCCATGCCCACAATGCTACCAACCATGAGGGGAAACGCATCTGCTGCAGCGATAACCTCTGCGGGCAGCTTTTGTTTCCTTGTTGGTGGACCCAATGCCTCTGCAGGCGTTACAGCAGCTGCACAATGGAAATGTATTC
>Ga0208629_100870_pt1 | contig 13155 bp, 8 predicted proteins | sample LakWasMet19_HOW5_2_FD_183865 | JGI IMG/M metagenome (GOLD analysis project Ga0208629, IMG submission 183865) | Freshwater sediment methanotrophic microbial communities from Lake Washington under simulated oxygen tension - Sediment Metagenome... | ecosystem: Environmental > Aquatic > Freshwater >...
GGGAGAGACACACTCGGTATCACTTCTTTACCAGCATCACGCGCGGCTTCTCCTTCTGCGTGTCCCTTCAACTCCTAACACGCTTGGCTTGGGTAGGATCAACTACTTGCTGGGGGCACTAATCAGGGGTGCCCGTGGTTTGGCTTCTGTGCTGACTTGGATTGGTGGGGCGCCGTGCTGCTGCTAGGCTTCTGTGCTGACTAGGTCTGGCTTCAGATAGTGAGCGTCCCTCACCAATCCAATTCTATGGCTTTCCACGAGCCATCGCGCGCAACCCCGCGCAGCAGCAGGCCACAGCCTGAGTGCGAGGTGTGGCAGTGAAAACCGTGTGTGAAGATCCCATACATTACGCGCCCCCGTGACATTCCCAGGCGCCATTCTTGTGAGCGCAGCCTGCCGTGCGTCGCGTCCTGCTGGTTGAACTGGCTTTTCCACGGTACGAGTGTGCTGCTGCGCACGCAGCTGCCCAGGTATGCCGAGGCGTGGGTGCCCCACCACACTGTGCGCGCAGCCGCGGCTGGCGCAGCATCCTGCGTGTGAGTCCATGTGAGAGCCAGCGGCGGTGTTTGCGCCAATTTTAACTGGAGGGGCTGCCGGTTCCTCGGCTTGGCTCGCTGTGGACACATGACAGCTATTTCATCCGTCGCTTGTGCTCCCGCGCTGCTTGCACTGAATTGGTGCACGCTCAGTTACGGCAGGTGTTCACTTCAGGACACGCAAAAGAGGATGCACGACCTTGACTGACATACATACTGCGATCGGCTGCACTGTTCGACGTTTGATATGGCTTGACAAGGGACCGCACATGACGTGAATTGAGTTCGATGGTTAGGTGCAGTTAAATTCGCAATCCTGAGCACTAGCGAACCGCACCGAGAAGCTACTCGAGTAAACTCAAGAGCCCGTACAGTGGAAGAAGCGTCTTTACCGAGCGAGGCGGCACATCTGCATGACAACTACATTGCCTGTGTTGTGCTCAGCTCTCAAAGTGCATGAGCACACCACACCCGCACGCAAAACAACGCCTGCACATTGCAGCGTTCTACACCCAGCACACGTGGGCACTGACCAAAACCCACACCCAGAGGATGGACAATTAGTTGTGCGTCGCCACCACGCATCCTCCATTTCGCTAGGGCAGTCTCGAGTATGTGCATGCATGCAGAAAGACAGCGCTTGCGGCATGACCCATGAACCAAGGTGCGAGATGTGCGCTCGGAGCAGTGCTGCACCGTCGACGACGCGCGAGTTCCGCGCACCCTGGGTAACCCCGTGAAGGCAAACCCAAGCACCTACGTCGCACATGCCTCCGCTAAAACGACCAATGCTCCGCTTTTAGCCATCCAGGGTGCACCTGGCAGGTGCCGCCGCCTTCGGTGCGACGCGAACACTAGGTGACGTCGGCGGATCCATGCAACTTGTGGTAGCGCAGACATCATCTCACGCTCGCAAGGATGAGCACCGCCCTCGCATTCGGCGTTAGGCAACCCGCGGATCAGTCTCCGCACCACATGAGGCGCCAGTTCAGCCCCAGCAGCAGCTGCGATAGCCGACAGACCGCCTGGGACTCGTGCAAACGCAGAGCAGAAGGGCCTCAAGAAGGAGCCGGCTTCTACGCGTCCATCGAGCCGCCTGATGCTCACCAGCATCGCCCCTGCAGCGTCGCGATCCAGCAGCGACTCTCGAGCGTCAGCAACGCAACAGAAGGCGTGCAGAAGCCGCCACGCCGCTTGTACAGCACGGTACCTGCTTGAGGGCGAGCGCAGCACAGACACCGCCAGCGGGAGTATAGCAGGGGCTGCAGCGTACAGCTTCTGTGCGTCGCCGACTCTCCACGTCACCAGCGCCTCACCCAACCGGCACGCAGCGGAGACAGCAGAGCTGAAGGGTGCGTGCAGCCGGTAGGCAGCAGATATGATAGCTGGCAGCGCGGGAGAAGATAGAATCACCAGTGTTTCACTGTCCAGGCTCGCTGCGGTGTGCAGGACGGCTGCTGCGCGGTGCACCATCAGCTCGTCTGCAGCGTGCGCTTCCACTGCCCGGGCAAGCACGTCGATGCAGCCACCCGTAAAGAGCGCTGTTGCATAGGGTGGTGTGTTCAGCAGCCCACCGCAGAGCTTGATGAACTGGGTAGCCACGTGTCGATCGCCCACAATGTGGAGCGAGCAGGTCGCGGCAGCGACAGCCACAAGCGCCGCCACGTCGACCTCGACATCGCCCGCATGCACGCAGGCAGCCATGAACGCAACCGCGCCAGCAGCGCCGGCGGGGCTGCTGCAACAGTGTTCCGTTAACGCCCGGAGGACCCGTGGCTGCAAATCGGCGAACCCACGATCCTCCACCGTCCCAGGGTGCTGGCTCATCGCTCCCAACAACACACACAAAGATGTGGCCACGGCTTGGCTCGTGGTGTGTTCGACAAAGCCCCGCTGGATCAAGGCTATCAGCCGCAGCGTTGACGCAAGCACTTCCGTCTCAGGCCTTTCGGACGGCTCCAGAAGCAGGGAGAGGCACTTAGCTGAGGCCGCCACCGCCGCAGAATTCATTGCGCAACTCTCCCAACCGGCAAGCACGCGCTCGAACGCGCCGACAGTAAACACAACCCCTCGAAGGTGGCTCGCAGCGCATACTTCCGAGAAGAACAGCGCGACCTCCAAGCAAGAGGCCGGTGCATCCGCCGTGATACCCATGACCAAGCGACAAAGAGGAGCGGCATGTTCGGGGGCTAGCTTGCTGAACCCACGCCGAACCGCTGCAAATATGGCAGTGCACGCCTGGATCACCGCGATTTCAATCGTCGGCTCGCCCGAAAAGGTGGACAGCGCAGCTTGCAACCGTTGCGCCCCGCGGCGCAGTGCAAGTTCCGTGGCCATCTCTTCGCCATCCAGGTGCGAAGCCCAAGAGGAGAGTTCCGTGACCATCTCTCCGTCATCCAGGTGCAAAGCCCAAGAGGAGAGAGTTGCGGCGGCAGCGGACCGGGTCTCCGGGAAAACGGGTTGGACTCGTGAAGAGGACATTTTCCGGCAAACTGTGAGCCGCCGGCGGCCCACAGCGAGCGGGGCAACCTCAACGGAAAAGGGTCAGTTTGTTTGGAAGCTAACCGAAAGATAGCCACACCCCCAATTTTCAACACAAGCCACATAGCCACAGACCGACAGTCATCAGTTGTAAGCTGGAAAATCTGTGAATTAGCGCTGCTTATGCACTGCCGCTTCAGCGGTATCGGTATTAAATTGCCTGCTATTTATGCCGGCGGGGTTGGTCGTGCTTTTCGATTCCGCTTTTGCGCAAAGCGGACAACTCCGAGTCCGCATCACTGCCAGGCAGTGCCACAGTGCAGTGCCAGCCTGAGTGGCACTGGCAGTCAGTGCCAAGCCACTCCACCAGCCGAGCCCCACTGGCAGTTGTGCTGCCCACGTGCCCACATCACCTACACGTCCGTGGATTGATATCTCAGGTGCGCAGCAATGCCACCTCGAAGCCGCGCTCCGACTCGGAGCTGCCAGTGCTCGGAATTCGGAGTCCGAGCACAGTCACTGGCGGCCAGCCTGAGCGAATGCGATGCCAGCCTGACTGCCAGTGAGTGGAGTGTGTTCGACTGTCAGGCCGAGCGCCTGCCAGTGCACCTCCAAGTCCGGCATCACCGACAGGTGTTACCGAGTCTGGACCCGTGCTCTATACCTACGGTACATGCAGGCGCGGGACCAGCGCAGCCTCCTCACAGAGCAGTGGTCACGCATCCTGGCCGAGTTGGCACTGCTGTCCAAGGAGGCACCCGTGATGGTGCGAGTGTTCAAGATCCATCTCGGCACCGCATTGCTGGCTACCGTGCATCCGTTCAACACTATGGCATGTTGTTGCAACGGGTTTTGGCATTGCTAAGAGCGCCGCGATGCAAACGCTCTACCCGACTCCGGCTTGGGTATTGCCAGTGGTGCGGCCGAGCTAGTGGATGCAGTGTGGTGCTGCTTGCCTGCCGAGCACACATGCGTTGCATTTTAATGTTTTCTCACCATTGCCCCGCCGTCGCTCGCCGAGGCTTTCGTTAACTGCCCGCCCAGCCAATGGCAGGCTCTGTCAGCACCCAAGGCGCTCCCCCAGCACCGGGGGCAACCGTTCATCTGTCCGTGCTCCAATGCTGCGCACACACTCCATACACGATCGAAGCTGGGGTGTCTTCCGACGACCGAACTTTCACACTGTTTGTCGCTGTCTGACGTCTGCTGTGACCATGCCTTTAGCAGGCACTCGAGTTGTGGAGCTGACCGGCACCGGTGACAGGACTCGAGGTCAAGCTGCGGGCTCCATCCTGGTACTATGTGATGCATGTGTCTGCTGAGTTGAGACGTGGCACCGCCCCATTAAATATTTTAAGACGTCCGCAACCGCAAATCTGCGCTGTCCTATAGTATGAGCTCAACATACACATCTAACCGTTAAGATTGATTGAAACATGTACAGTGTAGGTGATGATTTTGTCGAGCTGAAACGGGGTACGCCAAGAAAAACGAGCGCACACTTGCAACGAGCAGCGTCAGCTTGAAGCCACCCACTCATCACGCATCTTAGCTTCGTGCGCGCGTCCGTAGCGAGATCAAAGTCGGCGACGCCTGTTGACTTCATTTCAGCCATGACCCCACCGGGTGTGCCACGGCCAGTTTGACGCACAGACTGGTGCTTGCCATGCAATGCTGTGCAGTCTAGGCTTGAGACATGTGCATGGAGCGCGCAGACCTCCCTGTAGTGCAAATGTTCCCTCGTAGAAGACGGTTTGCTGTCGCAGGCTCCTGCCGAAATTTCCCACCACTGGCATTCCCCAAGGGGCAGCCGAAAGCCAGCCCGACGGTCCGCACAGCAAAGGGCAGCGGTGGGAGCAGGATCTGCGCACGACCTTGTGGCGCACGTGAACAGCAGCAGAGCCATGAGTCATTGACAGCGTGGCCCTCATCGAGGTGGGCATGTGCGCTGCCTGCCCTCTTGCGGTGTGGCCATGTGGGATGGCTTCTCTCTAACGGGTGGCCATGTGTTGAACCGTCGGTTGAACGCTCACTCCCAGGGTGGCCAATCAATCAACGCTAGAGGCTCTTCAGCCAGCATGCCGACAGCCTGAGGTGGACCGGGGGGAGCTAACTGGCTCTCAACCAAGCCTCAAGTACCACGGCACGGGTGTGCGCCAGGAAGCTCGCGCGCTCGCAGCGAAGCACCCATCGCGCCGGCTCAACGCAGGACGCTGGCCGCTCCACGTGGCGCAGCACGCTGGTGGCTGCGTCACGGCACGCGGATGCCCACGAGCCACAACAAGCGAGACCCCATCGCGTATGCCGCAATGAGTGCAAATAGCGCAAACGCGAGCACGATGACGCGGGAGTCTTGCTTGTTGCGGGTCTGCAAGGCAATGAAATAACTGAGAAGTGGCGCTCAAAGCCCGGAGCTGTGCATACGCAAGTACCGTTGTGTGCTGCCGCGGCAATGCACAGCCCACAAGCCCGAAAGACGTACGCACCTTGATGTGCCGGATGCGCGCCTTGGCCTCCTCCACTTCCGCAGCGAAGCCCTCGTGCTCCTCGCCCGCCTTCCCGAGGGAGGCCGCGTCCGCCGTCAGCAGCTCTCCGAGCGCGCCCATGCGCTCAACCTCGCTCGCCAGCATGCCGCGCGTGCGGTGCAGCGAGGCGCCGGCCTCGTCGGGGCGCGTCGCGGCTGGCTGCTGCTGCGCCGGCCTGCCGCGCTGTCGGAGCCCAGAGGAAGCACTCGCAGCGTCTGCACGCGCAGTCGCAGCTGACTCTGATGCAGCAGACGACGACGCAGCAGCAGGGCTGTCCGCGGAGGTGTGTGACGACGCTGGAGCTTTTGCTGGCGGAACTGCGGGTGGTAGCCGAGCGAAGCGTTCTTGGAGCTGCAGGCAAGCGATGGCGTGAACCGGCTATGGGGTGAGCGAGCGACACGGCCGCCTCGGTGCGTCGTACACGCGCAATCATCAGCCTCACTGTAGATAGCTGTTTGGTGAACTGAGCATGCTGTACGTCGAAAGCATCAAGCTCCTCATCGGTCGTTTTCGTGTCGCTCTGCAAGTTGTCCACGTTGATTGACGGCCGCATCCAGGCATTCAAATTGGAGATCAACTTGAGGCGCAGCGCCGTTCTCGCAAGAATTTGAGACGCGCCATCGCCATGTGAACGAACCGTTAGCAGGAACTGTAAATATTTGAGCTGGCTGGTTACGACAGCCAGCTGCGCAGCAACAGCCGCTGCATCAGGTGCATCTTCTTCCAGCGCGGTCAACAGGCCTGAGATGCTGCGTGACACTTGTTGTTCCGCTTCAGCCAGCTCCGACACCTGTCCAACGAGAGCCATCCCCAGTTCTCTGTTCAACTCAAGTGGCGAGCCCGGCGGAACGCAATTCGGTCCACATGAGTTCCTCGCGTTGTGACAGTGTTGTCGTGCAGCCGAACAGGTAGACGCTGTTGAAGACAGAAAGCTCCAAGCCTGAGCACAACCACGACATTGGAATCAGCGTCTTGGTCCGTTGCGTCAATGGAAACGAAGCCGTTCGCGTTGTTTTTCGTCAAAAATTCATGCAAGGCTTCATCGTCCACTCAGAACCGCGCTGTGCGCGCGCTGTGCGACGCAGGAGCTTCGCTACTCCAACCTGCTGATCGACAGCCGCTCATATGCCCCCAGCGGTAAGCTTGAGAAAATGATCAGGCTGCTGGTCGCCGGCGGAGCCTGCCGTCCCGCGTGGGGTTGCGGGCCGCAACTGTTGCAGCGCCCATGGGCGGCGCCGCCGGCGCGAGTGATCGCCGCGGCCCAACACACCTGAACATCAGAACAAACGTGCGAATGCTCATGTAGTGCGGCCCGAAAATCGGCGTTGGCATGGAGCTTGAACACCGTGAGCAACTGACAATCAAAATGCGGGTTCTCAGCTCTGCCGTCCAGCGCTCACTGCCACGTCACGGCCTTGCTGGCGGTGGCAGCGGCCGTGCCGGTGGTGGGGGCGTGCGTCGGGTCGCCCCACCCGTCCGCAGCCGATGCGGAGCCCGCACTGCGGGTACTCGCTCCCTGCTGCGCGCCGCTGCCGGCAGCGTGGGCGCCGTACGCCGGCACGAACGCTGGCTCCGCCTGCAGCACAACCGTGCCCGCGCCGTCCGCGTCGCCGCCCGGCAGCAGCCCCTTGACCGGCACGCCAGCGACTGCCGGCGCTGCAGCCGAGCCCGCGTGCGCAGCCGCAGCAGCAGCGTCGTGCCCGTGCCCATGGGCGTGCTCCAGCGGCCCCGCAGGCACGTACACGCCGTCGCTGCCCACCTGCCGGCGCAGGAAGCGCAGCAGGCCGTGGAAGTCGCCGAAGGTGCGCACGTCCGCCAGGTGGTGCACCTTGCTCGCGGCGCGGAACACCTGAGGCTTGAAGCCCAGCAGGAACACCTCGTACCCCGCGCGCCGCAGCTCCTCCACCAGCGTGCCGACCGTCTCCAGCGCGTCGGGGTCCGCAAAATGGCTGTCCGTCAGCGAGAACACGACGGTCTTGACGCCGGGCATCGCGCGCACGGCACCCTCCATGAACAGCGCCCGGAGTCGGTCGCGGTGCACCTGGGCGGACACGAACGTGAAGTAGCCGGGGAAGGTGTACAGAGCCAGCAGCGGCAGCGCCGCGTCGCGGCTGGGAGACGGGGCGATTGTGATGATGTCCGCGTCGACAGCGGAGGGCCGGCGGCCGTCGGACGCGCGCAGCGACACGGCGCCGTTCGCGGCCTTGACAGCCGCGAGCTTCGCCGCCGCCACGAGCGCAGCCGCGCCCTCCTCGTCCGCGTTCGCGGCCGCGGCGACGCGCTGCGGCGTCACCTCGGCGGCAAACTTGACGCCCGCGGCGGCCACCGCCTTCTTCGCGTCCACGACCGCCACGGTGCTCGCCATCAGGCAGGTCCGGCCCTTGTACACGTTGAGCCCCGCGTGTCCGTCGCGCATGCTCATCAGCACGCGGATCTGGCCCAGCAGCGCGCCCGCGATGATGCCGAGGGTGGGGTCCTCCAGAATGCACACGAGGCCCACGATCACCGCGACGGCGAACATGGGCTTGTCCATTGCGTACAGCTGCCGGATCTCCGGCCACTCCACCATGCGCAGCGCGACGGACACGAGGATCGCCGCCACGACGGGCAGCGGCAGGTACTTGAACAGGCCGAAGAGCACGGTGGAGAGAATGATGATGGAGATGCCGTTGACGATGCCCGACGCACGGCTCGTCGCGCCGGACTTCACGTTCAGCGCCGTGCGTGCCAGCGCCGCCGTGGCGGGCACGCCGCCCGCGAGGCCGGACGCGAGGTTGGCGAGGCCGACGCCCAGCACCTCGCGCGGCTGGTTGAACAGCGTCTTGGTCATGCGGTCGGCGATGTGCGCGGAGATGAGCGTCTCCAGCACGGCGATGAGCGCGACGGACACGCTGCCCGTGAAGATGTGCACCCACTCCGCGAAGGACGCGCTCACGCCCTTGCTGAAGATGTCCGACACCTGCACGAGCTGCATCTCCAGGTCGCCGTAGCGGGAGCGGATGGTCGCGATGGGGCCGTTCTCGCCCTGCCACGCGCCGATGATGATGCCCACGAATGCGAGCACGATGGACCACGGGATCTTGCCGTACTTGCGCTGCAGCAGATAGAGCGACCCGAAGGCGCCGATGAAGAAGAGCAGCGCGAGCCAGCTCGTCTGGTCCACGTTCTTGAGGGACTCGAGCACGTTGTCCACGAACGCCTCGTGGCGCGGCAGCTTCGGCAGGCCGAGCGCGAAGTTGAGCTGGTTCACAGCGATGATGAAGGCGACGCCGAGCGTGAAGCCGTGCATGACGGCGGAGGGGATGAACACGAAGAAGCGCTCGAGCTTCAGCAGCCACACGAGCAGGGAGAGCAGGCCCGCCATGATGGCCAGCAGCGGCTGGATGCCCGGGCCGTAGCGGATGGAGAACTGAGACAGCACGCCGGAGAGGGCGCCTGCACGGGGCGTGGCGACAAATTTACACAGCGGCAGCGACGAGAAAAGTGAAACAGCGACGCGAAAGCCACCGGGCAGGTCGGCGTGGAATTGGGCAGCCGGCCGCAGGAATACGGTTCCAACGGCCATCAAACATTTCGTCGCTGTTCACCGCAGAAAAACGCACCTGTCGGGCCGACCACATTGTAATGGGAGCCGCCGAAGAGAGAAGACGTCAGACCCGCCCACGCGGCGGTGATGACGCCTTGCACGGGCGTTGCATCCGCCGCCAGCGCGAGGGAGATGGAAAGTGGCAGGGATACCAGCGACACTGTAATGCCTGGCTTCAGATTGCCCACGAGCTCAGACAGAGCAGGCCGCCCACGAATGTGTGGCACGCGCTTGTCAACCCATTGAAAGCCGTTCGTCAACGTCGTCTTGATGGACTGGGCCCACGCTGGAAGTGGTTTCCCCGCCGGCTTCGCAGCCGGATTCAGCGCGGCAGATGCCATGAGTGATGCTGCGTGTGGAGCGTCAGATGATCAAAACACAGCTACGGGCGTCTCGTATGACGTCAGCGGCGAGCAGCGCCGGCTGCACGCTGCGGCAACGAGTGCCGTTCAGCGGCTGAAGTGTTGTCAGGTGATGAGCTTGCGCCTATCCCCCACCGTGCCAGCCCAAAAAAGGAGCCTGCACGTACGGCAAAGTGGCCCCACGTCGTGCACTTCCACGATCTGTCGCGCATCTAAGTCAACGCTCGCGGTGGAGTTTCGTGATTTGAGTTCACATCCGTCCATCTGCTTTATTTCGAAGCTTTCGATCTCCTCCAGCATTGCAAGCAGCAACAGCCAAACCCTCGCACTGGCTCTTCCCCGCAGCTGCTGACGTCTCTCCACTGCAGCTTGGGCTCCTTGCTGCCCATATCTATCGAGCTCCCCACCCTCATCAACCTCATCAACTCTTCGCTGGTTAGAGCGATCGAGATTCGGCTCACGATGGCAGAGCGCGAGAGCCGTGGCTTGACCTCCACGATCCCCGTGCCAGCACACGTGTTTGCAATCTTGATCGGCAAGGGGGGCGCTTATTTCAGGCAGCTCCGCTCTCGCGAGGGCATCACGTCCTTGTGGCTAGACCAAGCGGAGGGGAAGCTTACACTCCGCGGGTCACCTGTTGCCGTCAACAAATTGATCGCGCACGTGAGGCATGTGATTGATGTCGCCGAATGCCGCCCCGAGGCGGAGGAGGATGGCCCAAGCAACCCATGCGAGGACGTAGAAGCACGCAGGCCGCATGCAGAAGCCGTTCCTGCTGCAAGGGCCTCTGCCTCTGGTTCTCGAGCAGCTGCGCCACGTACGGACGCAGCCGACAGCACGCGACCTCTTGCGAACACTGCAGAGCGCACAGCTCGCAAACCTGCCTCGCTAGCATCTGTGCCCCATGCCCGCCCAGCCCTCTTTGCCGCCTCCGGTGGCAGCGCTTCGACCTCTGGTGCGCACGCCGGCCGCTCTGCGAAAGGTTCCGGTCATTCAGACCGCGCTGACCGGACGGCGCAGCAACTATCCATCCCGGCGGGCGCCGTCTCCGCCGTCATTGGCCGCGGCGGCAACACCTTTAAGATGCTGCGCGGGAGGGACGGCATCTCCTCCATGTGGCTTGACCCAGAGACGCGCGAGCTGACGGTCCGCGGCACGCCAACCGCCGTGGCGGGTGTGCTTCGCGAGGCGAAGGCAATTGTAGCGTGGGCGGGCGGGTCCAGCGACCTTTTTGCCGCGCCCTCCGGAAAGCGGCTGCCCGCGGACGCGCACACGGCAGATGAAATCGCGCTGCCCGACGCGGCAGCGGTCGACGTGGTGGCTGGCGCAGACGGCCGCGGCGTCGTCATTAACCGCCTGCGCCGCACCCCAGGCGTCGCGTCAGTGACGCTGGAGGCTGGCGACGGCGCGGAGGGCGGCGGCGCGGTGCTGCGGGTGGTGGGCGAGCCCGATGCGGTCGCAGACGTGATATACGACGTCCAGCACGAGCTGGCGGAGCTGCGGCGCTGGCAGCATAAGCAGAAGCAGGCCGGCGCGCGCGGTCGGCGTGCGGGCGCTGCGGCGGCTCCAAGGGGTGCCGCCGGCGCAACCGACGCAGCTGTTTCAGCTGGTGCTGGTGTTGATGAGGCTCACGCTGATGCCGACGATGACGCCACACTGGCTGCGAGCATGCGCGACCTTGCTGTTGCGGACGGCGGGGCTGCTGCGACACGCCACAGCAGCGAGTGAGGCGATGGGATGTCAGTCGCTCCTGCGATGTAAGAGTTTGGAGCGTTGCCCGACGTGCTCGTCATTACGCCGCCTGAGCAAGGGTGACAGACGACTGGGCGGCTGCTGAATACGGCGGCTGCGGCGGGACGAGGTCGCACCGCCTGCGCACCAATGTGAAACTCAATATCGCCGCACATCGCAGTGGCATTGCTCATTGCTCTGCTGCCACCTGGCGCCGATGTCGAGTCATGGGCTGCATATGCCTGGACCATCAGTGGCTGAATGGCGGTAGCAGCGCTCTAGAGCTTTGATCCGCAGCTATCCTGTGCGCTCTTTGATGCCGTGTGCATGCAACGGCCTCTGCCGGCGGGCCTGGTCTCTAGGTTTCGGTTTGGGCGAGACATGCCTCGATGCCGTGTGCCCAGCGTGTTACATGAACCAGCGACCGCTCACCGCGTAGAGGAGAACACTTCGCAGTATTGAGAGTGGCTGTAACGCCAGCATTGCCTGCCTTTGACCGACTGGCGACGAGGCAGGGTTGAGTTGCTGTGCGGACTGCCTGCCTTCTATTGAAGCTTCTGTGCGTGTCATTGTGAACCACTTCAGGTCGACTGGGCATCGAAAACACGACGTCAATCATCAAGGATCAAGTTTCTAGTGCCATATGCATTTGAGCTTCTCGCATTCTACAGATGTTGCATGAAGTAGCGTGCTGATTGCGCGATGGATAGAAGAGCCCTCAGTGTGCTTGTGTCAGTGGAGCCATACGTGAGATGCTGGCACTTGCCGAACCGTACTTTGAACCCATTTTGAGAGAGGCGTTGTGCAGGCCCAGTGCCTCCAGCACACCCGGACAACGTCAGACCAGCGATGCGGATCACGATCACACTGCTGGTCTAGCAGCGCGGGCAGCCGCCTGCGCTGCGCCACTCGCCCAGCGCCTCCGCGTGCCCCTTCAGCACGCCCTCCACGCGCGACTGCACGGCGGGGTGCAGCGTCGGCTGGATGCGGCGGTACAGGGAGGCAGCGAGCTGCCAGCCCGGGCGGCCCGCGGCGCCGAGCGTCTCAAGCTTGCCCGCATCGGCGGCAGCGGGGTCCGGGCCGGCGCCCGTCAGCGCACGCATCACGGGCACCACGTACTTCAGCTTGCCGATGCTCGTGAGGAACGCCGTGATGGCTGGGTAGTACGGCTGGAAGACGGACAGCGCCACCAGCTGGCTCCAGCGCAGGCGGACCTCCGCGTTCGTGCTGGCGCCGAAGCCGTACGCGGCCTCCAGCGCGGGCAGCAGGCGGTGCCACGCGGGCGCGGCGACACGCAGCGCCGCGACCGCGGCGGGCGCGTCGGCTGCAGCCGTGGCCGGCGGACAGACGGACATGTCCGCCTCGCAGGCCTTCAGCAGCGCGTCGAGGCAGTGCAGCTTCTGCAGCGTGGGCCACCCGCCGAAGGGCTTGCCGCTGCCGCCCGTCTCGTCAGCGGGCCGCAGCGCCGCGTCGGGGGTGCCCGCGGGCGCCGCCTTCGCGGCAGCCACCCACGCAGCGGCCAGCGCCTCCGCCGGCCCCGCGAGCGCCTCCCCCGCGGCGCAGGAGGGGTAGAACGCAGGCCACCCAGGCGCGTGCATCCAGCGCATGAACTCGTAGCCCGGCCGGTACGCGAGGCCGCGCCGACCAGTGGCGTCCGCGATGGGCACCGCGCCGGTGGCGGCGTCAGCGGCGGGCAGCGCCGGCAGGGAGGCCTGACCGCAGGACTCCAGGTCTGCCGGCGTCTCCTGAGGCCGCTCCCACCAGCCCGCCGCCTCCGCAGCCTCCTCCGCCGCCCAGCGCTCGCGGGTCCAGTCTCCGCGCAGGTGCGGGAACGCGGCGAAGAAGGAGTCGAAGATGTCGGGGACGTCCACGGCGGAGAAGGCGTGGCCGCTGAAGTAGCGGGACAGCCACGCGTCGAAGGCGGCGTCGCTGCC
>Ga0208629_100872_pt1 | contig 13105 bp, 9 predicted proteins | sample LakWasMet19_HOW5_2_FD_183865 | JGI IMG/M metagenome (GOLD analysis project Ga0208629, IMG submission 183865) | Freshwater sediment methanotrophic microbial communities from Lake Washington under simulated oxygen tension - Sediment Metagenome... | ecosystem: Environmental > Aquatic > Freshwater >...
AGCCCGCGGCGGTGGACCGTGATGCCAGGCACGACCAGTAGCCGATCCACCTGAGCCTTCACAACCTCAGGGTCGCGCGTCACGAAGCCGGCGCCCACGAATTGGACCGCCTTCCGAGCGTGTGGCCAGCCCGTCTCGAAGCCGGCAGCCTCGCCGCTATCCGGAACTTCTTGGTCTGCTCATTGGCGCTGATGTGCTCCACGCGTTCGCGTCCATCCACACACATGGTGATGACTCGGAACGTCTCGTTGCCGTACTCGTCCTTGCCGTCGGCGAACATGAAGGACACGTGCTCTGCCCGCCTCTCGGGCGTCAGTGCGCTCCGATGCGCGAGCGCCTGCTGGATGAACGGTGGGCCATCACCTTGCGGCCCAGTCTCGCGAGCAGTGCGCTTGGGCTCGGGTGCGGCTGCAGCTCCTGCGCCGCCTGCAGCGTCAGAGATGCCCGCCGCAGCGGCCTTGCGCTTGCGTGCCATGACGCCGTGCGGCTGCAGTTTGAGAATACCACGGCCAGGGAAGCACAATAAGGTACAAAGACAAGAAAACTGTGAGCAGAAGGTTTATGCACGGCTCAGCGCGCAACACACGCGATGCAGGCCACAGAGAACGCCCAAACCGGCACGAGTGCTCTCGCCACAGGCTGAGCACGCTGTCGGAAGAGTCCGCAACAAAGAGACCGCAGCGACCACTAATTTATGTGCATAAAAGCCACTCTGGCCGCGGGAAATGCACGGCAGCGGTCTGCAGCGCAGCTGGAGGACGACAGTGTCTGGCCGCGCGGCAGGAAGTGCAGCACTGGATTCACGCACCACAACACAGAGGCCCCGCCACAGCGAACAAGCCTTGCCAATGTAGCTGCGCCTGTGTGGGTATGCACCGAGCAACAACGCTGGTAGACGAGTTTGCCGACTTTATCAGGCAAATGATTTTTCATGATATCAGGCGACTGACAAACCCGACTCGCATGATGCATATGCTGCCGGGGGTGCGATACCCCGCTGGCAGCAAATCGCCAGCCAGGCCACGCTTACCATGACGTGAGACTTAAGCTTGCGCATGCACGCGGCGCTGACGCTCAGCCGCCTCGCAGAAACGACTTCGTTGAATTCGACGATACCCGGGGCACGAATACGTACCAGCGCTAGCGCGACCGCAGCGCTGTGCAGCTGGCTGAGCCCGTGAGCCGTCAGGCGGGAGCTTCAACGGCGTGTGCATTCATATGCATACGTAAAGAGGCATGCAGGCAGCACGGGCCGGTCGCGTCCTCCACGGGCGGAGCACGCGGCGGGCAAGTGCTGCCACACGACACAAACATGGAACCAGCGGACTGCCTTCACGACCGGCCCAAGGGAGCAATGGATTTCGCTGCTGCTAAGCTGGTCATGCCCACAGCGCTCGATGGGGCTGCGATACGAAATCCATGAGCAGCGAGCAAGAGGGGCTCTGCTGAGGGATGCTGCTAGTCGTGGGGACGTGTGGCGACAGCTCGCGCCACCCCGCCCCCGCTCTCCGGCACCGCCGTGCCACCGATGCTGGGTGTGGCGGCGCGGAGGGGTTCGGAGAGCGAGCGACGCCTGCAGGGGCGCGGGCGGGGCAGGTGTCCCGCGGCTAGCAGGCAGGAACAGGACAGGAGGGGATGCAGCGCACCCGGGACATAAGCCTACGGGAACAACACGGAGATCAAAGAGCCACAGAGTGTTAGGTGCTGGATCGCCAGGCCCGTACACACATGTGCATGGTTGCAAGACGGTGCGTGGTGATGCCACACCTGTAGACAGCCCTGCAGCGCCAATTCCGCATACGTGCGAGAAGGCGCGGAGGCACTGGCAGGTGCCACTCTGCAGGTGCGGCATGCGCGTCTGGAGCGAGAGGAAATTCAGAGCCAACAACACGAACCCTACAGGAAGAAGGGAACCCCCAATAGCAGCTGCGCTGGTGGTAGGCGGCAGTGACGGCGACGGTGGTGGAGGGGCGCAATGCGGCCGATACGATCGCCGGGATAGCAAGCTCTTGGCCGCTCGAGATAGCAGCTGACATGGCGAAGTCAGAGATAAACCGGTGAGGACGGCTACGGAGTTAAGACCAGCTTGAGGCTGGTGCGATCTCTGCGAGCAAGGGGCTGACGCTCGGGCCGTCGGTGGCCGCGATCGCGTAGCTACCTATAGGGTACACCAGGGCCCGCACCACACGCGGTGCTCAAGTACACCAGAACGCTTAGTTCTTGGTGTACCACACGCGGTGCCAGCGGGCGCCGTCGGTGCCGATGCCGTTGTTGAGGAAGGTCGTGCCGCAGCGGTAGCCAAAGTTGAGCTTGCCGGCGGAGGCGTGGTTGCACATGCGCTGGCCCGGGAACGAGCCGGTCGCCGTGTCGCACGAGCCACGGGACACGGTGTCGCCGAGGTGGTAGAAGCCCCAGCTGTACGTGTCGGTGAAGTACCAGGACACGCCGTTGGCGTCGTGGTGGGCGGTGGAGGTTCCAGCGACAGGGAACGTCACATCTGCCGTGGGCGCCCAGGCGGCCAGGCGCATGACGCCAGGGTTTGCCTCGCTGTAGCAGGCCATGAGCATGTTAGAGCCGGAGCAGGCAGCCTTGATGTTGTTGATCACGTCGACGCCGCCCTGGCCGTACCAGCTGTCGTAGCACTGGCTCCAGCCGGCCGCCTGCAGCTGGCACGTGCCGACGTTGAGAGAGACACCAGTTGCGCCGAGTGCGCCACCGTTCGTGCAGCCCGCAGCGCTCTTGCTGGGGGTGGGGGACGGGGTGCTCGCAGGGGTGTTGCTGGCGCTGGAGGAGGGTGCGGCGCTGGTGCTGGGGCTGGGCTCGGATGTGGCGCTGCTGGAGGGGGTCTCGCTCTGCAGTAAGGGGCGGGTCGCGAGGGGGGAAGCGGGAGAGTGTGGGGCGATGATTGACCCAAACGGTTCGGAGTGGCCCGGACGCCGTCAGCTTAAATGCCCTCTGCTGCGCAGTGGACACCAGCGCTTGAGTGCATCGGCGGCACGTCCCTCCGTCTGCCGCCGCAGCAGCAGCAGCATGGGCATCTGAGCTGGCCAGAGGACAGCGGACACTCACGGCTGTTCCCGTGGACGAGGCCGTCTCGGAGGAGCTGGGAGTGCTGGAGCTGGAGGGAGTCTCGCTGGCAGTGCCCGTCTGCATAAAGGAAAGGTCACGCGCGCATAAGAGAGGCATGAAGCGTTGGGGGTCGGGGGCGCAGGACAGCCGTCCGAGCCATGGGCCAGCGCTGACCGCGCTATCAATCGAGCTTGCCCAACACCGCAACGGTCGGCAACGCTGCCACGCGTTCCACTGCCGCATGCCGCTACGCGGCGCCATGGACGATCTGTCAGGGGCACGCGCTGAGCCCACAGCCATCATACGCAGGCACGCACCTCGCTGGAGCTTGCAGAGGCAGACGAGGACGGGGTCTGAGTGCCCGTGGCGGTCTCAGAGCTGGACGGGGTGCCGGTGTTGCTGGGGGTCGACGTCTGAATGAAGGCCACGGGCACGGGGGAACGGAAGGTGTGAAACTTGAAGGCGTGAGACAAGCATATGTCGTTCCGTCACACAGTGGAGTGCGAGCGTCCGGGACTCGCCAGCTACCCAGCGGAAGCATCCCTCCCAACGCCTGCCAGGCCTCCCCGCGCTGTGCCATAATGTGCGCAGCGCAGCGGTACCTTCTTCCACGACCGAACAGCTGGGCCCAACTCCGCGAGGTCTGCTACCACTGCCCTCGAAGCTTTTCGCCACGCAACTCACCTCGCTGGAGCTTGCAGAGGCGGACGAGGACGCGGTCTGAGTGCCCGTGGCGGTCTCAGAGCTGGATGGGGTGCCGGTGTTGCTGGGGGTCGACGTCTGCAAGAATGGGAAGGATGCACGGGGCAACACGGAGCAAGGGGATGGAGCATCGGTTGCAACGCGTCCCTGGCAGCACCACCAGGTCAACAGCGAAACGGCCACTAGAATGTCGACAGCACCATAGCCGCCTTCGAGAACATGCCCACCGCAGCCAAGATCGCGCTGCACTGTCTGGGCTAAACAGCACAAAGCATGCATCTGCGCACCTCGCTGGAGCTGGCCGTAGCCGAGGCGCTGCTGGTCGCCGTCCCGGAGGCGCTGGGCGTGCCCGTCTGCGAGCCGGAGGCGCTCACGCTCGAGGTCTGCGCAGAACATGAGGGCACAGGTGAGGGGCGGGTGAAGGAGGGATGAGACGTGAAGGAGTGACCTGGGCGATGCGGAGCGCGCTGGCGAAGCCGAGCACACAAAGCGGCGCGGGATGACCACATACGGTCACTCGGTGTGCGCACATGTCGGCATGCGGTTGATCATGCACGCGTCCTGCAGCGGCCCCTCAGCTGCAGAGCTCGCGACCGAGTGATTGCCAGCACGCAAGCACAGGGCAGCGCGACGTTCTCACCTGAGAGGCCGTTTGGGATGCGGACGACGTGCCAGTGGCGCTGGGCGTCGCGGAGGGGGAGGGGATGGCGCACAGGGTGGACAGGCTGGAGATGAAGTGGTCCGTGGGCCACGTGGCATCCTCCTGGTCGTCCTCAGACCAGCTGCCTGTGTCCGTGCTGCTGCCCGCGGGCAGGCACTTGGTGTTGCCGGGCGTCTCCAGCACGGGGCCCTTCACCATGCGCCCGTTGCCGCCGCAGATGAAGTAGCTGCAGCTCGGAAAGCACGGGCGGGATTAGGATAGTCAGGTCAGGCTGAGTCGGCTACTGGCCTGCGGCGATTGCCTGTGGCTATCCCTGCCAGTGGGCCAGGCTGCAGCGACGCATGCGTTGAACAGCCACCCTGTCGTTCGTTTTCAAAGCACGCACGCGTGCTCAGAGCTGGAGTGTTGCTTACAACGAGCCTCCAGGTATCTCGCAAGCCCGCCGGGGACACTTCTCCCCCACCAACACCCCACTGGCAGTGCAATACCCCTGCGTGCCACCGCTTCAGCGTGCTCACCTGTCCGTGCACTTCGAGACGGTGGAGCCCGCCGCCAGGCGCGCAGCATTCCAGCTCAGCTCGGTGGGGGAGGACACGCAGTCTGCAGCGCAGGCGGGGATGGACGGACAGAGAAACGTGTGAAGAGGCGATAGACGCACGCGCAAGCGCGAGGCGCTCCAGTGAAAGCGCCTGCGCATCATGGGAAACGCGTCGGCAGCCAGCGGCGGCAACATCCATGGCGTCGAGCTGCGGCCCGACTCTGACTCCGAGAAGCTCGCCACACCACTCACAGATGCCCGGGGTCTTGGCAACACCGTTGGGAGCGCAGGGGCCCGGCACAATGACAGAGCCGAGCTCACGGGCGGCCTCGTCGTGCAGTGCCTCCACCTCTGAACGGGAAGGGGGGCGGGGAGAGCAGTGGCAGCGCCAACACATGTGAAACACCTTGTGGCCACCGTGACTGGCACCAACTCGGAGTGATCGAAATTAAAAATTCAAAGTTGAGCCCGTGCTGTGCCCCTTCAAGTACGGGAGCTTTACATGTGCATCTCAAGAGGAGTTCGGCGAGGTGCGGCCACCGCGATTGGAGAGATCCGGTTTCGGAAAGCGGGAAAGTTCGCAGTTGCAAGCCGACAGCGATTGACCGCCCCGGCGCCGCGACAGCAGCTCACCTGCGAAGCTGCGGCTCACAGCCGCAGCGATGATCAGACCACGAAAGATGGGCCTCATTTAACCAGATTTCTTGCGAAGACGCTTCGTAGCGCCCCTCTTCGCGTGCTTGCGCGAAGACTCGGCTTTCGGGAACTCGGAATTCGCAGGCGAACCGAGGCGGCACAGGTGCTTGCTTCTGATGAACCCCAACGAGACAGAAGATTGCGGGCCGCGGTGCGCGTATGCGTGTGCGTGGAGGTCGTGGGGAATACGCAGTTTCGAAACCGGGACTTTGGGGGGCCGACTGTCCATCATTCGCTGAAATTTCGAATTTTAAGATGCCACGGACTCCGGAGATTCTCGGAGATGCTCAAGCGACTGAAGATTGCGCGGCCCTATTGATGCTTCCATGCTGATCCAATGTGTCGTCGCGACAGTGCCAACAGAGGCTCAACTTGAACTTGAGTCCGAGTTCAGAGTCTGCAGCACCGTGCGCCCAGCCTCTTAGTCCCGACTTCGGCCGGGATCCAACCGCAGCAGGGATGCACGTGTAGGGCCACCAGGCTGCCCAGTAGCCCGGCCGGCCACTGGCAGAATGTGGAGGTGCTCACACACACTCAATCGCAGGCGAACACTGCGGCCGAAGCCAGCCATTGAAGTTCGCAGAGCTGAGCCAAGGTGCTGCGTCATGCCTGCAGTGGTAAGATTGCGAAGCTTGCATCTCTGCCGCTGTGGTAGTGCCAGTGCGACAAGCAGCAAGTCGGCAACTTGAACTGTAACGACAGCAGGAAGCTCTGCTGCAAGAACAGTGTCGCCTTGCCAACAGCTCCGCAAGAGCTTTCGCGGCGGCGTAGGCCGATGGCCAGGGAGGCAATACACTGAAGTTTCAGGACCTTCGAGAAGTCCGAACACCCCAGCCAAACTCTGGCGCAGCTGCCCACCCTCAGGCTGTCCAACGTTCGCAAAAGCTGGTGCAGAAGAGGTGCGGTGCCTGGAGGCACCGTTAACCGAGACTGGTCACGAGGACGCAGAGCACGCTGCGCGCGGGTTCGAGCCTGAGCACACCTTGCTGCGGGACAACACGTCACGACCGAGAAGGCGGCCTGCCAGCATGGCTGGCAGGCTGCGCTCCGGTACGAAACTTTGAAAGTTGAACGAAAGCAATCAGATAGCATCTCGACACCCGAGCCTATTGTTCAAGCACACTTGGTCGGCACAAGTTTGCATTGTAGGTTGACAATCGGTTCACGCGTCGGTGGGAATGGAATGGTTTCGAGAGCACCACAGCACTCGTGCCGGTGCGCCCGAGCCGGCCCACCGACAAATTTCCGGCCCTCCGACAAATTTCCGGCCCTGAATCGTGAGGTCGACGGTGCGCAGAGAGTAACGCTGCGCAGGCTTGAAAGCTACCGACCCCGTCTTATGATGAGGGCCCCGCCCGGGCCGTTTACATGTAAACGAAGTTGACGTCTTCATACGCCTCCGTCAATAACTTCCGACTCAAAAATGCCGACGAAATCGATCGGAACACGACAGGGGCTCGCTGCAACATCGCCACAGCTATGCAGTTGATTTCTCATCACTCTTACGAAACGAGCCTTGGCTTTCCGCGACGACCGAGCAGTGTTCTCCTGACGCTGACCCAAGCGGCGGACTCCGGGCGGAGAGGCTCCGGGAGAGCAACGATCCCAATTCACCCTGCATTCGCCACACCATGCGATGAGCGCGGCGGATAGCAAGGAGGCGGAGGCGGTCTCCGCCGAATTTACAGGTAGCGACTGCAAGGAGGCGGACGATGCATACACCGCGCCAACTTTGCCTGCTTGGCTGCTGTCGGCGACGGCAGCCCTTGACGTGACTCCCGCTCCGTCGTCTAGCTACCTTGCTGGCTCATACGCTGGGCGGTCGGCTTTTCCGCCCCCTTCGGTTGCAACGGCGACACCCGCCGCTGCTGGAGGAGGCCATCCACACGAGGATATACGCGGCGACGCCTCTGCGGCTCGTTGTGCAAGCGGGCCGCCAGATGCAGCAGGCCCCGGCGCGACTGCTGCTGCGGCTGCAGACGGCGACCAGCCCGTGATCATGCGCAGCGATGACGAGCGCGCGCAGCGCATCCTGAGCGGCTTCCGCATCGAACAGATGAGCATGCGAAACGGGGACACCGGCCGCGTGCTCTGGACGGCGCAGAACCTGGGCGCAGACGACCTGTTCGCGCGGGAGCTTGAGGCGCGCCTGTCCGCCGACACGCTGCGGGCGGGCTCCGTCACGCGAAGTCTCACCTTCTCGTCCGTTCAGCTGATGCGGGATTTCTACATGGTGCAGCGGGTGTTTCTGTCCGGCGCGCTGCTGGAGGAGCACGAGTTCACCTTCGGCTTCGTCATCCCGCGCAGCACCAACTCATGGGAGCAGGAGATCGAGGCGGACACGGAGAACGGGACGCTGCCGGCGGAGGTTCTGTCCGGCAATCTGCTCGTGGAGACCCAGTTCTTCGACAAGGACATACACGTGGGCAGCTGCGTGGTGCGCGTGTTCTACGACCCGTGACCTGCCTACGGCCCATGACTTGCCCAGCCTGTGACATGCCTACGGCCCGCGACCTGCTGCCGCTGGCAACGGGCGCGTGGTGTGGGGGCCGGGGGCTGGGGTCGCGGGCGGTGACTGCATCGGGCTATAGCTACACGACCGTGGCGCCAGCGTGTTGCAGGGGACGAAGTCCGTGTGTATTGCTGCCCTGTTTTGCCTTCGATCTGCGCGTGCGCGCTGCGAGCGCTGCCAACGCCGACGCAATGCGAGAGTCCTACGTATACGCAGCGGCGCGTGCACTGGGCATATGCATGGGCATGCGCAGGCCACGCACTGCGCAATTGCAAGCTCGGGTTGAACGTTTTGATCTGTTCTGTAAGTTCGAATTCGAACAGCATGCGCCCGGAGCCCCATTGTAGCTCCGAGCTGAGTTTTTGATCTCATCGATGAATGTACAGTGCGTTTAGCGAGAAATTTCAGGGGTTGACATGTGGACACGGCTGCAGCTGTGGACCCGAGCTCGAGTTTTGCTGCAAAATGCGCGCTCGTGACTTCATGATCAGATCGAACACAATTGCAAGTGTCAACGGACGGCAGTGGCAGGGCCACAGCCACGATCAGGCTGCGTCAACGCTTTCCCCGCAGCCGCAAATGCATCTTCAGCGCTTGCTCGCCGTCAACGCCCTCTCATCAGCGCCTGGTGCTCGCCAGAGCGTCAGGGGGGCCCGGTCGAAGCGCATCCGCTGTGCGCTGGCCAGCCTCCGCTGCCGCAGCCTTCATCGCCTCCGCCTGGGCGCCGCGCAGAGCAACTGCCCCACGCAGGCCTGCAACGTACGCAGCCCGAGCAGAGATCAGAGAGCCTGCCTCCTGAGCGCCGCCGGCCAGTGGCAACGCAGGCCCGTCGGGAGCGTCCGCAGCGGCGGCTGCGCCCGCAGTGAACGCTTCAAGCTCAGCCTGCACAGCTGCAGCACCCTGCAACCCCCACAGCGTGCGCGCTGCAGCCTCCCGCTGCAGGCCGCCGTGCGCTGCAGCCGCAAAGACGCAAGACAGCAGCGCAGCCGCGGAGAGGGGGCCGTCCTGAGGGTGCCTCGGCACAGGGGCCGGAGGGAACGCGTGCACCGCCTCCGCAGCCTGCGGCAGCTGCCCTGCCAGCTCTGATGAAGAGGCGACGGCGGCGTGACTGACAGCGGCGCTGGCGGCTGCGTAGACCGTTGCGAAGGGGAAGGTGACTGTGACGGCAGCTGCAGCCGCAGCGGAGGGGCGGCCAGACAGCACGCCTGCAGCGCTGGCGTACCCGTCGTCCCCCTCAGCGGGGGCGCCACCGAAGGCAGCGGCAAGGGTCAGCGGGGAGTCGCCTGCAGGGGGCACGCCGCTGGAGGGGGCAGCCGCGGCAGCAGTGCCGGCTTTGCCACCCTTTCCGCTCGCGGTGGCAGCAGCTGCGGCCGCTGACGCTGCGGCTGCGGCACTCGCAGCGGCTGCCGCGGCCCGCGCCGCTGCCGCCGCCTCCATCGCTGCCCCGTGGGCCGCCAGGGTCTGCGGCGACACGGGCAGTCCCAGCTGCAGGGCAAGCGGCACAGACAGAGCCACAGTCTCCTCCTGAGCCAGCAGCTGCGGAGGCAGCGGTGGCAGCGGCTGCACGCTAGAGGGGCACACACCGCCCTCTCCGCCCTTGGCTGCCCGCTGGTGCGCGAGCGCAGTGGCCGCTGCGGCAGGCAGAGCGCAGGGGCCGGCGGCGAGGAGGCCGCCCGCCTGTGACAGGACGAGGGAACGCGTGGAGGCGAGGGCAGCGGCTGCGGCGCGGCGAGCGAGGCGGGAGCCAGCGTCAGCTGGGCCTGCAGCAGCAGCCGGGGGCTTGCTGGCCCTTGCCGCACTGACGGCGGAGGGCGCGGCCCCGCCAGCAACAGCGGCAGCAGCAGCGGGGGCTGACCCGCCCTCGCTCTGAACGCTGCGGGCTGTGGCCGGCTGCTGCTGCTGCTGCTGCTGCTGCTGCTGGTGGTGCGTGGTCGCTGGTGCGTTGCGGCCCTGCGGCTTACCAGACCCGCAGAGCGACGGAAGGGTCGGCTCTGCGTGCATGGCAGGGAAGTGGGACGCGTGCAGGGCGGGAAGGAAGGTCCCAGTCTCGCAGGCACGCTGCACAGACGCCCGCGCAGCGACTGCCAGCGTCGGCAGCGCAATGTGTCCAGCGGCGCGCAGAGGCTGCTGATGGGCGGCCCCACCTGCGATCGCGGGCGCAGACTCGCTGCCGAGCTGCAGCTGCGGCAGCCTCACGCCCGTGTCGCTTGTACGTGTCTGCAGCGCAGGGAAGGGGCTGCCTGAGCTATCGCTCGCCCGTGTATGTGGGTGTGGGTGCACCGCAGCCAGCAGCTGCAGGCACAGGCCGGGGGAGCATCCGTCCCGCAGCGCTGCGGCAAGCAGAGCTCCCAGCTGCCGCCGGCTGCGAGCTGCAAGCCCGAAGGGGTCGGGCAGAGTGGCAGGGGCTGGCGCCGCAGGCTCGGCTGAGGGGCGCAGCCCAGCAGCAGCGGGTGCAGCGGCTTGGCTCCGCGGCGAGGACGTGCCAGCAGCGGTAGGTGCATGGGGCGCAGCAGCAGGCGCAGCACCCTCTGGGCGGGCCATCGCAGTGCGGTGTGTCGACACCAGCGCAGCGGCAGCGTCGACTTGATGCTGCAGCTGATGCTGCGCCGCCTCCCCTGCCCCGTGGCGCCCATACGCCAGAGCAGCCGCCTTGAGCCACAGAAAGGCGGTGAGGAAGAGGAGGGTGTCTGGCGGCAGCGGCGTTGTCGGCTCCCACACCCCCAGCGCCTGTGCTGCAGCGGAAGCAGCCGCCGCGGCCTCGGCCTGTGCAGCTGCTGCAGCAGCAGCCTCTCGGTCTCGATCCTCCCCCTTTTTGTCCTTCCCTCCGCCCTTCTTGCCGCCCCCGCCGCTGCCGGCAGCGGCGGCGGCATCAGCGGCGCGTGGGGAGCCACCGGAGGCCACGCTGCCTGCCCCCAGTGAGATCCCCGAGGCAGTGCTGCGAGCATCCCAGTTGCTACCAGCGGCACCACCGCCGACCCCAGCCAACCCACCCTCACTCCCTGCGCAGACTAGGCCGCCCCAGCCGCTGCCTGCGAGTGAGGGCAGTCCAGCGGCGGCAGCGAAGCCGGCGACCATTGAGGCAAAGGCAGCCAGAGCAGCGCTGCTGCGGGCGGGACCTGCGGTGTTGGCCCCCGCGAGTGCGAGGCCCGCATAGGCGCCGAGAGACTGCAGCGCAAGGCCGGAGGGGAGGTGAGAGAGGGCCGGCAGCGGCGAGCAGCCACCGGAGGTTGCTGCAGGGGCCGGCGCTGGCGGCGGAGCAGCAACGGTTCCGAAGCTGCCGCGACGAAGGCCAGCGCCCGCAGCGCCCGCTGCCTCCTTGCCGGTCACGGGTGCTGCGGCAGCGATCCCTGTCGAAGGGATCAGTGCGGCGCCGCCAGCGCCCACCTTGGCTGCGGCGCGGCCTGCGGCAGTGGAGCTGCCGAGAAAGGCGAGGGGATCGGGGGCGGTGGTCGCAAACCAATCGGCAGACCCAGCGTCGACAGCGATGCCAGTCGACAGCGGGGCGGGGCTGCCGACAGCAGCGGCCTGCTGCTGCTGGCGGTGGCGCTGCGCTGCCAGCGCACGGAGCACCGCAGCCGTGCCTGCAAGCCAGGCGCTGAGCCGAGGAGGCGCCGGGGCAGCCTCTGCAGCAGCCGCGGGGTGGCCTGTCGCTGAGCCGTCGGGTGTGGCGCCCGGAGCAGCCACAGCAGCAGCGCTGGGCCCTGTGAAGGTGACCGATGCAGCGTCGCCACCAGCAGCAGCACCAGCAGATTGCTGCATGCTCGCCGCCGCTGACGAGGATGAAGCCGCTGCTGCGGAAACAGCAGCAGCCGCGGTAGCCAGTGCCAGCGTGACCTCTGGGAAGCTCCACGCCACTCGCACTGCGTCAGCGATGCGGCGGGGCCTGTCATCCAGCCAGACAGAGAGCGGAGGCGTGGGCAGCGGTGCGCAAGCCTGCTTGGATGCCGGCGGCGGCATGGTGCTCACAGCAGCGTCGCCTGTGGGGCTGTGGCTGCTTGCAGCGCCTGCGGCAGCTGCGCCGGCAGTCTTGCCTGCGGAGGAGGGCCTTCCGCCTGCAGTGCCCGCAGAAGCCCCCTGGCGCGGCGAGGCGACAGAGGGTGCCGCGGCTGCTCCCGCGGCAGCAGAGGCAGTAGCGGCGACGCCTGCATGCGCTGCTGCCTCGGTCGTGGCGCTTGCAGACGCAGGCGCCGAGCCCTTCCGAGCACCCCGCGCAAGCAGCGCCCAGGAGGGCTGCAGAGACAGCCACGGCAGCCGCGCCGCAGTCGCCGCCAGGAGCGGGGCATACAGAGACGGCAGCACCAGCGCTGCACTGCCTGCGCACCCGCTAGCGCCCGCACCCGCAACAGCTCCAGAGGCTACTGGCCGGGCCGCGTGGGCAGCATCAGAGTGCAGGCAGCCGCCGCTGCTGCTAATGGTAACGCTGCAACCTGCGAGGTGCGCAGGGATGCCTGGCGCAATCAACGGAGGCAGCGACAGCACCGCTGCCCACCCCGCATCCCTCGCAGCGGCGAAGAGAGACGCAAGAGACGGCAGCGCCCCGTGCGACGGGTGCGGCGCAGCAGCCGTAGTCGCCGCGGTGGCTGCTGGAGGCAGGGCCGCTGCAGAGGGGGAGAGCGGCAGCTGCGCCGCCGCAGCAGCAGCAAGCGGGGCGGGTGGACTCGACACGGCCGCCGCAGCAGCAGCAGATGCAGCAGCCGCGCCCCCGAAGCAGCACGCAGCGAGAGACGCGGCTGCTGCCATGCCAGCGGGGGACCGCAGGGCAGGGCCGCTCCAGGGCGGCAGCGGGGGCCCAGAGGCCACCCCACCGCGACCGCGCCTGCGAGGGGGGCTGCCGTAGGCTCCTCCTGCCCCTGACAGCCCCTCCCCAGCAGCGGGGCCCGCAGCGCCCCAGAGGGTGTACGCCGCAGCTGCACCGCCCTGCCCCTCC
>Ga0208629_100875_pt1 | contig 13064 bp, 10 predicted proteins | sample LakWasMet19_HOW5_2_FD_183865 | JGI IMG/M metagenome (GOLD analysis project Ga0208629, IMG submission 183865) | Freshwater sediment methanotrophic microbial communities from Lake Washington under simulated oxygen tension - Sediment Metagenome... | ecosystem: Environmental > Aquatic > Freshwater >...
AGCGGGAGCGGAAAGTGGAGTTAAGGCGACAATCTCAGCTGCAGAGGCAGAAAAACTATGGCTGGGTCCTGCATGCTGTAAAGCGCGCTTGCGCCCGCCACAAGCCGCGAAACCGGACGCGTATCGGCCGAATGAGGGAGTTGGGCATGGCACGAGCTCACCGTAGAGACGGTTGTTCGCCTCGGGGGCCGCGCCCGCAACGTCCGCAGCTGCCATGTTGTCGTGTTCCGTAACCGTTACAGTAACCAAAGAACTCTGCGTTGGCGGGAGAGCGCGGGCACGGCGCGCTGTGGTAGCGAAGAAGAAGGCTCTGAAAAATCGGTGGTGTCCGTCGACAGACTCATGTTTGTTCCTCCCTCGCTGACTGACCCAATTTTTCGCTGTCTCCTGTAGCTGCACAAGTTTTGCAACCCGAGCTTGCCATGCAGTGGCTCAGTCATCAATGCGTCGTCGTGCCCCTGCTTTATCGCGCCTTGCTGAAGATTGACAGCGAACACCCGGACCCCGAGTCGGGGGAGTGTCGAATCCGACGAGTCGAACCACAACAAAGCGCCGGGGACATGCCCTCGATATCACATGCGGGCTACTGAGCCCTTCCGACACTGCCATCAACACGCTGTTGCAGCTGCTGATCACCAACCCCATGTGAGTCCGGAAAACGTGAAGGCACACACACGCCCTCGCAACCACACTGGTCCAGCAGGTTAAGACTCCAGCCGATTCATCAGCTCAGACTGTCGCTTCTGGCTCTGCGCCACCCGTTCCGCCAGCTTCGTGCCGAGTTCCTGCGGAAAGAGAGAGGGTGGCGAGGGGCGTTGGCGTGAACGTCTAGCGGATCCGGAGCGGAAGACATGCACGACTGGAAGGCGCTGCTGGCAATCCAGCAAGCCCCCGCCGACCTGGGCAGTGCGTCCTGGCTTGTACGTGCACGTGCACTCACGGGGTCGGTCTGGAACTTGAAGAGGCAGGCCTGGAAAGTCTCCTGGTCGACGCCCACCTCCTCGAAGGCCTCCGCTTGCCACGCCGCCATGCCGCGCTGCAGCAGCAGCATCAGGTAGTCCTTCCGCTGCTCGGGGTCGCTCGCGCGTCGCTCCGCGTCCGCCACCGCCGCCTCGAACTTGGACTCGATGACGCCCAGGTGGCGCGTGAACAGGTCCATGAATCGGTCGGGGGTCATGCCCTCGGGCAGCGTGATCGCGTCGGGGTCGGGCATCTCCTCGTCGCCCATGAACACGCGCCGCACCTCCTCCAGCGCGCCGCGGATGGACGGGTCCTCGCGGTGCGCAGCCTGCGAGGCCATCATGCCGCGCTGGTCCACGCGGTACTCGGACTGGACCTGCGGGGCGGCGGGAAGGGCAAGGGCGGGAAGGGGAGAGCTGGAGGCGAGCAGGGCCGACACTGGCTGGGGAGGCGCCACTGCGAGCCGGCCGCCGAGGGCGACCCGTGCAGCACCGCTGGCCGTCGGGGCCATGCAAACGATTGCGCAGCGGAGGGAAGGGCCAGCACTGCCAGGCAGACAGCGGCAGCTCCGGAGCGGTCCAGCGAGTCGCTGCGGCGTCGCCGTTCCCCTCTGGCGCACGCCCTCACCTCCTCCTCAATTCGTCGCAACCCCTCGGTCACCTCCATCTGGTAGCGCATAAAGCCCTCCTCGTCAGAGATGCCCGCAGCCCGAGGCTCCATCTCCTCCTGCACAGTGCGGGTCAGCACGGGCAGCAGCCAGACTCAACAAAGCCGAAAGCGGAACGTCGAACCCAACGCAACCGCACACCATGCATCGTCACGGGCGGCGTCACGTGCGTACATGCAGATGTCTGGTTGCGTGCCATCCCATTGGCAGCCAGCGAGCAGGCGGGACGGCATCACAAGTTCACGTTAAGCCAGACAGTGACATTCTGGAAGCAACGAGCCTTGAACTCCTTCAGCCGCCGAGCCATGGTGCGAAGCAGCTGAAGCAACGAGTCTTTGGAAAGGGTCGCCTCCTCCGCCGTGATCTTGCCTCCAGCGCCAGCGGCCGCGACAGCAGTGGACGTCGCAGGAGCTGCTGTTGCTGCGGCGGCGCTGGGAGGAGCCTGAGCTGCCACCGACCCAGAATTTCTACGCGAGGCCGCCTGCGAGCTCGCTCCAGAGCTCGCGGGTGCTGCCGTAGCTGAACCGGGAGTCACGGTCACGGGCGACGTCTGGTCCTGCAGCGAGGTCAGCGAATTGAGTTGTGCTGTCGTTGCGGCACCGTTCCTGATTGATCGCCCGAGCCCTGCATCGCGCCCTGAGAGCGAGCACGCACTTCGTCATGGTCCTCTGCGACGGGTTGCGGCGTCCGCGACGAGAGCAGGAGCGCCGTAACGCCGACGGCTGCCACGATCGCTCCGCCGACCACCAGCGCGCGCTTGTTTTCGTGGATGAAACGAGACAGGCTCATCTTGACATAAAATTATGGTAGATACTGCAGTAGTTCACAGCAAGCCGCCGTAACCAAAGTTTTGGATGACTCCAACGACCTCGGCGCGACTCGTGCACATTTGCGGAAAACAGACGCAGAATGCGACAAAAATCATGCTCCAGCCCAACTTCCGTCACGGTTTCTTGGTCGGCAACCCGAAATTGCGTGTATTGTGTTCGTCGTGTGGACGGCAGTGTTGTAATTTGCCGGCACTCACGTCGTACGGTTCGACCAGCCGCGGTCACAGGCCACGATGCTCGACGCCGCTGCACGCGCTACCATGCACGGCGCCCGCAGCAGGTGCCGATTACCAGTGCGAGCAGCACATGCTCTGATAAGCGGGCAACAGCATGGCACGCGGGCGTTGGCAGCTGCCCTTGCCAAGGCTGGGGCATCCCCATCACAACTCGACGTGGCGCACCGTTCGCGCCGCTATTCGATGTCGTCTGGGTACCGGGTGTCGGCGGAAGATCTCCGAAGACTGGAAAGCACCGCAAATTATGCGCCGCTCGACGCGGCCGCACAACACGCATATCTAAGTGCCCTACTCGAGTGAGTTTACATGCAGCGCGGTCACTTTCTGCACCGCCACGGGCACTCACACCGCGGACTTGCGGTGGCTTCCCCGCGCTGCTATTTGACGCTGGCGCTCCTCGGCAATGTCCAGCATCCCGTCGCTCGCGGTGCTGGTGCTGAGTCGGGTGCTTGGGCGGCGTGTGGGTGCCCTTGCATCGAGCGTGCCCTGTGCTTTGGGCTCCCTGCCTTCCGCTTGATGTGCTCTCGCCCATTCGCCCACCCCACAACCTGCGACTACCACCGCTGCTGCTGTTGCGTCCATTGCTGCCCCTGCTGCAGGTACGGCCTCGGCGGCGAGGTGGTGCGTCGCGTGGAGAGCGGTCGCTTCGCCGTGGAGCCCCGGGTGCTGGACGCGTACGCTGCCGCCCTCGCGCGCACCCGCGGCGTGTCCGAGGGCGACGCGCGCTCCCTGGTGCGCGAGGTGTGGCGGCAGTACGGCGACGCCCGCAACCTGCACGTGAACCCGGCCCTGCTGACCGCGGCGGCGAACTCCCTCGCCTCCGCGGGCCTGGCGGGCGGCGGCGGCAGCGCGCTGCTCGCGGGGGCCGGCAGCGGCGGCGCGGCGGCTGCAGCGGGGCGAGCGTTCGCCCCCTCCCTCGCCTACGGCAGCAGCAGCGGCAGCAGCGCAGGCGGCGGGTACGCCTCCGGCATGGGGGAGTACGGGGGCGGCGGAGCGGGAGGGGGAGGGGGAGGCCTGCGGGACTGGATCGCGCGGCAGGCGCGCAGCGGGGCGGGCGGCGGGGCGCCGCCCTCCTCCCCCGGCGGCGGCGCGCCCCCCTCCGGCGCGCCCGGCAGCGCCTCCAACCCCGTGGTGGTGGAGATCGCCAACGCGGGCAAGGTGGGCTGGTGGACGCGCCTCTCCCGCGTGGCGCTGCTGGGCGCCCTCGGATACGTGCTGTACACAGCCATGGGGGCGGCGGGCAAGGGCCCGGGGGGCGTGCTGGGGCAGCTGGCGGGCGACGCGGGCGAGGAGGTGACGGACATCCCCCCCACGCGCTTCGCGGACGTGCGCGGCGTGGACGAGGCGAAGGCGGAGCTGGAGGACGTGGTCAACTTCCTGCGCGACCCGGAGAAGTACAGGCGCCTGGGGGCGAAGGTGCCGCGGGGCGTGCTGCTCACGGGCCCGCCCGGCACGGGCAAGACGCTGCTGGCGCGCGCCGTGGCGGGCGAGGCGGGCTGCAAGTTCTACTCCAAGTCCGCCTCCGAGTTCGAGGAGATGCTGGTGGGGCTGGGGGCGCGGCGCGTGCGCGACCTCTTCGCCTCCGCGCGCAAGAACAGCCCCGCCATCATCTTCATCGACGAGATCGACGCGCTGGGCGGCAAGCGCAAGATGAGCATCGGCGGCGGGTCGGAGCGGCAGACGCTGAACCAGCTCCTCTCCTCCATGGACGGCTTCACCAAGCACGAGAACGTGATCGTCATCGGCGCCACCAACTCGCCCGAGATCCTCGACGCCGCGCTCGTGCGGCCGGGGCGCTTCGACACGACGGTGAACGTGCCCCTGCCCGACGTGAAGGGGCGGCAGGAGATCATCGACCTGTACCTGCGCAAGGTGGTCGTCAGCAGGGACATCGACTCGGCGCTGCTGGCGCGCGCATCGCCCGGCTTCTCCGGCGCGCAGATCGAGGCCATGATCAACAGCGCGGCGCTCATCGCCGCCAACCGGGGCGCGGACTGCGTGGCCATGGAGGACATGGAGGAGGCGCGGGACAAGGTCATCATGGGTGCGTGCGACCGCTACCGCTGCTGCTGCTACCGCTGCTGCGTGCTACCGCTGCTGTCTGCGTGCCTGTCCGTGCCGCCACCGCAGCGGCACCTCATTCATTCACCCCACCCCTTCCCTCCCCGCACCCCCCTCCCCGCAGGCCCCGCCCGCAAGAGCAAGGAGAAGCAGGCGGAGACGATGCGGCTAACGGCGTACCACGAGGGCGGGCACACGCTGGCCGCGCTGCTCACGGCGGGGGCGGACCCCGTGCACAAGGTCACCATCCTGCCGCGCGGGTTCAGCGGCGGCGCCACCTACTCGCTGCCCCGCGACGAGGACTTCCACACCAAGCGCAACATCCTCGCGGGCATCGACGTGTGCATGGGCGGGCGCGCCGCGGAGGAGCTGGTGAACGGCGCGGACAGCATCACCACGGGTGCGGGCATGGACATGCAGCAGGCCACCTCCCTCGCGCGCCGCTACGTGATGGCCTTCTCCATGAGCGGGCTGGGCCTCTCCTACTTCTCGCCGACCGACCCCGAGACCAAGCCCTCGCCCGAGACCAAGGCGGCCATCGAGGGCGAGGTGGAGCGCCTGCTGCAGGAGAGCTACGCGCGCGTGTTCGGCCTGCTGCGGGAGCGGCGCGGGGACCTGGACCGCCTCGCCGCCGCGCTGCTCGAGTACGAGACGCTGACGGCGGAGGAGTGCCGGGACGTGATCGCGGGCAAGCCGCTGCCGCCGCTGCGCAGCAAGCTGGGGCCCGCCAGGGCGGGGCAGGCGCGCGAGGCCAAGGGCGGCAGCGGCAAGGGCGGGCCCGGCGCGGGCAGCGGCAGCAAGGAGGAGAAGAAGCCTTCCGCCGCAGGGGGCGGCGGCGAGAAGGAGAAGGGCATCAAGGAGACGCTGAAGGAGAAGTTCCCCAAGGTGGGAGGCATCTGGAACCAGGCGGTGGCGCAGGGCAGCGGTGAGGCGGAGGGGAGGGAGGAGGAGGAGGAGCAGGGCGCACCCATGCTCCTGGTAGCGCCGATGGCCGGCGCCGCTTCCGGTGCTGCAGCGACGGCCGCCCCGCTCAGATAGTGTGCATGCTCGTGTGTTCACTCGGCGTGTGCTGCTTGGACGGGGCGCTGCTTTCTTCCGGCGCTTCTCGTTCGCGGCTGCACCTTGCCCCATTCAAGCTTAAGGCCTTGCTTTCTGCGACGCCTACTGATTCATTCCTACGCGGGAGCTGTTCATGATCATGGCATCGATGATGATTCGATTTTCGAATCCGAATGCACTTGCATGGCTTGCGCAGAGCAATAGGTTTCGAGCAGCGCTTGCCCATGACCGCTGCGCGCGCGCGCATCCATCGCTCGCAAATGAACGGATGTGCCTCGATTTCGCGATCAACATCGATTTGATTTGCGTCGTTTCAGCGCGTCTTGTGACGATTGCAATGATCTTCAAGACCACAGACAAGAGGCCATGCGGCGCCAAAGCAGCGGCCGCTTCCCCTTCAATTCACGCGGTGTGAAGTGGCGCGAACTGCCCTCTGCAGCCGCGCGCATTGTCCGTGTTGTAGCGCAGCGGCGCCGCTTACTTGGGGCTGCGGTCCTCCACGCCGTAGGGGAAGCCGTAGTCGGCCATCTTCTCCATGAAGGGGATGGGCGGGAACGCCTCCGGGCCCAGCACACCCTTGCCCGCCCACGCGCCGGTGCGCAGCAGGTCCATGCCGATGACCACGTTGAAGGCGGTCTGCAGGGGGGAGGGGGAGCGGAGCAGGGAGAGGCGAGCAGTGAGAGGGGCAGCACGACGGCACGGGCGGCGTCAGCGCAACCCACATTCTTGCGACTGTGGCATGCAGCAGCCAGCCCCAGCCGGCGCGGGGACGCACCTGGGCGACGACGGCCTGGCAGCCCCAGCGGGCCATGCACTCCTCGTTGTCGGCGATCTGGTACAGGTAGACCTCCTTGGCCTTGCCCGCGGCGTCCTTGCCCTTGACCATCGTGCCGGCGCAGGTCTTGCCCTTCATCAGGTGGCCGATCTTGGCCGGGTCGGGCAGGCACGCCGCGACCACGTCACGGGGCGACACCTCGACGCCGCCGCGCACCTTGACCTTCTGCGTCTTGTCGAGGCCCAGCATGTTGAGGGTCTTGAGCACGTTGATGAAGGTCGTGCCGAGGCCGAACTTGAAGGTGACGCGCTTGGCCTGGGGGATCCAGCGGGGCACCAGCAGCACCTCCTCGTGCTCCACGTTCACGATCTCGACGGGGCCGATGCCGCCGGGGAACTCGAAGACCTCGGGCTCGGAGAAGGGCTCCGTGGTGAACCAGCCGCGCTCCTTCTCGAAGATCACGGGGGGGTTCAGGCACTCCTCGATGCACGTCCAGATGCTGAAGTTGGGCGCGAACTCGTACCCCTCCACCACCATGTTGGAGCCGTCGCGGATGCCGATCTCGTCGATCTCCGCGAACTCCATGTGGTCGGCGGCGTAGCGCGCGAACACGTCGGACATGCCGGGCTCCACGCCGAGGCCGATGAGGGCGAGGCTGCCCTTGGCCTCCCACGCGGCGTTCTTGGCCAGCTGGTAGTCGCCCAGCTTGAGGTGGGTGAGCTCATGCGGCTTCTCCGGGTGCTTCTCCGACAGCGTCATGGCCATGTCGATGTAGTTGGCACCGACCGCGAAGGCGGCGTCGAAGATCTTCTCGTTGAAGTGGGGCTCGCAAGCGTTGATGATCAGAGACACGCCGTGCTTCTTGGCGAGCTCTTCGATCTCGCTCTGGTGGTGCGCATCCACCTTCTCCACGGGGAAGCGCGCGGGGTTGGTGAGCTTGGCCTGCACCTCCTTGGCGCGCTCCAGGTTGTAGTCTGCAGGGGGGAGCGGAAGAGCCGGGCAGCGCCAAATACCGCGTCGACAAAATCGCAGACAGCTGGCGCTGGCGCATGCAGCAACGGTCATCGATGGGACTCACCAGCGAGCACGATCATCTCGATCCAATCACGCTCCGCCGCCATGCGGGCGATCGCCTCGCCGACGCCGCCCACACCGATCATGAGTGCCTTGACCATCTTGGTACTGCGGATGCGTTGCGATCGCACAAAGGCAGGCGTGATTACGGTTGATGCACACCAATGACGTGGATCGATGGCGGAGCAATCCAAACAAGTACGTAGGAGGTCAAATGCTCGGTTTCGGATTGCTTCCGCTTCATTTCGGGCAGGCCATCCACAGAGTCGTCGCCGTGCAGATGCAGCGCAACAATTGGGATGTGCAGTTGTAACCAGCAGCTGCGCACACTGGCAACGCGGGGGGCGAGCTCAGGCGTTCGCCGCTGTCGCACGGCGCGCGTCCACCATAGCCTCCATTGAAACCGCACGCCGGCACTTTTTCACTGCAATACGTACCGAAGTGCGTGATAGAACGAGCAAACAGCTCACACCGACCACAATTCCCGAAGGTGCTGCAGGCCGAACTGCGCCGAGGCTGCATTGCGGCTCGTCTGGCAGAAAAGTGCAGTGATTCGTATTGTCGGGAGAGGCACGGACGCGGCGCGAATTGTTTCCGTATTTCAATACTGGCACGACAGGAAGGGCCATGCGAGCGGTGGATTGTCGATTGACTGGTGCTGCACCGCGCCTATAAATCTTGATTTCCTGCGCAACACAACAGCGGGCCGCTGTCAGTGGCAAGTTGTCTCGGCAAATGATGCAATGCTGGCGGCAGCGCCAGCCCGATGCGCAGAACCATCGCGCAATTGGCGCACCATGCGCTGTCGAGCGCAAACAACTCAGTCATAAGCAGCGAACGGTGCTCGATGTCGTGTGACAGCGAACAGTGTGTGAATTGCAAAGCCGGGTGTGCTGCACTCCTTGGAGGATCCGAGGCTGCGGCAACGGTTTGCGGTGTTCGTCCCTGTCTGGCGGGGCCAGGCCCCTTAGTCCATTCCAGTGCATTGTCTGCACCACTTGCGAAAGTACTGCTTTTCTGCTCCCCGAACCGAAGCGCGCGTGGCCGCACTGCGTACTGGGTGCCTGCAGCAGCGCATTCGGCCAAGCCGCAGACGCTCACGCGGTGTAGTCGTCAGAGTGCTTGAAGTCTGGCTTCCGCTTCCCTGCCACCGCCTTCACGCCCTCCACGAGGTCGTGCGTGCTGTACGAGTAGCTCTGTGCGTCCGCTTCACGCCACAGCGCACGCTCCAGCCCCTCATCCATGTTGAGGCGCAGAGAGCGCACGCAGCTGCGCACTGCAACAGGTGCCTGCGCGGCGATGGTCTCCGCGATGCTGAGTGCTCGGTGCAGCACTTCGTTGTCCTCCACGGCCTCCAGCACCAGTCCGATGTCCGCTGCCTCCGCCCCGCTGATGACCTCCCCCGTCAGGAGCATCTTGGAGGCTCGCTGGTGGCCAATCAGCTTTGGCAGGTTGAATGTTGACCCCATGCCGGGGTGCAGGCCCAGGCCCACGAAAGTGAGTCCAAGTTTGGCACTGCGGGCCGCCACTCGGATGTCGGCGGCAAGTGAGAAGGCGAAGCCCGCACCAATGGCCGGACCGTTGAGGGCCGCAATGACTGGCACAGGCACATCACGGAGCTGCAAAAACTTGCTGTAGAACCGCCGCATGATGACGCTGTTGCGCATGCCACTATCCTTCGAACGATCGAGCAGAAAGTTCAAGTCTCCACCCGCGCTGAACGCCTTGCCAGCCCCCGTGATGACAAGGCAGTTGGTCTTCGTGTAGTCAACGCGGCTCAGCACCTCTGACAGCTGTTCACCCATCTGGAAGGTGAGAGCATTCAGCTTCGCGGGAGCGTTCAGAGTAATCACCGAGACCTTGCGATGTTCCTGTTCATCAAGGAGAACGAGGGGGCCGTCTGAAACAGCGCGCGCGCTAAACGAACGAACAGAGACGGGGGCCCGCCTGCAAGGGGCACTGCCGCATGCGATGCGCGCCAGAATGCGAACCGAAGCCATCGTGAAACTGAGATTGCGCGAGGGCCACGCCCGCGTCCGCGAAATCCACAACCGGGAACGCACGAGTCAGTGGGGGAGCAATTGGCGATGGCAGAACGTGGGGCGCAGTATGAGAAGAACCACGGAGCCTCCCATGCAGCTGAACGTCAATCGGCTGCTCTCGATTGGCGATTGAAGAGTTTGAGACGAGGCCACGGCCTGCAGCTTCGCCAGTCCAAAATGAACAAGCAGTCCTCGTGTCAAAAGTGTGCTAGCGAGTGTGTGGCTTTGATATCCTTGTCGCTATTGCAAGCGGCGGCGTAATTCGACGTGCGGTGATTCAGGCGTCGCTCTGAGCTTGAAGTGTTACGCAGACTCAGGGGTAGCTACGACTGACCACAGCTCCATGGGAACCTGCTGTGGAAAGCCGGCCGTTGAGTCAGCCAAGGTGGCACCCAGCGCGAGCTTGCGCCTGAGATCCATCATCGGCCGGCCGATCGCACCTGCGCTTGGAGCCGACTTGGCGGAGGAAGACCCCGTTGTGCCCGTTGTCGCGTCCATCGCTGTGTTGATTCGAGTGCGCCCAGACGCCGGCGCTGCTCCGACGCTGACCGCCAAAGATGCGCAGCGGGTGAGTCGTGTACTTCGCAACGGGCGCCTGGCGGACCCGTGCACTGTGAGCCCGATCAACATCTCTCGGGTGCACCCACCGCGAGCCACCTGCAGTTGCTTGCCTCCGACGACGCGATGATCAAGGCGCGGGGCGCCGATGTCGACCGCGAGTTCCTGTACGACGCGGTGTTTGACCAGAGCTGCCCGCAGCGCCGGGTTTACCAGGCGGGCGTCGCTTCCCTCGTCTCGCAAGCCGTGTCCGGCTACAATGTTGTAATCGCGGCGTATGGGCAAACGGGCTCAGGTATGTTGTAGGCGACCCATTCACACGAACAACTGGCGCGAGTGTGCGCTGATGCAAGCATGTCTTGAGTGCACTGGCTCTCGTTCCGTGGCTGCCCACCCATGCGGCGCTGCAGGCAAGACGTATACAATGGCGGGCACTGCGGCTGCGAGTGCAAGCTCCGACGCCGCCGGACTCATCCCGCGCTTCATGGAGGACTTGATCGGCCGCTTGAACGGGGGCGGCGTCGTCACGCCAGATGGATCTCGACCTGCGGCAGCGGCTGGGCCGGATTCGGCGGCGCCACCGCTTGCCTGCGCGGTGCAGGAGTGGAGCATGGAAGCCACCTACGTGGAGGTGTACATGGAGCAGCTGCGGGACCTGCTAGACGCGACAGACGGCGGGGCTGCGCTGCTGGGAGACCCTGGTCCTGCCTCCCCCACAGCGGCGGATGCAGGGGGCGGTGCAGCGGGAGGGACGCCCGTGCCCAGGGCCGCACGCGTCAGCGTCGCAGCGGCGAGCGCTGGATTTACGGAGGGCCGTGCGAGCACACCACAGCTGACGGGGTCCCCGGCCGTCGATGGCGGTGGCGGTGGCGGCGGCAAGGTGACGATTCGTGAGCGCCCGAGCGGCGAGATCCTGCTGGAGGGGGCGCTGCGCCTGCCGGTGCGCGGCGCGGGGGACGTGGACCGCCTGATGCACGCCGGCAACGCGCGCCGGGCCCTCGCCGCCACCAACATGAACGCTGTGTCGAGCCGCAGTCACGCGGTGCTCACTCTGTACCTGCAGCTGCTCGCGCCCTCGGGGGACGACGGCCGCGGCCCCGCGCGCGTCAAGCGGTCCAAGATCCACCTCATTGACCTGGCGGGCAGCGAGCGCGCGGAGGCGACGGGCGCCACGGGCGTGCGGTTGAAGGAGGGCGCCCAGATCAACAAGTCCCTCTCCGCCTTCGGCAACGTCATCAACGCCCTCGCGACGCCTGGGCGCGCACACATCCCGTACCGGGACAGCAAAATCACGCGACTGCTGCAGGACAGCCTGGGCGGCAACGCCTTTACGACGCTCATCTGCTGCGTGAGCCCCAATCCGCGCAACTGGGAGGAGACGCTCTCCACGCTGCGCTTCGCCACCCGCGCCAAGAGCGTGAAGAGCGAGGTGAAGGCCAACACGGAGGGGCCGGCCCTGGCCATCCAGCTGGCCGCGAGCCAGGCAGAGAACGCTGCGCTCAAGGCACGGGTGCTGCAGCTGGAGGCGCTGCTGGCGTCACTCGGGCATGGCGGCTCGGGCGCCAGCGCCCCTGCTGCTGCTACAGCCTCTCCACCGCGGGATGGGTAGCCGTTTTGTCTGTGTGCTGTTTCAATCCGCCGAGACATTCCGCTGCGGACAGGCCGGCGGTATCTTGCGAGTGATGCATCGCTGCGGTGCCTGACAGCAAGCGCGCTGCATGCGCGAGCACGACGTAACGGTAGCATCTCATGTCGGCAGGGCGTCGTGACGCCTGTGTGTTCTCTCACAGCTCAGCTTGCCTCGGCCGCTCTCTCCCCATTGTCGCTCTGAAACATGTCCATCACTGAGTGGCCACTGGATGCTGCTGACGTAGTCGACGGTGGCGCCCGCTTTGTGTTCCCCATTCCGAGCTTCGCACTGTGGAAGGCCGCATGCGCATGTGCATGCGAGTATGGCTGATGGGATTTGCGCTGCCCCACTTGCCTCGCCCGCCTGGCTTCTCTCTTGCATTGAAGTGCCAGCTTGTGCTGCTAGTCTTGGCGGATGCAGTCTCAACACCCGTTTCCTCCGTCTCCTCCGCTGCCATATGCATGCGGATGCTGTGCATCGCACGTTCACGTTCGCTGGCGCCATCGTTCGTTGCGTTAACGTTACCGATCGATCTCTCCGCGGCCGCGTCCACAACGCCGCGGGCAAGCTCATGTGCTGCCGAGGGATTCACACAAGTTGACACGTGCAGCTGGTGCACGTGCCAGTGGCGACCAGAACCACGATAATAGTGATCAAGGTCTCAACGCGAATACGTCCACTGACTGATCGATTGGGCGGCGCGCCCAACGCGAAAAGAGCTATCCACCGTCGTTGCGAGCGCTGTCGACGTCTAATGGATCGGATTGATTGAGGAAGTTGGAAACCCTTGGAAACCGGCAAAGTGCTGACGGCAGAATGGCAGTGCTGCCTCACGCAGCCAGGGAAGCGCGCAGCCGTACAGGAGGTCGATGGCGTCGCCGCGCCGGGACGCGCAGCGCGCCAAACGACAGCCGGGAAGGCGGCACACCAGCCTTGCTAGCTGCGAGCTTGCCTTCGCAGGCATGCAGCGCCTCACAGCCGGAGGGACAGCGGGGGGCGGCACCGCAGCGTGCGGAAGGCGAGGGGCTCGCTCAGGCGGGTAAGGTGCACCCATCCACTCGCACGTGCGCGGGCAGGGCTGCCCGATCCCGAATTATGTTCCGCTCCCGGGGGCTGGGTGGTTGCAGTGCAGGCGCGCGACAGAGCTGGGGGAGCACCAGCAGCAACGCTGA
>Ga0208629_100876_pt1 | contig 13062 bp, 5 predicted proteins | sample LakWasMet19_HOW5_2_FD_183865 | JGI IMG/M metagenome (GOLD analysis project Ga0208629, IMG submission 183865) | Freshwater sediment methanotrophic microbial communities from Lake Washington under simulated oxygen tension - Sediment Metagenome... | ecosystem: Environmental > Aquatic > Freshwater >...
CGGCTGCCAGCACAAGCTCTGCCGCACCTCCACCCGTCGCGACGAAGCCTCCCCATCGGCCGTCGAGAAGCAGCTCCACCGAGCGGCCGCTGCTTTCTGCCCCCGCATGGGTTGCTCGTCTGTCCACTCCGCTGACTGAGTCGGTGTTTACCCGCAAGGTAGAGCCGTGCAACACGCCGCGGTCTGCTCCAGCAGCCTCCACTGGCGAATCTTCGGTGACGGAGCTCATGCAAGGCGCTAACGCACGCGTGAATACCGGGCGCACTCAGCGTTTTTCCGTGGACGTGGATGCTACGCCGTCCAGCCACGGTGTGGGCGCTTTTGGCCCAGCTTCTACATTTTTAGTGGACGACCCAGGTGATGGTGGCGGTGCGCTTGCCCCACCAGCCGGGAGCAGCTCAAGTGTGGATGAGCGCTTCAACCGCCAGGTAGCGCTGGAGCACTCCTCAACTGCCGGCCTTGAATGCGGAGATGCTGCTTCGACCACGCTCTCACAGCAACTGGCGCCGGTGAGCGGACTGGCAGCGGTTGACGCGCCGGCGTCGGACTCCCATGACGAGAGACCTGCTCTGGCACAGGAGCACCCGAGCCCCGCTGATGCGGACTCGAGGCTTGAGTTTGGCGAACAGACTCCGGTTGTTGCAGCTGTCCAGGCCCCCCTCACTACCTTTGCCGTGCCCACGGCACCGGAATCCCCTCAGGTCCGAGGTTACCAAAGTGCTGTGGAAACTGACGGTCAGACCACTAGCGTCGATGTGTCTCAGCTGCCGCAAGACCTGCCGTCGATAGCATCCCTGTCGCCGTCCCCAACTGAAGTCCTGTCACAAGCTCCCCCGCCTTTGCAAGAGGGCTGCCTGTCGAGTGGCGCGGCGGGCCTGCCAGACGAAATCCTAGCCGCCCCCACTTCGGTGACACCTGATGCACATCCAACTCAGCAGCCGCACTCTGGGACGATGGACGCGAAGGAGAAATCGGCATCATCCCAAGCGGCGCCGGCCCTGCTCGTTGCTCAACCACCCCTCCGCCGCTCCCCGCGTAGGCCGCCGCCATCCATCCCCGGCGCAGCCAGCGCCGGTCACCGAGTGGTCACGGAGCCACCGCTCTTGTGGATGACTTACGCAGCTGCCTCCGACAGGTCAACACCGCCAGTCGGCAGTGTACTTGACTATGATAGCTCCGCAGGAGCACACCCGCCGGCGGGAGCGGAGAACCAGTCTTCCATTACGCAGCCAATGCCGCAACAAATGGCGCCACTGTCCGCTGTCCTTGACGGCGAGACGCCACGCGCGTTTGGGCCCTCACAGCATGCTCCCCTTGCCATCTTGACATTGTCTGTCTCCACCCGTACAGAGACACCGGCAGCATCCGTGGCGCGATCGAGAATTGCAGGCGCACTCTCCACGGTGTGCTCCGACATGGACGATGTGCAACGGTCGCTGCAGCACAGCAAGTGCGGTACCAGGGCTGCCGCAGCTGTCAGTGCCAGCGTCCAGGGCTTGGGTGGATCCCTGTTCAGTCCCACGTCGGCCCCCTCTGTGAGCCGTGTTGACGCGGATCCCATCGCCGGTGCTGTTACGCTGCGCTCTGTCAGCGAGCTCCCTCATGCCGCCACCATCGCCGAGCTCCCTTCGCTGAGCGCTCGCATGGCTCAACCCAGCTTGGACGCCTCGTGGCCTCAGACTCGGGCAACGAAGCTGGACAGTCAGACTGCTTGCTTTGCGGCATCTGCCTTTTTCCCAGGACCGCTGCCGGCGATGGGCGCTGCTCTTTCAAGTGACTCCGCGACCCACGGACGGGGACGGCGCAACGACGATGCCGGACAGCAGCATTCAATTCCCACAGCATCGCCTGTTGGCGTGGCGGAGGCGCGAGGGCATTCACATGCCTCCGCTATGCGGTGGCCCCATGGGGCATCCTCCGACGCACTTGAGAGCGCGCATCCCATCGCGGAGCCACCCTTCAGCCGACATTATCCGACCTCCCCTGTGCTGGCTCCATCAGCGAGCAGCGGGGCCGCGTCAGCGGGCTACCACGAAGCGGTGGCGGGCATGAACAGGGTGATCCTGTCCTCCCACTACCAGCCTACAGCCGCTTCGGCTTTGCTCGGTGGGGCCCAGTCCGCGATCTGTCGTCCCTGCGAGGCCGCTGTGCGCAGTCCGTACGAGTCCGCTGACCGCGAGTGGTGGCGCCGCCACCTCGATCGCCCGAGCGAAAGCATCCGTGGCCTCGCCATGCCTTCCGCGTATTTCACGCCGGGCGGGCCGTCCACCGAGCAGACCCCGGCGAGCACACATATTGCAGTGTCTCAGCACCCATCGTCCTATCACGCAGAGGCGCCACGAGCGGAACCTAAGAGCGAGCGCTCTCCCTGAAAATGAGCTATTTATTCCACCTCCGTAGAAGCGAGGCTTGAGCTTTGCACGCATGGCAAAGCGACGGCTACCTCGCGAGCGCAGCATGCTGAGCTGTAGCGCGCTTCACGTTTAGATTAGAGTATCATGCCGAGTAGTCATGGCCAACGTTGATCATGACGTAAAGTCGACTGCCGCCGGCAAATCTGAATGCATTCGAGCACTTGAAAAAAATAATATCATTGGTCGCCGCGACCGGGCAATTCCATGTGTGTGTAGCGCGTATACATAGCAGGGTCCGGGGCAAACTGAAAGCGCATTCGAGGGCTTTCGTACGACCCGGGGCTAGCGCAACAACTCGCGAATTCGACAGGCAGAGCGGCAAGAGCTTACAACACGGTGGTCAAAGAATACATTGCTTCGCCAGCCCGGCAATTGCAAACGACTACCTCAAGCACTGACAGAGGTACGCTCAAGCTTCGAGAGGCTGCCCCCTGCGGTGCCACTCAAGACCGACCTCGCAAGCGGGGAGATCTTGTGGAACCGCACTCTGCGCCGGAAATCGCAGAGCGGAGAATCCTCTGCATGTCTGCTAGGTCGACAAGCAGGGGGTCGCTTGCCGGCAGCAGCGCTCGCAGCACACCGGCCGTCGCGTTACACAGGCTGAGTATCGCCGCAGGCGTCAGCTGGGGCCCTGCGATTTGGCTCACCGGGCGCCCCCAACAGCGAGCCCCGTGAGCATTCCATGCCAGCTGCGCCAGCTTGAACAAGTCCAGCGCGAGACCGGGTTCGCGACCTAGCGCAGTCGTGTCAACCGTGGCACTCCCATCCCTGTGCAAGGAAAGCGCGCCGCGCACATGCAAGCTCCGCTGCAGCCACGCTGCTGCAGAACCGCAGTCACCCTTCGTGGCGTGAACGCGAGCAACAGTATCACAGCCGCTTGCGAGCGCCGTGACTGCTTCTGAGCGGATCACAATTCCGGTGCCGAGGATGTCACTGTGCAGTGCAGAATCGAGTCGCATTGCAGCTCGCTGCGCCTGCTCGAGTGCGTCGGCCGCAACCTCGCTGCCATCCTCCAAGCACTGTAAAGCCTTCGCCAGCTGTGTGGTTAAGTCAGGGAGTGGTGAAGGGCATGCGGCAGCAGTATTGCTCGCCTCCGTGGTTAACGAAACCAGCGCAAGCGGCGAACCGATTAGTTCAGACCCCCTGACGGAAGTGGAGGAGCGGTGAGCTGCACTTGCCTCAGCTACACAACGGCGGCACTGGCACGTAAAGCAATGTGACGCTTGCAAAGCCTTGCGTCGTTCCGCAACGTCAGTTACGTCTATGGCGCACCCGCCGAAGCGCGCGAAACCGTAGCTCACCGTGCACGGTTCGGAGCGCGCAATGGGGGATGATGCGGTGACGACGATACAGTTTCCCTCAAAGCGAACCACGCAATTGGGGTCACATGCATGATTAAATAGCGAGGCCCGTTGATACACCGCCAGTCCCAAAGCCGTTTCCCGCAAGCCCACCACACCGCTGGCGGTATCCTTTGCGGGACCGGTTGCGCGTGTTGTGTCTGGCACGAGGGCTTTGACTGCGAAGGCGTTCGAAGCAACCTGACACAGCGCAAGCAAGATCTCGTCGGCCGTTGGTGGCAGCACATCGGACCTCGGTTCTCGGTCTTCGCTGCTCGTGATCGCAGCGCCGCTCGCGCACACATGCCGCTGCTGCAACACCGCGGCTGCTGCAACCGCGTAACCCGCGAGCTCCACCAGAGTCGGAGCGTCCCGACAATCCAAAGAGTCGCAAAGGTCCAACACACTGCCGCAGCCAGCCATATCGGTAGGTGTGTCGCCGGACGCACCCAGATGACGCAGCCTGCGCTGCTGAGCTGCGACACGGGCGACCCGAATCGCTAATCGAACCTCCGCAGAAAGTGGCGGCGCGCCATCCGCATCAGCAGCACAACCGGCGGCACACTCTGCGGCGTGATCGCATCGATCATTAAGCAAGCACGCAAGGCTGCAATACACCGCGGCACAGGGGGAGTCCCGGAGGACGAGCCTGCCATCTCTGTGTGCCACTGCGACGTGGCAGCAGCCTGGGCACGGGATGCAATGATGAAGCAAAGGCGTATCGGAGTCAAACAAAGCGTCACAAAAACTTTCTGCAAATGCAAAGCGCTTCAGTTGTGAGAAGCACCGAGTGCAGCGGGAACTTCCTCCAAACGTTGCACGCAGATCGGCACCTCGAGCAGGGAAAGCCGCACTGTCGCCAGCGGCGCTCCGCAACACCAGCAGCGGCGCGCGAAACAGGGGCACGGTTGCCACTGGGGCCTCGCGTAGGAGCTGGGCGCCCGCACGCGTGTCAGCGCCTGCGGTCCAGAAGCTGCCTTCGTCTGCAGTACAATGGGTTTGCAACGGCGTCGTGTCTGCTCCCGCGCCCGTAGCATCGTCACGACGGTCACCGTGATGCTGCAACCAGCGTTCTGCAACAGTTGCGGCGGCAGCGGCCGTCGTCATTCCCTTTCCGCTCTCGGCACCGTCTCGCTGCGCTGCCAGAGTGACTGCGAAGTCCATCGCCTCGTCTGCTGCCGCCAGAATCTCCGCCTCTGAGCCGGCGTCAAGGCCAGTGCCGGCAAAAACTGCCCGCAAGGCCTCCGCCCGGCGATACCACGCCTTGGCGTATGAGGGGCATAGAACTATCCCGGCTGTGGCGTCCTCGAGAGCATGGCTGGCAGCCCCCGCGGCGAGAAACGCGCAGCTCCGGTTAGCAAGTAGGGCAGCACTTGCGGCCGCAGACTCTGAGAGCATCAGCGCACAAGATAGCCGGGCTATCGCACGCCAAGGCTGTGTGCAGCCTGCGTCGCGAGCTTGCTGCCGCCACAACGCAGCAACGTCTGCGAGCGCCGCGCGACAAGCGCTCGGAACTTCCGCTGTCGAGCGGTCCACTCGGGGCGGGTGCACGCGAGGCGCAGTACATGAGTTTGCGAATGCAGACAAAATGAGCTTGCACCGCCGCAAGCTGGGCACGCTGCAGTCTGCGGCAGCGGTGAGCTCGTCCACAGCCAACCCGCTGAGCGGAGGTCGATCGGCGCCGGGTTCCAACATGCGAATGATTGCGCCAGTCCATGAGAAGACAAAGCACCGAAGGTGGGTACATACAGGGTCGTCGAGACTCTCGTCTCGTGGCTTGATCTCGGTGTCGACTCTCGGCGTGAAGAAAACGGAGGATGAAGCCGTGACTCGCGTCTGTTCTGACGAAGCTTCTGATTCGAGCTGCAAACCATGAGGGAGTCGGAAACCCACGCCAATGAGCTGGCGCTGACCGGATACACTTTGTGGCAGCGTTTGCCTGGGTCATTGAGGCGCACATAACGCACCTGACGGTGTAAAGTGGTTTGACGTCGTGCAGCAAGTGCGCCGTGCGCGTTGCGCCTCAACCCCGTCGGTGACCAGCACTGAAGCGTCTGTTGGCTCAACACGTATATTCGTCTCGCTATCCTGCAATGGCGGCAGAGGTTGCTTCTTCGAGGCGGCTTGACGGCGATGCAGTCGGCAGCGAATCTTTGGGCTCTGGCGGCAAAACTGCCAGTGCGTCAGCTGCACAGTTCTGTGCGTGGCGGCCGCCAACGCTAGAAGTTGCGCGATCACGTCTAGTGGGCGCAGGTGCACGCATGAACCTTGCTCCGAACTGCATGGGCGTCTTTCACGATGCCGACGTGGAGCGCCAGTTCCGTCGTGACGCTGCCGTGGCGACCCGTTCTGAGGCCGCGTTCGTCGTCTTCTGTATGGTGGAGCAGGCGGTTGGGCTGTTGCTTTCGCAGGCCTTTCAGCAAGGGCACGGCGTGTCGGCGGCGCTGTGTCTCGGGCTGCTGTCACTGGTGCTCGCTCTCAACTTCCTCTCACTTCGACACCGACACCAGTGGAGGTACAACCAGCTGCAGTTCCTGCAACCCCACGACTCATCCTCGCAAGGGTGGTCGGACGCGCATTCGCCTGCTGTGGCAGTCTGCCGTTTCGAAGGTGTAGTATTCCGCGTGCACGACGTCGCTGCCCTCGTCGCCCTCGCCATCATCGCACTGCAGCCTTCCGCGCTGCTGCTGCGGTGGTGCTCCGGGGGCAACCTGCCTGCGCCAACCGTTAGTAGCGCAGCCGCTTTCAACTCTGTGCTCCTCCCGGTGCTCGCCATGTTTGTCTACGCCGCCGCGCTTGCGAAGGTGCACACCGTCAGCTGGCTCTTCAACGGCGCCGTGACAGCCGTGGTGTTCGCGTCACAGGCGCGCCTCCTGATGGCAACGGCTTCGCCGCTGCCGGAGGCCGTGGGTGCCGTGATCCGCCTGTGCCTGCTGCAAGTGTTCGCCGCTGCTGCGGCGTCCATGGTCGCCTACCAGCGCTGGCACGGCCTGCGTGTGCACTTCGGGGCAGCGCTTGCGCAGGAGGCGCTGCGGGCACGCGATGCCGACCTCTCCGAGTCCCTGTCGCACGCGCGCGAAGAGGCGACGAAGACGCAGACCGCTGCGGCTGTGCACGAGCTGGTGGGCAGCTACTTCGCGCACCAGATCATGAACCCCGTGAGCCAGCTGTCCCTCGCCCTCGGTGAGCTGGCCGAGATGCGTGCCACGGGTCTCCCCAGCAGCGGCAGTGAAGGGTTTCCACCGGACGAGGCACTGGCCCTCGAGCGCACCGTAGATCCCCTTGTTGAAGCGCAGGCGGCGCTGCAGCAGATTTTGCGCGTCCGAGACGACATGCTGCTGCAGCAGCTGTTGCTGGAGGGGCGCCTAGAACTCCACGCGGCCGCCACGGACATCCGGGCCCTCGTGAGGGGCGTGGTGTCCGAGACCAAGTCTAACGGGGGGCACATATCGGCCGAGTGCGCGCAGGGGGTGCCACGCATGGTGATGTGCGATCCGCTGCGGCTGCGACAGCTCCTCTTCCACCTTGCTGCGGTGGCCTGGCAGCCGTCTGAAAGCTCCACACGGGCCCCGCGGCCGCATGCGCCGCGCCTGCAGGTGCAACTGGCGGACCGGTCTTGCTCGAGCAGCCCCCTTAGCGCGGGTGCGCAGGTGCTGGAGGTGGTGGTGGAGCGGGATGACGTGCACGCCACTGAGGCGGAGGACCTGTGCGCCCTGCTGCAGCACGGCGCACAGGACCCGCGGGCCCTCAGCTCGTGGCATCAGCAGCTCGCCTCCATTGGCCTGGCGCTGCCGATCGCTTCTGGCCTGGTCCGTGCGATGGGTGGCTGCATCCGCGTCCAGAGTCTGCCGTCACCCGCAGGTAGGGTGCGCTTGGTTGCCCGTCTGCCCATGCGCATGGCGCCTCTGCGCTCACGCGGCGATAGCTGCCCATTGCTGTCCTCCCCGCTCCGCCCGTCCTCTCTGGCGTCGCCGGCCACGTTCAAGCCAAACCTCGGGGCTGGCCGCCCTTCTGCTGCCGTGGCCATGCGAAAGCCGGAGGCAGCGCGACTGGAGGCAGCGCAGACGGGCGGCATCGGTACCACGACTCTGCATGATTCGCCCGCAGCGCGCAGCGCGGGATCGCTCACAACGACTGACACGGCTTCGCACCAGCTGAGCCCGTCTGGATTCTCGGGCGACCAGGCCTGGGCGGACGAGGGCGACGAGGGCCGCCGCAGTGACGCCAGCGTTCCGATCCTGCGGCTCCGAAGCTCAATGGCGCCGATCACGCCAGCCACGCCTCGCAAAGACAATCGGGACGCCCCCCAACGCCCCCTTCCCCGACACCTTCTCGGCGGCCGCAAGGTTGCCGCATCCGATGGCATCGCTCCTCGCAACCTCGAAGAGCCCTTGACACCGCGATCCAATCCAACAGCTCGCCTGCATGTGTGCATCGTGGACGACGACGCGATGAATCGCCGCCTGCACGAGCGACTTGTCAAGAAGCTGGGCCATTCCGTCACCCTCTGCACCGATGGGGACGAGGTCGCTCCAGCTGTGGCGCAGGCTGCGGCATCTGGTACACCCGTCGCAGGGGTGCTGCTGGACATCATGATGCCCCGAATGGGAGGTGTAGAGGCCTGCAAGGCACTGCGCACAGCAGGCTACGCTGGATGTATCATCGCCGTCACCGCCAACGCGTCGCCCGCGGACCAGGAGCGTTACGCCCACGCAGGGTTTGATGCTGTGTTGCCGAAGCCCTTCACGACTGCTCAGCTGTCTCGCGTTCTTACGACCATGCTCTCCGGTTGCCCGGGTGCTGTGGTGCCACCAAGAGGCACCGGGTCCGTCGCGCTGGCTGCTGAGAGCGTACAGTTAGTCTTGCCGCCGCTGCCTCCAGTGTGCGTCATGCCGGCGATTCCTGTCACGACTGCAGTCTAGGGTCTCATACAGCCTGTCTGTCAAACGCATTGGGGCCCTGAGCCTGATCTACGCACTCATTCACGGCGGCACGATGCGCAGTCTCTCTTTGCCCTCAGTGCTTAACCTTGAACGATGCGTACGCGTCGTAGTCAAGCATGGGTCGCTGCTCGGAATTGTGGCGCATCATCACGCGCAAGTGCGGTCCAGGCTGCTCGCTGGACCTCTTGCAATCAAAGTGTCAACCCTCAGTCAGGCATGACACCGGTACTGGCGACCTGGTTCCGCGTGTTGACGTCGGCAGAGTAGTCGAACACTTCGATCGACGGACCTCGATCATGAGCTTGTCCTCGACCTGGCAACTAGAGTACTATCTCAAGCGCACAGGTAAAATAGCGTCGACGTCTAGTCAGAATTCGGAAAACGATGAATTCAAAGTGGCTCGTCGAATGCAGACGTGAGAAATTGCAAGCGCCTGCGTGGACGACAACGCAGCAGAACGAAGTCGCTCAAGAGAGGATTCCACTCAAACATGCAAGAGCTCCACATGAGACACGCGGGTTCGGGGCTCCCCCAAGCACATGCATCCTTCGCTCGGCAACATCCATGGACGATCGTACGCTACCAGCCGTCAGGGTGACGCAGGTATCAGCAGATAAATACAGAGGCAGAGGGCGCTGCATGCCCCCGCCTTGACACGGGTCCACGTGGCCGGGGCAATCAGCTGCCGCTGACCAGGCACCGCGTCTCCTTGTGTTGCGCAGTGCACTTGCTCGAGCACACGCGGCTGCCGCAGCGCGTGCAGCTGTACAGGCCCTTGAAGCCGCAGACGCTGCAGAGGGGGCGGCCGGGATACAGCGCAGCGCCAGCGCCGGCGAGCAGGAAGGAGCGGGCGGGCTCGTCACCCCCCTCCAACGGCCCAGCGCCTGCTGGAACTCGCACAGCGCTGTCGCCACGCTGCACAGCCAAGACCGAAGCGCGGGCCTTAGCAAGATCGACCGTGCCTGTGGCATGATCTGCTGCCTCAGCAAAGAGCCCTAGTTCTGCTGCCACCGTCTCAGCGAGCGCGCGCGTCCTCGCGCGCTTCTCGCTGAACTTCTTCATCGCCTGCGCGGATGCCGCTTTCGCTTTCGGGCCTCCAGCGCCGCTGCCCGCCCGCGATTTCTTCTCCGTCTGCAAGTGAGCGGCAAGAATGTGGAAACAGAGCCACTTCAAAGGGTCTGATGCGGACCAGCGACACACGTCCGTCCACGATTCCACATCGAGCTCACTCACCCCTTCATCATCCACGTAAAATTCGTCGTCATCCCCGAGACCTGCGCCAGCATCCTCGCCGTGGTTGTCAGACTCGAGGGCGTCGACTCGGGCCTTCTGGATGCTCCGTCTCGTGTCTTCGTCAAGCTGGCGAAACGACTGTGAGAGGGTCTTGAGCCGGCCTGCGACAATGCGGGTCAGCGCGAAAATCCGATCGCTGGAATTGCTCCTGCCCGCGCGTTGACCATAAAGCGTGCACATGGCGACCCCGTCTCGAACCTGATGCTCGTTTTGAACCGAGCTTACTTGGCTTTGCAGACGAGCCGCCGGCGTCGTCGTCATCGTCTGCAGGCTTCTTGCGCTTGGGAGGCATGGTGTTTCTACCGCAAAGACAGTCAAGCACCCGCTGCCTTATCATGCCTCGCAACGATCGGTGTTCCACGCTCACCAGGAGCAGAGCATTGCAAACCGGTGCGGCCAAAAGAACGGCTTCATCGTCCAGCAAGAACGCATTTTTCGAAGATTTCGCGAAAAGCCGCGTGCGGCAGTGTCCTCAGCATCAACGTCATAGAGCGTGGAATTTCACCCACCATGCTTGTTTGCTATTCTGCGCATTTCTCTAAAACCAGCCAATCGTGGTGGTGCTTGGGCCGGCGCCGCGCGCTACCAGTGGGCCCGCCGCGTGAAACCAACCTGAGGGAGGTGAAACCGACAGTGAAGCATTTCCACTTCAACTCACAACACTGAAGCAGCTTCCCGGTGCAGAGCCCCTCCGAAGCAGCAGCCTGCGGGTTCTTGCGCAGGGTTGTCGATTACGCCAGCGTGCCCGCGGCGGCGGGTGTGATCGGCGGCGGCCCCGCCACCAGCTCCTCCATGCCGCTGTGCGGGATGTGGCGCCAGTACGCAGGCAGCACGGGAGTGACGTGGTACACATGCTTGTCCTTGGCGGCCGCGTCTCCCGCCGCCGACGCTGCCGGGCCGACCTTGAAGTCCACCAGCCGCGCCGCACAGCGCTCCTGCAGCGCCAAGTATTGCTGCACCACCGCCTCGTCGCTGAAGTCGTCGTGGCCGTACCGGAGCTGCGACTCCTCGCGCATGGCCTGCTCTGCGTCGCCGCCGCCAGCTGCCTCGGCTGTCTCGCTGCTGCTGCTGCCCTCTGCAGTCTCTCCCTTCGGCGGAGGCACCATCGTGTCCTGCGCCTTGCGCGGCGGCGCGCCCGGGAACACGTGGCCGATGCGTTCGAGCCGCAAATTCACAAAGCCGACGTTGGTACCAGGCACCCAGCCAACCACCTTGCCCACCCGCTCCCCCTTGTCTGCCGCCGCCTCGCTTGCGAGGGGGGCGCCCACCTCGACCGCCCCGCGCCAGTCGAGGTCCAGGAACGGGAACGGTAAGCGGATGCGGTGTGTCGGTACGGGCTGCGCCGCCGCCTTGTGTGTGCTCGCACCGGCGCTGTGGATGCGGCTGTGCGTCTGCCAGTGCCCTGGGGCCTGCGAGTCGGGGAAGTCGTGGCGCTGGGAGGGGCCGTGGCCCTGACCGCGCCCGTGGCCCCCCGGCTCGACGCCGTGCTGCCGACGCAGCATCGCGGCGTCCGTCTGGCGCACCGTCGCCACCGCGATGGGGTTGGCGCAGGCAACGGGCCGCTGCGGCGCCCCGGCTGGGCTGAAGAACACGGGCACGAAGCGCTTGCGGACGAGGCCGCGGAAGTGGCCGCGCGCGATGAGCTCCTGGCCCAGGTAGCAGCCCTTGGCGAAGGAGACGGCGTTCAGGTAGGGCAGGTTCCACTCCAGCGGGATGGAGTCGCTCACCTCGCGGCCCTCCGGCAGCCCCAGCAGCACCCGCAGCGCCTGCAGGTGGCGCAGGGGCGCCTCGCCCATGTTGAGGCTGTCCAACTGGCGCTCCCGCGGGGCCAATACGTGGATCCCCATGCGCGGATTGCGACAGTCTTCGAACGCGGCTGCCCCTGCGCCCGCGACACCGCCGCCGGTGATCGCCTGGCGCGCGTGGCCCATGATCTCCCCCTGCAGCCGCCGCGTGGGCGCGTCTTGGCTCGACAGCGCAAAGGGGTCAGTGTGCACAATGCTGGTAACAGCATGAGTCGCTGTGTAGTCGAGCAGGTCGACTTTTGCTCGCACGCGAGCGCGTTTCAGGTGAGCTAGAACGTCGGCCGCCTGGTCCGCTGCGACTTCCAGCAGCACGTGCGGCTTACCCTCCTCTGACTCAGCAGAAAGCGCAAGCGCAGCCTCAAAAACAGTACGCCCTTTTGTGTTCAGAAAGCAGGTGTGCTCCGCCTTGTTGGGTTCCGCCAGGTAGCGCGTGTCGTTTGTTGTCAGGTTTTGCAAGAACGTGAGGGCATCGCGGCCTCTGCAGGAGAAGAGCCGCCCCGAGGAGAAGCGCATGGCAATGGTTGTGAGGAAAACTGGGCGTGTCTGCAATGCGTTAGGAGCTCAGCAAGGTGGAGAGGCGACGGGCGGCTCGCACAACCCACCTGACGCCGATGACCGCGCGATCAGTGCGCGGCACGATGGCGAACGCATGCGTGTCTCTCAGGTGCCCGGGCGTGTCTGACGTTGACGACTTGTCTAGCGAGTGCTGGTGATATGCAGCGGCGCCGACAGGCCGAACGGCAGCAGTCGCTGCCCGGCTTGCGGTGATCGATGCTCGCATCGATGTTCTGACTGTAGCCATCTCGGTGCCCGAAAGATCCGCAGGCAAAACTGCGCTTCAACTAAAACGAACTACAATGGAACACACGTTTCGGATGACGTCGCGTCCGAAAAACGCTTGCATAACACCACGCTCACTTGATCGAGACCGGCGTCTGCCCGATCCCTGTTTCGGAGAGTTTTTACGCCGCTCACGCCGCGCGATGCATAACTTGCAAGAAGCCCGGACGACCTCTGCGTTTCGGGCAAACTAACTGCTGTCGTTGCTCTATTTGGGGGCGAAGCGCCCGGAAATGTTGGGTTGCTGTGCCTCGCAAGGGCACCAACACTTCAGCGTGACTTGGCCCTCGCCAGGATGGACGGGGGGGGGCCCATCCTCGTTGAGTGCGACCGCAAGCCAGTCGGGCGGTTTCTCCGCGCCCCAACGCACCCCTACGCCGCAGAGACAGGGAAGGTCCGCGCGTCGACTCGATACCTCCGCCGCGAG
>Ga0208629_100878_pt1 | contig 13046 bp, 4 predicted proteins | sample LakWasMet19_HOW5_2_FD_183865 | JGI IMG/M metagenome (GOLD analysis project Ga0208629, IMG submission 183865) | Freshwater sediment methanotrophic microbial communities from Lake Washington under simulated oxygen tension - Sediment Metagenome... | ecosystem: Environmental > Aquatic > Freshwater >...
CGCGGGGACAGGCGGAGTGTCGGCGTGCAGCTGTGGCGTGCGCGGATCTCGGGGGCCCCATGCGAACGAGCGCCTGCCGAGCGTGAGCAGCTGCAGCACCGGGCGGCTCGGCGGGAGCCCTGCCCTCGCAGTCGGGACCTGGTGCTGCCGCAGCGGCCGCGTCTCGCCCTGCAGCGCGAGTCGAGGCGGGGCGTGGTCCCCGCCGATCCGGCGCACCAGCGTGAGCAGGACGGGGTCGACGAGAGCTCTTGGTTCACGCGCCCTCGCGCCTTCTGCAACGCCGGGCGCAAGGCGCGCTGAGAGGGCGAAAGCGGTTGCGCTGCCAAGTCCAGCGGCAAACGCTGCGGAGGCTTGGCTGCCCCGCCGCTCAGCAGAACGCTCGCTGGACGCCGTCACTGCCGCCGCGGCTGCCTGCAGCGCCTGCCTGCGCCGCTCCGCTTGCGAGCTGCCCTCGGCGGGCGGCACGCCAGGCAGCCCATCATCCGTAAGCGAGCCTGCATCGCCGTCGCGTGCCGTGTCGGCACCAGACGCTGCTGCAGCGAGCCCGCGCGGGCCGGCGCCGGGTCCCTCGGCGTCCTCGAGCAGGTCCTGCAGCGCCTTCAGCACGAGCGGTGGCGGGGCCTGCATCAGAAGGCGCTCCGTGGCAGGGTCCTCCACGCCAAAGTGCTGCTCATCCTCGTCCTCGAGCCCCGGGCGCAGGTGTGTCGCGTCCAACACGTCGTCCTCTTCCTCCTCGTCCTCCTCTTCCGTCTCTTCCGTCTGAGTGATGTCGGCCTCCCCGTCCCCCACACCGGAGCCCGCGGGGATGCCCACGCCTCCGTCCATCTCATCAGCAGCGCCTAACTCATGCATCACCCGTGCAGACGCATCGCCAGCCGCCCCGCGCGGGGCGGTCCGCTCATGGGCCGCTTCTAAATACAACGGTGCGGCACCAGGCTGCGGCCTGCGCGGCGAGGGCGTGGCTGCTGCCGCCCCCTCATCTCCGCTTCCGCTGTCAGCCGAGACCCCAGCGGCTGCAGAAGCCAGCGCTGCGGGAACTCTGACGGCGGCTGGGGATCCCCTGCCCGCTAATGGAGTTCGAGGGGCTTTTGCCGGGGTTCTGGTGAGGCTTCGGTTTTGTGACAGTGGGGAAGCTGGCAGCGCGGCCATAGATCGCTTGCCGGGTGCAGGCGCCTTGCTTGGTGGTAAGGCATCAACTGGTGCTTCAGGCAGCATCACGGTAAATCGCAACTGCGGACGGTTCTCCAGCGGCACAGCACCACCCCCGCGAGAGGCGGAGCCACCGCGCGGCAGCGGCAGCGCGAGACTGTACAGAGCACAATCAGGCAGGCTCGACTCAGCAGCCCCAACGCGAGACGCTCGAACCTCGCCTCGGTGCCCAGCGGGGAAATCCGCCACAGGCGGCAGTGATCGTGCACCAGCTCCAGCGGGCAGTGCTGTGAGCAACAACCGATCACCCCTGGCATCGACGCACGCAGACAAACCACCACCAGCGCGTCCGGTGCCTGCGCAACCCAGCGAGAGCAGCTCGGCGGTGTGTCCCCCCAGCAGCGCAATCGCGCCGCCGCCTGCTTGAGCGGCGCGGGGCCGCGAGGTCAAGGATGTTGACGCGGGCCGAGGAAAACGGTCTGCGGCAGCCTCCCTCGGCCCTGCACCACGCACGACGGCATCGGCCACCAAGGCGGGAAGGTTCCACACCCGCACCGTGCCCTCGGCAGCACAGACAGACAGCAGACCTGCACCCCCGTACAAGGGCGTCAGCTGCGTGATGGGGCCCGCATGTGCCCCCATCAGCTCAAACAGCGGCACTACCTCCGTGACAGCGCGAGCGCGCATGCAGGTGGTGATCGTAGCCGCTGCAACAACTGTCTGTGCAGAGGATGACGTGACGGAGCTGACGCTGCCACGACGGGCACGCGATGCGGGCTGCAGAGGTGACGACACTGGTGCGGGTCGTGGCACGTCGCTACCTACATGCGTGGTTGCCCGCACCGCCCAGCCAGCGATCCGCCAGTCGTCAGTGGCTGCAAGCAGTACGTGAAGCGCAGGCTGCTCACAGCTCCCCTGACCTGGCTGAAAGCTGCCAGCGCCGCCTCGCGCACCTGTCGATGGCAACATCGCGAGACACAGGGCGATGACGTTTCCACAGCCAGGCGTTGGAAGGTCTGCGGCAGCCTGGGCGCCATCACTTGGCCCCGCACGCGGGGCAACAGACGCGCCTGCCGCAGCCAGTGTCGCACGGCTCGATTCGCTCAGCTGCTGTAGCGTCGCAACTGCCAGCGGTTGAATCTGTCGAATCGGTTCTGCCGCATCGTCAGCGTTCGCAGCAGTCAAACCCAGCGCCTTGGGCAGTGATGAGCGCCGGGTTCGCTGCGCAGAGGCGCTGGCTCCGGAATTGTTGCGTACATGCCGCCCGCGGAGGTCACTGGCGCTCAGCAGTGCGATGCTACCTGGAGAGTGCAGCGCCCCCACGTCCCTCCGTTCAGCCCGAAGCGATGGCCTGGGGCATGAAACTGCCAGCAGCGACCCATCCCCAGCCAACGCAAGCAATGGACCCATGTCCGACCCTGGCGAGTGCTCGGAATGCGGCGGCGCATTCAGGCCCGCGATGGAAGGTGTATCGATGCGCTCGACAACAGACAAGCGCGCAACGGGCGGCAGCTCGCTGTTGGCTTCAGTGCCCGCAAGCACATCGGGTGCCGTCAGGTCCAGTGCGATGCGGAATATAGCCCCATCCGCGCAGGCAGCGTACAGCTGGCGGCCGTCGTGCGCAAACAAGACACTGCACACTGCTGCAGAGCTGACTTGAGTCGCTGCCCGTAAGCCGTCCCCGGACATGGCGCGTGAGGTGGTACTTGCGGCCTGGGCCGCACCCAGGTAAAGCTCGCCCACGACGCTGGCTGACGGGACGTGAAACAGGCGCAGCCAGCCGTCGGCGAACCCGCCAGCGAACACGTGCGCAGCCGTTACTGCGAGGGCGAGGGCAGCGGCATCCGTCGGGTCTCCTCGCAGCTGCTGCGGGACGGTTCGCAGCGCAGTCGCGACCAGCGCACTCGCAGGGATGACGGGACCGTACGCCAGCGCAGTGCACTGCTGACCGGGAGTGAGGAACTCGCAGACTTGTACCCAGCCTGCGTCCTGGCGCCCGCGAGTGTCGGGAGCGTCTGATGTGGGGGATGACCACACACGCAGCGAGCCATCAAGAGAGGCCGTGACGACCTCACGAGACATCTCAGCGGTCAGCAGTACAGGGCTGTCGGCTACAGCCTCAACGGCCGCGTGCAAATGCTCGGCGACGGGGGCCGACAGGCCGCCGGCAGGCCCGTGGCGTGGCCGCCCAGGCGCGACAGCCGCGCTGCTGCTCACTCGGATGTCAGCACGGGCTGGCATCGGCCGGGACGCAAGCAGGGTGATGGCGTCGCCATGGCCGCGCACCACTGTTTCGTAAGCCTGCGTGGCGATCTCCATCACGCCTACTGTCGCAAAAGCGCTGCAAGCTGCATCGCCATTGTGGAACCGCGGTCCTGAGGCGGCATGCGGAGCACCGCCAGCCCCGTCTCCCACGCTGGCAATGCTGGCCCGCCGCCTACGAGGGCTCGTCAGCTGAGTGACGGATCCTGCGCCCGCTGACAAGGCGCTCGCGTGCCTACTGGCTTCGCTGGAAACAGAAGCAGCAGCAGTATCGGAAACTGCAGGACCGGGAGCTGCAGCATGGGCAGGGTTGCTGACGGCAGGCCGTGAGTACGGTGAAGCACCCAGCGCGCTTCGCGGCGAGTGAATGGTCGACTGCGGTGCGGCTGCGCTCATGGAGCCAGCGGGGCTCGCGCTCGTTACCACTGCAAGCCTGCCGCCCTCAGGACTGAGGGCGCAGGCAATAGCTGCGCCTTCGTGCTGCGCCTGCACGAAGAAATCGGTGAAGTCCAGCGGCCACAGCCGCAGGACGCCGTCGCAGCCTGCGGTAGCGACGAGGGCAGGGTTGATGGACACAGAGAGGACGGGCCCCGCGTGGACCCGGAAGACGCCCTGCACCGCCCGCGTGTCGTAGCTAACCTGCAGTAGCGTGCCCTGGTCGCTCGCCAGGTAGACTCTCCCGCCGAGGTGCGTGGCAGCTTCAACCGCCGGGCCACCGAGCTCAAAGCCAGGGCTTGCAGCACCGCCCTCCGTCGACGGCAGCGAGCGCGCCGCCGGCCCCGCGGCAAGTGGAGCTCGCGGCTGCCCGAGATCGTCCAGGAGGTGCTCGCAGGCGATGTCAGTGAAGGTGACGCCGCGAGCGTACTCTGCAAGAGGCACAGACTGCCCCGGCAGGTGACCCCGCCGGATGCGCCAGAAGCGCGCGTTCTCGTGCCCCACCGACAGCAGGCGGTCGACCTCGTACGGGCTGAAGCGCAGGCGCTGCACGTCAAAGTCGGAGATCTGACGCGCCAGCACGGGCAGGGTTGCCAGCGGTGCAAATGACTGCGCGGCCCCGCTGACGGCCGAGGCCGAGGCCCCAGCGTCTGCAAGGCGCTCGAGCTCGGCAGCGAGCGCAGACGCAGTGGCTGGCGCCAAATCAAGGACGACGATGCAGACGCGGTCGTGCGCGTCTCGGCCGCACACGGCCAGCAAGCTGCCGTCAACGCTCACGCTCAGGCAGCCGGTGCCAACCCCGTGGGCGAGGCCGAGAGATGCCACCGGGATGCGTGCGATCACCGCAGCAGTCGCGTAGTGCCACACCACCACCGCTGCAGCGCGGCCCCGGTCTGCGGACACGAGGATGGCGCCATCTGGAGAGAGGGACAGCGCTGCTACGTGCGAGCCTTCGCTGCGGAAATGCCGCTGGCTGCCTGCAGTGCGACGCCGCCTGCCTGTGGACACCGTCGCCCCTCCTGCTCCGCCCTCGCCATCCAGCGCTGCCATGTCTGGCGCGCTGCGAGGCTTGGGCACCGTCTGTGCCACGATGAGGCCGTCAGCTGGGAACACCACCTCGGAGCCGTCAGCGGACCACGCGAGGCAGCCGGTCGCCTCCCCCACGCCCATGACTTGCTGCAGGCGGGCTTGCGCGGCAACGCCCCCAGCGCCGCTCTGCAGTGCAAGTGCGGAGGCGGCGGCGGCATACCAAGTAGAGAGCTGCGAGGCGGTTGACTCGGCATCCTCCGCGTCCTCGGGACCCGCGCCGTCGGCGGCGAGCGGTGCTCCGCTTTCTTGAGTCGCAGCCGAGCGGTCCACAGGTTCCCCAGCCTCTGCCCAGCCCGCGTGCAAGACGGCGCCATCCCGCGGGGCCAAAGAGGGGGCGGGTCGGGCGTACAGTGTCGTGGGCGGCTCAACGTCTGCGGCGCCCATTCGGCCGTGGGCATCGTGATCGGCGCCGTGTGTGCCGTGTGGCGGAGGCTGTGCCGCAGGCAAGCGCTGGGGCAGCGTTCGCGCAGCGCCTGCCGCTGCCGCGGAGCTTGCAGCTGCTGCGGGGTGCTGCGGCGCACGCGCACGGGCGACTGAAGCCTGACCGATGGAGGAGGCGCCTCGCCCAGCCGCAGGCACAGCGGCGCCCCGCCCCGCGCTCGCACGGTCAGACGGGCGAGAGGGGCCTCCGAGGGCGGGCGGCGCTGGCGGCCTCGCGGCGGCCCTCGGGCCCACTCCGGCTCCGGCGCGGCCCCACGCGGCGGCTGGGGGGCGGGATGCAGCACCGACGCGTACTGCTGCTGGCGCGGCAGGAGCAGCGCCAGCACCTACAGCAACCCCCGGCGCAGCGCGGGACGGCGCGCCTTTGCTGTGGGCCCGCGGCGCATGTGATGGCGCGGTGAAGCCTCCTCCGGTACCTTGCCCTGGGAGCCGCTGCTGTGGGCGAGCAGCGGGGGCGGGGGCGCGCCCACGCTCGCCTGCCGCTCCCGCCTGGGCTGCAGCACCCGGCGCAAGAGGGGCCGCGGACGGCTGCCCGCTGCCAGCGCGGCTGGTGAGCGACGTGGTGCTGAAGCGGCGCACTGCAGCCGCGGCGGCGGCTTGCAGCACCGCTGTAGCAATCTGTCCGTCGTGCGGCACGCTGTTGGCCACCTCAGCCACGTGCTGCCGCTGCACCCCCACGGCCGCGTGCTCGGGCGTGCGGTCGCCCTGGTGCCCCTGCGAGAGCGGAGAGCGCGCGCGCGCCTTGCGCGCTGAGTCGCTGCCTGTCGTGGAGGCGACAGAGCCCGCTGACGAGGGCGGTGCGGCGCCGGTAGGGCTCCGCACGCGAGGTGGCGTGGCGTCATCGCCTCGGTATGAGGCACCAACCGGGCTGAGATTGCCCTCTGCAGCGCTAGCGGCAGGGCCCAGAGCGGGCCTGTCCGTACGCACTGGTGTTCCTAACGCGGGGGGAAGCCCAGACGCAACACCGCGCCCCGGAGACGAGCGGGCGGGCGCGGGTGCCCTGGAGTGCAAGGTCTCGCTGCGGTACCCCGCACCACCACCAGCAGCAGCAACAGCGCCACCAGCAGCAGCCGACCCGGACGCGGCCGTTCGTCGAGTGGGCGTAAGGAGCAGCTGCGGCACCAGAGGTGCAGATGCAGCGGCGTGCTCAGCGAGGCCGCCGCGCGCTGCTTTGGTCTGGCTCCAGCTGCGCTGCGGCCGGGCGGAGGCCGCGAGGCGGGCCGGCGAGCGTGCCTCAAACGGCGCGACTGGGGCAGCGTCCAGCAGCCCGGAGGCTGCGGCAGCACCCTCCAGCCCGCCGCCAGACGCGAAGGATGGCGGCATGGCCTCAATCACGCCGCGCCGTACCGCGTCCGCCATCGCCTCAGCCACCGCCCGCACCGGCCGGAGCGGCGTGAGGGCCCGGGCCGTCTCTGCACTGAACTCCGCGGGCACGATGTCCAGGCCCCTGCTGCTCGGGTGCGCGCCGGGGCGGCCGGAGAGCGCCGCGGCACGCGCCGCGGCGGTGTGACTGACGGAGGCCGCCGCTGCAGCGACGGCTTCCTCGCCGCCGACCGCTGCCCGCATCGAGGCGGCGAGGGAGTCGCCCAGGCCTGCGCGCGCCGCCAGCGTCTCTGCGACAGGGAGCACCTCATAAACGTCGCCGCCCGGCCCCGCAGCGGCCCGTGCTGTGTTGCCCCCAGCGCCAGCCAGCCCCGCAACACCGGCCTCCGGCGGAGGCGCAGGCAGCCAGTTGAAGTGGTACAGCGTCTCGAATAGCTCGCCAGACGGCACGGGGAAGGCCAGGGGCAGGGGCAGGTTCTGGCCGTGGTATACCTGGTCAGACGTGAAGACGCCACGCACGACCATGGACGGCCGCAGCTGCACGCCGCAGACGTGACTGTACGGCGCAGACCGCGCGATGCCGTCTTGCCCGGACTGTGTCACCATGGCAAGCACCGCCGGCAGGTCGATGGCCAGCACGCGCCAGCGGCAGTCTTCTGGCCTGCAGCGATTGGTGCGAGCATGACAGGGAGTTCATAGAGTGGTGCGACGTGATCGGCTCTCCAACTAACGGAGCAGAAAATAGGCGTCATTGGATGCGTCATCAAGCGCGAGATGCTCATCATCAGAAAAGCACTCCAAACCCCTCCTTCGCATCCCGTCTGGCATCGAAGCGGTCAATCGAACAGCGGCCCGGCAGCTCCACCCAACTCACATGGGCAAAGGAAGGTGGGCTATCTGCCCCAGTCGCAACTCGCCCAACCGTTCAAATTCGGTGCTGAAGACAAGGCGGTACACGTAGGAGCGCTTGTTGGCCACGTCGATGGAGAAGGAGAGGTGCCGGAAGGGCTGCTTGCGTGCGAGATGCGACTCGGCTGTTGGCACTGGCCGAAATTCAACATACGCAAACCTGCCTCGCGCTCGAACAGTCGTTTGCGTTGCAGCAGTCGTTGAAGGGACTGTAATGCCCGTGCGGCTCAACCCGCCGGCACTGTCGATGATCTTGTACACGCGCTTGCGAATCACTCCGTCGATGTTACCCTGCGTTCCACGGGCTGTCATGCCACCCGGGACCGCGCTGAACTCTTTCAGCACATCCGTAAAAGCAGCAGTCTCATCGCGAGCGACGCGGAACGCATCCAAGCTGCAGCTGGACGCTCTAGGCACACCGGCCATGGTGTCAACGGATCGGAGTGATTGAGCACTTAGGCGGCAGCGTGGCTGTTCGTTCACCCTGTCGATGGCGCAAGCAGCTTGCCGTTCGAGGCAAGCCACGCAACCTGAGGGCTGCCGCAGAGACGTGCAGCGCTGTCAGGGCACCGTTTCACCCGTGCTTCAACGGTTTCAAGTGCATCGCCTATTTCAATTGTTCAGTTGCCGGCACGAAGCGCACGATCTAGACGAGGTAGGATGCGCACACAGTACCCTTCTTTTGCTAAGCGGGGTGCCGACGCTGATCCTGTGCATGAGATGCCGGTCCGGTGTTTTCTGACAGACGCTGGACGTCGCGGACGATCGCACCCTACACAGACCGCGTAGCTTTCACCCGTTCTGGTCCGAGTAGTGTAAACCTGCTGCCCCGGCCGTGCTGAGTCTGAATAACAACCGTTCGGCCTCCGCCAAGCCCAAGTGGCAGTGTTCGGCAGACCCACATCTCACTTTCGACGTGTCAGTCTTCGAAGCGCTGCCCACGTCGGCTCTCGTGGTACGGCACAGCTCTTACGCCCGCAGTGCATAGGGATGGCCGATGCATCTGCGTTCCCGCCGCTTGGCGCCGCTAAAGCGACGCCGGTGAAGCCCCAGCGTACGCTTCGACGCAAGATGACGAAGCAGTCCTTCCGGATCACCAGGGATGGAAGCAGTTCAATGGGCGACTCCATTGCATCCTCCTCCCCGCGTCTGGATGCCTCCTTTGCATCTGACGGAGATGGCGCTGACGATGGCGTCAGTGTGGGCACTCCTGCGGTCTCGTCTTCGGACGTCACCCGTTCTTTGGCGGGTGCTCCCAGCTCAGCGGCGAGAGCCGCCGCTGCCGCACGTACTCTGTTTGGCCACGACTCCGTTCCGGCGGCTGGCGCAGGGGACGCCACGCTGCCCGACGCATCGTCCGAGGCTGACGCTGCCCCCGCACCGGAGGGCGGTGCGGGCGCTGCCCCCGTGGCTGCAGCCGAGCACCACTACGCCAGCTTCGCCGACGCGGTGAAGGGCGTGGAAGAAGGGGAGACGTCGACCTCCGATGCCGCGACGTTGGAGGCTGTCGGAAGCTGTGAGGCCGCGCCCGAGCACGATGCCGCAGCAGACAGTGATTCCTCCGCAACGGCGGAGGATGCCGCCGACGCTGCAGTCGCCGCCGCTGACGAGGCTCTGCTGCAGGGGCTGGTCACGGGCCTCGCAGCGATGGTGTCGAAGATGACTGCCGACGCTGCGGCTGCGGACGAGGAGCCGGCTGCGGAGGAGGCTGTTGCCCAGACCCAGGAGCAGGCGCAGCCTCACGGGCAGGCAGAGGCGAGCAAGGAGATGGCGGCGCAGGACGCAGACGCCTCTGCAGCCCCTGTAGCAGCATGCGAGGAAGCGGCCGAGATTGTCGCCGACGGTGCAGCGCCAGCAGCTGCTGAGGCGGCGATGCCTGCCTCGGAGTCGGCGCAGCATCCGCAGGCTACACCAGCCGGTGAGGCTGCCGCTCCGACTGCCGAGGCCGCTGAGGCTGTGTTTGCCTCGCCGGAGGAGACTGGCGCCCACATTGCGGCGGCGGCGCCCCTGTTCGTGTCGCGAGAGGCGGGCGAGCCCCCTGCGCTGCTGCCTCCAGAGGCGTACGTGACGAGCTCTGTCGCTCTCTCCAAGGGCGCCGCAGACCCAGACGCGGCGCATGCGGCGGCGACGCATGCCAAAGCCGGCGGAGACGCTCACGCTGCTGCCGGCGGGGTGGCGAACGGCAACCACGCCGCGGCTGCCGGTGCCGCCGCCTCTGCAGAAGGCAGCAAGGGCGCAGTAGGCAAGAGGGGCGGCAAGAAGGGCAAGGCAGAGGGCGCGCACGCCGGGGCAGCAGTGCAACCCGCGACCGCCTCGAGTGCCAACAACTCTGCAGCAGCTGCAGCGGAGGCGGCAGCTGCGCAGCAGCGCAGCGACGACGCGAATGCGCTGCTGCACAGCGCTCTGTCTGCGCGAGACCTGATGCCAACTGGGCGGGGCGCCTCCCACGTGCTCGGGGCCGCCCTCCCCGCCGTGGACCGCCAGCAGCAGGGGTCTGCCGCCCCCTCGGGCCGCGAGGGCGCCTCCCCCTTCGCTGCCCCCTCCAGCCGCCACTCCTTCACAGCCGCAGAGCCCGTGAGCGCGCGCTCTGCCGGCAGCCCCTGCCCTGGCCCCTCACACTACGTCCACGAGCACGCCACGCTGGTCAGCACCTATGTCGCCTCCGCCACCGCAGCCGCGGCAGCCAAGGGCCGCGCGCCTGCGACGACGGAGGCCGCCGCCGCACCGAAGGCGGCTGCAGGGGCCGCGGCGCCCACCCCTAAGGAGGCCCCTGCAGCTGCCCCCAGGGCCAAGCGCAACAGCGGCGGCAGTGCTAGCCGACCAGCAGAAGCGCCCGCCCCTACGCCCGCAGCTGCTGCTGCCCCGGCGCCCGCTGCAGTTGCCGCGCCCGCTGCCGTTCCCGCGCCCGCTGCTGCTGCTGCTGCTGCCCCGGCGCCCGCTGCAGTTGCCGCGCCCGCTGCCGTTCCTGCGCCCGCAGCTGCTGCGGTCCCGGTTGCAGCCGCCGCTGCTGCTGAGGCCGCCACGGAGCGTCCCGCGGTGGCCGCCCCAGTTGCAGTGTCACCCGCAGGCGGCCTCCCCGTGGCCGCGCCTGGCAGCCTTCCGGCCGCCGAGGCCGCAGCTGCAGTCGCTGACCACGTCGGCGTGCGGGAGCGGGCAGCGAGCGGCTACGCGGGCCTCGACTCTGCTGCGAGCGCGGGCTCCGCCAGCGTTTTCAACACCCCGTCACGCGTGCAGGGGGCGCACAGCGCTGCGCTGCTGGGGTCAGCGCAGCCTACGCCCTCCACCGTCCCTCCCGTGGCGGCCCCGTCCCCCGCTCCGTTGCCTGCGCACCCGCCGCAGCGTGAGGCCGCGCCCGCCGCTGCCACGGCTCACTCCGGCCAGGCGGCGGCGGCCTCCGCGCCCGCCGCGGCAAGCGTACCGGCGGCAGCGCTGCCGGCTCGCACCACCGCTCCTACAGCGGACGCATTCCACCTCGCCCTTCCGCTCCCCGTTGCCGCTGCTGTCGCCGCGCCGGCCCCTGCCCCTGCGGCGGCTGCCTCTCCCGCGCCAGCAGCGGCTGCCACCGCCTCGGTGCCAGCGCAGCCTCCCGCGGCGCAGGTACAGGCCCACGGCCCAGAGAGCGCGTTCAGGCAGGTGCAGGCGAGTGCAGCTCGCGCACCCGCGCCAGCCCCTGCTGCAGCCGCACCCGCTGCGGCTCCGCCGGCTGTGACTGCTGCGCGCGTGTCACATGCGGAGCCTGCCACCCGCGCTGGCGCCGCCCGGCCCGCGGCACCGTCCGCGGCGCCGTCGGCAGTGCAGCGAGTGCCCGAGCCGGCTACAGACACCATGACTGGAGTGGCCGGCGGGGACGGGGACGAGGAGGAGGAGGAAGAGCAGGGCAAGGACGCGGAGACCGCCGGCGTGCCCGCGTGGGCGTATGCCTTGGGCGGCGTGGCAGTGCTTGGCATCGCTGCGACGGCAATCTATTTGGCCCGCCGCAAGAAGTGAGCGCGCAATTCCACGCGTGTTGAGGCGCGTGCGCCGCAGCGTGGGGTTGTAGCGTTTGTGGCTCACTTGCATCCATCGTTCGCGCGCAGTTGAACATGCCTTCGAGATCGGATGCACAAGCACGCGTGCACGTACACGTGTGGTGCCGCTTTTTTCCCCCGAGCGTTCCTACCCCCTGTACCGCGGCCCATGATCAACTGAAACGTAAGTCGAGGTCAATGAGTGCTTTCCGCTTTGATCACAAAGGTGAGAATTGACAACGCAGCTAGCGGTTCCGTAACTTGCAGTTGCGGCGATGACGCTCGTTGACTCGAGTCGAGATCGATATCCGGATACTGGGACCGAAGGCAGCTTGGCATCGACTCTCATGTGCACATGAGCAACGCGCTCAGGCTGCCCGAAAGGAAACATCCAGCGCAGGCAGTTGTGTGACGGGAATTGAAGCAACGGCCATCGCTACAAGACGATACGCCAGAGCGGCCCCGACAGACGACCCGGACAGTGAAGCTGGAATCAAACGCTGACGCGAACACTCCGCGCCAATCCAAGCACCACGCTCCTCGGCATCCTAGAGCCAGGCAGGCTGAGACAGCCGCAAGCACGGCTCACAACGTGCAGATAATGGTGCACAGCCCTCATCAGGCAGACCCTCAGCAGAAAGCTGTGACGGTCGTCGCAGCGGAATTTCGACGCGCGGACTACGCTGCGAGCCCAAGTGCTCGGCCAGTGGCCACCGCAGTGCTGGGAGCTCTCGCCCTCACGGCCCGAGCTTCATGATGAAGCCGACGCAGCTCTTGACCTTGCCGGCGACCCCGCCCGAGGAGGCGGATCCGTCCACGCTCTCCTTGACCGTCGACGCCTCCAGCACAGGCACGTCCACCAGGGCGCCGTCTGGGTTCACATAGATGCGCATGGCGCCGCCGCAGCCGCACAGCAGGATCATCATCACGATCGCCAGCACCAGGGAGGAGCTGAGGGCTTGCTTCAGCTTCGGCCGGCCCACGCTGTCCAGTGCGTCCGCCTGCACAGAGGGACAACGAGAGCGGTGGAGTGACAACAAGAGCACAAGACATCGAAGCCACGCGAAGCAAATACGTCACGAGAGCGCTGCAGACTATGATGGAAACGGCGCTAACGACTCTCAGCCTGCCTACGAGTGATCGCATCGTTCCCCTGCACGCCACTCACGCAGACGCCTATTCTGAAGAAGAGCACCGCGCAAAAGATGACGAGGATCATGAAGACCACGTTGGCGGCCCAGATGATGCGCGGGAGGAGGCGCACGGAGCAGGCGCAGCAGCGAACGTACTTGCCCAGTTTCGCCCAATCGCGGCCGGTGGTTCTGCAGTGCACACACGTCAGGAGCACGGAGACGGGAGAAGTTGACGCGACGCAACACACCATCACGCAGCAGTCAAGGCAGCCCCCCCCCCCCCCCCCCCCCCCCCCCC
>Ga0208629_100879_pt1 | contig 13037 bp, 2 predicted proteins | sample LakWasMet19_HOW5_2_FD_183865 | JGI IMG/M metagenome (GOLD analysis project Ga0208629, IMG submission 183865) | Freshwater sediment methanotrophic microbial communities from Lake Washington under simulated oxygen tension - Sediment Metagenome... | ecosystem: Environmental > Aquatic > Freshwater >...
CCACCTCACGGTCCGTGAATCCTTCTCGTTCAAGTTGGTGCCGAGATCGGGTGCGGACACCGGCGCGGTGCGCGGGTCACGCGCACTGCGGCTCTCGCGCGACCTCAGTTGCCAGCCGCTGCGCTGACAACCAGTTCGCGCACTGTGGCACGTTTCGACGCTCAGAATCTCTGGGGATGTCGTTTCAAATTGCGAAAGATGCAGTGCCGTGGGGCGCGCTGACGCAATCGCGTGGTGCTGCAACGCAACGCACCAGCAGTACTGGGCATGTGTGCCCTGTTGAAGTGGGTGTTCAGTTGGTTGACATTGTCGGGGTCCATCGAGCAGCGAATGTGACAAACGCGCCCGTCACGATAAAGCTGTACGGGTGGTACACGAGGCCCTTGACATGCAGAGACCAGCACATTCCAACGTCCCGGACTGCGTGATTGCGTTGAAGTCGCCGAGGCCCGTGGGGCGTGCATTTGTAAAGCTTTAGCAGCCTGAGGCTTCGCGAGATACGCGGAGCAGCCTGGGTTCAAATTTGAAAGCGATTGAGACGGCGATCCGGAATCTGCAAAGCTCGGTGGGCGCACTGTGCTTGCAATGTTTGCCGCTCAGGCGACCGAAGAACAACTACTGCAGTGCTGGACACGATTGGCTCCCATCGACTGGACTACCAACTCGGGGTGCTGCCCTGCGGCCGCGTTTCTGCTGACCACACACGACAGCTCGACCCTCAGGCGGCCGAAGCGTACTGCAACAGCTAGCACATCCCCCTACGAAATCTCCAGCGCGTCGGGCCTCGCTGCAATCCGTTGCCTGCCCAGCCACGCTAGCCAGTGAGTGAACTCGCAGTGAGACGCGAATGCAACACTACAGGCCATGCACAGCGGGGTGTTGCAGCTCGCCTCGGCTGCTGGCTGCGTTGCAGCCCTTCAGTGCCTCGGCTTCTGGACGTGGTGCAGCCCTTCAATGTGAGGGCATCCACTCAGCTGTGACCGAGGTTGCGCCAGCTCCCTCCGCCACGCCGCTGAGTGGCTGCCTCGGTCCGGGGACGCCAGAAGCGGGTAGAAGGGAGGCATTGGCGGCAGCAGCCACGGGCAGCGCAGCAGCGCAGGCGGATAGGAGCGGCGCCGTCATCGAGGCAGGCCAGCAGGGCGGACGGCCAATGGCTGGGGCTGAGCTTGCTCGCCCGCACCGTCCCGTTGCTCTTCGCCACCCGTGCGCCAATCAGCAGCAGCGCGCAGGCGTGTGCCAGGCAGTAGCAGCGGCACTGAAGCGAGGCGAGACGCCGTTCAAACGCAAGTCAGAAAAAAAAGCAGCATGCAGGCGTCACCCCCGGTAGAGAGAGAGAGAGAGAAGGGAGGCACGCTAGAGAGAGAAGGGAGGCACGCGAAAGGAGGGAGAATGGTTCCCCTGGGGGAAGGGCCAGCACATAGGGACGACGTTTCTGTCCGCATGAAAAAGGCTGCGTTGAGCCGCGACCTACATGAAGGGCTGTGCACGAGGGAAGGCCACAATGTATTGCGACCTACATGAAGGGCTGTGCACGAGGGAAGGCCACAATGTATTGCGGCCTCCAAGAATGGGCTGAGCAGGCCACCTGACGCAACCTGTGGAAGCCGTCTTGCCGCGCCGGGCGAGGCCGAAGCACTACCGACTGACATCAATGTGTGTGCGTGTCATCGGGTGTGAGCGCGAGCACGGGTGGCAGCGACCCTGGTAGGGGCAGCGCCTTGTTGAGCCACGCTCAGCTCCATGGCCGGGGAGGCAGCAGCCGTGCCGCACCCACGTCCAGAGTGCGCGCGGGAGCGTATACCCCAGCACACACACCGCGGCAGGGAACAGGTGCCTGCCTCACACGCGCTCATACTCCCGGGACTGCGTCGGCTCGAACGCTGACACGCCGCGAGAGCTCGGCAGGCGGCCGCCCGCTGCCTGCGCATTCCCCGGCCCCGCAGCGGCAGTGAGCGGGTTGGCGGTGCTGGTCATGACACTGTATTTGCGCGCCCCGCTGCCACGGCCGCCTGCGCTGGCGCTGCTGCCGGTATTAGTGTCGGGCTCGGTCATGATGACAGCACCGCTGTGCGACAGGCTCTTGCGGGAGCTTGCCGTCAAAACCGACTTGCGCTTGTCGCCGCGGCCCCGACGCATGTACAGAGCCGCTGCGACCGCCACGCCCACCACAGCAATAGCGACCACGATGCCGCCGGCAACTGCGCCGACGTTGGCACCGCCACCGTCGCCGCCCGCGCCGTTGGAAGCGCCACTGGTGCCTGTGTTGCTGGTGTCGGCAGGGGTGGCGGGCGCCTGCGCACTGACCGCGGTCACAGAAGCTGACACAGCAGTCGGCGCCACGCCCACCGCAACCGCCGCGGCCACGCTGCCGGTTTGCAGATACGTCGCGGCAGCGGGCGCCTGCAGTGCAGCCTGCACCTGCGTCTGCACATCTGACGCAGCGGGCAGCGGGGCGTCAGAGGCTGGCTGCAGTGCCACGGCCACTCCCAGCTCCAGCCCGCCGCCGCTCGTTTGCAGCAAACGCGCCGCTGCCACCGCAGCGCCGCCGCTCGTCGCAGTGCCGGAGCTTGTGCCAGCGCTGCCGCCGCCGCTGACCAGGCCAGCGTTCACGGCGTGGGACTCATTGACGGCCAGCACCGCGCCGGTGCGTCGGTCCCGCACGTAAGACAGAGAGACGGCCAGCGCCGCGGCCGTGCCGCCAGTGCCAGCGGTGGCGGCAGTGGCGTTGCTCGTGCGTGGCAGTATCGTCGATGCGAGGTACGCCTGCAGCTGCAGCAGCAGCGCGCGGAGGGATGCAAGGCCTGCAGGGCTGGCCAGCACCTGTTGCAGGCTGAGCGCGCTGACGGTCAGAGTCATTCCCACGCGCACGCGAGGCTTGGGGGTCGACGAGGCGGTGGCAGCGCTTGAGACGGACAGCACATTGGGGGACATGGTGGGGGAGACAGACGCAGAGGCAGAGGCTGCAGCGTCCCTGGGCGCAGGGCTGCTCGAAGCGCTGCCCTGACCGCCAGCAGCAGGCGCAGAGCTCTGCGTGGGGGTGGCGCCCTGCGACCCCGCGGCCGCCTTAGAAGCCGAGGCTGTTGGGGTGCCGGTCGCGCTGGCGCCGCTGCTGCCGGATGCTGAGGCGGGCGCCCCTTGGGAGGACGCCGCCGCCGCCGCTCCGGACGGTGTTGCCGTGGACGCGGGTGAGCGAGCGAAGACCGCAGAGGGCGAGGCAGCGGCGGAGACCGCGGGGTCGACAGACGCGTGACTCGACGGGGACGCGGAGGGCGTGGCGACGGGACTGCCAGACTGCGTTGCGCTGCCCGTGCCCGTTCGGGTGCTTGACTGCGTCGCCGAGGCCGTGTGCGTGAGCGAGCCCGTCTGCGAGGGCGTGGCGCTCAGGGTGGCGGACCCAGTAACGGTATGCGTGCCGCTGGCGGAGGCAGCCGTGCTCGGGGTGCCGCTGGGGGTGCCGCCCTGCGAGGGGAGCACGCTGGACGTCAGGGTGCCGCTCGGCGTGGGCCGGTTGCTCAGTGAGGCTGACGGGGTGACAGACGAGGAGGGCGTGGGCGCTGCGGTCGCGGCTGGGTCCGCTGCGCCCCCGTCTGTGAATGTCCAGGGAACGGGATCGCTCAGCACATCATTCAGGCCGCAGGTGCCGGATAAAGCGGCGCTGGTGTTTGTGGCCTTGCGCCACGCCGCGAAGCCGTTGCCGTACACGCGCAGGCAGTACTTGACGACGGAGGCCACCGTCGACCCGGCAGGCGCAGCGGCACCGAATGTCAGCTCCCAGTAGCCCGGCATCGCCGCCGCATCGACAGGTGACGCCCCGAGGAAGCAAAATGACTGGATGCTCTTCGCTTCGAGCTGCGATGTGTTGCCGCCGATTACGGGCGGGGGATACAGATCAGCCACGCTGACGGAGTTTGCGTCGATGGTGAGGCGGTTTTTGTAGTAGAAATTCGCAGTGTATACTGCGCTGACGCCGCGCACTCCCAGGGGCGTGGTGGTTCTGGCGATGCCGTCGCAGGTCGGATTGACCGAGGCGTTGGTCAGCGTGTAGCTCGGCACGTAGTACTGGGGGTCGCCGACGGAAGGGCACGAGTTGCCGACCGTGGGACGGTACGGCAGGCCGTTGGAGCCGGGGAACCCAATCGCGTGCTCGCCTGCAGCCCAGAGGACAAGCGTGAGGGACCGGAACGGCGCAGCGCGTGTGTGTGGTTAAGTGAGGGGAAGAATCGCAGCCAATGGCCGCAGTGCGTGCGCATGGGTGCGGCAAAACGGCCTTCCCTGGCCTGGCCGGCGGACAAGTGAAAGGCTCAGGGGACCCACCTGTCGGCAGGTACATGCACAGGTCCGTGTACCCGTTGGCGATGTAACTTTTGGCGAAGAGCGCACAGCCCGCGTCAATTCGACCCAAGGCCGGCTGGAGAAACGAGAAGGCTGTCGTGGTTATCACCGGGATCTTGGCAATGGTGGACGGGCCGACACCGATGCGAGAAGCAGTGAGCAGGCTCGACGTCATTGGTGCACACTGCTCCACAGCAAGCGCAGCGGGCGCCAGAACCGCCACGACAAGGGCGAGCGTCCGCGGCATGGTGCTCGAGTCAGAGAGAGAGCTCGTCTGCTCAGCGAGGTGCTTCCGCACAGGGCACTCGGAGCCTGAATGTTTCAGGGATGCTCGCGGGGCGTGACTTATCGTTGTGCCCACAGACGCAGCGATAAGAAACGCAAAACAATGCACACAGTGGGTGGAATGAGGTGCGGTCGAGAGGCGATGGGCCCATTGCTCTCCCTTGCCCTACCGAGTTATTAAACTTCGTCCGGACAGATGCTCACATTTGTGTGGAGTCTTGTCAGAGATTGTGGCCATGAACAACTTGTCTCAGCGGTGCTGTGACGGGTACGATGCTTTGGTGGACAAGCTTTCATCCTGTACGCCAGGAACATCGTTGCTGACTGTTGGCCGAGAGGTGCGAATGTGCGGGCCGCTCGGCGCGTCAATCTCGCGCGCATGCCGGTCCTCCCGTCGATGTCGAGCCCGGCTGCTGCGTCGTGCCCGGCCCCAATCGATAGCCCTTCAGCTTGTGCGCGCCTGGAGGACGCCGCTGCGAGGCTTCGTCTCTAGATCGCCGCCGCGACGCTGAGCAGCCTGACTGAGTGTGCCAGTGCTCAGGCTGTGCTTTGAAGCGCATCAACAGGATGGGGCATGTCTGCCCTACTAAAGCGAGCATCTCACATGGTTGACGTCGTGTGAGTTGGGTGTGTGGGGTACGATTGGCGTTTCGAACGACTGTGGGCCCGACTTGATGCCTTGGAATTGGCGAGTCGACTCTGGAGCTCACCGTCGGCGTACATCACTGGCAGCTGATGACACGGGAGAACTTTCAATGAAGGCAACGGCACGCGAATCGGTCGTCGCAGCAGCAACAACTATCGCTGGCTTTGAAAACGGCTCGCCATCGCCCGGACCCCGCCACCCGCAGGGCTCGCTGCCGCCGCGTCGGGCCCAGCATGCGGTGCACCACCCCTGGCGCTGGCGGCGAGGGGCTCTGCAAACCGCGCCACCCGTGGCGCAGCGGGGCTGCTGCTGCTGCTGCTGGAGGGGCCGGTGGGCTTCTGCGGCGGCGCTGGTCGCTGCTGCTGCTGCGCTTGGCTGGTTGAATGCGTGGGGCCCCACCGTCCCACCGCCCAGCGCGCGCGCCCCGCCTGCACGGCAGACAGGCCGCCGCTGCCGCCCTCAGCGCCGCTGCTGCCGCTCTCACTCTCGCTGGGTGGGCCGCTGCCCTCACTGCTGCCGCTGCCCTCACTTCTGTCGCTGCTACCACGGTGACTGCCGCCGCCGCTGCTGTGTCTACTGCTGCTGCGACTACTGCTGCTGGTGAGGTGTCGCGCGGACGGACGGATCTGAGGCCCAGCGGCGCCAGCGCGGTGGTGCGAGGCACGGGCAGCCTCCCGCAGCAGCGGTGCGGCGGCAGCCAGGCCCCGCGCCAGCAGCCGGGCGTTCGACAGGCGGACTCGCAGGTAGCGATCACCTGACGCCCAGTCGCCTCCCCCGGGCGCAGGGCTCGCCGCCGCCGCTGCCGGCGCTGCCCCGACACGCCCGCCGCCGCCACTACGGCCTCCGCCTGCTGCGCCTGCTGCTGCTTCTGGCCTCCCCGCCACAGCAGCGGTGACAGTGTGCAGTCCGGGCTCTCGAAACCGCCCCCACAGCCCCTCCGCCGCCTCGACCGCGTACCCGCCCAGGGCCGTGCGGCTGAGCAGGGCATCGTGCGTGCGGTAGGCCTCCCAGAGCGGGGACGCGAAACAGGGGCCAGAGCGCGCAGGCAGCTGCACCGCCGCCGCCGCCGCTGCTGCTGCACTCGCGCCGCCTTGCAGCTGCAGCTGCTGCAGGTGCTGGTGCTGAGGGTGACTCCCCTGCAGGTGGCTCTGCTGCTGGTGCTGCAAGTGCTGGTGCTGAGGGTGAGAGTGTGTGTGGGAGTGCCCGTGGGGCCTCGAGGGGGGCGGCGGCGGCGGCGGCAGCGAAACAGCAGACCCCGGGGCGGCGTGAGGGGTAAGGCCAGTGCCCAGAGCATAGCCCCCAGCCCCAGACCCCACCGGCCCAGCGACACCCGCCTCGCCACCCCTCCCGCCGCCCCACTCATCATCGCCCCACTCGCCACCGCCCCACTCGCCACCGCCCGCCTCGCCGCCGCCCCACTCGCTCCCTGCCCGCGGGGGCGGCAGCACCCCGGGCACGCCTGCGGTGCACGCGGCAAGACCAGCAAGCAGGTGCGACAGGGCGTGCTCTGGCGGGTGCACCACCTGCCGCGTAAAGCGAGCCGGCAGCAGCAGCGGCGGCGGCAGCAGCGAAAGCGGCGGCAGGGTGGCGGCAGGGCGCCCTGCCCCACCCGGGACCTCACCCCACGTGCCGCCCCCAAACTGCGCCTGCAGCAGCCTCGCGTCACCCCCTGACCCACCCCCCATGTCACCCCCAAACTGCGCCTGCAGCATCGCCAGTGCGTTCTCAAGAGCTGCTTCAGCCTCTGCCTCCCGGCTCCGGGGCGCGGCGGCGGCGCCGGCGTCGCAGCTGCCAGCGTAGCCCCACCAAGAGCGGTGCAGTGGGTCGGAGCGGTGCGGAGCGAAATCACCCCTCCCCGTGCCGTCGTCAGCTGCGTAGGCGCCAGCACCCTCGCCGTCAGACCGCACCTGGTCTGGCCGCTCTGCTGCAGCGGCTGCTGCGGCGACCTGCGCAGCTGCAGCGGCGACAGCGCCTGCCAGGTCAGGGGGCAGGATGCCAGCCTGCACAGCTGCTGAGGCGGCAGTCGCGAGCAGCTGCAGCCGCTGCGCCTGCTGCGGCTCCGGCTGCGCCCCTCCGCCGTTGCTGCCGCCGCTGCTCGCGGGCAGACTGTGCGCTGCAAAGCCGCCTGGGCTGCCGCCTCTGCCGCCCCTGCAGCCCAGACCGGGAGGGGTGGCGGCAGCAGGCCCGGGTACAGCGCCCCCTGCGCCGGCTGCGGCGCCCGGGCTAGCTGTCAGGGCATTCGCCGCCCGGAGCAACCCACTGTTCCCAGTACCGTCGCTGCTGCCATGGCTGCTGCTGGCGCTAGCGCTGGCGTACGCAGCGGAGCGCGAGTCAGACGCTGGGGCGGCTGCGAAGCCGTAAGCTGCGTGCGCAGGATGCGCCCCTGCCAGCTGCTGCGCCGTCGCTGCAAGGCCCCCCACCCGGCCCTCGCTGCCCCCGCTGCGCGTGGGGCCGCCCCGCCCCCCGGCGTCGGAGGGGTGGTCAGTACTGCAGCCCGTGCTGCGGTGGAAGACGAATGAAGCCCGGCTGCCGCCACTGCCACTGCCACTGACAGCGGCGCCGTAGCCCTCGTGGTGCGAGTGGGGCCCGCCCGCAGCCTGCTGCTGCGGTGCGGCCAGGGACGCGGGCGCGGGAGCGACAGCGGGGTGAGACGCGACATTATACGCGCTGCGCTGAGGCTGCTGCTGCCTGGGGGAGCCCTGGTCGTGCTGAGCTGAGGGGTGCAGGGCCACACCCCGCTGCTGGCCTCGCAGCGGCTCGGGTGGCTGCAGCCCCTTCCCCTGCCCCGGGCCCTCCTCGCACGGGGGCAGGGAGGGTGCAAACACGTGGAGGGGGGCCCTGCGGGTGTAGGCCGCGGCAGCGGTGCCAGCAGCCAACGAATCGACCCCGTGGCCTCCGATGCCACCGCCCATGGGGCTGAGCGGTCCTTTCGTGCGGCCTGCCGGACTGTTGCTGCCGCTGTTGCTCTCGCGGTTGCCTGCGGCGCTGCTGCCGCTGCCATTGTCGGTGCCAGCGGCGACCATCGCACCCGCCACGCTGTGTCGGCCGTACAGCTGACTGGAGAAGAAGACGCCAGGGACGGCCCGACCAGCGCTGCCGCTCCCGTCATACACGAAAGCGAACTGCTGCTGCGGCTGCGGCTGCTGCGGCTGTGACTGCTGCTGCTGCTGCTGCCGTGCGGCGGCACCGGCCGCTGTGCCCGCCGCCACATTATTGTGCGCGCCCTCCCGAGCAGCCGGGTTGTTCGAATGCTCATCCGCGGCGCCGCCCCTGCTGGCCTCGTCGGGGTCGCCGTCAGGATCTTCGAACAAGGAGAGCAGCGTGCGGCCGCCGGTGTCGATGGCACGACGCCGAGAGTCGCCACTGTCCACAGCAGAGGCATCAAGGTGCACATGTTCCTCGTGGTGTGACTGCAAAGTTGGCGGGATCTCCGCTGGCTGCGTAAGAACGCTCTCAAGCTGCGCCCAGAGCCGCGCCGTCGGAACGAACGCCACTCTTTCCGGCGGCTCCCACGTGACCTCGCCGCTAGCATCGTGTACGTAGTAGTAACAGCTCGTTCCCTCGTCATGAAACTCTTCCCACGTGCCATCGGCGCTCCGTGCGGTGCACAATACGCATTCCTCTGCTGCAGCCATCGAGGACGAGAGCCCGGCTCAGAGCCGAGAGCCCCAGGCTACCGGTACGGCTGAAGGCCTCGCGTGCACGCGCCGCCTGCGGCCACCTCAATGCGACTGAGTCGCGATAGAGGCACTCGTTTCAAAAGTTGTGCCCGCAGGATATTTGCCAATGTTTGCCGGAGGTTGGCAAATATCATTCTCGCGCTCCCGCGAGATGGACAGCTGACAAAATTTGTTGTGAAACCCGGCTTGGACAAATCTGTACGCCAGCACGTCACGGCGGACGCCGTTGGTCTATTCTCCGCCCTCAATCAATATAACGCCGGCGCTGTCAACTGTCTTGGCTCCGCAGTACGCATCGACATCTGGTTTTCGAACCTCGTCGCCATCCTCTGCTGCCAAGCCTCGACGGCCTGCTTGCCGCGAGCTGCCTCACTGAGTGCTAGAGAGATCACATGGGCGCCAGTCCGTAGAAGCGTCACGCTGCTGCTGGATTGGCTGTCGCCGGTGGGCTTGGGGTCAAAATCCGCTTTCTTCCTTTTTGCGGCGACGAAGCGGCGTCATGTACTCGCCGCAGCACCCCGCTCCTCCTGCGTTCGTGCCCTCACTTGATGGTGGCGTGCACGCAGTGCAGCAGCCGCACCAGCTGGCAGCAGCGCCGCAACACTTTGCCGCACCGCCGGGGCTGCAAAGCGGTGCTTCTTCGATGGCGCACTCGAGCTTCCCGCAGCCTCTCGTCGCGCCCGGCTACGGTGGCGCACCGCCCGTAGTCTCCGCCACGACGGCGCCGCCGCCGCCCGTGGGGCCGAGCGGTGAGCGGCTGGTTGTCACGCAGACGCTGCAGCTGCGGCCGCGCACGCTCAGTGGCGCCACGGCCCGCAGCGCGGGCAGCAGCGGCGGCCTTCACCTGTCCCAGCCCCATCACTACGCGTACGGTGCGGGCAGCGGCGGCTCGCCCATGGCGTCCCCGCATGCTCGGGCGGGCGGCGGCGGCGGCTCTGGTCGCCTGACGCCGACGGCAGCGGAGCAGCAGGGGCAGGGGCCGTATTACGCGCCGCAGCGGCACCCGCACGCGCAGGGCGGCTCGCTGTCCGGTGCAGGTGCCGCGGGTGGGCCCGGCGCCCCGATGCTGTCAGCGCGCTCCGCCTCCTCTGGATACCTGAGCCTCGACGGCTCATCCCCGCGGGCTGCAGCAGCCGCTGCTGCTGCCGCTGCAGCGGCAGCGATGAGCTCACGAGGCGACGGCTCAGCCTGGCAGCCGCCGCTGCCTCCGGAGCCGCCAGGGGACGCGGCGGGCTACGCTGCGGCCGGCGAGCGCAGCCGCAGCTACGGCGAGAGAGACAGAGACAGGGGCTCCTGGGACGGCAGGCGGCAAGCCTCTTTTGCAGCCGGTGCTGGGGCCCTGCATGACGCTGGCGCTGCCGCATCTGGGACAGGCGCAGGGGCGGGGTCGTACGGATACCCGCTGTCTCCCCTAGCAGCGCCGCAGGGGCGTGGCAGCCGTGGCAGCAGCGGGGCAGGGGTGGCGACGGGCTCAGCCCTCTCCCCCAAGACCCCTCATGGTGGCCCCCTGACCCCTCATGGCGGCCCCCTGACCCCTCATGGGGCCCACATGTCCCCGCTGTCCCCCACCTTCTCTGTGAGCGGCGGTAGCACCACCCTCACCGCTGCCTCGCACGTCGCGCTGCCGGCAGCAGCAGCAGCAGCTGCGTCGGCGGGGCACAGCTACGCTCATACGGCAGGCTATCCAACTGGCTACGCAGACGGCGGCCACGCTGCCGGCGGCGGTGGCGCGGGCGGTTCGTACGGGCACGCAGAGGGACCCTACGGCAGCGCAGAGGGCGTCTACGGCGGTGCAGGCGGCGGTGCGTACTCGTATGCACCGCCCGCAGAGGCTGGCGGCAGCGGTGGCATGGCGGCGCAGGGGCAGGTGCAGGGGCAGGTGCCAGGGCACATGCCTGCGCGCGGGCGCGGCGGCGGAAGCAGCGGCCGCTCTCGCGGCGGCAGCCGGAGCGGGGCGGGGGGCAGATCCCGCAGCGACAGCGCGCGCAGCGGGGGCCACGCTGGCTACCCCGATGGGGCGGGCGGCTGGCCTGCAGCTGCTGCAGCTGCTGCTGCTGCCGGAGGGGACGCTGGCGGAGCGACATACCCTCCCCTGCCCGCGGGCGGCATCTACGCGCCCCCGCCGCTTCCGGGGCAGCCCCCGCTGCCGCCGATGCCTCCGCCAGACAGCTACGGCAGCTACGGCAGCAGCGGTGGCAGCGGCAGCGGTGGTGGGGTCGCTGCTGGCGGCGGCGGCGGCTATTCAGCGCTTGCTGGCCCCCTCGGCGCCGCTGCCGCCCCTGGCGGACACCCATACGGTGCCTCCCCTGGCGGCGGCCACAGGAGAGGGGCCAGCGACGGCGGCTCCAGCGCCCTGTCATTCGAGAGCAGCGGAGACGGGCGCGGCGGCTTGTCTGCTGGCGCCGCGTCGCATGCTGCTGCCGGCCCGCGACCCGGCGAGTACTGGCCTCACGGGCACGGCGGCAGCGCGCAGGGCTATGGGTACGGCTACGCTGCAGAGGCGGGGCCGCCAGCCCACCACAGCGGCTACGGCGGGCCGTACAGCCCGCACGCTGGCTCTGACGGCTATTCCCACGTCAGTGGCAGCAGCGGCGGCGGCGGCGGAGGGAGCTTTGCAGGCAGCGGGGGCGTCCCGTTTCCCGCTGTGGCTGTGGGGGCGCCTGCAGGGGCTTCGTACAGTCTGCAGGGGCAGGGGTATGGTCTGCAGGGGCCGGGGTACCCCGCCGGTTTCCCGTCCCCTCTCGGTCCGGCAGGGTCGCCCGGTGGCGAGGACGGCTACTCTGCTGGCGGCGGCTATGACGGCCGCAGACGGGCGAACAGCGGTGCCGGCAGCGTTGCAAGCCGCGGGACAAGCCGGCGCAGGGGCAGCGCGCTCAGCAGCGGAGGCGGCCGCGGCGGCTCCCTCACCGCTGCCGACAGGGCGAGGCCGCAGGGCTACGAGCAGGGCGGCAGCAGCGGCGCCAGCAGCAGCAGTAACACCGGCTCTGCACGGTCAGCGTACCCTGGGCCGGTCTACTTCGGGCCTGCGGCAGGCGCTTCCGCCTCCACCACTGCAGACGCCGCCGCTGCAGGCGCTGGAGCGGGCGCGGAAGCCGCGGCGGCTGCTGCCCAGTGCGAGCGAGACCGGGCCGTCAGTGACTTCTCCCTCGCGTCTCAGCGGACGCGGCTGGTCAGTGCTGACTCCTTCACGCACCACGAACGGACCGCCTCTGACGGCCGCAGCGGCGGCGCAGCGGACGGTGAGACGCCACTACCGGAGAGCAGCGAGCCGTCCGAGGGAAGCGGCGGCGACGGGGGCGAGGAGGGCCCAGAGGAGGAGCGGGGGCAGGTGGGCTCGCAGTACGCTGCCCACACGGCGGGCCGGCAGCCCATTCATGGTGCCGCAGGTGACGGAGGAGTCGAAGGAGGTGCAAACGGTGGCGGTGCCGCTATAGGCCGTGACATCGACGGTGGCGGCGCCGACACCAGCCGCGACAGCGTGAGCTCCTCCCGCCGCGGGAGCGTTGACGGTGACACACGGGCACTGGCACCGGAGGGCGGCTGGGGCCCAAAGCGGCGCCGGGCGGCACAGCCCCTGCAGCAGCAGCACCAGCTGCCTCAGCGGGCGCAGCAGCAGCAGCAGCAGTACGCGGCGCCACCGTCGCCGCAGGCCCAGCGACACGCCCCGCAGTCGCAGCAGCAGCTGCACGCCCTTGAGTCTCAGCCTGCGGGCGGAGCGGCGCCGTTTTCCAGCGCTGCCAGTCAGTACGGGGTGCCGTTGCAGGCGCCGCCGGCGAGCGCATGCAGCGCGAGCTGTGCCTACGTTGCAGGGGGCACCAGCGCCTATGTTACAGGGGGTGCCAGCGCCTACGTTGCAGGCGCCGCTAACGGCGTTGGAGTTGCCAGCTCGCCCGCGGCTGCGGCTTCGATGCTGGCGCCCGCTGTTCCCGCGTTTGCGGCGGCGCGTGCGCCCAGCTACAGCGGCAGCAGCGGCGGCGGCGCGATCGGCGAGTACATCACCCGCGCCCGCATGCCCTCAGTGGAGGAGGCGGACACGGAGGCGGAGGGCGACGGCGGGTACACCAGCAGCGAATCGGGCACCTCTCGCGGCCACA
>Ga0208629_100881_pt1 | contig 13035 bp, 9 predicted proteins | sample LakWasMet19_HOW5_2_FD_183865 | JGI IMG/M metagenome (GOLD analysis project Ga0208629, IMG submission 183865) | Freshwater sediment methanotrophic microbial communities from Lake Washington under simulated oxygen tension - Sediment Metagenome... | ecosystem: Environmental > Aquatic > Freshwater >...
CCAGCAGTAGTCTCTCACAGGCTATTCAAGCTCCCATATGTGATTTACCTTCACGGTCAGCCAGACGGTCTGGCCCAGACCGTCGCGACTCAGACGACGTTGCCATGACGAGTTTACGGCTTGACCGGCGAACCCAAGAGCGACACAGGTCGAGCGCCGTATCGATATGCGTTCTCGCCTTGTCGCGCACGCGCATCAACATCTCTGCTGAGCTCGTTCGCATAACGTACGGGATGCCGCGTCCCCCTGCCCGTGCGAGCCGTGCCGCGGCCTTCGCCCGCGCCGCCGTGACCGCCGCTCGTGTCCTTACGTCGTGTACTTACCCCGCGCCCAAGGCCCGTTCCTCTTACAGTGTCTTGTTCTGTTTTTGTTACGAATTGTCCGTCGATGTCCTCGGACGGGTTTTCTTCAGCCCTTTCGGTCGTGGACCTCAGGAGGCTCACTGTTTCCGTGTGACCTTCGCTCTTGCGCTCGGTGTGCAGGCGCACCAGATCGCGGCACTGACCACAGCTGACTGTGCTCACTGGTCTGCATGTGGCGGCCAGGTACGTTGCTCTCGCCGATGCAACGCAGACATCACATCCCACCGTTCCTCAGAAGTCTCGAGTTGCGATCGCTGCTGCTGACCCGCGTGCCGTCTTTGCAGACTGCCTCTGCGCACTTCTCCACGGCTGCTGCTCAGCAAATTGCGTCGGGAGCAGGGACGACGGTGGTTGCATCCCCCAAGGTGCGCACCTTCTGGGTGAACAAGAACGCATCTTGGGCTAAGGTGACGGTCGACAGCACCATGTCCGTGGCGCGCATGACGGAGGAAATCGTGAGGAAGCTGGGGCTCACGGAGCGCCTGAGCACCCTCACCGTGTACGTGGCGAAGGACACGGAGGGCAAAGACGTCTTCCCGCCGCTGGACAGCCACGCAATCGTGGCCACTGCACGGCTGGAGGACAGGGCGAGCGTCCTGGTCGAGGTGGTAGGCGCGGCAGATTCTGCGGTTCTAGCCGCTGCAGCAGGTGCGTGCTTGTTTCACCTGTTCGGTCAGCCAGCAGGGCAGGCGGCTGATTGCCGCGATGCTTGCTGTTTCATCTTGTCTCCTTGCTACCCATCTTCACTGTCCCCGCCCCTCTGCAGCGCCTGTTACGCTGAGAGAGCTCGTGAAGGTCGGCAAGAAGCGCGAGCCAATGAAAACCCCCATCCGCGACGAGGTGGAGTTCGAAGCGCTACTTGCTGGGGGGAATACCGTTCGCCTGATGAGCGCAGCCAACAAGCCGCTTCAGGGCATCAGAAACTGGCAGGATGCAGTCGCAGCTTCGCATCGCGATGATGGCGCATGGCTCGAGCTCATTTCCATCGCGGCACCGTACGATGACGACAGCAGCCTGTGGGCTGGCATCAACAACCGTGCCACGGGCATGGAGAGCCAGACCAACCACGCCATGGTGCACGACCCTGAGCTGCGACGCAAGTACGCGCCCCTCCGCCTCCTGAATGGTGGCCGTGGTGTCAAGTTCTTCTTGAAGAACCCCAAGCGAGTGATTCTGGAGGTGGATGGCTTGGCGGTCAACTCCACGGTGGTCCTCGCCAATGAGTGCAAGTCAGCGCTGGACACCCTGCACATCTCAGGGGTCCCTGTCAGTGATGACGCGGCAGACGGTGGCGTCTTGCAGCGGGCTGCAGACCTCGAAAAGGTCCTTGCTTCGACCGACGTGTTTTGCAGCGAGCCACCTGAGGTAATGGAGGCGTGCGCCGGGAAGAAGGTGATACCGGTGGTATCGGGCATTGTGATTGGCGCGGAGGCGGGAGCGCTTCGCCGCAGCCTAGGCATTGAGCTGCTCCAGCCACAGGGAGTGGGGGGCGCATACACGGTGCCGCTTGTTCTGCAGTAAACATCGTAGCCACAGCTAATGTCTTCGTGTGGATTGTGATCGACAAACTCTTCAAGCCTGCATGTAGCAGCTGCGTGTGCCCTTTCGCAGGGCTGCCTGTGGGGCCAGCTGCAGCTGCGTGCCTTTCCCGCCAGTGCATGCGCGCTTGTTGGCGTTGCGGCTGAGCAGCGCCTCCCCCTCCTACAGCCGCGCCGCCGCCCACAGGCATGCAGCCTCAGGCTGCTGAGCGTTCAAGTTGCTGAGAGCCAGCAGCGCGGAGCTGCCGAGGACATCATTGTTCGTGTGCGGCCTACCGCCTCTTGCACTGCAGACGCTTGTGCCTCCTGCTGCTGCCTATTCATTCCGAGTCGTGCACCCGCCGCCGGGCCGCCGGGGCCCCAAGAGCACCCGCCGGGCCCCGATAACTTGAACTTCGATTGCCAATGGATTGTAGTCCGCGCACCAGCAACCCGACTGTGGTCCAACATGACTCAACGTCATCTGCGCGGTGTCTGCATCCAGTAAAAATGAAGTGTTGCACGTAAGTCATGCCCGTTGAGGCACGCCTCGTGACGCCTGCTTCTCCCACCGCCGCTGAATCATGAGTCATGGGCACCTTCGTTTGGATTTGTCGGCAGAAATCAATGCGTCGTGTACACAAGTACGAGAGCCGCAGACTCGTCGAGCACTGCCTCTCTTTTGGAGCAGCCGTCGTGCCCATCGCCTACGCCCGATTCGTTCATCGAAACGTCCGACGGACAGACATAAGCTTTGAAAAATTCGCCGTGTAACCCCATTACGTGCGATGAACGCACTGCAAACCCCGATCTGCCTACCACAGTTAGCCGGGCTTGAGTTCAGTGTTGTCATCACATCTGGTGAGCCTTATTGCTGTGGTGGTAGGATGACTGCTTCGGTCGGAAGACCAACTTGTTGAACCCCGCGATGCGGAGTGTGAATGACAAGGACAGTAGCAGGTCCCACTAAAGCAAATGTAAAGCGCAAGGCTCTGCTGCCGCTGCTTTACGAATTTAGGCTCGTGGCCTCTGGACGTTACCGGTAACTGCAGGTTCGATCGGTTCGACTTCGTTTTTCCGGCAACTGAGATTCTCGGGGCTGGGCGCCACCACTCGGGCATAAGGCCTCTGATGGCACCTTATTTACGATGGCGCCGGCCTAAGCCTGCAGGCGGACCTGCAACATGGTCATTGGAACCGTCAGCTGTGCGATGGAGTTGGTACTATTTGCACTACCAGGCCCGCGTGGTGTGGCCTACGGACGAGACGGCGCACGATAGGCACTATTTTTCCGAGCTTGCTCCTTACGTGAGTATCTCGTCAGTCTATCTCCTGCTTGTCATTGGCGGCGGACACCGGAGCACGGAGGCACCATGCCCGCCGTTACGCCTCCGAAGTCCGAAGACTCTGAGTCCGCTCCAACTTGGACTCGACTCAACACTGGCAGCTCAATCACTGCAAGATCTTTTTCTGTTTGCAGATATCCAGGGAAGAGTTGTGGAGCCTCTTGCGCACCGTGGACGCCTTGTTCTACCATCACTATCCTGCTCCCAGCTGTCTGGAAATCTGCCTCGCCTTTGTGGTGTGGTTTCCCATCGTCCTCGCCTTTGCAAGCGCCGCATTTCTTGGCGTCGCGGTAGGTGTTTACCACGTGAATGGAATGATGTGCGTGGTACCCTCCATTGGCCTGGTGGCGGCGGTGATACTGTGGTTGTGCTCGTGGGGCTGCAACTGTCGGTGCAACCCTTATCACATTCTGGCCCGGCACGGACTTTTCCGGCTTCAAGAGGCGTGGCGTCGCACTCGACTAGCAATCCGTGACCGTTTGGCGCCAGTATATTTGCGAGAGCGCGGCCTCGTTCTCAAGGTGAGTGCCTTCCTGAGCAGGGCGACACGGAGCTGCCTGCGAGGGAGCCGCTGAGGGTGCGCCGGCGACGCAACTGTCTGCGAAAGCAGGTGTGTTTGTGGCTGTTGTTGCGGCTATTACAATGCTTTGCTGCGAGATACTAGGACAGGCGACAACGCTAGTGCAAGTGGGTTGCAACAAGCGGTAAGGCGCCAAAATGAGTCACTTCGATCAGCGTCGCGCCGAAATGAGTGGAGGATCTCGTTACCGGGCTAGCCCTCCCCGACACGCTCGCGCTACTTATCTGATGCCTCCAAAGTGTCTGCCGTGTCCACGTCTGCCACGCGCTGCAGGTTGCACCCACTTCTGTGGGCCAGCCCTACCAACTGGCTTGCGGTCAACGAAACGTGGGAGTCGCCCGGCTAGGCATTCACCTCACTTTGAGCGTGACCAATCACCCGTATCGCCACGAAGACCAGGAAGATGCCCCTGCTCCTACCACCCGCCGTGCACCCGTCGACTCGTGGGCCGCCGCGTTTTTCACCCCAGAACCAGGCAGCATCGCCACGAGCAAGCCACGGTCCATGTCCACGGACGCAAGCACGAGCCCGCATGATCTTGATCCAGACCGCCTGGTTGGCACGTTGCCAGAACTGCAAGCTGGCGTTCCAAGCGAAGATCCTGTGGCCGCTACAGCACCGCTGTTGGATACCAAATGTACTGAGGGGGCAGTCTAGGCACCAATGACACCTTGTGCTAGCTGCCATGTCAGGCCGTTGGACGGCAGATCACGACAACGGCTGGATTCCTACAGCCCTTCGCACATCACATGTTGGCTCTTCCATGCTATTCGCACGGACACGAGAACACAAGGGCAGCACTCCCAGGCTGAACAACTTGGCTAGGCTCGTCAGAATGCATGGTTGCTCAGGCTTGTAGCAGCTGGTGTGTGCCCCAGACAGGAGATTTGTTGCACTTGGCCTGCTTTCGATTGCCTGTTGCCTTTGATTGTCGGGGTTTGAAGTTGTTTCATGAGTAGGCGTCCAGCGGTGAGGGTAATTCTGCAGCTCAAAGAGTGAGCTGCACTCTCTCACCACAAGTCGGAGGGGCGTGGGCTGCTTGCCACAACCATTGACGCCTCGGATTGGATGCGACTCGCCGACTCGGGATTGATTCACCCCGGCCGAGTCAAGAATAAGGTGCCCGCTTATAAAATAGCGGTCGCAAGCAACAGGCAGCGTCGAGACACTCAAATTCAACACAGGCTTCTGCCGCGGACCGACACAACCAGACGACAGGCAATTGCAATCACCCATCGCAGGATCATGTCACCGACAGCTGTTTCCGAGGTACTGGGGGTACCGTTCTTTTATCCCACCGCTGGCGTCTCCCAGCAATCAGGGGAAAATCCAAGAAAACCCGGGCCGGACAGCGACCGTATGACCGACCACCCTCACCGAAAAATCTCGTGTGCTCTAGCCTCACGGTGAGAGCACATACTATTAGAATATTATGTGCGGCTAGTAGCTCGACATTCAGATGGTGCGGTTCGACGCACACACGGTTAATGTAATAAGTCACATCAAAAGAGTACATGTCAGAGAGTAGGGCTCTGCAGGCCTGTTGTAGCAGGCCCCGTAGAAGCACAAACTTCGGGCGTTTGGATCGACTGTCCGTCGTCGGGAATCGTGCGGTGCCGCGCGAATAGGGCGCGCGGAGGCCTCGGGGCCTCACCGCGAAGGGGCACACGGAGCTGTAACGAAGCCCGCCCATTGGAGTTGAGACAAGCCGCCAGACGGCAACCAAACACCACAGTTGCCAGGCTCTCATGATGGTGCCAGGGCGTGCTCTACAATGCAGATAACAGGGAAAAGCACCGCTTCTAAACTTGCCGCAAAACTCTGCGCTGCTAGTGTGGGGTCGGGGGACTCTGCAGCACTCCGGCTGAGAGGGTACTGCACCACGCCGCGTGGTTCACGCGAACCGCCACTCGCGCACTATCAACCTCCCCGGTGGATTGCAGCTGACCATGCCATCATGATGTTCGTAAACGCGCGGAATCTGCCATCAAGGACTAGTCGTGCTAAAAATGTGACCTCAAAGAGATTATCATGGCACCCAAGATCGCTGCACTTGCTGTCCAGAAGGCGCAAATATCCGCATGCGCCGCGATGAAGAAAAGATTGGAGCAGATACTTGCGCCTTGATGTCGCCCTGCACTCCAGCAGGGACGCCCTCGAAGCAGACCGTGCGCGCCTCGCGGTAGAAGAGCTCAAAGATGGGCAGCAGAAACGCCAGCTTGTTGGCCTTGAACCCTTCGCACGGAATGGAGCGGAAGGCGTTCTTGAAGTGGAGGGCGATGGCGACGGACTTGGGTTACTAGCGCCTCGCGGCGCTTTCCGCGGCCGCGTTGATCTTGAACCCGCCGGGTACCAAAGCTCGGGTCACGTTTTGATGTCGGCCTCCACAACCGCCACATCGTGGTGGTAAGAGAGGCACCGCACGCTCGCGGCACCAATGCCTCGGGGACCGCGGCGAACACCCCGGGGCTGCCAATATACATATTCATACGCATCCCTCCGGGTGCGGACGCGGCGGCTGATTGAGCATGTCTCTACAACCCTGTAGTTCGGGAACGCCACTCTAGTGCTGCGGAATCTGCAGGACTGCCCTCCCCGTTTCTAAACGAGGTGAACGGGTGGCTCCCCCGTGCAGCGTGTTCGCGGCGCGAGTCGGTCGGAGTCTAGATCTGGCAGCTGAAGGAGTGTGTCGGAGCACCGTGACCGCACGGTCACCGAACCACCCCGCGCAGATGTGGTCCGGATAAGAAACACAGACTTTGAACCGTGGTCTGCAGCATTTAGAGTGGCTGCTGTCGCACGGACTTCGGGATTGCAGCAGCGCAAGGTGCCCTTGCAGCTGCCGCTGCTGCTGCAGCGTCGGCGACTGTAGTCGAGCGCCCGTAACCGCACGAAAATGAGCTGACAGCGGCAGCGGTGAATTCTCCTGAGCCTTGCACCCAAACGCTCGGCGAGGGGCGCCATCCTGCTGCAGACGCCAGAGCCTGTTGCGCAACTCCGCACGCTTTCACGATGTCTCACCGCAGCGTAGCGACCTGTGCGCTAGGCTACTCAGGCAGGTCATGGAGCCCTGAGACTAATCGCTGCTTGCGCACGTCAATCAAATTCACTTTGTTGCGCTGCAGACCTCTGCCAGCCGTGTGCATAGCGGCCATGTGACAACTCGAGCACTCCTGTCCCCAGTGCTGTCTCCCGGCTTGGTCACGGTTGAACACAGCTGAGCTCCCCGCACCGGCAACGGGGGTAAGAACGACAGCTCGGCAGGCTGGAATGCAGCCCTTCCACACCAATTTGAATTGACGTGGCGGAATGGTTTCGACGTTGCCCGCCAGCATGCTGGGGAGTCTGTGTAAATTTCGCACAAACACATCACGAGTCACGAGACAGACGGAGCCTTGTGTGCCGAGCGATTTTTCAACGTAGAGGAGGTTTATAGTGCTTGCGATCGTCAATATTCTGCTAAACTTTTGCATGCAACTCAATTATTTTGAGTGCAGCGCTGAGCGCGTCTGCGTTGTGTCGCTCTGGAAGAAAATCTTTTGAGGGCCCAACGGTTGAGATTGACGTCGCCAATCAGCTCCTCGACTGCTGTGTGGCAGACTGCTGCCGCGCTTACCTTCATCGGCGACAGCGTTTTTGCGCCCGCGGTTGCAAGGCGCCCGAATTGTTGCGCAATTTCCAGAAATCTCGCCCACTCAACGCGATGATCACTCCGACAACCTTCACCACTTGCGGCAGCAAGCGGCGCCGCGCAGCACCATCAGCGCATGCAGGCGTGGCGGTTGGCGTCGGGGCACGCGTGATGGCGATGCGACCACAAACCATGCTAATCACTGCCGGCGAAATGGCGACAGCGTTGCAGCCTCAGGCTGGATTCGGAAACCCCGGGCCAGCATCTGCCTCGAGTGTATGGATTGCTTCGAGCACTCATCGGACCGCTGCGGAAGCCCGCGATCCGCTGCCAGAGCCCGCACACGTGGTGGATCGAGCACCTTTCGTCGCGTCGGGGCCGTCGTTACATTACGCGGGCGCACCGTGCGCTCTTGCTGTCGATGCGCAAGCAGGAAGTGCAGGCCCTGCAGCCTTCCCGCCTCATCTGCGTGAGCTGCCCGTGGAGTGCGGCCTGGGGAGGACTGCCGCAGCGCTTGGCGCCAGCGTCGCAGCCGCGGGGCCGAGTACAGCGGGCATGCCTGACCCTTGGGCCTCTGCATACGGCCTCAATGAGGACATGCCGCCGCCTCCCGCGCGGGCGAAGCGCCCTCGCATCGCCAGCGAGCCTGCAGCTGTGGCGGTGCCGACAACTCTCAGCGGCGCTACCTTTTACCCCGCTACGGCGCCCGACACGGCACCTGGTGACCCGTCTACTGCCACTGCTGCTGCGGCTGCTGCGACAGAGGGGCGTATCGCTGGTGTCAGCTTCGGCGGGCGTAGGGGCAGAGCGCGTGCGGAGAGCGGTGGCGCGGGCGGTGCTGTGGTGCAGAACCACAGCAACACCGTCGCCGCCGCGCGGAGCGGCCCGCCCCTGCCGCTGTCAATTGCGGCGTCGGCGCCGAGCTCTCCAGCGGGCACACCGCCTGCTGCAGGGGGATTTGAGCAGCCCAGGAGGCAGCCGGAGCAGCGCCCCTTGCAGCCTGATGACGCTGCAGTGTACGGCACCCCAAGCGGCCGCGCTGAGCCGGCACGGGTGGTCTTTCGGACGCAGCTGCAGGCCTCGGCAGCTGAGTACGTCCCCTCTGTCGCTGCCCGCGCCGCTGTCACACACGCATCTGCAGCTGAGTACGTCCCAGCTGAGTACGTCCCCTCTGTCGCTGCCCGAGCCGTTGCAGCGCCCCGCTACAGCAGTTCAGGCGGCTCCCATGCGGCGCCGTGGTCCACCGGGGGCGAGATAGAAGCTCGAGCTTCGTTCTGCGATACAACGCCTCGGGGCCGCTACAGCCTTGCCTCAGCGACGGCGGTTACGCCCGGCGAGAGCGCAACCGCTTGGGGGCGAACCGGTGGCGGCACTGGGGAGAAAGCGGAAGGGCTGTTCGACGCTTCGTCGACCGGTGCAGAACCGGCAGACGCAACGACGGATGCCTTTATCGCTGTCTGGGAGTACGACGGCCTCGGTGGCCTGCCGCCGCTGCAGGCGCTGCAAGCTGAGGCCTTGTTGGCGCAGATCCGGGAGCGGCGGCGCACTGAGGCCACTGTGCTCTCTTACGGAAGCATTGTACGGCACACGGGCGCCATTGTCACTGCCCTGCAGGGTGCCTTGGAGCGATACCAGCAGCCGCAGACGCTGCAGCCACCCCTCGCGGTGCGCTCGGCGGCAGTAGGTCGCTCGTCCCCTGCGGTGTGCCCACAAGGGCAGGGACGACGCCTGCAGCAGCTGCCGGTGCAGCTGCAGGCGTCATCCGGAGAAGAGCGACACGCGGCCACGACAGACAGCAGCGGCATCGCGCCTCGTGTGCGGCCGGCAGCCGTCGATGCGTGGGAGCAGCAGGCGCCAGCTGCGACGGTGTGGAAGCAAGGTTGGAATGGCGGTTCGCTGCTGTATCGCGACCAGCCTGAAAGCTCGCCGGTCGCCTTCTCGGCAGAGCGGGCGCCATCAGCTGCTGCGTTCCTAGCGGGGCTCGCACGAAACCGCGACGGTATGGCTGCAACACATTCCCACCACAGGGCTTCGGATGGCGGGGGCCTTTCTTCAACCTCTACTGGGCGCCGGGCCGGCTGGAGTCCTGCAGCTGGGGCTGGCTCGGCTGGGGCGCCCCCGCGGCTGCCAGCTGTAGCTTACCGGCAGCCGAAGACCGGGTGGGGTGAGATTGCCACGTTGGTTCCCCTGCCTGGCTCTTCCGAGCAGGCATTGCCTGCGCGCGAGCCCGCGTCGGCAACGAGCACGCCCCCAAGCGAATTCGCCGCGCCGCTGCTCGATGCTCGTGAACGGATGCTGCAGCTGCGTGGCGGCCATCACGAGTGTGGCCCAAAGCAACACCAGCTTCCGCGCCAGCACCAGTTCCCGGGTGGGATGCAGCCGCAGCGTGAGGAGGGCGAGGCGAGCGATGATGATGAGGGTGCTGATGATGGGGGTCTAGTTGACTCTCACAGCCTCGCCAGCGATCGGGACTGGACGGAGGTGGCCGATGGCGACGCTGGAGTGGCACCGCTCCGACACAATGAGCCCCTGCAAGTCCAACGCAACGGCTGCGCCCTCCCGCCATGCCTCGACGCAGGCTGGAGCATCGGTGCCGGTGTCGGCCGAGGCGACCAGCGGAGCTTCGACGCTGGCGGTGCTGACGGCTCTGCGCTGCAGCCTTGCACGGACGGGCGCGGATGGTGTGACGGCGCAGCGGAAGCGCCAGCGGACCGGCCGCGACAGCTCACCCTGACCCTAGCGGGGCTCCCGCCTGCCTTGCGTGCAACGGCGGCTGCGAGTCTGCAGCCCCCATTCCCGCGGCATGGCCACCACAGGGGGCACGCGGCAGCGACGCCGCAGTTGCCCAGTGCCCTCGCGATGCCGCCTTCCTCTCAGCGGTGTCTAGCAGGCCAGCCTACGAGCCTCGCACAAGCGCAGCAGAACGCCCCGCGTCTGGCCGACTACGAGGAGCCGGCTAGGCAGTTCGGTTCAACGCCTGCGATAACTGGTCCAGTGCCGGCGGCACTCGAAGCGCCACGCACGTATGCCCGCCGCAGGGCCAACGCGATGGATGCAACTGTGCTGCAAAACCGACCTGTTGGTTCGCCGTCTCACAAGGCCGCTCGCACTCCTGCTTACGGCGTTCCCTTCACGCCCGCTCACGCAGGGATCGCAGCCGCGTTGGCGCCGCCGTATCAGAGCCGTGTGCTGGCGTCCTGCGAGCCGCTGCCGCTGCAGCCCCAACGCTTCGCCTCTGCGGAAGAGGCGGCACGGTGGGCGAGCGCAGCGCTGCAGAACCGCCCAGCCGCCGCGCGACAATACAAGCTGGTGTCAGAGCTGGGCAGAGGCGCCTTTGGCGTCGTGCACCGGGCAATTGAGGTTTCGCTGACGCCTCTGATACTGCCTGTGGCGTACGTGCTCCCCGCTGGAGCGTCGACGCCAGCGGTGCAGCTACAATACGCCCTCACAGCACAGGCGGTGCAGCTGCCAGCGATGACCACGGTCGCGCTGAAGCTGGAGCCGCTCAGCGCAGCCCCTGGCAGCGGTGACAGCGGCGGCATGCTGCGGGGCGAGTTTCGCATGTACAGCCGAATTGCAGCCGCCGCTGCTGCGACCCGCGCTGAGGCTACAGCAGCGGAGGCGATGGGAGGTGCAGCGTCCGAATCCCCTCTGGGAGTGGGGCGTGGCAACAGCGCTCATGTGGCAGGCGTACCAAGCAGCGCTGCGGGCAGTTGCGGTAGAGGCACCGCCCAGGTTCCTCACGCAGGCACTTTCTCAGCAGCTGAGCCTCTCGGCGCCGGATTTCCGATCGTCAGCGCCTTTGGGGTCCTCTCAAAAGGCGAGCATCGGTACGAAGCGCTGGCCATGCAGCTGCTAGGGCCCTCGCTGGAGGATCTGCTTGTTGATCTTGGCACCGTCGTGTCTGAGACGCAGACCGCTGCGGCTGCCACTGATGCAACCAAGGCAGCGGCATGTTGGTCTGTCACCCCCGGCATGGCGAATAGCACTGCTCGGGGCAGTCTCTCCATTGCCACGCTTCGTAACCCTCAGCTGGCAGCCAAGCAACTGCGGCTCGCGAGGTATGGCCTCCTGGACTTCCCCGTGCCCGCACAAGGGAGCGTTGCCAGCGACTCCACCCCCGATAGCACCGCACCCATCCCAGCCACGATCACAGACGCTGATGAGGCGCTCGTCTGCGACTTCAACGATGGCCATCCACAGCTAGCGGAAGCCCGCGGCGTCTTCGACCGGTGGGGCGCTTCGGTCGAGGCAGCCGCTGCACTCAGAAGTATCAGCCACGGCGCAACCGCGCCAGCGGCTTCCTCTGCACCCCCGCCGGCTGGAGTGCGGGCGCAGCGGGGACTGGCGCCGCTGCGCATGCGCACAGATGACAGCGCCGCCGGCGACTATGGGTGCGGCGCTGTACCATCGTTTGCGGCCTGCGGCTGGCTGCCGCCGAGTGGTGCATCCCTGCCGTCTCCAGCGCTGCGCACGCAGCAGCCCTTGCAGTGTTCCCCCCAGCACACACCCGGCCAGGCCCCGCGCACCCAGCTGCTACTGCAGCAGCAGCACCGGCCGCAGAGCTCTCCACTCGCGCGTCAGGCGTCCCCCGGAGGCTTCGGCGCGTCTCGGGTCTCGAATTGGCCCAGTGCAGCTGCAACACCAGCATCGCGCGCCGTCGGAGCGCACTACAACACGGGTGTCGAGAGCGGGCCCAACGACGGGTTTGCGCCTGCGCTGTCACTGTCTTTGGCGCCCCCGGCCCTACAGCGGCACGCGTCAGCGTCGACCTTCGGCTCCGTTGATGGGCCTGGCGCCGCCTACTACCCTGACCACCGCGTTCCCTACCCTGGTCCTACTGCTCCCTACCCTGGCCCTGGTGCTCCCTACCCTGGTGGGGAGGGTATCGCGGACGCTCGGCTAACTCCAGGTTCCGATGCCCAGTATCGCGGGAAGGGCAGCCGCTGGTATCCGCAGGGCTCCCCCGCTGCTGCGTCGGGCGGGCAGGCGACTGGCGGCAGACCCCTTGGCTCCGGCGCTCACTGGAAGCCGATGCGGCTGCAGGGCGTCGCAACACCGAGCTCCGTCGCCGCGTTGGCGCAGGGGCTCCCGACCCCAAGTGCCTTCTGGCAGGGGCAGCACCGTCCGCAGGGCACACAGACCCCCAGTGGCTACTGGCCGCCGGCGGCCGGCAGCACACCAACGTCTAGCCCCGGGCACAGCCACGCACCCAGCCATTTCGGCAGTGTCAGCGCTGGCCACAGCCCCGCCGCGCTCGCAGCAGGCAGCGGCAGCGGCGCGTTCGCACCTGCGCCCGGCACACATGCCCTACAGCGCAAGCTGCAGTATCGGCAGCTGCAGCAGCACAGTGGCGATGGCCACGACCGCCATCCCCAGCAATCAAGCCAGCAGCTTGCGACGGCGACTCAATACCAGCAGCCCCGCGGCCAGGCGAGGGTCGGGGGTCAGGCTAGCGGCAGCCCGTCCCCCCACACCCCTCCTTCTCCTGTCCCTTTCCCCGCCTCTCCACAGCACCGCGCGCTCGCTGCCGGCGAGGCGGCAGCACACCTGCGGTTCGAGAGCTGCAACGGGCAGCCGGTGATCCCCATTCGCACGG
>Ga0208629_100884_pt1 | contig 13025 bp, 10 predicted proteins | sample LakWasMet19_HOW5_2_FD_183865 | JGI IMG/M metagenome (GOLD analysis project Ga0208629, IMG submission 183865) | Freshwater sediment methanotrophic microbial communities from Lake Washington under simulated oxygen tension - Sediment Metagenome... | ecosystem: Environmental > Aquatic > Freshwater >...
ATCGACTGCGGCAACGCCCTTGCCCGCTGCAGCTTCTGCGCCCCAGCACTCGGGTCGAGTGTCACCAGGGCAGCTGATGCTTTCATCAGGAGCTGCTGCATGCATGAGCACGCCAGCGAGGGCGCAGCCCGCTAGGGAGGCAAAAAGTGGAGACTCCACGCCGAGGGCTGCCGCCTCGACCGCAAGCTTCCACGAAGCGGTGTCGCATGCGCATGGCGCTGCGTGCTCCGCGCCCCAGCAGCGCTGCGCGGGGCAGACGCATTCCGCACACCAGCGCACCCTGACTGCGGGTCGAGACGGGAAGGCGCCAGAGGCTGAGGCGTGGGCCGCTGACGCGAACACTGGCAGCGGCTTCTGCGGCGCTGATGCTTCACTGTGGCGGCGGGTCGTGCTGCTGCCGCCGCAGCCGTCTGTGTCTCCTGCAGCTGGCGGAGGGACGGAGGGGGCCTCCCCCTCCGGCAACGCCTCAACCGCCACCGCAGCAGCTCCAGTCGTGTACTTTTACAACAGGACGACCAGACAAACCACCTGGGAGCTCCCTGCGGGCGTGGCCGCTGCAGCGGTGAAGACTGTGCTGCGGTTCGGGGGCGGTGCTGCAACACCAGGGCGCAACGCCACGCGAGCGACCGACGCAACGTCAGGTGGTGCAGAGGCAGGAGCAGAAGGAGCTGCCTTGCGAGCTGCCGGTGACAACGCTCAGCACCACAGCAGCAGCGGTGCGGGGGTGCGGACTATGTGTGGCGGCGACAGCAGCAGCAGCGGCGGCCATGCCCACACACCCCTCCGCAGCCCGGGGCAGTCGCTCGCCGGGGCCTCTCCAGGCAGCGCCCGCAAGCCCTCCACGCCAGCTGAGGGCCAGTGGAGTGTTGGCGGCTGCGACACCCCTGTAGCAGAGCGCTCCTCTGCCTCTGCGTCGCCTGCGCCTCGTCAGTTGCGTCACCCTCCACACATGGCGGCGGGCACAGGCCCTGAACGCCCTCGCGCTGCGGCACCCAGCGCGCAGGCCGCTGCGGCACCTGCCATCGCTGCTCCTGGCGAGGGGCTCTTGTTGGATGGGTACGACGCAGCCCTCGCTGACGGCCACAACCGGAATAACGATTCCTACCCTGCTGGCCTCGCCTGCGCTGCGATCGATCCCCCTGGCAGTGCTCCACGCGCATCTGCCTACGCTTCCGAGGGCGATCATCACCAGCAAATGCCACACGCAGCTGCTTCTGCTGACTGCAGCGTGACTGCAGTCGACGCCACAGGGAGCGTTGATCTCGGCAGCCACTCACACGTCGGTTCGGGCCCACAGGGTTGGCCGGAAGCAGACCTCCGCCGCCCCTGCCCCACCTGCTCCCGTTCGTTCGCCCCAGGGCGCCTGCAGCGGCACGCGGCCGCCTGCGCCGCGGCAGTGCATTCCGCGGCCCGCCGCCGTGCCGCCTTTGGGCCCTGGGACAGCCACTCAGCCCGCCTGAGGGGCAAGGCAGACCTCCTCAGCCTCACCTACACGAGCGCAGCCATCCCGCCATGCGGCCGCTGCGGCAGGCGCTTCCCCGTCGCCAGCGATGCGCACGAGCATGCGCTGCTGTGCGGTCACGCCGCGGCGGGTGGAGGCGGCGGCAGCGGCACACCCGCGCAGCGGCGTCGGTCGTCCTTGACGCTACTGCATCGGTCTGGGACACCGAGCAGCCGCCCGCACTGCGACCGCCTCGTTGCTGCTGCCCCTCCCGCCGTGCCGAGTCAGACGGGCAGCCGAGGCAGCATCTCGGCTGCAACAGGAGCAGCAGCGGGGGCGGGCCCCGGTGCCGCCGCGCCTGCTAGTGCCGCTGCCCCGGTTGTGGCTCGAAGGCTGGACTTTGCTGGCGAGCACGCACCTGACCTCGCCCACGGCTCTCAGCATGGCTCAACTCCCGACCGAAGCCTATCTGACGGCCGCCGCTCCACCGCAGGCGGCGGCGCCTCCCTGCCGGCTGCAGCAGACGGCTTTCATGCGGCTTCAGCTGCTACGCCAGCGGATGCACCGGGGATGGTCGCTGCTTTCGACGCAGCGGTGGCATCTGCAGTACAGCGGCACCTGCGGCTCCTGCACGCACACCGCAAGAACCGCCGCTTGCGGTCGCAGGCGCAGGGGCCAGCAGCCGCCCCCGCGGGGCAGGGGGAGGGTTTGTCCTTCCTCTCCCTGCTGGACGCAACCGCCACCGCTTCGATGCCGGCCGAGCAGTCGGAAACCGTGGCCATCGAAGAGGGCCCTGCGGTGCCCCGGGAAGGGGGCGTCAGAGCAGCTGCACAGCAGGAGCCCCCTTCCACACCAGAGCGGCCTGGGGCGAACGCTGGCTTGCATGACTGCAGCAGCAGCCCCATCCGATCCTCCACAGCGGCCTCTCCCTCCCCCGCACACCCCCCGTCGTCGCCCTCAAGCGGCAGCGGAGACGTGACCGCGACAGCCGATGGCAGCGAGCTCCTCAGCGACACTGCTGACGCCGACGTGACCGCACCAGCTAACGAGGCTGCGGCGCGGACTGAGGTGGGCGCGGGTGCCTGCATGCCCTCTGCTGAGGCGATTGCGGAGGCGGCGCCCGTGGCATGCACCTCCTGCGGCTTCCGCTGCGCAGGCGCCGCCGCCCTGTGCAGGCACCTGGTGCAGTGCAGTGCGTGGCGCACGGGCGGGGAGCACGGAGCAGCGCAGGCTCAGCTGCTGACGGCCCCGCACCCCACCTCGCCAGAACAGCCGACGGCAGACGCTGCAGGAGACGCCTCTCAGCCCTCCCCTGCCCCTGTCTTTGACGCACCGGAGGCTGCTGAGCACGCCCCGCACGGACCCGCAGCCCTTACCCCTGCCGCAGCCGATGCCGACGCAAGCTTTGCATCCCTGGAGGGAAGCAGCGAACTGCTGCAGATGACGGATGTTAGTGCGCTCCCAGCGGCCTGTGATGACTCGCTGCTTCCTGCTGTGGCCCCCGCTACAGCACCACGCACCACTGCCACCCCGAGCACTCGGGAGCGGATGCGATCGGTCGCCGCCGCTGCCAGCGCCGTGCGCTGCGGGGCTGGCTCACATATCCCGCTGCCCCGGCGGCTGCTGTATCAGTTCGAGGAGGCATCGTCAGGCGACCTGAGCGTGCGCAGCGGCTTGCCGCACCGGGCTGCAAGCTCGCCAGCCGGTGCCGGGAGTAGCCGCACGATAGGACAGCGCTTCGCCCACAGTTCGGGTGACAGCAGCCTCGCCAGCGCGTCAGGCCCGGGCTCCGACACCGATTCTACTCATCTGGCGAGGCGTGTGCTTGAGTTCAGCCCGCCGCGGCCCCACGCACACAGCGAGCCAAGCAACGATCCGTCCGCTGACCTGTCACAGGGTCCGCAAGGCGCCCGCGGGCGCCAGCGGCAAGCCGCGGAGGCTGACATCAGTCAGAAGCAACGCCGCGGCAGCACCAGCCAGTGGCACTCTAGCAGCGAGCGGCGGAGTGCCGACGACTCGCTTGCACACGACTCCTCTGCGCTGAGCTGGGGCGTCGCTAGTCCGCTTGGCGCAGGTCCGGTTCCGGTGCCTAGCGCTGCCCATGCATCGCATGCGACACACCCCTCCGCCCCCGGTGACGCACCGCTGCCGGCGCGGGGGTCGACGCTGCCCTGCCCCTTCTGCGGCACACAGCAGCCCCGCGATGCGCTCTGGATGCACCTGGGGGACTGCGGGCTGGACGGCTTTGCAGCGTGGGTGAGCCCAACTGCTGCAGCAGCGACGAAAGCTGCGCAGGCGGCATCCATGCACCGCTCGACGCAGCGGCGCCCTGCAGCCGTTGTGCAATCGGCGGCTGTGCCCCTGTCACCGGTGGCAGTCTCTCATTCGAGCAGCACCCGCAAACGGGTAGGCGACAGGCAGGGCGGCGGCTCGGGTAGCGCGCGACGGCTGGCGCCTAGGGCTGCCCCCACTGCAGCTGCGCCAGCAAGGCCAGCAGGCCCGCTCGGCTCTGGCCCGCTCGGGCGCAGCCCTGCGACCTCTGCGTCTCCAGCAGTGGCAAGTCGCCTGGATGCGTCGACTGCAGGGCAGTCTGCAGCAACACCGAATCTGAGCAGATCAGCGCCATTGGTTGATGCCGTTGGTACCGGTGCAAGGGGAGGCCAGGGCACTGGCGCGGCTTCTTTTCTCGCGCTGTCGCCCGCATCAACAGTCGTTGGTACTACGTCTGGCATTGGCTCCGGCGCAGCGAGCTGCACAGACAGCAGTGATGGCTTCACGCCCCTTGAGACCACGGGCAAGCCGCTTCGCCGCTTCGATTCCGAGCGAGTCCAGCCACAGTCTACCACTCAGGCGGGCGAGGGCACTCCCCCGCAGCCTCGGGCGCGGAACGCAAGCGGACCGCGCTCCCGGGCCCACAAGCCGTCACCCGTCCCCGCCGGTTCAAGCTTGGCTATCGGCTACTCCCCTCCTGGCACTGCCCTTGCCAGTGAAGCAGACCATGCACCCGACACCTCTAGCGACCTTCTGTCGCGCTTGCAGCGGGTGCTTTCCGCCGCCCGCAGCAAGCTGACAGCAGGAAGCAACGATGCCGCGGCCCTATCTGGCGGCTCCGGTGAGACTGCAACCCTTGATGCCACCGCTGGTGCCGCACCCTGGCCCACAGCTTCGCTCACGGCCGTGCCGCCGTCGGGCTTTGACAGCGACTGGGACGTCCTCGCCGCCCTCGCTGGGGGTAGCTTTGCCTCGGCGGAGAGCAGCGTCCTGGGCGGCGGGTCCTTCGGGGCGGGCTCGCGACAGCCTGCAACAGGCCGCCACGGCTACAGTCCCGCAGCGGAGACGCTGGCCGCCACCGTGGCCCGTGCACTGCGCCTGCAGGCGCGTTGAAACGCGGCCGCCTCGATGCTTCTGATGGCGTGACGCCTGCCTGGCTCCAGCACCACATTAGAATGGGGCAAGTGTTTCGACAGTGTAGACGTCCTGAAGTGGTACTCGGGCCCGAGCTGCAATAGCACGATCCGGCACGTATGCGGGGCGAATGTTTCAAGTTTTGAAACTCGATCGAGTTCGAATAAATTCGTGCTCAGCGTTGTTCATGTAAATGTTCGAGCTCCATGGCGCCGCCTCGAGGAGCTCGTGATCGGTATCATTTGAAATCAAGCGAATTGCCTCGGCGTACTTGAAAGGTGGCTTTTCGAAATCGATATCGCGCTCGATTATCATGAGCTCCTCACAACGGAATTTCGTGCGAACCTTCAAGTGCTGCTGCGTAAACGTCAGCAGCCGCAACACGAGGCACCAAAGAAACAGGGATTCAAACAGTCAGTCAGAATTGTCAGATCCGAGATGTACTTGTTATCCTCAGGGGGCGAGCAGCCGCGGGACCCACCCCATGGCCATGGAGGTCGGGTGGGCGGCGAGGTGCTGAGGTCCATCGTCGCCCACACCCAACATGGTTTGTGCAACTACCCGCGTCGTCAAACCGCCCCTGTGGCCTTACGTGCACGTGGGCACAGGCACGGAGCCTCCCGTGAAGAGCGGGTCCACGATGCCCTCACACATGTAAGTCCCGTTGCCGTCCGCGCCAGGCCCCAGCGGCCAGTTGGTCAGACTGGTGATGACCACATTGTCAAACTCCCAGCCGCTGCAGGGTGCCCACCCAGGGATGCCGTGTCCCGCAGTCTCGTTCACGCAGCGGATAATGCCTGCGGAGAGCAGGTTGTCTGTCAGCGCAATGTTCTTGAACCGCATGTTGGTCACCGGCACGCGGGGCTGCAGCGGGCACGTGGAGTTGCCCAGCGGGAACCAGAAGCTGCACCCGGTGTCCGACCCGTTGCCGGGCTGCTTCTGCTGCTGCGTGGACACGTACAGCGGCCACCAGAGTGTGTTGCTGCCTGTGATGTTCTCATAGGTGATCCCATCGATGACCCCCGTGCCCACCGTGCCTGGGTTTGGCTTCACATACATGGCCTTGATGGGCGTGGTGAAGCGGATGTTGCTGAATGTGGAGTTGGAGATGCAGTTCACACCCACGTCCGGGGGAACGCTGCCGATGGTCGCCCCCACCCCGAAGATTATGTTAACGTGGTCCACGGTGACGTTTGTCGTGCAGGGGCCCGCCACCACGCCCGACCAGCTGTTGAGCGGCTTGAGCGCCACCGCGTCGTCGAAGCAGGTAATGTTGCTGTCGTGAATGTACACGTTGCGGCCTGCGGGGTCGATGCCGTCGGTGTTGAGGGGGAACACCGGAATGCCAGCGGGGAGGGCAGTGCCTGCATCCGACAGCTCGTTCAGCGCCTGCAGACGCTCCGCGAAGCGAGCCAGCGCCCGTGGGCTCGTGGGGCCGGCCGCCGCCATGTGCCTCTCGAGCTTCGACAAGGACACCGCAGCGTCGAAGGCCTTGCCATCCGTGAGGAGGCCCTGGCTGCGCAGCATGGCCTGCTGCGCCTCCACATCCACGTAGATGTCGATTCCGTACATCTCCAGGTCGAGGACGTCGTGCATATAGGCGTGGAACTGCGGCGAGTTCGTCATGCGCAAGTGCGTGACGGTCATCCGCGCAACGCCTTCCGTGGAGATCAAGTTCGGGCGGTTGTCCTCGCCGCCCAGCAGCACGAACCACCACCAGTCGTAGCCCCAACCGTCGAGGACGCCCCACCCGTTGCGGTTGAGGGTGCCGCTGGAAGTTGTTACGAAGATGTCGCTGCAGTTCCAGAACGCCAGCATATCGATTGCGACGCCCGTGTCATCCACCGGCCACGTGAGGAAGCTGTTCGCGTCAGACACGTTGATGAGGAGGTTGCCTTCCACAAGCAGAGTCACGTTGTGCAGATTGGAGAGCGGCCCGGCGGGGATCACCGTGAAGTTCTGAAAGGATGGGACGAGCACAGTGCGTACGTTGCCCGCCGCACCGGAGTTGGCGGCGCTGAAGGCTGCCTGGAGAGCGAACCCGTTGGCAACAGCCGCGGCATGGGAAGAGTTGAAAGGGATCGCACCGTACTGCAGAATCGACAGACCCAGCTCGCTGCTTGGCGTGCCGCTGACCGCGGCCACCCCGGCGGCGGCAGCCGACAGAGCGCCGAGCGAATATCTCGACCGCATTGTACCCAGCCAGATCCACACTGCGTGTGAACGAACGGGTGCCGAGCGATGTGTACCCAGGGTGCAGGTATGTGAGCGCTGTCTGTGCAGGGCGGAGCGTCGGCTCCTTCGGGGCGGGCAGACTGTCGCTGAACGAACTCCGCGCAGATCCAGAATCTGTCGTCCGCCATTTTGTTCGACAACACGCATGTTCAGCTGCCCCAGCACAGCGATTCTATTTGGCGCCAACGCCGGGGATCCAGTTTCGCCACAGAGAAGCGTGCGAGTTTTGTAGCTTCTATCGAATTCGCTAGGGTGGCGTCGACGCGCTCATCGGCGACCCGGTGATCAACGGCAGGGCACCCTGCAGCACCACATCCACCTTGATTGACGCCTGCACCCGCCGTCTCCCATGTTCTCATTTGGGCGGCCCAAGGACGAGGGCGATGCAGAGCTGTGGCAGGACCGGGAGATCCGGTTCGACTGTGACCCCAAACTGCTCGGAATGCGCGCGGGAGAAGTGCTGATCGACAGCATCAACAGCGTGGAGGACACGAAGGGCAACAATGGCGAGCGCGGCAGTTTGGCAATTACGAACCTGCGCATGATCTGGCAGAGCCACAAGGTGGCACGCACAAACCTCAGTGTGGGGTACGGCGTCATTCAGAACCTGACAATCCGCACAACGCAGTCAAAACTGCGGGGCACCGCGCAGGCGCTTTTCATCATGACCTCCTTCAACGGCAGCCGGTTCGAGTTCATTTTCACGTCGCTGGTGAAGGCGAGCCCGCGCTTGTTCACTACGGTTCAGGCGGTCTTTCGCGCGTACGAGACGAGCAAGCTGTACCGGGACCTGAAGCTGCGAGGGGCCATCATCAAGGAAAAGCAGCTGCTGCAGCTCCCGAATGAGCGAGTCTTTCGAAAGGTGGACGGCGTGTGGAACCTGAGCAGCGACCAGGGCAACCTGGGCAGCTTCTTCATCACCAACCTGCGGGTGGTCTGGCACGCCTCCCTCGCGGAGAACTTCAACGTGTCTGTCCCGTACGTGCAGGTCAAGGAGGTGTACTGCCGCGAGAGCAAATTCGGGCGCGCGCTCGTGATTGAGACCTCAGAGCGCAGCGGCGGGTATCTGCTGGGGTTCCGCATCGACCCTGCGGACGCCCTCGACTCGATTGCCAAGGAGATCACAGCCCTGAACGCAGCGTCGGCAGCCGCCCCGAACTACGGCGTGGAGTTCACAGTGGAGGACAAGCCGGAGAGCTTGGACGCCCTCAAGGTCATCCGCGCCTCTGACGATGTGGAGATCGTGGCTGGCGGCGACGACGGCTCCTCCTCCGATGCCTTTGCAGCCTATTTTGCAGACGCTAGCAAGGAGGCGGACCGGCCTGTGACCTTCAGCGCCGACCTGGGACTCGCGGTAGAAACGGTTCCGGAGGGGCTGTCGCTGGAGAAGCTGTGGGCTCCCCTCTAGCTGTGGGCTTTCCTCTAGGTGTGGGCGCTGTGAGGTGCTCGCGGGCTGCTGTGAAGAGGACCGTAAGCGTCGTGTGTTGTAGTGTACTGGATGCGCAAGCGCTGGGTCTAGCCAAGCTCGATACCTCGGCTGATTGCGCGTGATCGTGCGATTGCCGCACCTGCTTGCTAGCTAGAGCGCTTGCCCACGTGGGCACCCATGCGCATATCCAGACGGCTGCGCAAACGCGCGGAGTTTCCACTGTACCGCCAACTCTTCTGGCTGTTGAAGCTCACTACGCTGCCCACGCGGACGTGAGACATGTGTGTGGAGGCCATTTGTATGTTTCAGAAATATTCTCAGCGTGCCCGAACGATGGCCATGGAAGTATCATGTTGACTCGATGTCAACGCATCCGCGAATTCGAACGAGGCCCCGAGAGCTCAAGCGCAATGCAGCACCTGCGAGCCGACCCGCAACATGCTGGCAACGCTGGCCCTGCGCATGCAACTACAGCTGCGGCTGCCGCTTGACAGTCGTGAGGCATTGGAACTTGAATGTGCGCAGCAACTTCTCAGTCGAGCGAGCTGCGAAGATGCCAGATGGGGTGCAGGAAGAGCCCGAGCGGTCTGACAGCGGCGGCGGACTCGCGTCCTTGGGGGCGATGCGGCAGCGGCAAATCGATCGGGGCGATAAGTGGTCATCCGTATGCAACGAGAGGCCCGACGCTGGCGCAGTCAACAGTCGCACTGCGGTGTCTAAATCATGACGGTCGGATTCTGGTGGGAGCGCTGATGCAGTGGGTTGCGCCGCAGTGCGTTGAAACCGCAGTGAACTACACCGCAGTGGCCCGCCCCGCGGGGGCACTCGGACCGCCTGCGCCAGCCCGCGCCGAAGCAGCAGCGACGGCACTGGCGCGCGTGGGGCTGGCAGCAGAGACGCTGCCAGCGCCCGCGCCTGCCCCCGCTGCAATCGCTGGCGGGATGACAGCGCTGATGTCGATGCCCATGCCTGCCAGCAGCGCAGCCCGCTCCGCAGGGATCGGGGGAAGCTCGTAGCCAAGGTTGTCTGCGGCCCAGGCCGCGTACTGCGGGGAGGCCCTGAAGGGACCCTCGTACAGGCCCTGCAGCTGCGCCATGGCCCACTCAACAGCCTCGTCAAAGAGGCGAGCAGTGAGAGGGGCGGGCGCCCCCGGTGCAGCCAGGTGCTGCAGCCCCAGGGAGCTCGCCCGAGCAGCCCGCGGCGCAGCGCCCGCCGCTGCAGCGCTGCCGCTGCCGCCGGACGACAGAGCTGCCCCTCGGCTCAAAGCAGCTGCAGGCGACACACGGGCCCCTGCGCCTGCGCCTGCGCCTGCACCCTCTCCGCTACCAGCGGCAGCCGCAGCGGCCCGCTGTGCCGTCAACAGCGCCAGCATTCCACCGGCGCCCACCTCAGGCCAGGGTCTGCCGGCGATGGCGGCTGCTATTGGGTCAGTGATGGAGGCTGGGACGCCAGCAATGAGCTTCGACGATGTGTGTGCGGGAGCAGCCCCCGATCGCCCACCGGATGCAGCTGCGCCAGCGCGATCCCCCTCGACATCGCACACCTCACCCGCCGCGCCTTCCCCACCGCAAGAGGCGCCGGAAGCCGCAGCGTGTTCCTCCTCCTCCTCCTCATCGAGCCGCAGCGGTGGCAGCAGGTATCGCTCTGCAACGAGAGGTACGCGACCCCGCACCACCGCCCTGTTGGCGTTGCCCGACAGGTCAGCCACAGCGTGCACGAACTCAAGGAGCAACAGGCCCTGGTTGGGGCCGCTGGCAGCGCTCGCAGCGGCAGAGGCAGAGGACGAGAGGGGCACGGACGACGAGGCTGCTGGGGAGGTGGAGGCGGATCGAGAGGGAACAGGAGCAGCAGCGGGCGGGTAAGCAGCCGTTCCTGCCGCCGCAGCCTTGCCGTCAGCCACAGCAGGGGCGCTGTCACCCGCCGCCGCCGCTGCGCCGTTGCCTGCTGCCCCAGCGGCCGCTGCACCGGGGTGGTAGTTCGCGACGAAGTCTTTGAAGGCCGCAGCGTGCTCCGGGTTATTTGTGAACTCCTCAAGGCGGGCAGGCGGTCCTGCGGCATACTTGACAGCCTGGTGCCCCTGGCAGTACTGGGCGCCTGCACGGAATGGCACACGCAGACGAGCGTTGATCGCCGGCTGGCGGGGCGAGCAGGATGGATGCAGGCTGGCTTGGCGAAGGAGGGAGCCGTGTGTGTCTCGCGATGCCGCCCCGCACTCAACCGCCCCGAACAACGCACCTCGCATCTTGAGACGAGGCAGCTCACAGCCCCCGACAGCGCAGGGCAGGGTGCGCCGCTTGCTGCCCGCCCCTCCTCGGGGCGCCATGAACGCATGCAAGCACGTGAGCACCGTGTCCCGCTCGCGCAGCAGCTTGGGCGAGTTGAACAGGAAGGCGAGGAAGGCCGCGCCGCTGTAGAAGCCTGCGAGCTGCCCGATGGCCTTGGCGTTCTTCTCCTTCATGTGCGGCCGAACCACTGCGAGAAGGGCAGCTGCAGAGGCCAGCGCGCAAGCAAGAGGAGCGGGGCGTGGACCACGCGGCGAGCAGGCCAAGTACCGCACCGTGCATGCAGTGTGCATGCAGCCGCACCAGAAACACACGCACCACCTGCGGCCTCGATGGCTGCAGCAGCAGCCGTCGAGTCAACCGAGCCTGGCTTGCCTTCCAGCCCCTCGACGAGTCGGCAGGCGGCATCGTTGAGCGGATCCTGCATGGGCGTGGCCGCCTCAGGCGTCACTACATTCTCACGGAAGAGAAGTGCCACCTTGCCCGCGAGCTTGATCGTCAGCCGATTCACTTCATCGGCCGTCGGCTTGTCGATAACTGCACAACAACGACGAAGGCTTTCCCGCACCGCGACATGATGGCGCCCCGCATTCCCACAGCGCAGGAGCGAACTGCATTGTTCTCGCGCCGCAGACACTCACACTTCTCCGTGATGCGGGTAAGCGCTTCGATCAGATTCGCAGTGTCTTCACCGACGGCTTTCATCAGCTGCGCGCGGCCGAGTTTCGTATCTCTGCAAACGCGGAGCCGGCGAAGCGGTCGGGAACGTTGCTTTCCCGGCAGCGCGTCCGGGACGCAACGCACGACGATACGAAGGGTGGGACGACTCACGAAACGCGCGACATCAAAAATTTCTTGGCGCGAAAGAAGGACGATGCCATGGTGCCGTGTGCTGTGACAGTCGAAAGGCACAAACCCTCCCTGCGGCGCTCGCACGTCGCAGAGTTTCCAGTTTGCACTCAGTTTCTCAGTTTACGGCAATTTCAGAAGCGCAGCAGGTGCGAACGACGCTTGCTCACACTCAGGGCGCGCAGAGCGCAGGTTGCGGAGCAGTCCCCGCGACTCGGGCCGCAAGCGAATGTGCAGATGGACGCGGTCCGACTTGCCGAATTCGCGTGAACGAAGCGCAGACGAGGCAGCGTCGCGTGATCCTAACCGAAATATCACAGTTGCCTTTTGCTTTGAGTTCGAGCGCCAACTGTTCTCCTTGCCGGCTCCCTCGTAGCCCTGCACCTTGCGATGCGGGGACCGACGCTGTGCTGGGCCGTCGCGGCTTTGGCTGCCGTGGACAGCCAGCAGACGGGTTCGCAGTGTGTCTTCACTCAAACGTGCGTATCGAGCCCCTTTGATCCGGTTTGTCGACCGACGGAGCTGGTCGCAGCTCCGCAGCCACTGGTGGCGGCCACTTTCGCGTGCCCGGCATACGCGAATGCTAGCTGCTGCAACTCCATCCAGAACGATGCTCTGAACCAAAACTTTCTGACACTGGCGAGCGCGTACGGGTCGGACGCACAGGGCAACGGCGCGTGCGTGGCGAACATTGAAGCGATGTGGTGCGCTTTCACCTGTGCACCCGACCAGGGACGATTTGTGGATACCACCGGCAATGCCACCATGCCGCCGCCTTTTGGGCTGCCGCACGAGGTGCTGCTGACGACGTATCACATCGCGCGCGATTGGGCCTGCGGTATCTTCGAGAGCTGCCGGCTCACGCCGCTGGTGTCGATGTTCGGTCTCGCAGACTGCAACGCTTTTCTCGAGTTCTTCTCAGACCAGGCAATCCCCAGCGGTAGCTACACCACATTCACACTCACGGATGCGGCAGACCCGCGAGCTGAGTCGCGTCCACTGTACGACTGCTGCTCCTACCCGTCCTCCCTGGACAACAGCACGCAGCCAGGCAATATCTCCAGTATTCCGACGTCCTGTGCGGGGCTCAGCGGGGGCGCCGATGTGTGCTATACGACCGGAAGGGCCGCTTCCCCAATAGCTAACGCGACAAGCGACTGGCCTGCAGGGAATGCCGTTGCAGACGACGACACGCCCGTGCTCTTCGGCTTCGAGTGGCTGCCCGTGGCTGCCCTGTATGGGTTGCTCACGGCAGGCAGCGCGGCGATCCTCCTCGGCCGCAGCCTGGGGCAGCGCTATTGCAAGCGGCCGCAGGCGACTGCGCCTCGGCGGCAGACCATTTTTAGCATGCCGATATGGGGCGGCGGCAGCTCCGGGGCTGCGG
>Ga0208629_100885_pt1 | contig 13019 bp, 4 predicted proteins | sample LakWasMet19_HOW5_2_FD_183865 | JGI IMG/M metagenome (GOLD analysis project Ga0208629, IMG submission 183865) | Freshwater sediment methanotrophic microbial communities from Lake Washington under simulated oxygen tension - Sediment Metagenome... | ecosystem: Environmental > Aquatic > Freshwater >...
CGTTGCAGCGCGGGCCAGGGCGGCAGCCAGCGCAACATCAGCTGGACTGCCCACACCGAAGTTGCCGTCAGCGCCTGCGGCACTAGCAGACCGCGGGCTGAGCCTACCCGACGAGCTGCCGCGAGGGGACCCTTCATCGTCGTCGTCACCGACAGCCCACCGAGCAGCCTCAGCCGCGGCAGCGGCCCGCTCTGCGGCGTCAGCGGCGGCCGCGTCAGCCTCCGCCCGCCGGCGCTGCAGCAGCTGCTGCACCGGTCCCGCGGCGCCACCCCTGTGAGGCACTCGCGCGGCGCTGACCGGTGCGATGTCTCCGCTGCGCACCCGATCCAGGACAGACAGAGTGTGATACGCCGAGGCGTCAGCCGCAGGCAGCGGGAGGGAAGCGGAGGACAACGAGAGGGCCGAGTGGCTGCCGCCGCCGCCACCGCTGCTGCCACTCCCAGGTCCAGCGCCCCAGCCGGTGCCGGCGCCGCTGAACCGCTGAAGCGTCGTCATACTCTGACTGCCGCCAAGCTGCTGCTGCTGCTGGGCCGCCTGCCCCGCCCCTCCTGCGCCCCCTGCGCCTGCGGGCGGCAGGCCTGTGCGGTGCGTCGGCACACGCAGGGGCGGCAGGCCAGCCCCCGCTGCGACCCGCGGAGGAGGCGGCGAGGCCTTCCCAGCCCCAGCAGCACCGGTGGACCGGCCGCTCCTGCCGCTGGACACACCGCGGTCTCCCGCGCCACGTCGCGTCGCGCTGCCACATCTCGACCCACTAGAGTCCTCGCCTCCTCCCAGCGCAGCAGACGCAGATGCGGCAGCGGAAGCAGCGGCCTCCAGTGCTGCGTCCGGCAGCAGGCGAGCAAAGGACTCGACGGAGGGGAGACCAGGCACCGTAGCCTGCGCCGCCAGGTCACTGTACCCCTGCGTCGCGCGCGCCGCAAGAGCCGTCAGGCGGCCTGCCACCTCTGCGCGGCGCGCCTGCACGGCGGCTGCGCGGTGCATCGCCAGCGCCTTTCCGGGCTCCACGTACGTCTCCTGCGGGAACCAGAGCACCTCCTGCACCACGGGCGGCAGCGCGGGGAAGTCTGCCGTGGCGGCTGGGTGCAGCACCGCGCCCCGCCGCGCCTCCGCCTCCTGCAGCGTCGTGCTGCCGCACTGCGCCAGGCCCAGCGACCCAGCGCCTCCACCTCCCACTGCCCCTCCCCCTCGACCACCGCTGCCGCCGATGCCAGCGGCGGCGGCGCCGGCCGCCCGCTGCGTGAGTGCTTCCATCGCCCCCGGCGCCCGCATCACACTCACGTCCATCACAGGCACGCTCTGCAGCAGCCGGATGGCGCGCGGCACGCGCGTGCCGGAGGCGAGCGGGGCGCCCGCCGCACCGAAGGTGGTCGTGAGGGCGTGGCTGGACGTGCCGAGCGCATGCGCTGCGGTGGAGCGCCCTGATACCAGGGCGCCCCCCATGCCCCCGCTGCCGCCGGCGCTGCCCGGGCCGCCCGGCCCGCTGCTGCCCCCGAGGGGCTGGCCCACGTTGCCTGCGTGCAGGAGCGGCAGACTGCCGGACGCTGCAAGCGCCGCGCCCACGCCACCCAGGCCGCCCGCGGCGCTGCCGGTCTCCCCTCCGCCGCCCGCCAGCCCGTGCCTGCCGGCGCCCGCGCTGGCCCCTGCACCTCCGCCCCTGCCCCCGCCCGCTGCAGCTGCTGACGATACAGCTGCACCGCCTGCCCCCGGCGGCAGCATCGCCGCAACCGCGATCGCGTCCACGTCGCACCCGATGACGGCGCGGCAGGCGCCCACGTTGGCCAGCACCAGGTTGTTGCCGCGCAGGAGGGCGAAGCAGAGGGAGGCGCCGTTGAAGCGGGGGTCGGGGGCTCCCCGCAGCTGCGCCGCCGCAGCGGCCGGCAGGACAGGGACCCCAACGCCGGCCGCCGCTGCGGCTCCCGCTGTTGCCCCGGCTGCGGCGGCGCCTGCAGCCACCAGCGCGTTGTGCACGCGGGCGACCACGTCTGCAGCCACGTCTGCGAGCCGCTCTGCGAGCTTCTTGCGCGGCAGCGGCGCGCCCTTGCCTGCCGCCGCCGCCGCAGCCTTCCTCCGACCCGGCAGGCCCGCGCCGGGCGCCTCCTCCTCTGACTCCAGCAGCTCCACGATGCTCTTCGCTGCCGCCATCGCACGGGCCATGGGGTCCTTCTGCGCAGGGCCAGGGGCGGCCCGGGGCGGCGGAGGGGCCCGCCGCCGCGCCCGCCGCTTGCCGTGCTCGATGGCGACAGCCTCAAGCACGGACGGCAGCGTGGCGGCGATCACGTCAGCGAGGCGGGCACCGTTGATGCCCACCCCCTCGCAGCAGCCGAAGAGCGACTGCTCATTGCAGCCCAGGAAATTGTCGCAGACCAGCAGGCGGTCGCCAGGCTTGTTGACGCTGGCGGGCTTGAAGTGGTCGCGGAAGGAGCCACTAACGGCGCAGTAACCGAAAGAGGAACGCGCAGGCCGCAGCACGCTGCTCTCGGCGGTTATGCGGACAACGGGGTTGCCCACGGCTAGCAGCGGCTTCAGAGCCTTTTTTGGTTTCTTGCGGCGCTGCTTCTTGACAACTTCCAAAGACGTGTCGGCAAAGGCGTGGCTTGCACCGGTATTCATCGATTCCTCGCTGCCCATGCCTGCGAATGTCGTTTTGGTGTGGTTGGCCTGCGGTGCGCCAGCACCCGCGTGGAACTCTGTAACATCGAGCAGCTCGGCAATGCTGCCGTAACTGCGCTCCAGAGTGATAGACATGGCAACTGAGTTGAGACTCTTACATCAGAACGAGCATGGCGCGGGCTCGCGACATCCGTTGCGAAGCCTTCGCGCCGCCCGCGAGTCCGACGCGGTGCATGTGTCACAAATAGGGCCCAGTCTTGTAAGCTGCGCCCAGAAGCGAGTATGCAAGCATTGATCGCGCGTGTTTGGGAAGCTAAGCGGTCCCCGCGCTCTTTCAAGCATCCAATCAATCCGCAGCAATTAACTTTCACATTTCATTCGCCATCGAGAGCATCGGGTTGTCGATCGCGTTGGTGATGCAATCACTCACTAGAGCAACGAACAAGACGCTGTTCTACGCTGCACGAGCACTGTACCTGGTAATCACGAGAGAGCGTCGACGAACAACTGGCGGTTCGATCGGTGGTCCAGGCTTGTTGGCATTCTCTGCACTGTGTGTTCGCGCACACCGTGCCCATTCTACACAATCGCCGCCACGAACGGCGCCCTCGCACCCTGCTAACTGCGAGCTTGCCTCGACTGCGCACTCCCGACGGGATCTTTGTGCAGTGTCTGGCAGCTTCGAGCGCTAGTCAATTGAGACCACGTGCGAACAGCTCAGCTCGTCATCGCCAGGGTGCAGTAACAACGCCGTGCGCCACAGGACATGTCGTCAAGCAGCGGCGCGGCGCGGCGGCTGGCGCTGGAATTCAGGAAGATGAGCGACGCGCCCGTGTCCGGCATCGTCGCTCGGCCGCGCGACCCCGCGAACTTGCTGGTGTGGGAGTTCACAATTGCGGGGCCCGAAGGGTCGGCGTACGAGTCGGGCGTCTTCACAGGCACGCTCGTCTTTCCGACGGACTACCCCCTCGCGCCGCCCAAGATGGTGTTTGAGACGCGTATCACGCACCCGAACGTGTACGGGCCCGGCGCGCGGGCTGGCGAGGTGTGCATCAGCATCCTGCACACGGGCCACGACTTCACGGGCTACGAGCGCGCCGAGGAGCGCTGGTCCTCCGCTCAGAGCGTGCAGTCCATTTTGCTGGTGAGGGCGCGCACACGATACTGCTGTGGGACCGATGGCTGCGGTTTGATGCGGGCGTCCGTTGCTGAACAAGAACTGGCGGCTGACTGCTCTGTTGCTTTCCTTCTTGCATCCTGCTCCTGTCGTGCAGTCCGTGCAAAGCATGATGCACGATATCAACCTGGAGTCGCCCGCTAACGTGGATGCCGCCAAGCTCATGTCGCAGACGCCGGAGCTCTTTCGACGCACCGTGCAGGCGGAGGTGGAGGCCTCGCTGGGCCTGCGCAGATGACCAAGGCCGGCAATACCGCTTGCATGGCCGCCACGCGCAGGCGGGCGTTGCCGTTACATGCTCAAGCGAGTATCGCCGCCGCTTTCTTCAACTTAGCGATCCACAAACTCGAGAAGGGCTTTCGTTTCAGACGTTCGGATTTCTCTGATAGGCTTTTTCGAGTCGGTGGATGCGCGTGAACCACGGATCTTTGAATTCGCAACAACGCGCGCCGGCGCCAACAGTACCAGTAGGCGGCAGCCATCTTCACCTAGTCCCACTCGGCCAGCGAGGCTAGCACACGTGCGCGCTCCTCTGCGGTGAGCTGCGGACCACTGGGAGGCACGGCACTCGCCTCGGGGGCCGCACGCAGATCCGAAGCGCGCGCAGACACGGAATGGGCACTCGGCGCCTTGCTGAGAGAGGCTACACCCGACGCGTCGGTAGCCGCTCCAGACATCTGCGCATGTGCACGGGTGTGGCTCGCAGCGGCCTCTCCTGCCCCTGCCATGGTTGCCCGTTGCACACCGCCTTGGGAGGCGCTGCCGACACCGCACTCGTTATCGCTGTCACTGTCGCTGCCGGCGTCCTCTCCCGCGGCGCGCCGCGCCTCCGCCTCCCACCACGCGGCCGGCACCGACAAGCCCAGGTCACCCAGCATGTTGCTGGCAGGGCCGGCGCGGCCGCCCTGCCCCGCGACGGACTGTGAGAGGCTGGCCAGCAGGTTGTACTGCAGGTCTGCGTCGGAGAGCGGCGCACCAGAGCTATCTCGTTCTCCATCTCCGTCTGCAGCGGCACCAGCGCCAAGGATGCGGCCCGCACCCGCGATGCGGCCCGCTGCGCCGACAGGGCCGCCCACACGCAGGAAGCTGGCCCCCAGCGTGCTGCCCGCCCCGCCGTACAGCTCAGCCTCCATCGAGGCCATCAGGCTGCGGAGCGACGCATCATCGATGCCGCCCTCCTCGTCTGCGCCCATCACTGGACTTCCGCCGGCGCCTGCGCGGGAAGCTGCAGCGGCGCCGCCACCCTCTGAAGCGTCGCCGCCGTCGTCGGCCGCTCCATCTTCGGGCTCCCAGGCGGCTACGCTCAGCATATCATCTCCGTCGTCCACAGCAGCATCACTCCCGCCGCTCGCTCCGACGGCACTAGCGACTGCCACCGCGGTCGAGCCGTGCTCCTGCGACTGCCGCTCTGGCGATTCAGCGAAGCGAACGGTGCGATCCGATGGCAGGCCCCCTGCTGCGGCTGGTACACCGCCTCCCTGCTGCAGCCCTGCAGGCGCAGTAGATGCAGCAGACGCGGCTTCTCGGAGCGCAAGGTGGGCTCGCACTTCGCGCATGAACCGCTCAGCGTCGAAGCCCGGCTCGAACGCGGGTGTGGCCTGTGCTGCCGCGCCTGCGCTTGCAACGCTTGTATTGGCACGCAGCGCTGCAGAGTCCTTCTTGTCAGCATCGTAGTCACCCTCATCCTCGCTGTCTCGTCCGTCCTCTGTTGTACCACCTTCGCTGGCAGCGTCGTCATCGGCTTCATCAACGCTGTCCGCATCCTCACCATCCTCATCATCGACGTTGCCGCTGCCAGCGCTTCCTCCGAGGAGCTTTCGAGAAGCTCCAGTGGCAGTATCGGCGCCAGCTGCTGGCTGTCGTCTCGCGCCTGTGTCCGCGCCTTCGAAGGATGAGGTGCTCTTCACAAAGCTGGAGAGCGCGCTGAGCAGCCCGCGCAGCTCTGACATGTCCCCAGATTCGCCAATACCACTACCACTGTTGCTATCACTGCCGGCCGCGAGAGCGTCTGCCATGGGCTGCTTTGACGCTTGCGTCGCGTGCGCAATCGCAGTGGCGCCGGCAGCAGCAGACCCAGCAGCAGCCTGAGGCGGCAAGGGTCCGGCTGCGGGCGACCCACCTGCGAGGGGCAGCACATCCCCTGATGCGCCTGCACGCGCGTTCCCAGGAGTCAAATATCTGTCCATTTCTCGATCCAGCATGGCCGTGTCGTCGGCACGGAATAGCCAGGACGCGTCGTCGTCGCGGTCGCAGCGCGGCGGCCACGCGAACGGCAGCGCCGAGCCAGCGCCAAGAGCAACAGTGCCACCAGTGCTCGAAACGGCTCCGCCGGCGTCAGGTGCTACGCGGGGCACCCCTGCAGCTTGCAGCTGCGGCAGCGCCAAAGCAACGTGCGCCAACAGGCGCCCGAGACGGGCAGAAGGAGAGTCAGGTGGCCCGGCGTCCGAGGCGGCGCGGCGGCCTACACCGGCCTGCAGCAGCGCCGATAGCCGACTCAGCGCGTCAGAGGGGGTCGCGGTGGACGCGGGGCTTGCAGAGGCCGTCGTAGCTGCAGCGCCACCCGCCCTGGCATCGGCAGCAGCCGCACGCGCATCAACAGCGGCAGCACCCGCATGCGCCTGCTCTGACTGCGGTTGCTGCTGCTGCGTCTTGGCATAAAACCCCAGGGCAGCCTCCGCCTTCGCCTCGTGCTCCGCGCGGGAGCGGGCGCCTTCAAAGTACCCGCGCCGGGTCAGCGCTGCAAGGTACGCCTTGAAGCCCGCAGAGTCACGGAGGGGCGGCGCGGCAGCGGCAGGGCCCAGGGCGGGCGCGGCGGTCGAGGCGCCGCCTACCGAAGAGGACGCGCAAGCAGCGGCAGCACCAGCTGGTTGCGCTGGAGGTGCAGCGGGGGCCGCCGTGGCCATAATCTCCTGAAACTTCTTGACCCCCGCGCCCCGCGCCAGCAGGATCTCGAGACCCGTGGCAATCTTGCAGCCGAGGTCGTAGCGTGCATACTCCTGCACTGCGGCCGCAGCCTCCGCCGCACTCCCTGCGCTGCCGGCTGAGCCAGCTGCGCCAACCACCGCCTCGGCGCGTTCGGCAGGCTGAGCGGGAACGGGCAGGCGCGGGCGCGGCGGCATCAGCGGGGCATACGCCTTGGGCGGGTGGAAGCGCTGCTGCACGAGCTGTGCAAACAGGTGCCGCGTCATCGGCACGGACATGCGGACCAGACCGGGCGCCGTGGCCACGGGCCGCGTTGCTGCAGCGCCGCCTGCGTCTGCCGGGGATGTAGCCGCGGGGCTGCCGGCGGGTGCTGCCGCGGGGCTACCAGCGGGTGCTGCCGCCGGTCCAGCTGTTGCCACAGGGATCGGTCCAGCGGCGGCGGCGCCTTCTGCCGGCCCCAGCACATGCTGCATGCGGGCAGCACGGCTGACCTCAGCGCTGTCCCGCGAGTAGAACGCCTCCACGGCGGGCGCTATGAGCTGCGGCGCCGCGCTCAGCACCGCGGCGGCGCGCGGCGGCAGGCAGACGGCAGCGCAGTGCATATTTCGCAGCGCACGCTGCGGGTAGCCTCTCAGGCGGGCAGACAGCGCATCGCGCATCGACACAGGCACCCGCGCGGCGGCGGCGTGCTCGCGCACCCACGCTGCACCGGCCTCTGCCGTTGGGATGCGCCCTGGAATCCCGCGACTCGAATCCACAGTCCCCACCCCAGCTCGGCGGCTTGCTGCAGGCGGAGCCCCAGGCGCGTCACGCCTGTCTGCGCCTCCAAAGGGGACGAGCTTCAGCTCACCGCCGTGGATAAAGACGCGGTGCTCCATCTGCTCGGGGTGCACCCAACGCGGCAGGTGCTCCGCGACCTCAATCAGCAAAAAGTCGCCGTCGTTGTCGGACACCTGCACCACGGCCCCAGCAGCCGCGAAGCGGCGTGACACTTCCGCCAGCAGCCACGTGGCGAGCCATTCATCTTCCACGTTGTCTCCAAATGCCATGGAGCCAGCCAGGCACGGGCGGCGCAGCCGTTGCTGTAATCCGCGCGGCTCGTCTGGCCGGACCACGTGGAGCCCGAACGGTTGAACATGCCAGATATAGCCCGCCGACGCCTCCTCCACAAAGTTGTGTACTTCAGCCGCGATTTTCGTTGCCGAGCTAACATCGTTATGATCATCGTCCAGAAAGATGACGAATTCGAGCACGCCTTCCTCGTCTTCACCCGAAGGCGGTGTATCAGGGCGCTCCATTTGCAGTTGGTCAAACGACCAAGGCTGCAAACCACAAAATGTTGCTACGGCGACGCGCGCTGAAAGATGCCCCTAGCATCACCCTCGATCAACGCCGCGAACTCCCCAATCACGGACTTGCAACCGATGGGGTTGGGCGGATGAAGCTTCGGCACTATCGTGCCCCCGTTTATCGTGTTTGGCTTCGCGTTCTCGCTGCCGGACTCACGTTATGGCTTCATAATCTACCATCTCGTCTACAGCAATTTGAACCACCCAGTTTTCTGTCGCGGAACGTAATTTTGGCGGACGGTGCACACGTCCTTGTCTCGGCGTGCTCCTGTGAGGCGTTGAGCCTTTCAGCCGGCTTCCCGCTTGTGCAGCTGCCAATCCCGCCACCATGGCGTCGATAGCTCGACACGGGGCGAGGAAATCGGGGCTGCAGCGGCAGGTGCTCTCGCTCTACGCGGACTGCCTCCGTTCTGCCCGGCAACTGCCATCAGCCTCCCAGGTGCCAGCCGTGCTGTTTGTGCGTGGCGAATTTCGCAAGGCTGCATCCACGGTTGACAAACTGGACATTCAGAGAATAGAATTCTTGCTCCGCCAGGGCAAGAAAAAATCCAAGAGTTACACGATGGCGGGCGTGACCGCCTTCGACTTCACACAGCTCGGGACGGGGCCGACGGACGATGGGGGTGCGAGCAGTGCGGCCTTGATTGTGGGACAGCACAAGCTAGTGGGGTTGCCCACCAAGGATGACGGCACATGATGCGCCCTGGCCTGCACCGCAGCCAGTGGGCTGTTGCGGGTTGGTGTCTTCCCATCAGCCATCTAGCAGCCCAGCTGCTCGCTTATATATAGTGGACAACCGTACGACGAGGAGAAGCCGTGCTGTGGTTTCCGTCAATGTACTGGAAGCATGGTTAGATATTAGCACTGGAGGCTGTCACCTGGCGAGCACGTGCAGTCGCAGCTGGGCACGCCATTCAGGGCTCATTCGCTTGGACTGGGGCGTGTGCCACGTCACGACTGCGTGCAACCGGGCCAACGGCGACGTTGCAACACGCTTGTGAATCTTGTGGATGCGGTGTTCCGTGGCCCGTGGGCGGGTCCATCGAACCATGCACACTACACACCAAGATTTCGTGGGCAGTTGCGATTCGAAGGGAGAAGAGACCGGCCGCTGCGGTCGACTGTCTGGTGCAGCGGTATCAGTCAGTCTGGCCACACACCCGTGGCATATGTGGTCAGCAGTAGCTCCGCTTCAGGAGCCTCCAGTACCCAGCAGCGGGCCGCAGTCCACACTCTCTCGGTCAGGAAATACGGGGGGTCGCGGCCCGAGGCCCTGGAAGCTCGGCGCGGCAGCGAGGCGGCGGGGGGCTCCAACGCAGGCTGGCGACTCTACACCGGCTGACTTGCAGGCGACAACAGCGGCAGCAGCAGAAGCCGCAGCCGCGCCTTCGCAATCCGCAACGGCCGAGCGAGCACCGCTGATCGCTGATCGCCCACGCCGCTGCGTTCCGTCAACGCACGACCACAAACGGCTGTGATGGCTGCACACACCAACATGCACGTTGAGGGCGGGGTGAGCAGATCACGCGTGGTCGCACGACCCGCCGGCGCCTCCAGTCACACCACGTCGCCCCGTTCGTGACGTCGTGAGCGCGCGCGCAGCCCAGCCGGCATGACGCCCTCGCCCTCAAATTGCGGGGTGATGTTCACGCCGCCCTCAACAACGACGCACTGCAGCCACTGCAAGGCGGCCAGCAGCGCCCCTGGTGGGGCCAGAGCCCGGTGTCACAACACGGGCCGTGGTCGGTAGCCGGCGGCACTCAGGCTGGAACACATCATTGGGGCTTCCGCGGGATGGGCCCGCAGCCTGTGGGTTCGGCTCGTTGGCTGAGCCCTTCTGGTCGCGAGGGGATTGCAGGCTGTCAGTACCGCACGACGCACGCCGCGCCGCGGCACGCGCCGCCGCCGGTCGCCCGCTCTGACTCTGCGGCTCAGCCACGCCCAGTTCAAGTCGCTACCGCGCGACAGGGTGTCGACTGCTTGGAATATGGTAGTATCATGTGCATTCTCAATTAATTTGTGGGAGTCGCGAAAGCACTCGAAATCTTCAAAAACTTCGACGTCCGGTTGTCCTTCGAAGGCTGTGACATGGTGCTGACCCTGACACGGCGCCGATGCGCGCCACCCCAAGGCTTGCCTGTACGGGCTCCCGCATATACTCTCAATGAATTTTCAGCTCCATCGACGCCGCATTTTTCCTGCGCCGCGCTGCACGCGCTTCGGCCAGCTGATTGACCGGCGGCGCTTCCTGCGGAGCTCCTACCAATGGCAAGCCACGTCGCGCGATGAGCTCACCTCTCCGAGCTGTTTGGGTTGCGCTGCTCGTGGCGACGGTGGCACCGCAGACCACGCCTGGCGAAGCTGCATGGCTGCAGTCGAAGGATTTCGTTACGCAGGATGCCCTTTTATCAACCGTGATCGTCGGGATACAGAACGCAACCATCGGCCCAGATGTAGCAGTGCCGATCGCAGCTGCCACAGTCGTTACCTCCGGTGGGCAAAACGCTCCCTACCTGTCGCGTCCCTCCACAACCACGTCAGCCAGTAATACCGCGTTCTGGACAACGACGCTCGACCTGGGGCCGCAGCTCGATGGAGATGCCGCTGCCGTCACGCAACTTCTTCCGAAAGGGCAGGCAGCCTTTCTTCTTGAATCGGGGTGCATATACGCGCTGGATGTGGAGCCCAGCCCGACGATTCCCGCGTTCTGCGTGCCGCCCGGCCTCGGCTCGCGATTTCTCTCCGTCGTGTCTGTGCCGGAGGCGGGGGCCGTCGGCGGCGTGACGGACGCGGGCATGCTCGTTTTCACCGGCACGGGCGTGGGCGCGAACAGTCGCAAGTGCCTGTACATGGGCGGCCCGTACACGCCGAGCGTCACCCACGCGCTGCTGGAAGTGACGAGCACGGCGTCCACCTCGCCCGTCTATAACGCCCGCTGGGTCGGCCCCACCAGCATCACCGACGCCGAGCGCTGGGTGCTGTGCACGCTCACGCGCGGCGGCGACCTCGAGTGCATGAACGCCAAGAGCGGCTGGTTCGCAAACGACCCCCCAGGCGGCGGGCCGTGGATGGACTACACGTCGACACGGCTGAGCGCGCAGTCCCCGGCGGAGAGCGCGTGCTACGACATCACGCGCAACGCCAACTACGTGGCCCTGCCGCGCATCCTGTGCTGGAGCACCGCCACCTCGACGAGCGCGCCGCCCACCACGTGTCTGGCGTCCCACGGCCCCTACGCGTCCTTCGCCGTGTCTACGTGCACGTGCACGGGCAGCGGCTGCCCCGCCATCTACTGGGCCATCCCCGCGACGAGCATGGGCTCGCAGCTGACCGCGGTGCGGCGCAACGACTCGATGCCGGTCAGCTACTGGGTGGGCGTCGACTCCTTCGACACACCGGCACTCCCTAATTCGACGGTCGCTGGCATCTACTCGCAGCCGCGGCGCCCCGACGGCAGCGTCATGGGTGCAGACCCGACCTTTCCGCCCTTCCGCGCGTGCGGGCACGCGGCCCTCCCGTTCGTGGGCCGGCTGGAGAACGGCAGTTACTACATCGTGAGGGCGGCCGCTGACACCACCAAGACGGTCACTGCGGGGTTTAACCTGCCTCTGTCCACCTTCTCCTCCCTGACGTCCGTCAAGTCGATGGACCTGCTGCCCGCGCAGCGCGCGAGCTCGTGCGACCAGGCGTGCGACAACCAGCTCGCGGGGTACGAGTGGACGCAGCAGCAGATGGAGGGACCCTTCCTGCCGCACATCTTCTCCATGGCACCCTTCCGCATGTTCACGCAGCCGAACGGCTGGTGCCCCGTACCGTACAACCTGTACGGCGCGGGCGTGCGGCCGGACGGCTCGCTGCACAACGGCATGGTTGATGCGGCGATCATGACCGACAAGGCGGCAGTCTTCGGGCCCATGTCGGGTTCAGTTCGCAACGACGCTCTTTGCTTCACCTTCCAGAGCCTGCCCTCGGGCGTGCCGGGCACCTCCGTCACGTCCTACCGCCACATCGTGCGCTGCATCGGCTCGCAGGGCCTCGCGCTCGTGCAGGCGGTGCGGGAGGTGCAGGCGGACTGCAGCGGCGGCCCGCGCATCAGCGGCAACCAGAACAGCCTGGCGCAGGGCGGGCTGCGGCACCAGCGCGGGGACCAGTGGGTGCTCGCCTACCCCGGCGGGGGCATGACCCCCTCCCCCTCGACGGGGCTGTCGCTGGGCTTCACGCAGCCGCCCACGTACCTGGCCACTGGCGATATTGCGCTCATGTACAGGCAGCCGAACAGCGGGTTCACAGGAGACCGCAGCGCCCCCGGCTGGTACGGCTGCGCGTGTAATGCTTTCGGTACGTCCAGCTGCAGCGGCAACGGCGCCAAAAACTGCGGAGGCGGCGTGTGCCGTACGCTGGTGGCGTGCATGCCAACCGGCTCCGAGACCGCCACGGCGATGGCAGTGTCCTCCACAGTGGGATTCGCCGGGTATCGGTGCGGCATCGACGGGAGTGGCCGCCTGCAGTGCGTGCAGGGCAACGGCAACAGCTTCGGCGGGAGCGCGATCCCAGGCGCATCCGCCGACCGCCCGAACAGCACAGTCCCCATCACGCAGGTGGTCGCTGCTGACAAGTTTGCGTGCGTCGTGTCAAGCGGCGCCTACTCGGGCGGCCTCTGGTGCTTCGGCGCGGTCGCGGACGTCGCAGCGTCCGCCGGCAACCAGGGGTTCACGACCGTGGCCCCTACGGCAGGCTCCGTCGTGGTGGGCAGCTTCGGCGGCAGCGGGGTCGCCGTTGTCAGCATGGCTGCGGGCACCGACGTCGTGTGCGTAAGGTACACCGTAGGCGCAGCGCCAGCGATCTCGGCAACGTGCTTTGGGGCGCTGACGGGGACAACGCATACCATTCTCACGGGTTCTATGGGCGGCGTCGGCAGCGCTGCGCTGGCTGCCAACGTGTCGACGGCACTCGCCTCGCGG
>Ga0208629_100887_pt1 | contig 12991 bp, 9 predicted proteins | sample LakWasMet19_HOW5_2_FD_183865 | JGI IMG/M metagenome (GOLD analysis project Ga0208629, IMG submission 183865) | Freshwater sediment methanotrophic microbial communities from Lake Washington under simulated oxygen tension - Sediment Metagenome... | ecosystem: Environmental > Aquatic > Freshwater >...
GATAACCATAGATATAAATTTTCAGAAGGGTTGAGGGGTGATAGGCAGGGCGACCTGTGGCCTCCGGTTTAACGCCTTCAAAACCCAGCGATCCAAGATCAAGCCCTTCAACAAAAACCTCGACTACTCGGACTGGATTGCACTCGGTAACGTAGTCATCCAATGATTCTGGAAATAAGGTATTTTGTGTCCGATGCTCGCCTTGTATAAAACGTTTCAATTGAAGTCCTTAACGTTTAATTAGGGCTGAATTTTACCACTTATTACGTTAATTCTCCTTATATTTCAAGTAATTAAGTTATATTTTTACGGCTTTTACTATGGCTTGTGTTTTGACACAGTCTGGACCGATGTTTGCCTGTCGATTGACTAACGAATTCAACTTAAAGGTTGCGCAGCATAGGCCCAGTTTTGAGTCTTTTTTCAAATCCAATCCCCGTGATTTAGAACTTGCCGTTAACCTTGTACTTCAGCCCGCGTAGCTCCGAATAGCGAAGCGTATTCGGAGAAATGTGAGCCTAAAATTCGTATGATTACGCTTCGCCGATCGTACCTACGGCCCTGCCGTTGAAGCGGCTGGCTTGGGTGTGTCTGCTCGCCGCGTCGTAGCGTAAGGTTAAGCCAGCCTATTTGTACGCTGCTCAGGTGGTCGAGATTACCGTAGGCGAACCGCAACGAGGCTTTCCGCAGTTTCTGAATAGAGTTAATTACTTGCAATGCAGACCATTAGCGTCAACGCTCTTCAGCGTAGTATGTTTTTTTGTATCTATTGCCCAATATTCACAAATCGGCAAAAGACGAGTATTAGGAACCCCATCTTGTTCAAAGTAAACTTCTCTTGGTCTACGCGCTACAAGTAAGTTATCACCTTCAGCTTTGTATTCATCCACTCTAGCATTAATGATAATTCCTTGCTGACGCTCTTTCCCAACATAAACAATCATTTTTCCGTCTCCTCCCGAAAAGCTATATTCATAATCGTTAATAATAGGCTCTGAAAAATCACCTACGCCTGGACCAATAAAGCCCCCCCCAATGAACAATAATAAAAGAATAACCAATAAGGTTGACAGAACAATCTTCGCAAATTTAGTGAGTGACATTGGGAGATCCAGAAAATTTAATTAGGTAATCTGTTCCAACCGAGATACCACCAAAGGAACCGACACTGAACCCACCAAATGTTTCAATGTTCCGCTTTCTCTGGTTACCCCAAAAATCGCCATGAGGTTCAAAATTATATTGGTTTGGTAAAATTGTTACATTTCCTTGTTTATTCAAGCTTAGATCTACCGTGCCATGAACAAGCCAATCACTGCCCTGAACAACACCTTGTGCGATTCCACCTATAAAATTCCCTGTTTGCCTAACCGTTAACTGACTGGCATCCACAGTCACCGCAAGATTAGGGTTGGTGTTAGCTCTCCAAATAGCGTTTGCTTCGAATATATTCAGATTGCCATTACTCAAAGCACTACTAATTCTCTCCAACCCACTCGGATCCACCAGCATCACCGGATTCCCGCCCACATAGGCATACAGGTTCAACCCACCGTTATGCCCAATCGGGTCTTCACTAATAAACCTTCCTAAGTTGGCATCGTAATACCTGGCCCGCATGTAATACAGGTTATTGCCTTCATCGATGATACCCACTTGCCCGGCATATTTAAACGGCTGTTGGAGTTTCTGTTTGCGCCATCAATTTGCCGTAAGGGTCGTAGGCGTAGGTGTTTTGGGTTTGCTGGTTGGCGTTGGTGATGGTGATGGCGACGGTATGCCCGGTGCCGTCGAAGTGGTAGACGTAAAGCGCGTTGGTAGCGGTATCAACCAGCGCTGTTAAGCCTTTTGCATAGATGTAATATCTGGTGATGACGTTGCCGGCGTTGGCTTCGGCCAGCAGGTTGCCGGTTGCATCGTAGATATATTTGGTGACGACGCCGTTTCTTATGGCTTTGATACGGTTGCCGACGCCGTCGTAAACGTAACTGCTGGTGCCCTGGCTGATGAGGCGGTGGGCGACGTCGAAGGCGTAGGTGGTGCTGCCTTGGGTAAGGAGCTGGCCTTCAAAGTCGTAAGTCAGCGCGGTGCTGTTTTGGCTGGTTAAGCGATTCTTTTGGGTGTTGTAGGTATAGGTCTGGGCGTTGTTGATGAGTTTTTCCGGCAGTTTGGGCTCGGTGGCGAGGGCCTTAGTGCGGTTGCCATTGGCGTCCAGGGTGTATTGGTAGCTGGCCAATGTTTGGCTGCTTGCGTTGTGATTGAGTTGGGTGAGCCGGTCGGCGTTGTCATAGCCGTAGCTGGTCTGGCTGCCGTTGAACTGGTCGGTTTGGGTCAGTCGTCCGGCATTGTCGTAATGGTAGGTGGCGGTTTTACTGAGCCAGTCGGCGCTAACGGTTTCAAGTCGGTTTAGGCTATCGTAGCCATAGCTGACGGTTTTGTTGTCGGGATAGGTCAACGTGGTCAGGTTGCCGGGGGCATCGTATTGGTAGCTGACTTGAAAGCCGTTGGAGTCGGTGGTGCCGGTGAGTCTGCCTGCGGCATCATAGCTGTTGGCTGTCGTGCCGGTGGGGTCGGTCATGCTGGTCAGGTGGTCTAGCTGGTCGTAGACGAACCGCGAACTGCGCTTCACGTTATTCAGCGCATCCTATCAAGCTGTGACCCCATTGATTTTGCGTAGATTAAGTCAACCCGACCCGCATTTTCATGGCAATGATAAAAGCGGAAATAAACAATCGCTGAGATTCATGGAATGCACCGAACCGGAGTCGGAAGGTGCGTGAATCTTAGTCGCCGGTAGCTATATCGTTCCGGCGTTTTATCGAGCGTGCTGTTTGCGATGGAAAAATGCAATCGGTCGATGCCGATAGCGTAACGTCATTGCTGCGATGTTTAGCCACCTTGTCGTGGATAAACGATATTGGAGCAGGACAGCCGGGGCTTGCGTAGCAATCTAACCGTCGCTAAGTTTTGATGATTTCACGCAGGAGCAAGGAAATTACCCTTCAAAACTTAGCGACTCGCTTGAATATTATTCCAATCATTCGAACACGAGATTCCGTTCTGTAGAAAAAACCGCCTGATACCCATGTAGCTCCCATTGGGAATTTTCGCCTAAATGCAATTACTTTCTTAGGAGCTATTAGATTGAATATCCCTCCAATAGCACAAAATAAAACAAACAGATAAAACAGAACATTATCCAAACGAATCATCCAGCCTCCTTAATAACTAATAAATACAATTCTTTGGCTACGCATTAAATAGGTATTCACCATATTTTCCACGAATAGGTAGCACCTATCCCTGGGGTCATGACTGTTAATGCTTGATCAGTAAGCGTCCAGTTCAGACCAATCCCGGCTTCCATGCCGAAACCCCATCCGGTCAAAAATCCATTAAGCTCTTCAGGTGTCGGATTCGGTGTATTCCACACAGTGTATCCTTCATTGACTTTCCATCCGGTCGCTACCCCAAAACTAGGATAGCCCATACCAATTCCTGGGCCAACATAAGCACTGCCATGCTGATCAACCGTGACATTAACTCCAACGAATGGAATTGGTGTGGGTATGGAAACAGATACATAGTCAGGGAAGTTAAAACTCCCGGAACTCTCCGACGCCGCCAACCCACTAGGATCCACCAGCATAATCGGATTCCCTCCGACATAGGCATACAGATTGAGACCGCCGTCGAAACCAATCGGGTCTTCGCTAATGAAGCGTCCGAGGTTGGCATCATAATACCTGGCCCGCATGTAATACAGGTTATTGCCTTCATCGATAATACCCTCTTGCCCGGCATATTTAAACGGCTGTTGGATGGTTTCAGTTTGCGCCATCAGTTTGCCATACGGATCATAGGCATAGGTGTTTTGGGTTTGTTGACTGGCGTTGGTGATTGCTACCGTGTGGCCGGTGCCGTCGAAGTGGTAGACGTAAAGTGCGTTGGTTTGTACATCGACCAACGCTGTTAAGCCTTTGCCGTAAATGTAATATCTTGTGATGACGTTGCTGGCGTTGGCTTCGGCCAAGAGGTTGCCTGCGGCGTCGTAAACGTATTTTGTTATTTGGCCGTTTCTTGTCGCCTTGATGCGGTTGCCGACGCCATCGTAGACATAGCTGCTAGTTCCCTGGCTGATTAGGCGGTGGGCGTAGTCGAAGGCATAGTTGGTGCTGCCTTGGGCAAGGAGTTGGCCTTCTTGGTCGTAGCTGAGTGTGGTGCCGTTTGGCTGGTTAGGCGGTTTTTTGGGGGTGTAGCCGAAATGTCGGGCATAAAAAGCATGCCCGACCTACGAAACTTATCGTGTTAGAACAGCCGTAACAACATTAGCTATAGTTTTGATGTCGTGAGCAACCAAGTAAGATAAAAAAAATAAATTAACGAATAGCAATATTATAAAAATCTTCTCTTTCGGAGTAGTTAGTTCAATCATTGCCCTTCTCTCAAGTCCGAAAAGTATTCTTAAGAATGGCTTTCCAATTCTTTTAGAAACTTTATTGCTAATAAATATCCCACCAAAAAGAAACACAAATGATGCAATATCAATCAAACGAATACTCAATAAATAATCATTCATAACATAATATAGAACTAGAACAGGAAATGCAGACAAAGTGATCTATGACTCAACTTGACTGCTGCGCTCTCAATACTTGTGGATTTAACACCCGATAAGTTTTGCCATCTCCCCAGATAAACTTGATTAAATTATATTTAAAATATAATGGCTCATTACTAATAAGTTCATACTGAGAGTTACGTAGATAAAGTCTTACTATAAGCGCTACGCATCTTGTCTTACAAACCTTCCATAAGCGGCAGCACTATTTTCTGAAGATGTATTGGTGTTGTTATTTATAACCTATCCATCCATTATTTATGCTAAGAACACCTGTAAGTGTTTGTTGGGCACCAGCCGAATACCCGGCGGCAATTCCTGCAGATACCCCACTAAATGAACCAGTTTGGGTATTTTGACTATAGCTCCCTGTAAAACCAAACCCAGTTCCGCTATATACGTCATCTTTACCGGCTAGGTTACTAACCGATCCAGGTGAAATTCCGACACTAAGGCTAACAGCTCCAAGTCCCCATAGATTATTTCCAGAATTAAGCGGGTTACTCACTCCACCGCCTGCACCACCTGCCACCAATATACCGCTATCACGCTGCGCACCATCAAAAAACGGATAAGATTCAGCTACTCCGATTTGAAGTGAACTAACAGGAGCATTGAGAATGCCGATTTTTTGGCCTATATCACTTAACCAGCCAGCTAAGCTTATTTGACTAGTCATAGTAATTGTAATATTGCCGCTCGGATCCACCGCCATAATCGGATTGCCACCCACATAAGCATAAAGATTCAACCCGCCGTTGTGACCGATAGGGTCTTCGCTGATAAACCTACCCAAGTTGGCATCATAATACCTGGCCCGCATGTAATACAGGTTATTGCCTTCATTGATGATACCCACTTGCCCGGCATATTTAAACGGCTGTTGGATGGTTTCTGTTTGCGCCATCAATTTGCCGTAAGGGTCGTAGGCGTAGGTGTTTTGGGTTTGCTGGCTGGCGTTGGTGATTGCAACGGTGTGACCGGTGCCGTCGAAGTGGTAGACGTAGAGTTGGTTGGTTGCGGCGTCGACCATCGCCGTCAGGCCTTTGCCGTAGATGTAGTATTTGGTGATTTGGTTACTGGCGTTGGCTTCGGCCAAGAGGTTGCCTGCGGCGTCGTAAACGTATTTTGTTATTTGGCCGTTTCTGATGGCTTTGATACGGTTACCGACGCCGTCGTAGACATAGCTGCTGGTGCCTTGGCTGATGAGCCGGTGGGCGACGTCGAAGGCGTAGGTGGTGCTGCCTTGGGTAAGGAGTTGGCCTTCTTGGTCGTAGCTGAGTGCGGTGCCGTTTTGGCTGGTTAAGCGGTTCTTTTGGGTGTTGTAGGTATAGGTTTGGCTGTTGTTGATGAGTTTTTCCGGCAGTTTGGGTTCTGTTGCCACGGCTTTGGTGCGGTTGCTATTGGCGTCCAGGGTGTATTGGTAGCTGGCCAATGTTTGGCTGGCTGCGCTGTGATTGAGTTGGGTGAGCCGGTCGGCGTTGTCATAGCCGTAGCTGGTCTGGCTGCCGTTGAAGCGGCCTGCTTGGCTGTGTCTGCCTGCGGCATCATAGCTGTAGCTTTCGGTCTTGTTGAGCCAGCCGATGGTAACCGTGGCAAGTCTGTTGAGAGTGTCATAGCTGTAGCTGACGGTCTTGTTGCCGGGATAGGTCAGTGTGGTCAGGTTACCTGCGGCATCGTATTGGTAGTGGACTTGGAAGCCGTTGGGGTCGGTGCTGCCGGTAAGCCTGCCTGCGGCATCGTAGCTGTTGGCTGTCGTACCGGTGGGGTCGGTCATGCCGGTCAGCTGGTCCAGGGTGTTGTAGCTGAAGTTGACGTTTTGATTGCCGGGGTAGCTGATCTGGCCCAGTTTGCCGCTGGCGGTGTAGCTGCTGGTGACGATGTGGCCATTGCGGTCGGTGTGGCTGATGGGGCGTCCGGCGTTGTCGTATTGGCTGATGTTGAATTTGCCCAACGGATCGGTGCGCTGGGTCAATAGTCCGCGTTTGTCGTATTGGAATTGGGTGACGGCCCCAGCCTGATCGGTAAGGCTGGTGAGTCTGCCGATGGCATCGTATTGGCTGGCGATTTGCGGATGAACACCGGTTTTAGTGGTAGCCGGATGGCCGTTGCCATCGTAGCTGTAGACGGTGGCGGTATTTTTGGCATCCGTTCTGCTTTGTACCAAGCCTGCTGCGGTGTAGGCGCTACCGCTCTGCTGGTTTAAGGCGTTGCGGGCGGCAATGGGGTGATGTTTAACGTCGTAGTCGATCTGGCTGCTGTGGTTGAGCGCGTCGGTGACTTGAGTCAAACGCAGTTGGCCGTCGTAGCTGAAGCTGGTAGCCTGATTTTGGGCGTTGAGACTCTGAGTGGGATTTTGATTGGCGTCATAGTTGGTTTGGCTTGTGTTACCCAAGGGATCGGTGCTTTGGATAACATGGCCTTGGCCGTCGTATTTGACTTTGCTCTGTTGGCCCAAGGCGTTTTCCACGGCGATGGTGCGGCCGTTGTCGTCGTAATAGTAGGTGGTGCGGTGGCCGCTGGGGTCTTGTTCGGCTGACGATAGGCCGGTGTAGTGCAGTTTATACAGGGCGCTGCCGGTTTGCCGTGGGGCGGTTTGCTGGGTCACGCGGTTATGATCGTCATAAACGTTGTTGACGATGACAGCGTTGACCGGGTCGGTGACGGTGAGGATTTGGTGGCTGGCATCGACACCGTATTGCCAGGCCTTATTTTCCGGATCGTGGAAGCTGGTGAGGTCGTTGCCGGTGTAGCTGTAAGTGACGCTACGGCCCTGGTTGTCGGCCACTTGGCTGAGTTTGCCGCCGGTGTAGCTTAAGGTCAGGGTGCGGTTGTAGGCATCCTTGATCTGGGTCAGGACATTACCGGCATAGGTAAAGCTTAAGGCGTTGCCGTCGATGTCGGTCAGGCTTTGGATGCGGTTGTTGGTATTAAAGGCCAGTACGCTGCCGAAGCGTTCGCTGAGTTTATAGGTGCCGTTGGCGTTTTTGATCAGTTGGGTGGTGACGCCGGGCGGCGCCACGAAGCTGCCGTCGGGATTGTGCCGGTAGCTTAAGGCGCGGTCGCCCAGTTGGATGCTGACGGCGTTATCCTGCAGTTGATCGGTGGCCCATTGCGCGACTAATGCACCGACGGTCCATTCTTGTAAGCTGGGTTGGCTTGCAGCCATCAGGTCGCGGGTGATGGTCGTCGCAACGATTAAGGCGGCGGCATCTTGCGGACTGCGTAGGCCCAGTGCGGTTTTAACGTCGCTGTGTTGGGTTAGCCCGATGTTGTAGCTGTGATTCCAGCCGTTGCCCAAGCCAGCCGGGTCTTGGTTAGCTTGCTGGCTGTTGTAGCTGCGGGCGAAGCTTAAGCCTCGGGCGCCGCTGCCGCCCAGGCTAAGATCAACGGCCTGATTAAGATAAGCGCCGCTGCCCAGGTCGACCGGGTCAAGGCCTTTAGGGGTGGATATGTTGGCTTGCCAGATTTGCAGTGGGGCGTATTGCACTTGTGCCATGGGGGTATTTACGGGGCCTATCAATGAGCCGTAACCGCCATTTAAGTTACCGCCGATGATCATGCCCAGGCTACGATCGGTGCCTGCGACCCGGTAATCGATATAGCCTTTGCCATGCCAACTGTTAAGCGCGATCTGCCCGTTTTGCGGCAGAATCAGCGTGGCGCCGTTACTGATGGCGGTTTGCAGTCCGCTAATATCGCCAGCGCTATAACCGGTCAATTGGCTTTGTATGCTGCCGAAGTTAGTTGCATTGGCCAGAAAGAATTTATTGCCGCCCTGGTTGTTGAGCGCGAACAGTTTAATAGTTGATAACGCCGACTGACTGGAACCTTGTAGCTGTTCCAGTACGCCATGCTCCATGGCGCTGTGGATTAAGCTGGACGCCTGAAAAGCCCCGGCCGCGGCGGTGGCACTTTGCGGCAAGGTCGGTGTGAATTGGGCTTTGACATCAATGAAGTAGCCCTCTTCCTGGCCGACGATACCAAAGCGGTGGTGGTTAATCAGCCGGTGATCACTCAGCGTGCCTAGCAAGTCGGCTGCCAGTTGGGTTTGTTGCATCCAGCTTTGCCCAAAGACGTTAAGCGTTTCGCTGAGCACTTCGCGGGACGTGTTAGCGGCGCCTTGTTGTGTGAGTTGGTCAAGGTAGCGCTGCCGCTCAGCCAGCAAAGTGCTGTTGCGATCGCCCCCAAATGCTGAAGCCAGCACATAGGAGCCGCTACGTTTGAGCGTGAAGGTCGCACATTGATCGGCAAATTTGCCGCCGGTGAAACAAGGGTTGCTGACAGCAGCACTATACGGGTGATCGACGGTGAGTATTAAGCTGGTCAGGTTCCCGGATGGCGTGCCCTCAGACTGTAACAAGATGTCGTCGAGATAAAGTTGGGCCACTGGTGTGCTAATCACGGCCCCGGTCAGTGCGGTGACTTGCGGTGTGCCGATGGCGGTGCCTTGATAGCTGTAGGTTTGGGTTAAGGTGGCATTTTTACGCCCCGCTGTTTGGCTAACCCCGGTGAATTTGACCTTGACCTGAACGCTACCGTTAACGGTAGCGACTTTGGCCGGAATGTTCTGGGTGCCGCCGCCTGATACAAACGCGAATGCGCCGGCATCAGTACCGGTGAGGGTACTGGTCACTTGAATAACTACTGTGTTTGGGTTGCCCGGCGACGAGGTAAACGTCGTTGGACTGTCGGCACCCGGACTTACGGTACCAAAATCGATAGCGCCGACAGGTGGCGGCGCTATCACGGTATCATTGCCGGTATAACTGATACTGAGTTTTTTACCGGCGATTTGCGGAATGTTTAGCGTGGTGTCGATGCCGCCATGCTGCAGTCGCACGGTGTGAATGTAACCACTGGGAATAGCGCTCCAGAGCGGCTGCGTCGCTGTTCCGGTAAAAGGCAAGGCGACAGGTAAACTGGCGCTTGCATCGGGAATAATAGTTAAGCCGCCAACAACGTCACTGACAGAAGCATTAGGATAATTTTGTTTGAGGTGACTGAGCAGCTGCGTGGTCAGGGTATTTAACTCACCGTTAAGATTGCCGGCGTTGAGGTTTTGGATGGAATTAGTCCCCAGTAATCCTCCTGCCGACGTTAACAAGGCGGCCTTGTCGTAACCCATGGCGGTGGTCAGATTAATAGCCGCTTGTTTGGTGCTGGGTTTAAAGGCAGGGTCGAGAGAAACATTGGCACCATTGATGGTGGCCACTACCCAGACCCGATCCAGTGCCGCATAGGCATTGGTACCGGAATAAACACTTGCCGGGATGCCGCCAGAGGCAATGATGGTACCGATGCGAGTGGCATCGCCATCAGTCCCTAGCCAATGGGCCATGTCATTATTGTTGGCAGCGGTTAGCGGGATGCTCATAGTGCCGTACTGATAATTGGCGCTGAACCCGGCAGCTCTTAGGAGTTCGACCAGTACGGCGGCTTGGTCGAAGTCGTTACCGCTACGTTCTTTTAAGGTCAGTAAGGGGCCTTTTAAAGCGCCGTAATAAGGCACGTAGGTAAAATGATTGCGGACGAACTGGTAGATTCGGCGCGGATCGTTGTCAAGCGCTGCCGCCAGTTGGGTGAATTCGGCAGATGCTGATATCAGGTTAGCGGAGGTTGTGGCCTGTGCCGCCGCTAATTTGGTGATGGCGCCGCTCTTGCCGGCAATCGCTGTTTGCTGACTTTGCTTTTGCGCCTGCTGGCTGCGCTGTTGCGCCAAGGTTTGTGTGCGTTCAACAATAACGGCCTGGGCCGCTTCGGGCGCGACCAGTGGGGCGCGTTGATCTATCCAGCCTTCAGGGGCGGCTTGCGTATAGGCGGTTATAGGCATCATCAGCGCTGACAAACTGATCAGTAACGGCAGTAATAGACCTGATTGAGCAAAAAAATGGCGTGGGGTTAATTTCATGAGGTTAACGTCCTTGTTTGGAAGTGTGTCGCATGCCGATCAGCAGCAGCGCTAAGGCCAGGATGATCATGCCCCATTCCGGTAAGGTCGGCACGGGCACAGGGTTGTCATTTTGCAAAGGATTGGTACCCGCTTGATATTCGGCCAGATTGGTTATGCCGTCACCGTCGTTATCCAGCGCAGCATCGGCGGCATTGAGCGGGTTGAGGCCATATTGCGCTTCAAAGATGTCCGACATGCCGTCACCATCGTCATCGGGGTCGACAAAATTAGCCACTAAGTCATCATCAGTATCCGGGCTGTTGCTAACATCCTGATTGGTCGCGTTGCCACTTTCATCGTATTGGTAATTAACAACCGGGCCATCCGCGCGGGTGACGGCGGTCAAGCGATTGAGGTCGTCGTAGCTGTAGTTGATTTCAACAGCGGCGTAGGCAGGTAAAGCGCCCATCGATAAGAAACCGGTGCAGAGCAAGCATAATGTTGTTTTCATTCTGCGGTGAAGCATTGTTCGGATGCTTATTGCCGTGGCTTTATAAGTCCGGCTAAACAGTAATACCAATGAAAGCCTAGTGGTGTGCGTGACTCTTTCCATAGCAAAATATCATCAACGTTAAGAAAAATATCTCTCGGCAGCAAGGCGAGAGAGTAAGACAGCTTAGTTGTGTGATTGTCCGAGCTGATGTATTTGATTTAACAATCCTTGTAAATAACAGCACTGTTCATGCCACTTCTTAACTCATTGAAATTATTAAGGACGCAACCGCTCTATGGGCTGAGTAACAATTAAACTGTGTTATTTAACGTATAAATTTGCGCCATTTAACTTGTTACTTGTAGAAGACAAATCCGTAGGCAAACACTGCTGCTAAGGAAAGTTTTAATTAAAAAAATAAGTGCGCTAGAGTGTGAACAATTACGCTGGCAAGTTTTTTGAACAGCTGCTTTATTTTAATTTATGAAAATATGCTTGGTCGTTTAAGTCAATTCAAACCAATAGTAAAAAACCGCCGACTGATGAATATTTTCTATCCATTGGGTTTTCTGCTGCTGTCTACACTGCTTGAAGCGTTGTATTTGAATATTTCAGAAAACACCTTGCGAGACGTCTATCTTGATCATGTCGCCACCATAAGCGCGCAGGTCATCAACTTTATTACCCCCAGTGATAAAGTATTCATTCATCAAAATTCATTATTGTCCGGCAAAGCTTATTTGGAAGTGGCGCGGACCTGTTCCGGTTCCAGCGTGCTGTTTTTTTTGGTAGCCGCGATCTTGGTTTTTTCTGCCTCAGTAAGACATAAAATTGTAGGGCTGGTATTGGCCTTACTATTGGTTGTTGTTATCAACCTGCTCAGAATTATCGGCTTGTATTTTGCGATGGTTTATCAACCCGATTGGTTTTTACCCATCCATATTTATATCTCTCCCACCCTAACCATCATTTTGTGCTGTTTGTTTTTCGCCTGGTGGGCCTTGCCAGCAAAGGAAACTCCAGGTGACTAACCCGGTTACCTTAGATGACTGCTTACGGTTACTGATCGCTTGGCTGGTGTTGTCGGCGATGAGCTTTATATTCCGAAGACAACTTCTAAACCTGACCCAACCGGTTTTGTTAGGCGTACTGGGTAGGCTGCTGCTTGCTTGGCTGATACTGTCTGTGTTGGGATTGATGTACGGTAAAGCGATGCTGAGTCTGCTGCTACCTTTGCTGACCTGGATGATTAATTCAATTCAGGCTGATTATTCCTCATCACTAACAATAACCGACCTTGCAGGCGGTCAGCTGCAATTGCTAGCCAGTCTTCGGCACGATATTGCTCCTCTTGTCAAAGGAGATACGCTGAACATTTTTAATGACACGATGCATTTTGTCATACCGCTGGTGCTGCTTGTTTCGGTATTTTTTGCCTGGCCGGTAAAACACTTTCAAGCGCGTATCAAGCTGCTTTTACTCGTCATTCCAATAGGCTTAATGTCTACGGCGCTGACAGTGCCATTTCAACTGGCTGGAGCTACCGAAATGGCTTTTCAGAGTTTGGCTCATCAAACTCACCTACCCAGGGAAAAACCCTTCTATCTACTGTGGGTGCGCTTGCTTGAAGATGGCGGCGGCTGGTTGCGAAGTATTGCCGTGGCAATGGTTGGTGTCACGATGATGCAACGAACTGGGGATAAGCCCGTGCGAAATGCAAATGATAAAGGTATGGTTGATCAATAATAACAATTAGCTGGACGTGCGCTGAGATTCATGGAATGCACCGAACCGGAGTCGGAAGGTGCGTGAATCTTAGTCCCCGGTAGCTATATCGTTCCGGCGTTTTTTCGAGCAGGCTGTTTGCGATGGAAAAATGCAATCGGTCGATGCCGATAGCGTAACGTCATTGCTGCGATGTTTAGCCACCTTGTCGTGGATAAACGATATTGGAGCAGGACAGCCGGGGCTTGCGTAGCAATCT
>Ga0208629_100890_pt1 | contig 12980 bp, 2 predicted proteins | sample LakWasMet19_HOW5_2_FD_183865 | JGI IMG/M metagenome (GOLD analysis project Ga0208629, IMG submission 183865) | Freshwater sediment methanotrophic microbial communities from Lake Washington under simulated oxygen tension - Sediment Metagenome... | ecosystem: Environmental > Aquatic > Freshwater >...
CGTGTCCCGGGTTAAGCGCAACCTGCACGTCGTGCTGTGCATGTCCCCCGTGGGCGACGCCTTCCGCGACCGCCTGCGCAAGTTCCCCTCGCTCGTGAACTGCTGCACGATCGACTGGTTCACGTCTTGGCCGAAGGACGCCCTCTCAGCCGTCGCGCTCAAGGCACTGCAGGGCATGTCGCTGGATGACGAGACGCTGTCGCGCGTCGTGGACGCGTGCCAGCACTTCCACCGCTCCGCGCTCACGCTGTCCACCGACTTCGCGGCCAAGCAGCGGCGCTACAACTACGTGACGCCCACCTCCTACCTGGAGCTGCTGTCCACCTTCCGGCGCTTCCTGGACGTGAAGCGCCGCGAGGTCTCCTCCGCGCGCCAGCGGTACCTGACGGGCCTGGAGAAGCTTTCGTTCGCCACCGTGCAGGTCAACGAGATGCAGCGCGAGCTCGAAGCCCTGCAGCCCAGCCTGCGCCAGAGCCAGGTCGAGACTGCAGAGCTGATGGCCGTCATTGAGGCGCGCCTGCCGGGCGTGGAGGAGACCCGCGCGGTCGTCTCAAAAGACGCCGCAATCGCCACCGCGGAGGCGGAGCGCGTCGGGGCCGTCAAAAAGGAGTGCGCCGACGACCTCGCTGTCGCCATGCCTGCGCTGGAGGCGGCGCTGCGAGCGCTCGACACCATCTCCCCGGCGGACATCGCGAGCGTCAAGACGATGAAGTCGCCCCCCGACAACGTGCGCATGGTGATGGGCGCCGTGTGCGTGATGCTGGGGGAGAAGGCGGACAAGGTCGCCGACCCCGCGGGCGGCACCAAGAAAATCGAGGATTACTGGGGCCCCGCCAAGCGCGTGCTTGGTGACATGAAGTTCATCGAGCGCCTCAAGAGCTACGACCTGAACGCGATCGACCCGCGCCTGATTGCCGCCGTGCGCGCCCAGTTCCTGAGCAACGAGAACTTCCGGCCCGACATCGTGGCCAAGAGCTCCAGCGCCGCGGAGGGCCTGTGCCGCTGGGTGATGGCGATGGACGTGTATGAGCGCGTCGCGAAGGAGGTGGCGCCGAAGCAGGCGGCGCTCGCGGAGGCGGAGGCGGCGCTCTCCGTCACGATGGGCGAGCTGGCACGCAAGAAGGCGAGCCTCAAGGCGGTTGAAGACGAGCTCGGCGAGCTGCAGCGGCAGCTGGACGCCGCCAACAAGCGCAAGGCTGACCTCGCGACGCAGGTGGACCTGTGCTCCAAGAAGCTGGTGCGCGCAGAGCAGCTCATCTCCGGCCTCGGCGGCGAGAAGACGCGGTGGCAGGCCACCAGCGATGAGCTGCACGGCAAGGTCAACAGCATCGCGGGCGACGTGCTGCTCGCTTCGGGTATGATTGCGTACCTGGGCGCCTTCACCGCGGAGTTCCGCCGGCGCGGGACGGATGACTGGCTGCACAAGTGCGCGGAGCTTGGGATTCAGACGAGCGCAAAGTCTCCCGCTGCGCTCGCCGCTGCAGCCGCGGCTGAGGCCGCCGCGGGAGGCGGCGACGGCGCCGCAGCGGCGGTCGGCAAGACGGGCTACAACCTCGCTGCCACCATGGGCGACCCGCTGCTCGTGCGCACGTGGCAGCTGGACGGCCTGCCGACGGACGCGTACAGTACGGAGAGCGCCATCATCTGCTCCTCCTCGCGGCGCTGGCCGCTCATGATCGACCCGCAGGGCCAGGCGAACAAGTGGGTCAAGAAGAGCGAGGCGCGCAGCAAGCTGCTGCTGCTGAAGCAGTCCGACGCGAATTTCCTGCGCAGTCTGGAGAACGCGATCCAGTTCGGCCGGCCCGTGCTACTGGAGAACGTAGGCGAGGAGCTGGATCCATCGCTGGAGCCGATCCTGCTGCGCGTGGTTTTCAAGCAGGGCGGCGTGCAGTGCATCCGGCTCGGCGACACGACCATCGAGTACGACGAGCGCTTCAAGCTGTACCTGACCACCAAGCTGCCGAACCCGCACTACCTGCCGGAGGTCAGCACGAAGGTGACCCTCGTCAACTTCCTGATCACCCCCGAGGGCCTCGCGGACCAGCTGCTGGGGATCGTGGTGGCGCAAGAGCGGCCCGACCTGCAGGAGCAGAAGAACGCCCTCATCGTGCAGAGCGCTGAAAATCAGCGGCAGCTGAAGGACATTGAGAATCGCATCCTGCACGTGCTGAGCAGCAGCCAAGGCAACATCCTGGAGGATGAGACCGCTATCAACGTGCTCAACAGCTCCAAGCTGCTGTCCAACGAGATCAGCGAGAAGCAGCGCGTGGCGCAGGAGACGGAGGCCGCCATCGATGTGGCGCGCGCGGCGTACACGCCCGTCGCTGACCACGCGTCGCGTCTGTTCTTCTGCATTGCGGGCCTGAACGCGGTGGAGCCCATGTATCAGTACAGCCTTGACTGGTTCGTACGCCTCTTTCTGTCCTCCATCGCCGGCAGCGCGCGCAGCGACGTGCTGCTGACGCGCATCGGCAGCCTGAACGACCACTTCACCTTTGCGATCTACCGCAACGTGTGCCGCTCCCTCTTCGAGAAGGACAAGCTCCTCTTCTCGCTGCTGCTCACCGTGGCAATCATGAACGGGCGCGGGCAGGTCGACCCAGCGGAGTACTTCTTCCTCGCGACGGGCGGCGTGGCTGCGGAGACGCCGCACGCCAACCCGGCGGCGGACTGGCTCTCAGACAAGGCGTGGGGCGAGCTGCTGCGCTTGTCGGCGATGCCGGGCTTCGAGGGCCTGTCGGATGACTTTGCGGCGCCGGCATCGCTGCCCGCGTGGAAGGCGTGGCACGCCGGCGAGCAGCCGCACAAGGCCAAGCTCCCCGGGCGGTGGGGCGAGAAGGGGACCCTGACGGCCATGCAGCGCCTGCTGGTGCTGCGGAGCCTGCGGCCCGACAAGCTGGTGCTGGGCGTGCAGGGCTTCGTGAGCGAGCAGCTGGGTCCCGCCTTCATCGCACCCCCGCCGTTTGACCTCAAGGGCTGCTATGAGGACAGCGCGCCGGGGCAGCCGCTGATCTTTGTGCTGTCGCCGGGGTCTGACCCCATGGCTGCCCTCATGTACTTCGCGGAGTCGCAGGGCTTCAAGGTGTACAGCATCTCGCTGGGCCAGGGCCAGGGCCCCATCGCAGAGGGCATGGTCGAGCGAGCGCGCGCGTCGGGCGGCTGGGTCGTGCTGCAGAACTGCCACCTGGCGGTGTCGTGGATGCCCCGTTTGGAGACCATGTGCGAGCAGCTCGCAGCTGCGCCTATGCTCGCAAGCGACGGCAGCGGCGCCGCTGCGCTCGCCGCTGCGGCGTCGAGCGCCGATGGGGCAGCGCCAGCCCCCGGCGTGCACCGCAACTTCCGCCTGTGGTTGACCTCCTACCCCTCCGCCGCCTTCCCCGTCGCCATCCTGCAAAACGGCGTGAAGATGACGAACGAGCCGCCGCACGGCCTGCGGGAGAACCTCAAGCGCTCGTATCTGTCCGACCCAATATCCGATCCCGCCTTCTTCGGCGCCGTGCGCAACGCCGCCGTGTTTCGCAAGCTGCTCTACGCGCTCTGCTTCTTCCACGCGCTGGTGCAGGAGCGGCGCTACTTCGGCGCGCTCGGCTTCAACATCCCGTACCAGTTCACGGAGTCTGACCTGCGCATCTCGGCGCGCCAGCTCGCCATGTTTGTGGACGACGAAGAACTTGCAGTTGCGCGCGTGCCGGCTGCAGGCGGCGCCGGGCGGGCTGCTGGCGGCGTCGCGGCGGCCGATGCCGCGGCAGGCGGCGACGCCGTCCCGTGGAAGCACCTGCTCTATCTGACGGGCGAGTGCAACTACGGCGGGCGCGTGACGGACGACATGGACAGACGGGCCCTCATGTCGCTCCTGCGCATGGTCTACGCGCCGGATACGCTGCGGCCCGGCGCGCCGCTGTCCTCCTCCTCGTCAGAGTTCGTGACGCCGCCCGCGGGCGTGCATGAATACGCTGACTACGTCAGCTTCATCGGCACGCTGCCCACCAACGCGAGCTGCGGCGTGTTCGGGCTGCACGGCAACGCGGCCATCACGCGGGACATACAGACGGCGTACGACCTGCTGGACGCTGCGCTGCTCATGACGGGCAGCGTGACGTACAAGACCGCAGGCGCCGACGAGGAGGAGGGCGGCGGCGAGGGAGCTGGATCGCCGCGCGCGAGCGCGGCTGCCGCCCCTGCATCAGGGGCTGCCAGTGGAGAGCGGCCGACGTCTGCTGCCGCGGGCGGCGCCGGCGGCAGCGGCGGCGGCGGGCACGCCGTCGCCAAGAGTCGAGATGAGACCATCCTGGAGCTCGCGTCTGACATCCTGGCGCGCCTGCCGGCCGACTTTGACCTGGAGGGCGTCGAGATTCGCTTCCCGAACGACCCGCGCGAGAGCATGAACACGGTGCTGGTGCAGGAGCTTGCGCGCTACAACCGCCTGCTGGCGCTCATTCGCTCGTCCATGAAGGACGTGCAGGCGGCGATGAAGGGCCTCATCGTCCTGTCGTCTGCGCTGGAGGCCGTCGCGACGGACCTCTCCCTCGGCCGCGTGCCGGCGCTGTGGCGCGAGCGCAGCTACCCCACGCGCAAACCGCTCGCCAGCTACGTGGCGGACCTGCTGCGGCGCCTGGGTATGTTCGAGAGCTGGATCGCCGCCGGCCGCACGCCGTCCTCCTTCTGGCTGCCCGGCTTCTTCTTCACGCAGTCCTTCCTCACGGGCGTGAGCCAGAACTTTGCGCGCAAGTACGTCATCCCCATCGACGAGCTCGCCTTCGACATGCGCATGCTGCCGATACGGCCCGAGCACGTGGGCAACACGCCGCCGCCCGCAGACGGCGCGCACGTGTGGGGTCCGTACCTCGACGGCTGCCAGTGGGACTACGCGGGGGAGAAGCTCGGCGAGAGCGCGCCGGGCGTGCTTTTCAGCGCTGCACCCGTCATGTGGCTGCTGCCCGTGCGCGCCGCCGAGCTGCGGAGCTTTCCGAACTACGTGTGCCCACTGTACCGCACCACGGAGCGGCGGGGCGTGCTGAGCACCACGGGGCACTCCACGAACCACGTGACCAACATCCGCGTGCCCAGCGATAAGCCCTCCGACTGGTGGGTCCGCCGCGGAGTGGCGATGGTGCTGGCGCTAGACGACTGAGCTTCACGCAGCTGCGCGAAGCGCAGAGACGTGCGTGTATCGCCGTTTCCAGGCGCCGATGCTCAAACTTCGGCGACTGTGCAGCAGCACGGTGCACATAGATGCCGACACGTCCTCCGGTCCGCCAGCACGCTCCCACGGGCCTGCCTGCGGCGCGGGCCTGTGCACGCTCGCCTCTTCTGCCCGATGAGCAGTGTGCGCTAACGCCCGTGTCTACACCGCCCGAGGCCGCAGCCTCTTCAGCCTATCACTTGCTGTGTCTGACTGATGCGTGTCGTGTCTCAGTTGAGGGCTGTCTATTTTGCGCTGCTTTCGTAGGATCGGGCTTCCGGACGGCACGTTGGTGAGCTGCAAGCGATACTCGGATCTGCGATGCGGAAGCTGCGAGTTGCGCAGGGCAGACCTTCAGCACCGCTCTGCTGCTGAAAGGAGCGGCGGCAGCATCAGGGCAGCCGTGTTCCGTTGCGGCTTTGAAACTGCGCGCGGATATCAGGGTGCTCAAGGCGTGAATCCCAACGTGTTAACGGTGAATCGTGAATATTACGCGCAGCATTATGCCGGTAGTAGTGAATCGTTGAAAGGCGCGACTGGCCTCCCAATCGAAGTCACCGGTACCGACGCGTACGGAAGTTACAGTCCAAATTGATGGTCTGCGGGCGGCCGCCGCGAGGGCCACCGAAATACGCCCTCGCAAGATTTTCAACACATCAGTAACACGCCGTCGGCGGGCGCACCCAGACCAGCAGCGAGGCAGCAAGATAACAATCGAGTGAGCAGAGCAATAGGGATGGAAGGCCGGCAAGGTTGAGTTTGCGCTACCGCGAAACCCTGGACATGGGTCCGCGGCGCGTCGTGGCGTCGCTACTCAGCTGCCGCCTCGCTGACGGTCCCTGGGGTTTCCGGCGCATTCGTGCAGTACCCCTCGGCAACCTCCGGTGCATTGGTGCGGTATCCCTCTGAGACCTCTGACGTGTTGCACCCGTCGGTGATTCCCGACGCACTGCAGCCGCCGGGCGTCTCAGCGACGTTCAGAGTCCCCGGTCCCACTTCACAGGTCTGCAGGGCTGCGGCAGCAGCGGCTGCACCGCGCGCCGACAGCTTGCCAGTGGCGGAGGAGGACGAGGCGGCGAGCTTGGGCAGCTCTTCACCCTCCTCCTCATCGTGCGCAAATTCTGCTACGTTGCTGCGGGCCCGTCGCGCGGCCCTGCTGCGGGCTGCAGCGGAAGTGGGGGCGCGGGCTGCGGAGGCAGCAGGCGCAGTGCGAGCAGCCGTCGGAGCGCTACCGCCCGCACCTGCGCCCGCAGCCGCAGCAGCCTCCGCGCTCGCCCTCGCAGTCGCGTCGGCCCGCGCAGCCCCCACCGCAGGCTCGACGCTTGCGGCGTCAACGGGCTGCAGCGTCGCGAGCAGGTGACGCATCACTGTGGCCAGCTCCGCGGAGCCCGCCGGCGGCGCAGCCGCAGCGCTGGCAGCGCTGGAGAGCATCGCAAGGCCAGCGCGCAGCTGCGCTGCAGCCTCATCGCTCCGCCCTAGCCCCAGCAGCGCGCGGGCCCGGCGGTTTGCAGACTTGGCATGGTCGGGGGCGCCGGCCAGCGCCATGTCTGCGCAGGCGAGCGCCACCGCGTAATGCCGCTGTGCAGCCGGCGAGGCAGCCGCGCTAGCTGTAGCAGCAACAGCTGTGGCCGCAGCGCCGGCAGCCTCACCGCCCGCGCCGCCCTTCGCCTTCGTGGACGCTGCTGTGGAGCATGCCGCATCCGCCATCCTCAGCTCGCACTCCGCCAGGTTGCTGCACGTGATGGGGTGGGCCGGCACGTGGCCCAGCGCGCCACGGTACGCGGCCGCCGCCGCAGCAAACGCGCCGCGCCGGAACAGGGCATTGCCGCGCTGGCGCAGCTCCTCGGCCATCTCTCCAGGAAACGAGTCAGCCGGCTCGCACACGTTGCTCGCGGCCGCCGCCGCCGCCGCGGCAGTCGACCCACCAGCAGCCGGCGCCTTGCGGGCCCCGGCAGCGCCGGCAGCAGCAGCTGCGCCGCCAGTCCCGGCCGTCGGGGGCAGCTTCGAGAGCGCGGATGCGAAGCTCTTGAGCCCCGACCGCGGCAGGCCGAGTCTGTCCACAAGCTCAGCGTGCACGACCGCGACCGCGTCGTTGTCCCGCACGTCCAGCGGGCCCTCCCGCGGGGCGTCCAGCCGCACCATCTGTTCGTCCACCAGCGCGTTCGCGACGGCGTAGCGGCCGAGCCCCATCAGCGCGCGGGCGTGGCGCACAGCGCTCTTGACAAACGAGGGCTCAATCACCACTGACATGCGCGCGTGCTCCAGCGCGGCCGCGTAGTGCGCGCGCGCCGCCTCAAACTTGGCCCGCTCGCGAGCTCTGTCCGCCTGCTGCAGCTCGACCTGCGCCATGTTGCCCCAGCTCAGGTGGTCGGACGGCTCCGCTGCGACGGCGGCGCGGTAGCGCGCCATCGCCTCGTCCAGCTGCCCGCGCTTGAAGTGCTCGTTGCCCTGCATGCGCAGGCGCGCTGCATCAGGGGCCTCCGCTGCAGCGGCACCCGCGCCCGCAGCACCGGCGCCTGCGGCAGCAGCACTCGCAGCACCGGCGTCCGCCCTCGTAGCCGGCCCACCGCTGGTCGGCGGCTGGTACCAGGGCGTCTCCGCAAGCAGCGGGTCCGACGGCGACAGGCGGATGATGTTGCTGGGGTTCTCAACGCGAATCACGCGGCCGCCATCCGCTGCCACCTTGAAGAAGGGCGCTTTGACGAGCCAGATCGTGCCCTCCGGGAACTGCTGGCAGAGTCGAGGGAAGCGCGCCTCCTCCGTAAAGCTGTAGATGCTAAGGCGAGTGGCGGCGCCTTGTACGTCCTCGATGACGAATGAGAGTGCCGTCATCTTGATCGGCTCGCTGATCGTGCGAACGATGATGTAGTTGTCTCGATGGACGGTCATACGTAGGTCAGCGATGCGCCAGATGGGTCGCAGCTTGTTAATGCCGGCATCCACTTCGCGACGGCTCGCCTCGTAAGACGCATCGCCGGATGCTGGCACAGTTAACTGAGAGTTGAACTTTTGGAGGCCGTAGCAGGCTTGAACTGCGGCAGCATGCCGCGCAAGCAGCATGGCGCGGTCCTCCAACCCCCCGCCAGCGGGCTCGCCAGCACCAAACAAGCCGCCGAACATGTTCGTCCGTCACGGCGCGCCGTCAACGCAGCGATGCAGCGGAAAATCAGGCTGTTTCTGAGGCAAGTGTGTGCTTTGAGCGATGATCAGTCAGTCAAGCCTCGACGAGCTCGGAGCTAGACAGTGAGAGCAGCTAAAAGGCAAAACTCGCGCTTCTTGTGAGAATCTCAGCCTGGTCGGAAACAGGGCACGCTCGCAAATCCAGCAAATGCCATCCGTTGTCCATCCGCCATCAATGGCTGTCGACGATACGCATCGAACCCACGCAACTGCGACTATTTCGCTCTGCGCGTTTGCGGAGATTGACAGCGTACCTTCTCGTTTCACACGCTCGCCTGTTGCAGCCACACGACGCTGGGGTTTGCGGCAAGGTTTTGCCCGACGACCACCCACGTGAAATGTCGTCCTCACAGGCAGCGCTCGGTGGCGCAGGCGCTGCTTCTGCAGCTTCGGTCTGCGCCACATGCGGACTACCAGCCAAGGCACGCTGTGGGAAGTGCCGTAATGTTTCCTACTGCAGCAAAGAGTGCCAGCGGGCTGATCACAAACTTCACTACCCTCGATGCCTCGCCCATCAGGGCGTCGCGGCTCGGCTGCAGAAGAACAAACTCAAACCCAAGGGTAAATCCGCAGAGATGCCGGATTATGAGCCCGCGCGCCAGACTCTCGCAGCGTTGCCTGATAACGAAGCCATCGGGGTCGTCACCAGATCCCCGGCCGAGTTGAAGGCACAACTGCTGCGCTACGCGGTCGACATGGAGGACGTGCGTCTCTTCAAGCAGGCGCTCGCCGGCGGCGCGAAGTTCCCTCTGGATGACTCCTATGAGGCGGCCGGCCTGTCCGAGCTCTGCGGCACGGGCCAGCTGGCGATGCTTGAAGCCTGGCTAGCCGCCACTCCGGCGGAGGAGGCCCGGGCGATGCTCAACCACGCGGAAGGCCCGCTGGCTTTCACGCCACTGCTCAACGCCGTGGACGAGGAGCACCCGCTCGTGATGCTCCGGCTGCTGGCCACGGGCATGGTCGATGTGAACTGCAAGACGGCGCAGACGGGGCAGCTGACGGAGGAAAACTTCTCATCGCTGCACCTCGCGGCATACAAGGGCCCGGCGTACGTCGAGCCGCTCCTCAAGGCGGGCGCGGACGTGAACGCGACCACAGGTGGCCTGGACGCGACACCTCTGCACAACGCGTGCAAGCGCGATCGAGCGGACGCTGGCGCGGCGGCTGTGATGCTGTACAAGGCAGGCGCTAACCTGGAGGCACGCAACAGGGACGGCCTCACGCCCATGGAGCAGTGCTGCTTCATGTCGGGGGGCTGCCCCGTCACCCTGCGCGCCCTCATAGCGGCGGGCGCGCGCCTGGTGCCGAAAGTGCACCACATGTGCAACGGACGCACAGAGGCCGTGCTCGCAGCCCGCCAGCGCGCCCACGGCGCCACACCACGCGACAGGATGTCTTGCAGGAGCGCTGGCAAGCCCCTGTCTGCCCTGCAAAATGACGAGCACGAGCGGTCGATTCCACGGGGTGACCCCACCACCTGCCTGCACCTCGCGGCCCGCAGTGCCCGCTCTGACATCCTTCGCATCTTGGCGTCCCAGCCCGATGTGGCGATTGACTGGAACGTGCGCGACGGCCGCGGCAACACGCCGCTGAGCGTCGCGCTGGTGGGCAAGAGCGGGTCGTTCGAGCCTGGGTACCTGGGCGGGTATAAGGAGACCATCAAGGCGCTGCTCGACGCTGGGGCCGACCCGAATGCGCGCCTGCGGGGCACGTACGAGGCGGGCGGGTGCTCCCCGTGCACGCCCGTCGGCCTTGCCGCCGACCTCCGGCGCTCGCACCTGCTGCCGGCGCTGCTGAAGGCAGGCGGCAACGCAGACGTCTACACGAGCACCGGCGAGACCGCCCTGATCTCTGCGCTGTCGGGCAGCGACATGGACTCAAACCCGGCCTGCAGCATGGTGGCGATCATTCAGGGCGCGTCGGGCGGCGGCGAGACGGCCGGCAAGCGGCGCAGGATGGCGCTGACGCTGCTGCACGCTGGGGCGGACCCCGCCCGCTACGCAGCGTACGGACGCAACGCAGCCCACGTCGCAGCTGGCGTGCGCGCGCTGCCGGCTTCCCTCTTCCGTGAGCTCTTCACAGCCCGCGGCCCGGCGGCGGGGCAGGCGCTTGCCCGCAGCGCGATGCGGAGCGCGGTGCCCGGCTACAAGATGAGCTGGAGCTGCGATGACGGGGTCGGCATGACACCCCTGATGCTGGCGGCTTCCCTCGGGAAGACCCGTTTCGTGCGCGTGCTCCTGGACCTGCGTGCCGAGTGGCAGGCCGCTGCAGAAGCTGCCGAGGCGGCCGCAGAAGCTGCCGAGGCGGCCGCAGAAGCTGCCGAGGCGGCCGCTGACGCGGCGGGAGTGGCTGCTGGCGTGGGGCCTGTCGTACCCACAGCAGCCACTCCCTCCGCTAGGAGCGGCTCATCGGCCGCTGGCGTCGCGGTCGTGGCCTCCAACGCGCCGGAGGATCCATCGCTGCCCACGAGGGTGCAGCATGACGTGAGCACAGCGGAGCAGGGCCCAGCGGCGGGTTCTGCTGAGTCGGCTCCTTCCGCCGCCTCCGCGGACGCGAGCGCACCCGCTCCGGCGGTGCCTGCAGCAGCGGCAGCAGCCTCCGCAGCCGTGTGGGGGCCGGCCTCAGCTGTCGTGGACCCGCCATCCCCCTTTGCAGACTTTCTGCACCTGCGAGATGCGCGCGGGTGGACGGCGATGCACTACGCGGCCGATGAGGGGCACGCAGATATCATTATCCTGCTGGCTGAGGCGGGCGCAGAGCCGACCGCTGAGACGCGGGTTCCCGCAGCTGCTGCTGCTGGCAGCGGCGGGCGCGGCAGCAAGAAGGGGGCACCTGCGGCCGGCGGGAAGGCGGGCACGCCGCGCGATCTGTTCTCTCGGCGCAGCGTCGACCCGTCCAGCGGCCGGGGCGCGCGACTCGACAAGGGCGCCGCTGACGCGGCCGCCGCCGTGCGGCGCGCCCGCGAGCTGCTCGGGTGCTACCCCGTGCAAGCCTCGGAGGTGCGGCTGCCCGCGCGGCGCCGCGCCGACTCGGAGGGCGACGTACCTGACGACGCGACGGCGGGGCCCGGCAGCGGGGGTGCCACTGATGGAGCAGCGGACGTTGAGGACGCGGGCGGCCTCGGCGCCGCCCGCGCCGCTGAGTTTGCCGCGATGATGCAAAACTTCCGCGGGATGATGGGCAACCTGCAGGCAGGCGCAGGCCCAGGCAGCGCGCGGGGTGGCGCGGGGTCCGGCGGGCCTCCCGCTGGGCCCGGCGGGCCTGACGAGTGCGCCGTCATGTGAGCAGCACGGAGTCCCCGCCGCGGGCGCCAGCGAGATGCGTGGGAACCTTGCGCTGTCAGGTCTGGCATGCGCATCTCGGCAGCAGCTTTGCCAGCTGCTTCCTGTGACGCGATGCCCCGGTGGTGGTGAATGCAGTTGCTGTGGTCACAACCCCTCCGGACCCAGCCACTTGATTTCACATGCGCGTTTTGTCTGCCAGCAGCGATCTCGGGTGTTCTAGTCTGCATTGCCGGTATTTTAATGACCAACCGGCCCGTTTACAACTGCTGCACAATATGCTTCGTGTTGATTCGGGATGCGTAATCAGGCGAATCGCGTCGCATGATATGGTGTGCGTATACACCGCCGGGGCCCCTTGCGGCCGCCAGGAGAATAGAATGACACGACTGGACAACGTGCCACCATCAATCCACTGGATACCGATAACGAATGGAAATTGAGGCCCCGCGTTTTTATCACGGGAAATCCCTTGAAAATAGGCACGTGCAACGCTGCCGTCACCTGCAAGCATATCACACTGTCTCTTCGCACCCCTGATGTAGGCTCTGGGTGCCGGGGCACGGAGGCCAGGTTGGAAAGCCGCACAGCGGGCACTTGGACCCCGACAGAAGAGCTACTGCGGTGGGGTGTACACGCCAAAGCGCCACAGTGGGGGTCGCGTGGGACGACGCTGGTAGCGCACATGTCAATGGCGCGGGATGACGCCATCATGCCAAGCTCGGTTGGGGTGTAGCTTGGGCTACTCACACGCGACTGTAATACACGTGAACAGGAGCAGGAAAGCTGCAAGGCAGCGGAGGACAAGGGAAGGGCTCCGACGCCGTGACGTACGCCACGCAGCATCCAGTAACAAGGCAACTTTGGAGCCACTTTTGGTGGCCGCACGAGCGCGCTTTCGGTGGCGCGGAACACATCGAACGCTCGGTGGGTTGATGCGAATGACCGGAGCACGTGACAGGCTGGCACGCTCCATTAAACGGTGTAAACTGCTCACTAACGATGGGTCGCACGCGCCCAGTACATGCAGAACGCAAGCCCTGACGTGTGCAAGGGGCAACGCAGCCGGCTTGCCCAAGTGGCGGCTGGTGTGGTGCATGTTGGCGCTTCTAAACTCCCCGCTCGCATGCCCGGGAGCAAGCTGGTCGCCGGTGGTGGGCGACACAGAGCAGGCACCGTTGCCGTGGCAGGGAGTGGATAAGCAGGGAGGTGCAATGCTTTTGGCAGAAGCAGGCAGATGTGGATGCAAGGTGGCTGGCATCAGCAGCCCAGTGAATGCGCGAGCTCGGGTGCGCTGCATGACACCTTTGCCGTTAACGAACCGCTGGCGCTCGTGA
>Ga0208629_100891_pt1 | contig 12977 bp, 6 predicted proteins | sample LakWasMet19_HOW5_2_FD_183865 | JGI IMG/M metagenome (GOLD analysis project Ga0208629, IMG submission 183865) | Freshwater sediment methanotrophic microbial communities from Lake Washington under simulated oxygen tension - Sediment Metagenome... | ecosystem: Environmental > Aquatic > Freshwater >...
ACCGTTGCTCTGCTGTCATCCGCCGGTCTGGCTGCCTCTGCGTCCGCGGCGGCAGCGGCTGTTGCTGACGAGGATGCCGCCAGCGACGACGCATGGGGCTCCGACCATGACGACAGCGCCCCCGCAGACGAGGATGACGCGATCGGCATAGATGACAGCGTCTGCAGCGAGCCGGAGGACGACGCCTGGGACGAAGACGAACCGATCGCAGCTATGGCTCCGCGTGTCGTGGCCGCGCGCGCCGTCAAGCCTGCTGGACGCTCCAGCGTCAAGCACAAGCGGACGGCAGAGGCCGCAGCCGCGCCCGCGCCGCCGGACCCCAAGAAGCTGGTGATCGGCACTGGATCGCTCATCACCGAGAAGGTGGAGACACAGACGGTGCGCCTGCGCCGCGTCAGCAAGATCCGCGGCGATGAGACGCTGACCCAGATGCGCCGCAACGCCGCAGAGCGCATCGCGCGCCCGAGCGCCGCCGCGTCGTTTGGGCCCACTGCACCCGCTATGACCCCGTACGCCTTCGTGGCCACAGTGGCCCGCCTGAAGGTAAAGGCGGACACCGCACGGGCCGCTGTTGAGCGGCGGGCGGCCGAGGCCTCGGACGGCGGGGCGGCGTCAGCGGCTGCCTTCACCACAACCGGCTTGTAGACGCGATCCCACACCTACACCACGCACCTGGCGGGCGCTGCAGCGATGAACCGACTGCAGCCGACATGCCCCCCTGGCATGACCACGAGAATTCGTTTGCGTTTGAGCTGCTCGCCCTTGTGTGTGAGGCGTTGCAGCGTATCGTGGAAGGGGCCTGCTTGCACACATGCCTGAATACTGCGCGCACGATATGTGCCGCCGTGCACCACGTGTACCGCTGTGCGCCAAACAGCGACTTTCGGGCAGCAGGCCAGTCCGTTGGCTTGCTGCGGCGCCGTTCGGCACATCTGCGATCGCGGGCGTGCGAAGCGCGCTGTGTCTGCGCCTTTGCGGCGTACACGCGGACTGATGACTGCAGCGCCGGAGACTGCGGGCGCTTCTACGCCTGCCAGTTGCACTGAGACAGCGATTCGCGGCGCCCACAGCGACTGGCACTGGCTGCAGCTGCACTGCAAGAGCCCTGCATCTGCACTGCACGAGCGTCCTGCAGCGGCTGCGAGCGTCATTGAGGGGTGGCAGCGGCGCGCGATCCACCATCGAGACTGTTCTGCCAGTGGCGTTGTGAGAGACGACTGAAGCGCTGCCGACAAGCGAGGCAAGTCGACCGCATCTGGCTGAATGAAACACAATTTTGCGCGGCGCCGCCAGCATCCCAAGCTTCACAATACTTGTGTGGCCGCCATGTGCCGCCTGGCGCCCAGCCACATCGGGAGTTTTGTAGCCAGGACGTCTCCTGTAGATGCGAGCCTGTGGCTACGAGTCTTGCCGTCACGGACGGTCCGAACGGCCGCGATAGATGCGAGCGCGTCGCGCGCTACTCTGATGGCAGCCCATGGCCACGCCTTGTCTACCGACAGCTGCGATGAGCTCGAGCAGAGTCAGCGCGGAGCCAGAGAGCTCCGAATGCCATTTGAAGACTGAGACTGTATTCCTGCCGTTGCATTGGTGCTTTCACACAAGCGATTTGGTACGAATGATCAATGCCCTTGGTGCTCCTGATCCATCAACGTTACAGCACCGCGCGAGCAAACTATGCATCGGCAGACATGACATGTATACTTCTGCAAAGGTTTACACAAGCACGCTCGCAAATTTTTCATGTTCAAACAACGCTGCACTGTGGGTTCAGCTGCAGTGGCATCACTGGATCGACGCTGCGCTGATGAGAAGCCGGCATCAGCTGTGCCGCGGAGGCAATGTCCTGGGGCACGGCCTATCACAAAGGTACAGCAGAGAACTACATCAGAACGACATCTTCGCGCGATCGCATGCGCTTGCGGGGAGAGGGGGAGACAAGTGACTCCTCGGAGGCAGCATGCGAGTTGGAGGCACAAGGATGGCACAGCCGGCAGAGAAGGAGGCAAGCACGCAAGTCGAGCAACAGCCACGGGGAGTGCTCGGACAGAAGAGATGGGCTCCACGATGTGCACCAAACAGGCCGGCAGCGTCTGGGGACTCCGGAAGGAAAGCTCGTTGCGGAGCTGTCGCACAACGGAGGCGCTGTACCACCGCGCAACGGACAATCAAAGAACGGACTGCAACGGGCAATCAAAGAACGGACTGCAACGGGCAATCAAAGAACTGACTGTACCGACTCGGAGCGGGGGTTCCGCTCAGTTGACAGTTGGGGACAAGAACGAAACAAGAGTGCGACCAGGCGACCTGCGCGGCCTGCCTGGTGCGGAACACCGCGCAATCCGCATCGCAAATTGCGCTCAGCGCTAGCTGCTTTGCAGTCAGCGACCAACAGATGACACTGCCCGTAGCTTGGCGATGGCAACTGCGAATCGGCAGCCAGAAAACGGTCTGCGCTGTGTCGAGGGGGGCCTAAAAGGTGCCATCGCTGTGGCGCAGGGTCTCGCCATCAGCAGAAGTCTCAGCTTCATAGCTGGCGAGGGGATTTGCGGAGTAAGCACCGGTGTGCGGTCCCACAACCGGTGTGATGACTGCATCCTCACTGTGCAGTGCCTGCCGCGCCGCGACTGCAGCGCGCGCGGTCTCTGCCTTTACCTGCAGACGCGACACGGTCGCCACGAAGGCATACGGCGTCATGGCTGCAGTGCTCTCGCGGCCGCCTCCCAGCATGTTGCGGGAGCTAGCACCGACGGCGGTCGGGTTGAATGCGGCTGTGGGCGCTGCGCTGGGGCGGGCGAAGCGTCCCACTGCTGCCTGGCGCATCTCAGTGGTGGTCTTATCGCCACGGATCTTGCTGACGCGACGCAGCTTCACCGTCTGAGTCTCCACCTTTTCCGTGATCAGCGCTCCCCTGCCGATCACCAGCTTTTTGGGCTCGGGCGGCAGCGGAGCGGCAGCAGCCTCGGCCACCTTCTTCTGCTTACTGCGCAGGTAGCCACCACCCTTGACGGCGCGGCCAGCGACGCCACGGGCTGCGGCGCCCTCAACGGCCTCGTCTTCGTCCATGAAATCGTCATCCTCGGCGTCTGCGTCTCCGTCGTCGTCTACATTGCCGCCATCGCCAGCAGGTGCCGCGGCATCCCATGCCGGCGCTGCGCCGCCGGCGTCTGCAGCGGCATCAGCGTTGTAGCCGTAGCCATCGCCGGCCTCAGCGCCGCCGGCGTAGCCATCGACACCGACGCTGCCGGCGTGTGGCTCGTACTCGCCACTGCCGTATGGCGCATGTTCACCGGGGCCATCGGTGCCAACCTCGTTAACCTCGCTCAGCGCACTGTCGTCCACAGCCTCGCCGCCAGCATCCGAATACAGCAGAGCGCTGCTCTGCCGCCGCTGGCTGGCGTGCGCACCCGCGGTGGTAGGCTTGAAGGCAGCGACCGGCTTCTTGTAAGCGGCGAGGGCCATGGTCATGCGGGGGGCACGCACGGCACCCCCTGGCCCGGCTCCGCCTGCACCTCCAGAGGCGAGGGTGCCACGTTTGGCGCGGAGGAGGGCTGGGTTCATCGCGTTGAACATACCGGCCATGTTGGCGGCGTTCGCCTTCGCGCCGCCGTGCTTCTGGCCGCGGGCACCGGCAGCGGCGGCACCGGCGCCGCTCGGTCCGCCCACCGCGTCGGCCGGCAGGACCTTCTGCAACCCCAGTGTCGCAGCCATGGTTGACGTGCTCTTGCCGCCGTCGAGCCTAGCGGCGCGCTGAAGGAGCACAGCGCGCTTGGCTCGTGCCTTGGCCTCCTCCTGGGCCTTCCGCTTGCGGGGTACGAGGCACAGGAACCACCAGAGGCAGCAGAGCAGGGCCAGCAGCGCGATGAGCCCGCCTCCGCCCGCACCGGCCACCACAGCAATAGGAACGGCACCGGAGTCCGCGCCTACGAGCAGCGCTGTGCCGTTCAGGCCGAAGCCATCGGAATTTAGATCCCCGACAACAACAGTTGCAGGACTGCGAGACGCCGAACTGGTGATTGTAGGCGTCACACTCGTGGTCACATTCGCGGACGGCGTGACACTAGAGCTCGAGCTACCGGTTTGCGACTGTGTGGCTGAAGGCGTGGACGTGCCCGAACTGCTGCTGGTCTCTGACGACGAGGCGCTGCTGGTCAGTGAGGAGGAGGGCGTGAGGCTGCTTGACGGCGATGAGGTGAGTGTCGAGCTGGCAGAGACGGAGGCGCTCACACTGGAGCTCTGGCTGGAAGAGGGCGTCTGTGTAACGGAGCTTGTCAGGGTGGCCGTGGATGTGACGGTGCCGGTAATCGTCTGCAGCGGCGGAGGAAGCAACGGAGGAAGCTCACGTTGACTCAAGCTGGATGCAGATCGCCCTCAACCCGAGAAACAGCGAACAGCAACAAACTGGATCTCAGGGAAACGGTTTGTTGGAAGGAAACCCTGGTTGTCTACATGTCACAGTGCGACGGAATCACGAGCGGCGCCATGCGAGGCACACTATGCGAGGTAAGTCTCTGCAAACATGCGGGATGTGTCCGTTCACGTTGCGTACGGCTCACCCGCGTGGAAGTCCCCGTCTGCGTGCGAGAGCTGGTCGTGGTGACGGAGGCAGACTGCGTTGCGGTTCTGCTCCCCGTGGCGGTAGCCGTCTGCAGATCGACAGAGGGCGCGCAGAAGCGAGGAGGACGAGCGAGCGCAGCGATGGCACTTCGGTCACAGCGGACGATGCTGGCAGAAGAGACGGGAGGTATTTTTAGGCAAGCGGACGCTTGTAGGCAACTTTGCGTCAGTTTCCACTTCTTCGCACGCATCCTGAGACTCACCCGCGTCACGGACGCTGTGGCTGTCGGCGTCTGCGTGAGGGTCGCACTGGGAGTGGGCAGCGACGGCACCTCGCAGCAGGCGTTTGTGTACGCCGATGAGCAGACGTAATCGCCGATTTTGCCCCAGCTCGTGCCGTCGTCACCTGCGTGGCCGATGCCGCAGCCTGCAAACAGGCAGCACGCGGGATGCCAGGGTAGCGCTCAACGCAGGCCGGGCGAGTTGAGACAGTCACCCGTCGTTCTACTAACGCCGCCTCATGAATGTCGCAGGTCGCAGAGAGTCACACTCACCGGCATCGTCCGGCTCGCCTGTACCCAGCCACGTCGCCCCAGCGCTGCTGTGCAAGAACGTTGTTGGAGCCCCGTTCGACCAGCCCCATTGCGAGCGGTCGGTCCAGGAACTGGAACCGGCATTGATCCGGTAGCCAATCCAGAACGCTTTGGCAACGAGCGTGCCACAGTACTGGTCCATCACCACCTGGCCCTCGCTCTGGGTGGTGATGGAGGCGAGGTGGCCCCCGGGTGTAGCTGCGCATGCGGTTTCCGCTTGCTGCCAGGTGTATGAGTTTGGCAACAGCTTATAGCACTTGCCCACATACGTAGAAGGGGCCGTCCAACTGGCGTCTGGGCACTGCACCTGTGCGTGCGACACGCCAGTCAGCCACGCTGCAGCTGCGGCTGCAAACCATCTCGATGGGGGCATCCGCATCCCGCAGAAACCGCTTCAAGACGGCCAACGGTGCCGCGAGTTCACCAAGCGGAAACGAGATCGTGAGCGCAGCAAGGTCGAGACGCGCTGCACCCCAGTGACGGCATGCGATATTGCGGCGCCAAGCGCGAGGTATCATACACGGCGCGCTTGAGCGATGCTTTGCCGACGAAACTCGATCCAAATGAGTTATGCGTTCAGTATGGAGAGGACAGCCACCCTTCAATCGAGGCAAACGAGTGCGGTGTGTGGAGGATATGTGTAGCCAAGTGCATGGAGGGTATTGCCGCTCGGATTCAAAGCGTGCGGACCCCGTTCCAAAAATTCTGACAGTCTGCCAACTGCGTCAATCCCCCCTGTATACATGTTCGCGAAAAGTGTTTATGGCCGCTTGAGAACGTCACCACCATCTGCGTCGGGGCAGGGCGCTTCCGGTTTTCGCTCAGTTCACGCGCACGATGTCGTTGCGCTTGGAGGAGCTCGCCTTCGCTGAGGAGCGATGGGATGGGCTGGCCTCTTTCTCCTCCGACATTGCGCTCGCTTTCGACCGTACTGCTGCGCATAGCAACGCACAGCCTGTTTTGGATCGAGAAACGCGAGCGACTCACCGTGACGCAACCGTTGAGGCGACTGGGCCCCAGCGCGTGAGCAATGACAACACGGCCTCCTCGAGCAGCCTTTCGTATCGCGATGCAGTCCAGGCGTGGATTGACAGTGTCCCGCCTGCCGGTTTGCCACCAGCCGCCGCAGTGCAGGAGCGTCGCGCGGCGATCGAAGCGGCGCGCGCTCTGGAGCGTCGACACTGGGAAGAGCGGCTGCAACAGGAGCGTCGCCAGCTGGAGGCCAGTGTCTGGGCTGCGCGCTTGCATGCGGTGCCGTCTTTTACTGTTGCTGGTTTGCCACCGCAACCTTCTGCTGGCTCGCATTCCGGCGGAGTGGGGCCGACCGCTGCAACTGCTGATCGCCCCGACTTTGGAAAGTTTGTCATGGAGCGCTCGTCTGAGAGGCGTGCGTCAGGAACGGGCACGCACGCTTCACTGCTTGCGGCGGCATCGATGGGCAGTGGCGGCGCGGCTGGTGGGCTGCCCCTCAGCAATTCAAGGGCTGCTTCAGCTCCGCGGCTTGGAGGCAGAGGCGTCTCACCGGGGATGCGGCATGCTCGAAAGAGCCTCTCGCCCGCTTTCACCGTCGAGCAGCGTGTTGACGTTGATGGTACCTTTCCTGCAGCCCGCCGTGCCAGCTCCGGTCCTGGTATTTGGACGGGTAGTGTGCGAGCTGGTGAGCCGGCCGCTGCCAACAAGGGTGCCGCGGCGATGCCTGCACCGCCTGCGGTGCGAGCCGCTGTCGATGCAGCATTGCGTGCAGAGCAGCGCCGGACGGCAGCGATCGTTTCATCGGGCCTGATAGGGATGCTGCAGCTTGTGTTGGACTGCGTTGATCAGTCCCTGTCGGTTGCAGAGTCCGCTGCCATCGCCACTCTGGCGGCTGCAGAGGATGATGATGCTGCCGCAGACAGCATGCTTCCTGCGCCTCCAGCGGATCCAAGCGCACTCGCTGGAGGACCAATTAAGCTGGCGTCGGCGTTTGAAGCGGTGGTGACGGATGCGGGGCTTTCGGAACCGCTTGCTAGCAGCGAATCAGCCCTCTCAGGGGGCCGGGTGGACGGCAGCGGCTCGGATCGCCCTTTGGGTGGCAGTATCGGCCACGGTTCGCGTGCTCTGTTGTACGCCAGCCGCCTGGCTGCCACCGTGGGCCTGCTGCCGTCAACTGAAACAGCCGCCGCGGCCGCGAGCGCCGAAACGGGTGCCGTTGCACTGCACAGGCTACAGCAGACGCGGGCCCAGCTGGACTCTACCCTTGAAGCGAGCAACCAGCTGGTGCACGATCTGTTCGCGGCGCTCGCGCCTGCGACTGCGCTGCCGAGCCTCGCTGATGCTGCGGTGCCGCGAACACGCAGAGGCGGTGGGCCCGGCAATGACTCATCGAGATTCAGTGTGCATGTCGCAGCCGCTGGCGAAGTAACGTCGACCCGGCACGCGGGCAGCACAGCGACGGCTGCGTCGCGGGAAGGCAAGCTGGTCGCGTCAATCGTGCAGGAGTGTGCGCGGCTCATTACGCAGCGCACCTCTCGTCTCATGGCCTGCTTTCCTCTGAGCGAGGGGTCGCGTGCTGCACCCGCGCCCCATCAGTCAGAAGCAACGGAGGCTACAGGCCGCGTCGTGCGGGGCGACCAGGGGCAGCAAGCCGGTATTGAGAGCAACAACATCACGCTGCTTGGACACGGAGGGGGCATGGCTGCAACGCCTGCCGGTGATCACCATCGGAATTCAGGGGCCGAATCTGCGCGTCTGATAGACGCGCTGGGTGCGGCGCATAGCCGCATCGAGCAGCTGGAAACTGAGATGGAGAATTGCGCACGTAGCGTGGCAATAGAGCGACAGCGAGCGGAGGCTGCGGCCGCTGAGACTGAGGCTGCGCGGCGACGTGCGGTGGCGGCGGCAGCTGAGGTTGAGGCGGCCCGGCGACAGGCGGCTGCTCACGAGCACACACTTCAGACCTTGCGGGAGCGCGTGCAGGCTGCCGAGGGACGCACTGCCGAGGCCACGCATAACCGGCAGGGCGCGGACGCAGCGCTGGCTCGTGAAATCGACAGCCGTGCGGCTACCATGGCTGCCGCCGAGCGTCAGCACTCTGCTGCGCTGGCTGATGTGGAGAGGCGACACTCTGCGGCGTTGGCTGATGCACGTGCTGAGCTAGATGGCACCCATGCGCAGCTCCGCCGCGCCCGAGAGGAGCGAGATGCAGCCCTGGACGCGCTGGACGGCCAGACCGGCGCCTCAGCGGAAGAGGTGCAAGCGCTGCAGCAGCAGCTGACGGCTGTTGTAACGCAATGCGCAGAGGAGACAGCGCAGCGCTTGCAAGAGCAGGCAGCGGCCTTCGACACCGAACGCTCTGGCTTAGGGGACCGTGTTGCCGCCTTGCAAGCGCACCTGTCTGCCGAGCAGGCGGAGCTGGCGGCTGTGCGTTTCCGGCTCGAGGCAGCGGCAACGTCTCACCAGGAGAAGCTGATTGCGGTGCAAGCCTCTCTCGCTGCAGAGCGCCAGACCGCAATCGAGGCAGCCGTATCGTCTGCCGTTGCCGCGGCTGTTGAGCAATCCGCGACAGTGCAGCGAGCAGCGGCTGAGGCGGATCTGCGCTCCTCTCTCCTCGCGCCGCTGCAGTCACAGGTGGAGTCGCTCACTCTGCAGCTGGCAAGTCTGCGAGCCTCTTCTTCTGCAGCTGAGGTGCGCGCCGCAGCCGAGCAGGCAGGGCTGACCCTGCGCCTGACCCAGGCCAATGATAGCGCTGCAGCCCTCACTGCGCAGCTAGAGCGCCTGCAGGCAGAGATGCAACGCGTCGGGCAGGAGGCTGAGGCGGCGGGCAAAGCCCGAGACACAGTGGCGCAGAGTGCCGAGCAACTGGCAGCGCAGCTTCGTGACCTGCAAGCGCAGCTGCAAGCCAGCCAGCGCCAAGCGAGCTCCGCTGCGGCGGAGGCGTCGGCTCACCAGAGGCACGCACAGGCACTGGAGACCGAGCTGGCAGCGGCTTCGGCGAAAATCGAAGAGCTGGCCGGGCTGGCGGAAGCTTCGGGCGACACGGCGGAGCGGGCCGCCGACCGCTGCGCTGAGCTGGAGGGTACGCTCGAGACGCTGCTTGCAGCCAACGCTGCACTGCAGGCGCGTCTCGAAGCGGCGGTAGCGGAGCCATTGCCATCGCCCTCTCCCGACGCCGCAAGCGCATCGCTGTCCCGCCCAAAGCCGTTGGCCTCGCCGCCGTCTGCCCTGGTTTCACCTCGCAGCTTTGCTGCTTCCGACAGCAGTTCCGCTGTCACGAGCGGGCAGGTATGGGCTGCGCCGTCTGCGTCGGATCTCTCAGCGCCCCCGTCGGAGCTTGCGCGCCAGCTCGTCGCTGCACAAGAGACAGCTCTGCAGCGGGCCGCTGCACTCGCACACTGTCACAACGCCACCATTCCATCGCTGCAAGCGCAGCTGGCCGCGGCGACGGCAGACACAGCAGCGCTTGCGACGGCACGCCAGGTTGCGTATGCGGCGCTCGAAGCCGTCATGTCGGCCGCACAGACCGAGTCGCCGCCGACAGCGGCAGCAGCACCGGTAGCGGCAGCGGGTCGAGTCGCCTCCAACAGCACGCCGGAGAGCTTCCACCCCGCCGACGCCGTCGCGGCGGTCTCCGCAGCCTTCCAGCGGTGCCGCAGCGACGCCGCGCGGAGGGCTGCAGATGCACAAACACGCGTTGATGACGCCAGCAGGCAGGCATTGCAGGACGCGCAAGCCACCGCAGTGCGCCAGCTTGCGGAGGCCAGGGCGGCCCACGACCGCGAACTCGCTACTGCGGCTGAGGCCAGCGCAGGCGAGGCGCGGCGCCTGGGTGCTCGACTCTCAGAGCTGGAATTGCAGCTGCGGGCGTCCGCCGCCGACGTGCAAGCTGCACAAGGTACCGCTGCGGCGGCAGCGGCTCGCGCCTCCGAGGCAGAGGCGCAGCTGGCAGCAGAGCGCGCAGCGCGCGAGCGGGAGGCGGAGGCGCTGCATCGAGAGGCCGCAGCGCTGCGCGCCGCGGCGGCCGAGGAGCTGTCTGTCGGTCGGTCGCGCCTGCAGGCAGAGGTGCAGCGGCAGGTTCTGCAGGAGACGGACAGCCTGCGCCAAGCGACTCTGACGGAGCGCTCGCGCGCGAACGCGCTGGAACGGCGCCTGCGGGACGTGCAGGAGGACGCGAAGCGCATCGACGCACTGAAAGGCCTGGCCGCCGATGCTGAGGCCGCTGCGGCGGCAGAGCAACGCAACGCGGCGGCAGCGCATACGACTGTTGTTGAGCTGCAGCAGCGCTGCGCCGCCGCCGAGCAGCGCTGGCTGGCTGCGGCGGATGGCGCGAGGGCTGAGGCGGAGGCAGCGGAGCGCATGCATGCACGCGCGATTGTGGCAGAAGTGGGCGTCTCCTGCCTGCTAGACAAGCTGCGAGCGCTGCAGGAGCAGCTGGAGGGTGCCGCGGCACCCCGTTTTGGCGCAGCTGTATCGACAGCCGGGAGCGCAGCTGCGCCGGCAGGAGGGAGGCTGCTGTCTCAGGCCCGGGGTCAGGAGCCTGCCGCCTTTGCTGCGCCAGAGACGCTTGCTGCGTCTCTCAGCTCCTTGGGCAGCCCTGACAGGGGCGACGAGGCCTCAAGCCCACACCGTGAGCGAGCGAGCCCGCACGCGCTCCCTCGCGGTGTGGCGACTGAAGATCTCGCCTCCACTCTGCACCGTAGTGCTCTGAGCACGCGGGCTGGCACTGCGATCGTGCGGTCAATTGCAGCAGGCGGCGAGCCAGAAGCGGTGGCGACGCAGGCACGCTCGCCGCTACAGCGAACTGCAGCGACCCCTCGTCGCCCCGCGAGCATGGGTGCCGCGGCCACTCGGGGCGGCGCCGGCTTCGGCAGGCAGGCATTCTGGCGGGGCGATGGCACCGCCCCTGGTCTTGGCGTTGGCCACCCTACTGAGGATGCGGCAGATGCGGCGGGCATGGACGGGGAAGCGTCGCGTGCCGCGGCGGCCGCAGAACCGCGCGCTGCAGCCTTTGCAGCGCTGCTGTCCCGTGCTGCTGCGACCCTCGCACTCCCATCACCGCGCTGCCCCGGCGCCTCTGCCGCCGCCCTCGACGAGGATGCAAGCCACACAGGCCACGCCGGTCAAGTCTCAGCGCTGGGGGCGCTGCGTTCGGCGCGCGGTGCAGCCTTCGCGAGCCACCTCGTCTCCTCTGCACTGGGCAGCGGCGTGCGCCGCTCCGCCTCTGCAGCAGAGCTGGCCGCGGCGGCGGCCCTCTCCTTTGGGTCTCGTCACGCTACCCGCCCGCAGCCGCAGCAGCGCACCCTTGCAGGCCTCGCGGAGAGCGCGCGGCACGCCCGCGCGGTGCGACTGCGAGAGCGAATTGACCGCGAAGCCGGTGATGCTGGCGGCGCGGGCCGGCCCGCATCCGGCAGCGCGAAGCCCGGCGGCGCCGCGCCGCCTGTTGGTAGCACTGGCTTGCAGACCCTCGAGGCCAGCGGACGGCTCAACGGGTCTGCGCTGCAGCCCTTGCATGGCAGCCACGCTCCTGGGTCTCCGCTGCTCCGGCGGTCGCATAGCATGCCTTACCAGCCCGCCCCGCTGCAATCTCCGGCTGGTCTCACGTCTGGCAAGCACCGCCTCACTTCTTCCGATTCTGCAGCGGCTCTATCCGCCGCAGCGGACCGCGGGGCTCCGACCAGCGACTCTGAGGACCGCTCAACAGCAGACTCTGCTGTGCCCGCAGTCCCCGCGGCGGAGCATGCTGCCGCCCTTGAAGCCCTCGCTGAGCTGCAGACAGCGCTGTGGGGCTGCGAGGCCGCGCTGGAGGCCGCTCACGCTGACACGGGCACACCGACAGCCGCAGCGGAACAGGAGGCCGCGGCGCTTCGAGAGCGGCTGGCTGCGGTCGAGACGCAGCTTGCAGACGAGCGTGCGGCTCACGCCAGGGAGCTCGCAGAGCTGGCCGCGCATCACACGCGCGCACAGCAGCAGTCTGCGGAGGAGCATGGAGCGGAGTTGGAGCGCTGCCACGCAGAACACGCCACTGCACTCCATGCGCTTCAGCGAGACCATGAGGCAGCCCTGGACACGCTACGAAGCGACAACGCTGCGGAATTGCGAGCGCAGGCGGCAGCGCATGCTGCGGAGGCGACCGCAGCACGGGAGCTGTGTGATGCGACAGAAGCGGCCACCCGTCGGCAGCACGACGACGCTCTCGCGGGTCTGGAACGCCAGCACACGGCGGCGCTTGATACAGCAGCGGCCCGACGCACCGAAGCGGCGGCAGTGTCCGCAGCTCAGCATGAGGGGGAGGTTGCGACCCTGCAGGCGGCTCATGCTGCCGCCATGCAGGGGTCTGAGGCAGACCACGCAGCACGCGTGCAGGCGGTTGAAGACTCGCACGCCGCTGCGCTGGCGGCGCTGCAGGGGCAGCACGCGCTTGACCTGCAGGCGCAGGCTGCAGCGTGCGACGCGATGGAGAGCCGGCTGGGCGCTGAGGCGGAGATGTTGCGGGCGCAGCTTGAAGCGTGTCAGGGTCAGCTGCGCGCCGCAGAAGCAGCGCTGCGCAGCGACGAGGCGGAGGCGGGCGAGCGCACCGCGGCACTGGCGGCCGCTGTAACAGCTGCACTGGCAGCGCTACAGCCATCGCAGGCAGGCCATGCGGCTCCGGGCGCTGCGGATGCTGAAGCGGTGGCGGGTGCCCCGGCCGGTTCTGCGGCAGACCTGCTCACCAGCGGCATTGCGCGTCTGCACGGCGAGAATGTGCAGCTGCGTTCCGAAGCCGCCGCGCTGCGCGCTCACGCGACCGCCCTGCAGAGAGACGTCACCTCCTGCGGCGCGCAGATTCAGGGCCTGCAGGAGCAGGCACTGGCG
>Ga0208629_100892_pt1 | contig 12965 bp, 10 predicted proteins | sample LakWasMet19_HOW5_2_FD_183865 | JGI IMG/M metagenome (GOLD analysis project Ga0208629, IMG submission 183865) | Freshwater sediment methanotrophic microbial communities from Lake Washington under simulated oxygen tension - Sediment Metagenome... | ecosystem: Environmental > Aquatic > Freshwater >...
AGCTGTGAGGGACAGCGCCCGCATCGGCTCCGGCCGCCGCGCCAGCTGCGCGAGCGAGCACCCGAAGCACGTGGGCAGCACGTTCGCGGACACGCTGATGTAGTAATCACGCCCCCGCTCCATGCGTAAGACGAGGATGTCTTCAAGCAGGCCGCCGACAGCAGCGCTGGTCACGGACACGCCACCGCCGACTGCTCCCGCGCCGCCGACGGGCCCGCTGATGGTCTGCGGCGCCGTGAGGGACGGGAAGGCAAGCTCGCGCCCCAAACTGATGTCGCGCGCAACGGCGTCATCAACGGTGACTTTGAGCTCCAGACTGACAGACTCCCCTGGTGGAATCATGCCGTACGCTGGGTCAACAGTCAACCAGGTCTGCGCACCAGAGGGGGAAGGCGTGAAGAGGAAAGCCGAAGAAAACCGAAGCGATGGATGGCCGGTTAATTTAGAGCAGGACAGGGGGCGATAATGCGTCGCGGAAGGAGGCGGAGGCCGTGTTACCAGCGGTGTGGCAGCGCTAGCACTTGTCTTTCGAGTGCTACAGCCGCTGCACCTCGCGCCCCGAGCCGCAGCAGCCCCGGCACGCACCTTGCAAAAGTGGTTCTCATCCGGCTTCGGCACGAAGCGCCACGTGGCAGCCACGCCGCCCACGTTCTCGATCGTGATGGTCTTGGTGAAGGGCACCCCGTACACGATGTCGGGCAGGTGCACGATCGTGTCGCTCACGTTCACCTGCGAGACGGCGGGGGAGGCGCAGCACGCAACAAGGCAACAGCGTCGCAAGCCAGCAGGGAGGGGGCAGTGAGACGCAGCGCGGCAGCGTCGAGGCCAGCTGAAACGGGACAGTGAGATGGACGCCCGGATGACGAGCAACGCTACGCGCATGCACTGCCATCTTTCACGACGTGGCGCTCCGCATGCGTGCGCTCAGCGTCCTCTGCAGCCGCAGGCACCGTGCTGCTCAAACATCGTCCGCTCGCAGCCACCCTGCGAGCTGCCCCACAGCTCACAACCGTGGTCCTGCCTGCTCACAGCCATTGTCCTGCCTGCCCACAACCACTGTCCTGCCCGCACCCAGCCGCGGAGCGTGCAGCGCCCTCACCTTGGGCATCGACCGGTTCTCCATGCCATCCAGCTGCCGCGTGATGTCCCGCACGACGGCAGCGCGTCTGTCCTGCAGCACCGTCTTGGCGGCGACCTCGAACAGCGCGTGCACGGGCTTGTGGTCGGACGCCGTCAGCTCGTCCACGGAGCCGTAGTACAGCTGCCGGAAGTGCTTCGGCGCCACCTCGTTGCCCGTGCGCCACAGGATGCGGTCGCACCAGGCGGGGGCGCGCAGCTTCTTGTCGGGCCGCTGCTCGTACAAAGAGGTCCCGGGCTGAAACTTGTACGTCGGGCGGAAGGTGAGCGGGCCCTCCGTGAAGCCGTGGAAGCTGCGCTGCGCCGCGCGCTCGATGTTGAGCTGGTCGCGCACGCGCAGCTGCTCAAGGTCCGCCTCCCCGCCGCAGGCCAGCTCGAAGCACTTCTCGGTGGAGACCGTCTCCACGATGCGGTAGTTGAAGTCGCCGAACCAGATGACGAAGTCGTGGTCCAGCACGCCCACCTTGCCGAGCTCGCCCGCCGGCACGCCCCGCGCCGCCGCAGCGGCCGCAGCCTCTGCGCGTCCGTCGTCTCGGAACTCAGTCTTGGCCATGATCGCCGCAAAGTCAGCGTTGCGCTGCGCCACGGCGTTGCGGTGCGCCGCGAGGTGCGCGCACACGAAGCAGAAGGTGGAGTCGTAGATGCGCAGGCGCAGGGAGACGCCGCCCTTGTTGCCCATCACGCCCATGACGCCCACGGGCGCCTCTGCATCCTGCACGTCGCTCACGGCGGAGCGGTAGCGCGCGCGCACATAGACTGCGATGTTCACGCCCACCAGGTAGCGCGAGCCCAGCAGCTCGTAGCGGTCCTCTGCAGAGCGCACGCTCTCATTCAGCACGCCATCCAGCAGCGCGGCCCAGCCCTGGCTCGCCTTCTTGGACTGCGCGCCCAGCGCCACGTTCGTCACGGTGAGGTCCACCATCTCCTGCAGCCTGCACGGGGGAGGTAGGGCATGGTGCGGGCATGGGTAGAGACCGGGATGACGGTCAGGCAGACAGGCTAGAAGAGGCTCGACAGCACCAGCGGGAGAGAGCGCTGCGCCAGACGTGCTGCAGCCGTGCAGCCCGCCGCACTGTCAGCTAGCGCGCTCCTGACGCAGCGAATGGTGCAGCGTCAGCCAGAGACGTGGGCTGGCGTTCGGCTCACACCGGGTTCGGCGGCAGACGGCGACCCCACGGCACAACTCGCTCACCCGATGACGTAAATGTCGGGGAGGTCAAGCCGGCCCTCCGCGTCTGCGTCCACGCCATCGTTCAGCCACGGCGTCAGCGACTCGCGCGGCGTCTTGCCGTTCACGTTCCAAGTGCCCACGAACAGGCGCAGCGGACGGTACTCGGTGTATTCGGCTTCCCTGCAAGGCGGGCGGGGCAGCGCGGGATTAGATGAGCGCCGAGCCGTACCGGCCAGCCACACTCTGCATATCGCTGGCGCTGGGAAGGTATTCCGGACGCGTTCGCATAGTAATCCCGCCACGTGAGAAACGTGTCTCTGAAAGCCAGCAACCGGTGACACCCTTGGTACGCAGGGTCGAGCGAGCGCCGCACCTCGCTTTCACTTGCTGGTGCAGCCACTCGTCACGGATAAACGAGATGACCGCGGGATTGTATCGACTGCCATTATCAAGAGTCTCATCGCCGCCGCCAAAAAACAGCAGTGGTATTGGCTGTTGGTGACGTGGGCTGCAGACGTTTGTCGGCGGCATTGTTCGAGATCAGAAGGCGAGGTCAATCGAGCGTTCCGGGAAGCTGTGGAGGTCCTTGAGGCCAGGCTCGTCAGCGTGGCATGCAGCTCACATCGTCGTCGTGGGCGTGAACGGAGCGGCCATCCGTATCGAAAACGACGCCGAGCTCTGGAGCCCTGCGTTCTCACTGAGCCCAGGGCCGTGCGATCAGCGAGTGCCCAACAAAGGCAGCAGGGAAACAAAAGCGTATCTTGCAAAATGTCAGACTTTGTTGCGCTCTGTTGACACGTGTGACTGCCAACTATGTTGCGTTCACGAATTCGCGAGAAAGCGGGGTAAGCTCGTCTGTCCATTTTGCCGGTCCCTCCGTCCGGCTGAAACGGCCTTTGACTTTTTCTCCGTAACCAGAACTTGAAAAAAGGACCCGACGCATCGGTCAGCTGTCGGGGTGCTTGGGACAGTTGTTTTGACGCGATTTAGCGGCGTAGACTCGCTCGTTCATCCGAGAACGTCCGTCGACAGACACTCGTGCTCTTGCTGTCATCTTCTCCGTCCTTCCTTTGCATCTCAGATTCTCGGCCCAGCGCCATGTCGCTTGCAGACGCAGGCCAAGGTGTGGATGGCACGGTTGCGCAGGGTGATCCTGCCGGAATGCCCGGCGGGTACGCGCTCGGGGGCGCTCCTATGGCCCAGATTCAGGCGGCCAACGGCGCTCTCACCGGCATGAGCGCGCATCCGCTCGCCAGCGTCGATGCGTCGACTTTTGCAGGTGCCCTGCTTGGTATGAACAGCGCTGGTGGATCGGCAGGCCCGGGAGGTCTTCCGTTCCCTGCAGGTCTGGGCGCAGCCGGCACGGGCGCAGCTAGCGCGATCAACAGCATGTTGGTTGCCGCAGCAGCGCACGAGGTGGACGGCCAGACCTCCAACAACGCCCTGCTGAACAGCCTGACTACGCTGCTTGGGTCTGGCGCGGCGGGCGGCGAGTCCACGCTCGACGGCGGCGGCATGGGCCCCGGCGGCTTGCCGCACGGGGCCATGGACGCCTCCGGCCTCCTTCTGCAACCCTCCCTCATCGTGCCGCCCAAGCGCCGGCGCAGGGCGACGTTCGGGCCCGACGGCCAGCTCATCGCCGAGCCGGACGAGGACCCCGCGGCGGCGCAGCGGCGCGCGGAGGCGAACGCGGCGCTGCGCGAGCGCCGGCGGCAGCTGTACGAGACCAACCCAGAGCTGGCCGAGGTGCGGCGCAAGGCGGACGCGGAGCGCCACCGCCTCGCGCGCGCGCGGCTGCGGGAGGAGAACCCCGACCTCGCGCAGCAGCTGAAGGCAGCGCACGCGGCGCGGCGCAAGGAGAAGCGCGAGGAGCTGGCGCGCATGAACCCGGAGAAGGCGGCGGACATCCGCCGCAAGGACGCGGAGCGGCACCGCCTCGCGCGGCAGAAGCCGCGCAGCGACGGCGGCTCCGTGGGCGCGGGCGGCGGCATGGGCCCCGTGCCCGACGACCCGGGCGCCGCGGCGGCGGCTGCGGCAGCGATGGCGGGCGGCATGCCTGGCGGGATGGACGGAGAGTCCTCGCTCTCCGCCCTGCTGGCGGGCGGCCTGGACGCCGTGGGCGTGGGCGCGGGCATCCCCGGCGCGCCCCTGCCCGCCATGGACGGTTCGATCGTGGGGGCGGGCGTGGAGGGCGGCGTGGGCGTGGGCGTGGGGGGCATGCCTGGCGCAGGCGGCGCCACGGGGGTGCTGCTGCAGGCGCCCTCAGCCCTCGCGGCGCACGGCGCGGGCGGCGGCGGCCGCGGGCGCGGGCGCGGCGGCGCCTCCAGCCGCGGCAAGCGCTCCTACGCGAGCATGTCAGCGGTGCACCCCGGCTCCGCGGCTGCGCAGCAGGCGGCGCTCAACGCCAACACGGCCGCCATGCTCGCAGCGCACGCGGCGCACCACCAGCAGCAGGAGAGCCTGCTGGGCGACGGCGGCGCGGGGCCGGCGTACGGGGAGGGCAGCGCCCTCTCCATGCACCACGCTGCGAGCTCCATCATGGGCGGCGGGCAGCTGTTCCCGGCGATGCTGGGGCCGCTGGCGGGGCTCTCGCAGGCGGAGGCGCTCGCCACCCTCAGCGGCGCGGGCGGCGCCCTGCTGCCCCAGAACCTCGCGGGCCTTGCGGGGTACCCGGGGGCTGCGGGCGCGGGCGGCAGCAGCGCGGGCGCCGGTGGGGCGGGCTCGCTCCTGGGCCAGCACCTGCAGCTGCTGGGCTCCGCAGGCGCAGGCAGCGTGATGCAGGGGCTGACGACCGCCAGCGCGGGCGCCGCGGCGGACGCGGCGGCGGCGGGGGCGGCCTCCTCGTCCTCGTCGGCTGCCGACGGCGCTGCGGGCGGCGAGGCGGCAGGCCAGGCCGGGGCGGGCGCGGGCGAGGAGGACGACGGGGAGCCGCGCCTGACGGCGTCGGGGCTGCCCGCCCGCAAGCGCAAGCGCACGGCCATCGCGGAGGAGGCGGCGCAGCAGGCGCTGGAGGAGGCGCTCGAGGCGCCGCGGGGCCGCGGGCGCCCGCGCGGCAGCGGCCGTGGGCGCGGCTCCCGCGGCGGCGGCCGCCTGTCCGCCGGCAGCGCGGGCTCGCTGCCCACCCCGCAGCAGCACGCGGTGGCGGCGCACTACGCCGCCATGCAGGGCGTGCCCATGCCCTCCCTGCCCGCCCTGCAGGCCTCGCTGCAGCACGCGAGTATGGCGCACATGGGGCTCGACCCAGCCGCCGTCGCCGCGGCGGCCGGCCCCGCGATGGCGGCGCACAGCGCGATGCTTGGCGACCCCGCCGCGCACGCCGCTGCGCTGCAGGCCTCCTCTGCCGCGGGCGTGCCGGAGGCGGGCGCGGCTGCTGCGCCGGAGCACCAGCATCAGCAGCACTACCAGCAGCAGCAGCACGGCGGCTACGGCGGCGTGGCGATGGACCACCACTACCAGCAGCAGCACCAGCAGCAGATGCACTACCAGCAGCAGTACGAGGCGGCCATGCAGCACCAGGCTGCTGCGGCCGCTGCGGCTGCGCCTGCGCCCGAGACGGCGCCTGAAGCCGTCGCGGAGGCGCCTGCGCCTGCCGCTGCCGCGGGCCCTGGCGGTGAGGGCGCTGCGGGCGGCGCGCCCAAGCCCTCTGGCCACGGGGACGTCGAGGTTGCGCATCTGCTCGTGCGCCTGCAGTAAGCGGCCCCGCGAACTCCAAGCCTGCCTGCTGGCGCGCCTGCAGAGCAGCAGCGCAAAGCCGCAGCTGCGTCGGCCTCTATTCGATGGGGAGGCGAAAGCAGTCGAGTGACCTTCGGATTCCTGCGGTGGGGAAGGGGGTCGCTGGGGCAGCATCACAGCAGGATGTGGGCCGGCGACGAGTCACACGCCACGACATGTGCGCGTGCGTCAACTCCCCGCACGCCCGGAGCCACCATACACTCGCTCTGGCCCCCGCAACGTGTGTGCGCGGGCGGCCAGGCGATGTCCACACACACGTATACACACACAAAACACACAGCAATCACACACAGCCCTCTGCTTGTCTGCGCGCCTGCCGGGCTGGACAGACCATGCGAACTGGAGGGGTGGCAGGCAGGGCCTGTTTGTATGCGAAGACTGAAGCGCGCGCCCGCGCACCCCGCTTCGAGAGCGGCCCCCGCTGCGACGCAGTGCCTGGCGGCAGCATCGCCCGGTGGGGTGCGCAGGTGTTGCTCTGATTTGAATTTTTTCCTGATGTTGGCCAACCGCTCGATTTCCACATCGAGAGTTCGAGTGCGGGGTGCTCCCTGTCGATCACAGCGTTGCACGCGAATGAGCTCGCAGCGCGTGGACACAGGCTTGAGTCAGCTCGAGAAAGGCGCTGCCGGCACCCTCGAACGTGATCACTCGTGAGTCGTCAGTACTGGTCGACGTCGAGGTTGGATCGCAGCTAACGACGTCGACCTTCACGCTGTAATGATGCAATTGCAACGGCTGCAGCTGGGACCTGCCCTTTCTGTTGAATCGAAAGTCTGCCCGGCATGGCGCACCCTACATGTCGTGGACATATGCATTTGAGTGGCCAACTCGATCGCTATTTTATTTTGCTTGCATCGTCTCGCCGCCGAGCGGGAGTGGACGCTAGCCGATGGACGTCGTCAACGATGTGAAATTCGAATTTAGGATCCAGCTGCAGTGGCGAGCCGATTACCATCGTGATACCGGTCCGTTTCGAAAGAGGAGCCGCTTGGGAGATCTGTACACGAGTTTCAACAACGAAGGGGCCCCAGATGCCCAGAAACAGGCAACGTTGCGGCGCTGCGCCTCTATGCACCGCAGCTACAGGCGTAGGTGCTGCTGCAGAAGTCAGCCTTGATCACGACATCCGTCCAGCAAGCAGCCCGTTCAAAGCGAACTCCTCTGCGCCCGTTATCGAGCTCGGGCTCTCCTGCGCCAACCTCAACACAGCACGCAGGCACGAAACCCTGAGAGGCACACAGACAGCCCCGTTCGCACCAAAGTTCGTTATCATTCTCGCTACTTGGAGGCGCCGACACTCCTGGCCATGGGAATGGCGCCAGCTGCGCCCGCAGGTACTGCAACCGCATGTGCAACAGGGATCGCGGCCCCGCGTGGCAGCGGTGACGCCGCGGCGCCCATCACGGGGGCGTGGCGCCCCTGTGGCCCCGTGTGTCCCGCGTGCGTGGCCAGCGGGATGTGCGCATACTGCCCCGCCGCACCGCCGACGACCGGAATCGACACCGCACCGGCGATGGGGTAGGCAGCGTGCGTTGAGTATGCGCCCCCGGGCTGCGAGGTGCCGCCTCGGTATGCGGCAGCGGAGGCGGATGCGCCGCCCAGCGCGGCCGCTGAGAAGCCTGCCGTGTACCCTGCTGCGGGCGCTGCGGAGCGGTAGACATCATACTGCTGCACAGGCAGCGCACCGCTGCCCGCCGCTGCTGGCGACGAGGCAACCGGAGAGGAGGCACCCGCAGCCGACGGCGTAGGCGTATGGTTGAGCGGCACTCCCGTGGTCGGCGGGCCCGACGGCGTTCCCCCCGACGGCGTCACGGGCTGGGGCGCGGTCTGCGGCATGCACTGGTCCCGCATCCCAGGGCAGCACAGGCACAGGAAGGCGCCCAGGCAGGAGGAGAACAGCCAGCCGCAGCAGTTCTTCTCCAGCACGTCGCACAGGAAGCTGGAGAACAGCATGAGCGCGGCCAGGGCCAGGTAAATCCACGTCAGAACCAGCGAGGCGACCATCATGGTAGGCGTGGAGGTCGTGCACTTCGAGTCGACCGCATTCTTGAACGTGACGTGGCCCACGATCTGCCAGCACACTTGCAGCAACAGGACAAGGATGTACACCGCCATGCCTGGGTCGTGGCACACGATGTACGATGCGCGGGCCAGGTAATCTTTGTCGTTCGGATCAGCAACGTCGTAAGGCCGACCGCACTTCCACCAGAAGATGAAGGTGAACAGCAAGTTGGTCACAAAGAGCGCTGCGCACACGAACAACCAATCGTTAAGATCAAGCGGGCTGCCGCATTTGCTACCGTACCCGAGCGCGCCCACGGCGAACGCTGCGACAGCGGGCGGCACCGTAAACAGCACCGTGAGCACCAAGAACCATGACAGTGGCCTTCTCCACAGCTTCGCACAGCATGAAGTGCACCCGCTGCACAAGTTGCAGGCACAGGTGCAGGCTGAGCACACAGCGGTGCAGGCACGGGAGACGAGCGTGCACGGGTACACGACGATAGCCGCCATGGTGTGGTGGACTCCGAGCGAGGTTTCACAGTGAGCCTTGAGCTGCTGGTGCACGACTTTGAGATACTGCAGATCGCCAAGCGCGGCAGAAATGCAAGCACCTCAGTTGCGCAGCTGCGGGGGGTGGCGACGGTGTCGAATCGCGCCGCTTCCGCAGTCCCAATCCGCAGCAGAGGTCCGTTGAGGGTGGTATGCGACCAAACGTCGACGGTTGTGATTGATCGCGGTGTGTTGTAACTATCTACGGCAATGTCTGTTCGGCAAGCGTCCATTGAAAGGCCCCTGTCGTTGTGCGGCACATCAACGAGTCGGACCGTCAGAGAAAAGTTTTGACAAACTGTGTTGTAGATCCGGCTCCCGATGAAGCAGGGATAAACCCCCTGCGGTAGTGTCATTGTTGCTGTAGTATCGGGCTCGTTTGCATTGCAAAAGTTGTTTGCCTTCGCAGTTGCCGATGCGAAACTACTCGGAGTCTCAGGGTGCTTGGACTCCAAAGCACCAATTATCGGCTCCGAAGAGCGAATGCGTCAGTTTCACCCCTGAGAGAAGTGGCGTGGAACTGAAACGGGTGGCACACAATCAGAGTTTGCTGACAACTGCGGTGGAATGGCCACTCTCAGCGCTCCACGCCCCGGCTCCGCGGATGAACACGATGGCATTCCCAAGCTCGTTTTAGTCAGCCTGTGCGGCCAAAGCTTCTGCCTCGGCGTCAACGAAGCGTCTCTAAGTGCCGACTCGTCTCAGGCTTTTGGCACACCCGAACAAGTCGCTGGAGCCGCTCTGCGCCATCTTGCTCCTGACATTTCTCGCCTGGAACGGAGTCGGGACGGGCTGCTGGATCTCGACCGACTGACTCGCGAGCATGCCGAGCAAAGTTTTTCGGACATGTTTGATGTGCCGGCTCAGCGAGTGCGCAAGCGCACTCTCGTGCTCGCTTGTGTTGACTTGCTGTATCTGAGCCTGCAGCTCACTGTTATCAACACGGTGCAGTCTGGCAAGGATCTCGCTGACGGGATCCAAGATAAATCGGTCGTCGGTGCGGTGATCTCCAGCGTACTACTGGTGTGCCTCGGTGTCCTCGCGATGCACCGCCGCATTCCCTTTGGCTTGACCATGTTCATCCTGCTGTCCGCGGCGTCCATCGCGGTTCTGCTGCGCATGCTGGCGTTCGTCTGGATGTTCCTGCTGTTCCGCGCCGCCACACTTCTCAGCGCCGTGCAGCTGCGCTTGATCTGGGCGCGCGCGTCGCGGGCGCGGGCGGCGCTCGAGCGGGCGCAGGAGGTGTTCAGCGAGCAGCGTGACGAGCTGGTCCGAAACATTGAAACGCTGCTCGCGCTCGCGCGTGTGCTGAGCGTTCAACCCGCACGGGGAGCGGCGGCTGGCGCCGGTGGCGGCGGTGCAGCCGGCGATGTCAGCTCTGCGCGCGTCAGGAGCGATGGACGCGAAAACGGTAGTGGTAGTGGGAACGAGGCCGGGCCTGGATCGCCTGCGCACAACGATGGTTTTGGTGGCGTCCGCAGCGCGGGTGTCTCTCCCCTGGGTCGGCAGTCGAGTAATTTGGGCGACAGTTTATTTCCCAGCAGCCCGGAGCGTGCTTCACTCTCCGCTGTGGCAACGGGACGGCCCACCGCGCAGAGGCCGTTGGCGGCATGGCGGTCAGCTCAGCGCGGCAGTCGCCGATTACCCGTCGCTGAAGCAGCAGGAGAAGACCAGTCCGCCATTTCGATACATGTTGACAACGACGGCCCATCGATGGCGTCTGGCTCCACTCTTCAAAGCTCGACGCCAGATGATCGCTCGGCCTCGCTGATTGCAAGCCAGCCGCACCTGGTGCGCCAGCGACAGCGCGTTGAGGCTGGGCTAGCGCCATCGTCGGACTCCCGGCCGCGGTCTGCGCGGCGACGCGAGGACTCGAGCCGCCTGAGTGACGGAACACTTTCTCTCGGCAGCGCGTTGGCCGGCTTTGGGACCTCGGGTTCCGCGATAGACGTTGGAGTTGCAGGCGATGAGGAGGCGATCGATGCCGCCAAACACCCGCCTGGAGATGTTGACGACCGACACCACGACGCCGCCGATTCGTCGCCGAGCCGCTATGCACCCCGCCATTCATCTGGCATAACCGTGGATGTTGACGGCGAGTCGTCCATGCAGATGCCAGGTGCCGTCTCCAGCAGTCGCGCTCCCGACGATCTGGCGTGTGAAGCGGCGGTAGAGCCTTCGGACACAAAATCCAGTCTTCCGGGTCCGCCCAACAGCTCGCAGGCTGTTGCTCAGCCTCCTGCACCGGAAATGAAACCAGTTGTGGGCCGATCCATGCGCGGATTAACGTCGATCACTGACCGCGATGCGGGTCGCGCGACCGGTGCCCCTGTGCTTGCCGGCGTTGGTGAGGCGGTTTCACGACCCCCGTTGCGCTCGGCAGCGTCGGCCTCCGCACTCGCGGCATTGCAGCTGGTGCCCCCGCAGGCCAGAGATGCCGGCAGCGTGAGTGTGCGCCCCTCCGGATCCGCCGGCCGGCCCTTGCGCTCCGTGGCGGAGTTGCTGATGTTGGCTGGCAGCAGCTCCGGTGCCTCCGAGGAGTGTGAGCATTTGTCTACCTGGGCGAGCTCGCCCCAGTAAAAATACGACGGACGAAGTGTGCGAGTAGAAGCGCGCTATTTGTTGTCCAGGATATTATTTTGCGGTGGTGATCCCTGGTGCACTCTGGGCTGTCTGCAGCGACGGTATCTCCAACTTGACTGCTTCTTGCAACTAACCGTACCAACAGAGCGTTCACGTCCAGTCTATGGCGCGAGAGGAGGGAATGAAGGCTACGGGGCTTTCGGCGAGTCCGTAGGCCTTGAAAAGCCGCTGCCTGAAAGCAAGCGATAGTATGGGAGCGGGGCAGCAGCGGACATTCGCCACCGCAATTGTAGGCAGCATGTGCAGTGCGCACATCACGCGGGCTGGCAGCAACCACGATTTGCCCCAAGTCGCACTCACACAGTGTGGTGGAATGTTGAACGCGAATCTGAGGGCTGATCATGGCCAAAAGGCCTGTGTGGACGTGCTCCGAGTCGTGTTTCAAGTACCGTGTCGTCTATCGACGAATCGGCGTCGATTTCGGCGCCTAGTCGATCGCGAGGTTGCGGTGAACAACATAGCTAATATTGGTGCCCATCAATCGCGCGCAACTCGACAGGTCACGTTCAAAGAAGCGAACGGGCGTGCCGTTGATGTCGACAACTCCGTTTGTAAGTTCATACATGCACGAGCCCCTGCATACGCATACACCTGCCGCGTGCGTGTTACTGGTGCGCACGCATGCGATCGTCTGAATCCGGTTATGCAGCATGCGTACGAAGAGTGTACTGAAGGCATCATTATGGGCGTACGAAAAATTGCATCCGCACGGGGAACTCGAACGATTTTAGTGCTGGGCATTGCTACCAAATGCATTCACCTCTTTCGGACGGCAGCTGCAGTCTCAGATGCGGTCCGGCTGTGCAGGCGTGAGTAGATCACGGAAGCTGATAACGCCCTGACAAAGCTTGATCGGCAGGCATAGACCCTAGTGATGGGAGAGCTGCCTGAGAGGCTGTATTGTGCTTTTCGTCGGGGTAAACCCAAAATTTGAGGCTCAGCAAAGAGGAACTGGAGGACTATCAGACCTCCGCGGCTGATAAGAATGATGTGAACAACTGACGGAGCGAGTGAAGACAGTTGAGAGTTGCAGAAACCATAGCCAAGAAGAGAAGACGACTGGCTTGAGGGCCGGGGCAGTCTGAGCTTGCATAATAGCCAGAGTATGGGAGTGGCTGAGCTGGGGTGGAGGATTGACTGGGATGGCACGGCCGCGGTTTATTGAATTGAGCACAGCTGAAAAGTCTGAAAGATGGTAGCTCACAGCTCGGAGACATCCCCCGCGGCAGCAAACGCCGATTGCTCGACGCCGGCACTGAGGATCGGGTTGCTTGCGTCTGCTTCTGCAGTGTGGTCCGCCTCTGGATGCACCGCAGCCGCAGTTGGCGCCTCCTCACTGTACGCGACGGCAGCTGCGTCCTGGTCGTCTGCGGCCGCGAAGTCAGCGCTGCCGCGGATCTCAAATATCTCGGCACTCTCTGCCGTTTCCGCGCTGCCGACTGCCGTGGTTGCATGCTCCTCGTCGGCACCCGCGGCCGCGGCTGCATGGCCGGATGCATCGTCGGCAACAGGGTTCTCTGCTGCGATGTCGCCGCCCCCTGCCGCACCCGCGCTCACGTCCGCAGCAGCAGCATCGGCGGCTGCGGCGGTGGCAGGCTTGCCGCTGGCTGCCTCCGCATCGCCGCTCGCACTGCCGCTCGCTGCGGCGCCCGCCTTACCGCTCCCGCGCTTGCCTGCGCCGTTCGCGCTGCCGCCGGCGCCAGCCGCCGCGGGCTGCGGCCGGCTGGGC
>Ga0208629_100894_pt1 | contig 12942 bp, 14 predicted proteins | sample LakWasMet19_HOW5_2_FD_183865 | JGI IMG/M metagenome (GOLD analysis project Ga0208629, IMG submission 183865) | Freshwater sediment methanotrophic microbial communities from Lake Washington under simulated oxygen tension - Sediment Metagenome... | ecosystem: Environmental > Aquatic > Freshwater >...
GCAGGTGTTCTGCTACAACGCCCTCGCCATCTTCTGGTTCATCATGAACACCCTCGTGCACCTGCTGCGGCCGGAGCTGTCGGACTCTGGCGCGCGCCCGCTGAGCAAGGCGCAGGTGACCCAGCGCAACTACCTTGCCATCGTTGCCGCCCTGCTGCAGTGCGCGCTCATGTTTTGGATGGGCAGCACCCCTCCCGCCTCCGCCACGGTCATCAACACCGTTGGCTGAGCACACGGAGCTGCGCAAGCCGGCGGAGGAGCAGCAAACTGCGATGCCGTATTTGGCTGCAGCTGTCCATGGCGCTGCCAGTGGCTAGTTGCGACCCTGTTATTTGATTCTTGCCCAGTGGACGTGGCGCCCATGCACTTGCATTCGAATATGATTCGTTCGAGCGAGCTGGTGAGGCTTGGGCGAGCACGTGTCAGGTCAGATGAAGCGTGATCGAGTGATCATGACGACGTCGATCGACGTCGCTCCCACTGGCAGTGCTCAGCAAGGCGCACCAGTGGCCAGCGACACAAACACAACAACAAATCCGACGTGCACGCGCACAAAGGCCAAAGTTGCAAAGCTGCAGCATGTCGAATTCATGCGATGCCACGTGCTAACGTGCCAAATGTGCGGCTGGCACCTGGGCCACAGCTGTGCGGTGCACGCCTCAGAAGCCCCAGTCAGCGTCTGCGGGAGCGGGCGCGGGGGCTGCCCCACCCGCAGCAGCAGGCACCGGCGCCCCGAAGGCCCCGAAATCATCGCCCCCGAAATCTCCAAAGTCCCCACCCGGCGCTGCCGCAGCGGCTGCGGCAGCAGCAGGAGGCATCCCGCCCATAGGCGGCGACGCAAAGTCGGCGCCGAAGTCCGCCCCGAATTCACCAAACGCAGAGGCGGCGGCGCCAGCGTCACCTGCCGCTCCGAGCTTGGGGGACTCAAAACTGGCGGTGGGCGCGGGGTCGGCAAAGTCGTCTCCCCAGCCCGCTGCCGGAGCCGCGCCTGCTGCGGCCGCAGGCGCCTCCGAGGCGCCGAAGCCCTCCTCGTCAAAGCCCGCGAAGGCGTCCTCCACAGGGGCAGCCGCAGCCACCGCCACAGGGGAGGCAGCCACCGGTGAGATGGTGGGCGCCGCGGCCGCCGGGCTCTGAACGGCACTGGCGGCAACAGCGGGAGGCGACTGCAAGCTCGCAGCTGCAGCGGGGCCGTCCTCCACCCCGTTGAACTTGCCAACGCCGCCAAACGCACCGCTCACTGTGGCAGCCGCTGGCGCTGGCGCAGCAGCGACGGCAGCAGCCACAGCTCCAACAGGGGAGCGGCTCGCGGGCGGCGCAGATGTGAGCACGGCGAGCGGTGAGGCCGCGGCGGCGGGAGGGGCGGGCGGAGATGCCACGGGTGAGACCGACGCGGCGCTGAGCATGGGCTGCGCGGCAGGGGAGGGCTCCTGGCGCAGCTGCGCTGCTGCCGCGGCAGGCGAGACGCTCGGCGCCTGTGCCTGCGGCGAGGTGAGCTGCGGCTTGGCCGTGGAGCCGGCGCCAGCAGCGGCTGCAGCGACAGGCAGCGGGCTAGCCATCGGCGCGGCGGCGTACGCGACAGCGGCGGGCGACAGCGCCTGCGCCGCAGTTGGAGCGGCAGCCAGGGCGGCCTCAGCAGCCTCCAGCCGCCGCAGCGCTGCCGTCGCCTCCTCGAGGGCGGCAGCCTTGCCCGCCGCGAAGGAGAACGACGCCTTCGCTGCGACCTTGGCGCTGGCGCTCGCCTGGTGGCTGTCGCGCGCGGCCACCAGCGCGGCCTCTGCGGCGCGGTACGAGTCCTGCGCCTCGCGCACCGCCCCCGCCGCGCCGCGCAGCCGCCCCTCCAGCGCCGCCTTCTCGCCGCCCAGCGCGGAGATGCGGGCGTGCAGCTTGGCGGTCGCCTCCTGCAGCGCGCGCGTCTCCTCCGAGTTGCCGTCCGCCGCCGCGGTGTGCTGGTCGGCCACCGCGCGCAGCGACCCCGCTGCCGAGGACAGCTTGAGCGCTGCCACCTCGCCGCCCATGGCCGCCTCGAGGGCTCGGCGCAGGTCGTCCGTCAGGCTGTCCGCGACCCCCGTGACGGACACCAGCTGCGCAGCCAGCGTGGCGGCGACGCCGCGCACCTCGGCGGTCTGCGCCTTGGCCGCGTAGAGGGCCTGCAGGGGGCAGCGCGGGGGGAGAGGGCGGGGAGCAAGAGAGGGCGAGCGACGCGGGTGAGTGGTACACAAGGGACGTGGAGGGGAGCCATGGAACGACATACGCGGGGCTTCGAAGAAGTCAGTTATCGCGGGGCGTGTCAGCCTCAGGCGGCACAAGCGGTAGCAGCAGCAGCAGTAACAGAAGCGGCAGCCGCAACGTCACTCGCTCTCACCCAGGCAGCACCAGCCGTCCCATTCAACAACTCACCGTGTGCGCCTGCCCGTCCGCGGCGCGTGCCTGCGCGATCTCCGCCTTCAGGCCGCGGATGCGCTCCGCCAGGCGGCCGCGCTCCGCCTCCTCCTCCGCCGCCTGCTGCCGCACCGACTCGAGCTGCCGCACGAACATGGCCCGCTCGCCCTCCAGGAAGCGCAGCTCAGCGTGCGCCGCCTCCACCTCGCCGCGGCGGTCGTTCAGGGCCACGTTCTCGCGCTTCAGGTGGCTCTGCAGCGCGGAGCCGACCTCCTTCGCGGCGGCGATCACCTCTGCGGGCGCCGCAGGGCCAGCGCCCGCCGCTTGCCCGCTCGGGGCAGCGCCAGCGGGAGTGCTGGCGCCAGCCGCTGGCACGTACGGGGCTGCGGGGGACGGCTGCGGGGGCAGGTGCTGAGGCGCGTACGGGGACGGCTGAGGAGCGGCAGCGTAGGGCGCGGAGGGCGCGAACCCTGCGGCGGGCCCGGGGGCGTAGCCGCCGCTCGGGGTGGCGGCAGGGCCTCCGGCGGAGGCGGGCGTCCCAACGCTGATGGAGGGGTGGCCGAATCCAGCTCCGTAGCCGGGCGCAGTGCCCCCAGCGCCGCTGCTCGTCGAATGGTCGGAGGCGCCGCGGGCTCGGGGCGGCAAGCCGCTCGCAGCCGCACCGAAGCCGGCGCCTGGATGCGCTTCGGGGGCGGAGGGGGTCGGTGCGGGCACGGGGCCAGGCGCCGATGGGGCGGCGAGCTTCGCAGGCGGCGCCTCCACGAGGGAGTCCAGGCTGGACAGCGCGTCCGCCAGCGACATGCTGGGGGCAGGGGCAGGGGGCGCTGCAGCTGCAGAGGCTGCCATACCGCCGAAGCCTGCGCCCTGCGGGGGGAGACCGGACACAGCCGCGGCGACCACGCCGCCAGAGGGGAGGCCGAAAATGTGCGCCTTGGAGGGCGGGACGAGCTCCCGCGGCAGCGCCTCCGGCACGGCCATGCCCCGCTTGGAGGCGCACACCACCAGGTGCATCGCCACGGCGAACTCGTCGCGGTCCAGCGCGCCGTCCTTGTCCATGTCCGACAGCACCCACACGCGGCGCAGCACCTGCAGGCAGGGGGGCAGGCAGGGAGGCAGGCGGGGGGAGGGACAGAGGGAAAGTGGGGAAGGCAGGCAAGGAGAGGTGGGAGTCGGGAGCTGGGCGGCGGAATGCTCGCACGCAATCGTCCGGGGGCGTCGCCAATGCGAACGCGACCTGGCTGGAGTGCGCTGAGAGCAGTGGCGAGACAGGATCACTGCCCGTGGCCGACTGCCGGCCCTGCGCGCCCTCGCCGCAATTCAGCACCCACCGTCTTGTCGAGCCCGCTCTTGACGAACAGGTCGGCGGCCTGCTTCCCCGCCACCTTGCCGTCCCCGTCCGCGTCCTCGTTGCGGAAGACCGCGTCGTACTTCGCCTGGTCTGCGGGGCCGATGGCCCACGCGTCGCCGGCGGACGGCGAGGCGCCAAACCCAGGGGCCGCAAAGGAAGCCGCCGGGCTCACCACGACGCCCTCAAACCGGGGCGGCGGCACCGGGGCCCCGCTGGTTTGCAGCACAGCCTCACGAGTGACGGGCTGCCCAGCCTGCCCCAGGGCGATCAGGCGCATCGCGAGGTCAAACTCATGCCGGTTGAGGCCACCGCCGTTGCGGAGGTTCGCAGCAGCCCACACTTGACGAAGAAGGACCCTGTCGAGTCCTGACTTCGACAGGAACGCGACAGCCTCAGGGCCCGTGATCATCGATGGGTTTGCCTTCTCCGCGGCAGCCCACAGGCCATCGTAGTACTGGGCGTCCTGCGGAGGCACACGCCATGCTGCACATTTGATTGTGGTGTTGGGGAATAAGGACGCCAAGAGTAAGAGCTGCGGGAGCCAATGTTCTTTCCCCGCTCGCGGAACGTGTCCCCCGGGTTCTGGACACGACAGCAGATACAGAGCAGACGGCGTTCTGGCACGGGCAAACGTTGACAAGCCACCGCCACATCAGCACTCGCCGGCACCTCTGACAGCTGCGGAGGTGGTTCAAGCTCACACTCAATGCCTGCCATCTTCCGCAACAGGACAGGCGCAAAAGTGCGGCAGCTAGGTTCGTCGCGCCAGCGGAATTGAAACCGAACACAATGTGCCAGGCTTGCACTTGCCAGCGCAACGAAGTTTTCTGCAAACGAGTTGTTGTTGCACTTTCGGCGTCGGCGCGCGAGCCATGATCTGACCATCCTGATCACTGGAGCTCAGCCTGAGATTCTCAGGTCATTTCTTCACCATGTTCGTGGCTGCGGAATTGTTGGCCGGGGGCAATTGCGACGTTTGTGACCCCCAATTTACTTGTCACACTTTCATTGAGGTGACTTTCAATGCGCTGTCAGCAGCCGGCGGCGCTGAGCAGCGTGACGCCGTCACGCTGACGGGCGGAGTCCGGCATGTCACATGACGGTCACAGACGGTCCGAGTCGTCGTCTGGAGCCGTCCTGGCCGCTCGCCCGCTGGGCGGACTCAACGCATCCGGGACACCCCAACTGGGAGGCCGTCACGGCGGTCTAGCGCTGAGGCACCGTCTCGCCGCCCATGTTGCCAGTGGCACGAGCAATTGTTGCGACGCGTGAGCGCCGGCACCTGCCACTGACTGCCAGTGCGCCTGGCCAGCTGTCAGTGCCAGTGGCACTGCAGCCTCAGGCACAGTGCAAACTCGGCCCGAGCCAGCGACCCCCAATGGCACACTCAGCGCAGGTCCACCCGTCGCGTTTGAGCAAGGCAACGCTGCCGCCGGAACGACCGGCTGGCGTCACGCACGGCAAGAGCGTGGCTCGGAGCACCCCTGCAGACTGAACGTATCATTGACGAAGCTCAAAACCAGCGCCCAAGGCAGTGCAGCCAAAGGCTCGCAGACGCGGCGCGGCATGCCATGGCAGTGCCCGCGGCCCTTGCCATCATGATAGTCGCCGGATTGGAGCTGCTGCGGCCTCCGTGAGTGACCAGTCAAACAACGACGCGGTCACACGAACAAATTCTGCAGGACCAGAGCCATCGACGGCACGGCCAACGCTGGCTGGACAGAAGGTGGAGCGAACTGCCCACTCCACGAGCTTAACACTGGCGGCGTTGGTGGCCCACGCAAGTGCAGCTGCAGCGAGGGCGTGTTGGCAAACGAACCGCTGTCGAATGCACCGAGCTGGCCACCCGCCGAGTATGCAGCACACCGACAGCCCACGCTGCTACCAGTGACTGATCCTAACTGTGTCACTCGAGACCAACGAAGCATCGTGCTGTGTGGCGGCCCGGCGACGAGAGAGCGCGGGGATTGGTGACCGCTTACGATGCTAATCGGCCGTTACCGACCGTAGCCCTCGATGCCTCGTTGATGCTGCCCCAGTGGCACGTGGCCGCAAGTGTGTGAGCGCAAAACAAACTGAACTGGTCATCGCCGGAGCTCGCCGACGACTGAGACCGGCGGTTTCTCAAGCGACGTGCGTTGGCATCAACCATTGCTGACGTTGTCGCGCGGTCACCCAGCAGCTGAAAATCGCAGAGGACTGCAGCGCCCTGTCCGCGTCAGCTCGAAACCTGGAGCGTGACTTCGCGACGGGACTGCGACGGATGGCGCCGACCTGCGCCTCTCAAGTTGTATGCAACCAGTAGCGTTTGCACCATTGTTCAGGCACCACCAGCACTTTCAGCATCAGTGCTGAGGCGTGGAATCGGCGGGGCAGGACAGGGCGGTTGTGCGCCGACACAGCCCTGGCCCGGCGCTCGCCGACAAGACTAACTGAATCATAAAATGATCACGTCATTGGTGCTTCCCTTTGCGCTGCCGAAGCCGATGGCTGACAGGCTCCGCCTCCGCAACCGCAGTGTCGGCCACGCTCGCCGCAGCTGCTGCATGCCGATCGACAGCAGGTTTCGCTCCAGAATTTAACAGAATCACACCGATGCAAATCATCGCCGCACCCAGGCCCCACTTCATGCTCAACGTCTCACCAAACAGCACGGCGCCGATCGCCGCCGTACAGAGGGTATTGGTGGCAGTACTGAGGACGGTTGCGAGCAGCGAGCCGCTGCGTTGCATCCCGGAGACATACAGGCGCAGACCCAGGCCATTGCAAATGAGCAACAACGCCACACAGACGGCACGAGTAGCGTAGTCGGAGATGCGGCAGTACTCGACCGGCAGCGATTGCGCCGAACAAAACGCCGCGACGGCGAGGGCGGGAGGAGAGTTGGCTTCGAAAGCAAGCTTGGCAAATGCAGACCCCACCACCTGAAACACCGCGCCGATCACTTCCAGAGGGATATACATGATGGATGGCAACACGTCGTTGCGGGAAGGTGCGTTGGCCGAGAGCTCTGGACGCTAAGAGAGGAGCAAGGCTTCGTCTTTCCGTGATGCCCGCTCAGGAGCTGATTGCTGAATTTCTGGCGGCGATCTGGACCACAGCAGTGATACGGGTGATTTGCGATGCGTCTTCGCCCTTAACCCTTGACAATGGCGGCCCGCGGGCCGCGGCGCTGAAGGCAGATCGATCGTGAGGTGTAATGAAGCTTCCGCAACTTTTCGCAGACGTCGTGGTTCGATCTGGGCCTTTCTCGGCGTCATGAAGGCCGGCATAAGTTTTTCAGCTGTTCAGTGTTACCGTAGTGTGCTTGATCTGTGCCCCCGCCTCAAGATTCAAACGTTGCAGCGATCGGCGATCCGAACTCGATCGACTCTGCAACATGGCGTCAAGCTCCGCAATCACGCTCGACAAGCAGTTCAAGCACTTTGGCGGCGAGCTGAGAGTGTACAAGCACAGTAGCAGTAGCACCAAGACGACAATGACATTTGCCGTATTTCTACCTGCCGAGGCGCTGGCGTCACCGGAACCGAGCACTCCTGTCATGTTTTGGCTGTCGGGCCTGACTTGCACGTGGGAAAACTTCAGTACAAAGTCTGGCGCATTTGCCCACGCCGCGAAGCATGGGATCGCTATCATTGCCCCCGACACCAGCCCTCGCGGAGCCGGCGTGGAGGGTGAAACAGCATCGTGGGATTTTGGTGCTGGCGCTGGCTTCTATGTCGATGCGACCACACCCGGCTGGAGGGAGAACTACCGCATGTACACGTACGTGACCACCGAGCTGCCTGCGCTGCTCCGTTTGAACCTGCCGGCGTTGGATCTCAGCCGGCAGTCCATCGCAGGCCATAGCATGGGCGGGCTCGGCGCGCTGACGGTGGCGCTGAAGAATCCGGGGATGTTCCGAGTTGTGTCAGCTTTTTCTCCCATCGCACACCCAAGCAAGGCGCCGTGGGGCATCAAGGCGTTCTCCGGCTACTTGGGCGCGGAGAGCAAGGCGGATTGGGCGGCCTACGACCCGACTGACCTGGTCGCCGCCTACAAGGGTCCCAAGCTGCCCATCCACATCGACCAGGGCACGGGAGACGAGTGGCTGCACAAGGGCCAGCTCCTGCCCGATGACTTCTTGGCCGCTGCCGCCGGCGTTGCGGAGGTGCCGGTTACGTACTCGTCCCGCGACGGCTACGACCACAGCTACTGGTACATCAGCACGTTCATCGGGGAGCACATCGCAGAGCACGCGGCCGCCCTCAAGGCTTCAGCGTGAACGCATAACCTCCAGTAGCTGGGTGTATTGACGTGTCTCTGACGCCAATCTGTCAGCTGCTTCCAGTGATCCCCAAGCGCTCGTGCGAATTTGGCGAAGCAGCCGGTGGCAGCACGCTGATCGCAGATGTGCGTGACACGTCCGCCCACCCTAGAGCCTGTGGCGTCTTTTCCTTGTTGTAAATCACTTTGACGACGCTCAGAGCAACCAGACACAGCTTTAGGCACAGTACGGTGAAGAGTGTGCACGTGCTGTGTGAACTGTTGCTTTTCATCTTTGGTCGAACTGTGTTAAATACCGAGCGCACACCCCTCCTTTGCGTTCGTTGGGGTGCGCTCTGAGCAGTCACTCTCTACTACAAAGGTATTCATTGAATCTTTTAAATTCAAGAGTCACGCGCCTCACAGACGAGCAGGCTAACACATGCCGACACTGTTCAGCTTTCCTTCGGATCTCCAAGCAGCAATCCGTGACACACTGCGCGGTGTAGCCGCATCACAATGGCGCGAGCGCGGCCTCCGCGAGCATGCTGCTCTGGCTGCCGTCAGCAGCGGCATCCACAGCTTCAGCGCCCGCAGGCGCTTCGCCGAAAGCGGCTGTCCGGAGCGCATCGTTGTCTGCCGCTTCCACAGCAGCATCTAAGGCCGCAACGGCAGCCTCGGCGCCGGTACTCGTTGCCGAAGCGGTGGCTGAGGTAACCCCACCGTCCGTCCGGTCGCTGTGCCCCGCAGCCCCCACAAACATTCCCTCCGACTCCATGCTGGCCCGGAGGAGTAGCACGCGTGCCTGGGCTGCAAAAGCCGCGCTGGCGGCGACTGCACCCTCCAGCGCGGCGCGGCGCTCGTCAGCCACGTGCGCGTGCAGCAGCTTGCGGTCGGAGTCGAGGCGCGCCTTCAGGCCACCCTCGCCGATGAGAGACGCGATCTCCGACTCCAGGGGGCCCACCGCGATGTGGAAGGCGGCGGCCATCGTGCGGAGGTCAACCGATGTGTAGGGCGTCAGGTACTGCTGCAGCGCGCGCTTGCGGATCGCGTACAGCAGGCTGTCCACGTGCGGAGCGAGGAACATGTCTAGGGCCAGGTAGTCCACCTGCAGTTCAGAGACAGCGACGGGGCGAGAGAGAGGGAGGGGGCGAGAACGAGAGCGACAGAGAAAGAGAGTGGGAGGGAGGGTGACAAGCAGGGGAAACGGCAGGGACAGGGAGATGGGGTGGGGAGTGACGGCGGGGGCTCGTAGACGGATCGCCTCAGCTCTGTCCCTCCTCACCTGCAGGGAGTGCAACGCCTCCAGACAGCTCGCGTATTTAGAGTTAACGAACGCCACGAGCGCGTCGCGCACAGGAGGGACGAGCTCCAGCAGCTGCCGCCCCGCTGGGCTGGTCATCACGCTCGCTCGCAGCTCCTCGCGGCTGAAGGTGGCCATGGCCGTCAGTGACGCGTACAGGGCGACCTCCTCCACGTGCACGACAGAGGCGAATGCATCGCCCAGCCGCAACGGAACCTGCAGCAGCTCTCGCGCAGCAGTCTCATACTGGCAGGCCGACAGCGCAGAGAGGCCCTGGGCTGCCCGCAACTTCGCCGCAACTCTGCAACCGACGACCGAAGGCACATGCGACAGCAATACCAGCTGAAGCGGGGAAGAACGGGCTAGCTGCCTGCTATCAACGCAGCAACGGGCAAAAAAACGGGAGGCGATGAGCATTCTATCGCGTGCTGGAGGCGATGGGTCGGTCACGACGACGCCTTCGAACTGGCGATGGGACAGCGCCGTCTGCCGCAACCGGCACTCACATCGGTGTCCCGGCATCGGGGGAAGCGGCCAGCCGGCTCGTCAGACTGGGGACCACGTTGTGAAAGTTGGGCATCAGCAGGGCGACCTCCAGCAGGATCATGTTGATGTCGGTGAGCTGCTTTGCGTTGGTGGCATACTCGCGCGCTGTCGTGAGCGCAGCTGCTGCGGAATTCAGATCGCCGCTCTCGCGATATGCTTGTGCAAGCTCCAGCAGATTGCGGCGGATGTCCTCTCGCTGCGCACGCGCCTTCGACACTTCCAGCTCCTTGGTAATGGCTGCAACCTTCGATTCAGCGGCACGCTGGAGTCGATCAAACGTGGCTGGATCAAAGCGCTGCGCCGCGGGGGCACTGGCCCCGGCCCGGCTAGTGACAAAGCGGTACAGGGAAGCGTCGGCACTCTCTCGGCTAAAGGCGTCGGCCGCGAGCTCAACTGCACGCGAACGAATGTGCGCCGAGGTGGCGTGCTCGGCCACAAAAGCGAGCCGCCTCAGCTTGCCGCCATTCTGATACTTGGCGGCGTAAGCATCTACGTCAAACGCAAATTCAGCCGCCGCCATGATTGCGATGTCAAGATCTCGCACGAGCCGACTCTGCAAGGATCTGCCCCCTGAACTCGGCTGAAGACGGAGAGTACCACGTCAGAAGGGAGCGATCAGCTCGAGCTAGGAATAGCAGCGCACGTATACAATCGAGCAATGCTCGCGCGCAACCAAGGGCGCTTCACACCGTCGTGTTGGCTGCATGGAATCGTGAGACCCGGGAGATGGACTGAAGTTCACTGTTTCCTCGGCTGACATCGCGCGCGGGGTTGATGATATCACGACAGTTGTTTGACCTAACAGTACCTATACGCTCTGTCAGGTTCCTGCTGCTGGAATTACGCATAACCCTGTCGCGGTCTCATTCTTGGCCTCAACAGCCGCGGCATTCCGCAGAGCAACTCAGGCGTGTACTGAGCACCATGGCGGAAGCTGCCGCGACAGCGGCGCCCAGTGGACGTGAGCTATCCACCGAGTTTATGCCTGCACCAGATGGAACTGTCTACGGCCTGGCTGTGATCGACGAGAACTGCGTTGTGTCAGGCGATGACAAGAGCGCATGCGTCGTCTGGGCTCGTGCTGGTTCCACGAAGGACTTCACTCCCGTGGCCAGCTTACTGGAGCACGAAGGCGTAGTCCGAGCCATCACGCCCATCCCAGCGGGCACTGCTGGATTCCCCACCGGGGGCTTTGCAACCGCTTGCATGGACAAGAAGATCCGACTGTATTCGCTCGACCGCGCGTCGGGCGTGGCCACGGCCCTGGTCAACACCCTGACGGGCCACTTCATGGGGGTGATCTCTCTCGGGTGGACGGCGGGCGGCCAGCTGATCTCTGGCGGGTGGGACGGCATCGTGCGCGTGTGGGACGTGTCCACGGGCAGCTGCCTGCACATCCTGGAGGGCCACGAGAACGGCACGTGCGTGCTCGGGCTGCCCAACGGGGACATCGCCGTGGGCAGCACGGGGCGCAAGGACGAGCACAGCCGGCACGTGGACTTTAAGATCCGCATTTGGCGGCAGCAGGCCGGCAGCGGCGGGTACGTCGTCGCGTCGACCCTCACGGACCACGAGCAGGCGGTGCGCGACTTGGCGCTGCTGCCGGGCGGGGCGGGCTACGTGTCCGTCGGCAACGATGGCGCGGTGAAGCTGCGCAACCCCGACGGCAGCGTGCGCGTGACGTTCCTGAATCCCGTCAGCGACGAGGGCAAGCCGCACTCCGTCTTCCGCGTGCACGTCACGGCCGCTGGCGAGGTGGTCACGGGCTGCGAGGATCAGGCGCTGCGCGTGTATGCCGAGGACGGCACCGTCACCACGCACCTGCTGCCGGGCACGCCGTGGGCTGTGGCGAGCCTGCCTGACAGCGGCGACGTGGTGACGGGCTGCGGGCAGGCGGGCACCAGCAAGCGCGGCCACGTGTACATCTTCTCCGCGCGCCCGGACCGCGCGGGCGACGAGTTCGCGCGGCTCACCTACCAGAACGACATGACGCCGCCACCAAAGGCAGGGGCAGGTAAGCGCAACGGAGCGGGCGCTGCAGTGCTGTGCTGTGGGGGCCTGCGTGGACGCTGCTGGCGGGCGTGCACGTTCACTGCCCTCTCAGCGACACCAATGATGCTCCGCGGTCTGAACTCTGTGTGGCTAGGCACGCACTCCGTGCTCTCTGTTTGACCCTTCCTCCCATCGGCACCGTCTCTGCTCTTGCACTTGTCTTCAATGCTTGCTTTCAGGTGGCGCCGGCGGCGGAAGCGGCGGCGGCGCCTCAAAAGGCGTGAAGATCACAGGGCCGTACGAGGCGCGCGAAGCGTTCCCGGGCAGCGCGGACGGGCAGTACGGCTTCTTCAAGCGCGACGCGGACGGCGCGGTCATGGTGTGCGCCTGGTCTGCGGAGGCGGCCACCTGGCTCGACATTGGCGAGATGGCGGGCGACGAGGCCGCCGCAAACGACGTGATGGAGGTGGACGGCGAGGAGGCCGGCGCAGCGGAGGGCGGCAAAAAGTGGGACTACACGTGTGGGGTGACGCTGGAGACGAAGAGCGGCATGCGCAGCCTGCAGCTGCGCTTCGACGAGGCAGAGGACCCCATGGACGTCGCCACGCGCTTCTGCGCCCATAACGCGGTGCCGCTCGGTGCGTCGAGCGAGGCGCGCCCGCCGGCCGTCGTCTCGATGCCCGCACCCACGCTCGGCGCTCGATGCCGCGGTTTCAACGGGCCTCAAACCAACTCGCTGCCTTGCCCTCTCCTACCCCTGCCGCATTGCAGACAGCGCCGAGCAGATCCGCGCGTTCGTGGTTGAGCGCAAGATGGAGCGGGCGGCCAGCAGCAAGCGCACACGCACTATCCCCACGTACAGGCACTTCCCGTCGCCGGTGGGTGCGGCGAGCTTCACAACGCCAGCGCTGTCTGCTGGGGTTGCTGCCAGCCGGTGCTCACGCCCCGTGACACCTGCCTGCGCACGTGCCTGCGCGCCCTCTGTTCTCACTCCTCGCCCTCACCTTTGTCCTCGCCGCTGCTTGCGCTGCCCGCCCGCAGGCCTTCATCGACCTGTACACTGTGGACTTCAAGAAGGTGGCGCCCAAGCTGCTGGAGAACAACGCAGCCGTTGCAGCCTCGGCCGACC
>Ga0208629_100898_pt1 | contig 12927 bp, 12 predicted proteins | sample LakWasMet19_HOW5_2_FD_183865 | JGI IMG/M metagenome (GOLD analysis project Ga0208629, IMG submission 183865) | Freshwater sediment methanotrophic microbial communities from Lake Washington under simulated oxygen tension - Sediment Metagenome... | ecosystem: Environmental > Aquatic > Freshwater >...
ACCAATAATCATACGATTACCGTCTATACCGATAGCTTGTCACCGTTTGCTGTTGCATCAGTTGCTGCAGTGCCCGTTCCGGGGGCAATTTGGCTATTTGGCTCAGGTTTAATCGGCCTTATCGGCACCAGAAAATCACTTGATTCCAAATCTAAAGTTACTATCGCCGGCTAAAATAAATACCGCCGTAGTAACTGGTCGCTTTACCCTTACTGTCATCGGTGTCGGTCATGACCGCGACCGCATCGATGTAGCGGACGTCTTCGCCAAAATGTTGTTTCAAGTCGGCTAAGACGTCTCGTTTTTCACTAAACCAAGTGCCAGTGGGGTCAGCAGTTGACCTCATGGCAATCATCACCGCGCTTTTCCCTGCATACGCATTCGGCCATACAGCTCCTTTGGTCGAGGCGTTTGCCCAAACATAATTGATGGCTTTAGTTTGCCAGAAAGCCAAACCACCACTGATCACCACATAAACACGAGCGGCGTAATCGTCACCGGTTTTTATTTGCTCGTTGTCAGTATCCAGCCGATTTTCGATGCGCCAACGCCAGTTCAGCACAGGTGTTTGTTGCAAATCAATTCGCTGTGTTTTGAACAGTCCAGACGCACTGTCATTGCTGTCTGCTTTTAATACGCGAGCGCCATCAAGTTCGACCAGTTGATAGAGCGTTTGATTTTTGAAACGTTTGCTTTCCCATTGCTCTAATGAGCCTGTCGAGAATGCGCCGAGCATTATTTTTTCTTCCGCCGGCTCAGCATAACTTAACGAATTAATTGTTAGAAATATCAACAAACTACTGAATTTTAACGTGTTGAAAACAGTGGGCATGGCATAAACCTCGGGTTGTCTGTGCAGCGGACTATGGCAAAAAAATCAGCTTAGGCCTAGTTTATTTTTTTTGATGCTATATAATGCGCACCTCACCAATGATTACAATGCCTCGGTGGCGAAATTGGTAGACGCAAGGGACTTAAAATCCCTCGTTCGTAAGGACGTGCCGGTTCGACTCCGGCCCGAGGCACCATATAAGAGTTTTAAGACGGTTTAAAACATACAAAAACCCGCAAGTTATCTGGCTTAGCGGGTTTTTTATTGTCCAGCGATGTGCAAAGGGATGTGGTGACATGCAACATAATCGGGGGTATAACTTGGGGTACATTTAATACCCCCAATTGAGGTACCCCCAATGCCCTTATCCGATGCAGCCTGCAAAAACACTAAGCCCAAAGACAAACCTTTCAAACTTGCTGATGAAAAAGGCATGTTCTTATTGGTTAATCCTAACGGCTCAAAATACTTTCGTTTCAAGTATCGCTTTGCCGGTAAAGAGAAAATGTTAGCGCTAGGAGTTTACCCGGATACCAGCCTGAAATTAGCTAGAGAAAAGCGAGACATCGCACGGGAGCAAATCGCCAACGGTATAGATCCCAGTGAAAACAAAAAGGCGGTTAAGCAATCCGCAATGGTCGCGGCAACCAATAGCTTTGAAATTGTATCAAGAGAGTGGCACTCAAAATTTAAGGCTAAGTGGACAGAAAAACACGCAGGCAGATTACTTACTCGATTAGAGCAGGATGTTTTTCCTTATATTGGCTGCAGACCTATTAACGAAATAGAAGCCCCTGAATTATTGCAAGTCATGCGTCGCATTGAAGCGAGAGGCGTCATCGATACTTTGCATAGGATATTGCAGAATTGTGGGCAGATCTTCCGTTATGGCGTTGCCACGGGTCGTTGTTCCCGTGATCCAAGTGGTGACCTTCGCGGCGCACTAACGCCGGTAACATCAAAACACCATGCCAGCATTACTGACCCCAAACAGATAGCCGAACTTTTGCGAGCAATGGGCGACTATCAAGGCTCGTTTGTGTCGAAATGTGGTCTTAAATTCTCAGTGCTTACATTTTGTAGACCGGGTGAAATTCGTCATGCGGAATGGTGCGAGATCGATTGGGTAGCCAAACAATGGCGTATTCCCGCCTCTAAGATGAAGATGCGGCAACAACATATCGTGCCGTTATCAAGTCAAGCCCTGGAAGTGTTAGCCGAACTGCAACCATTGACCGGCGGCGGTAAGTATTTATTTCCTTGCGAGCGTTCAACATCACGACCAATGTCTGAAAACACTGTTAATGCTGCTTTGCGGCGTATGGGGTACACCAAAGAAGAAATGACCGCTCACGGCTTTCGCTCAATGGCCTCAACCCGACTTAACGAAATGCACTTTAATGGTGATTGCATAGAAAGGCAGTTGGCACATTGTGAAAAAGACAGCGTAAGAGCTGCCTATAATTACGCTGAATATTTGCCAGAACGAACAAAGATGATGCAAAGCTGGGCAGATTACCTGGATGGGCTAAAGAATGGCGCTCAGGTGATAGCGTTCAAAAAAGCTGCAAAATAGGACTATCACATGTTTATTTTATCAACTTGATAGGTGTCAAATGACCTTTGCACATTAACACCCATAATAAACCTTTACTAATCAAATGGAGATTGAAAGAAATGAAAGGAATCGTTCGTATTAAGCAAGCTGTAGAAATCACAGGGCTGTCTCGTAGCTCGATATACTCAAAAGTCAGAACAACATCACCCTATTTCGATTCAACGTTTCCCACGTTGGTTCAACTTGGGGCGAGAAGCGTGGGGTTCTATCAAAGTGAACTTGAAAATTGGATAGCTAACTTAAGAAAAGCTGTGTAATAAAGAAGGCCGCATGAAGCGGCCTTAAAGTCTTATTAACATCGTTGGGACGGACTCCCGACAAGGAAATTATAATGGAATATTCAGTATTTACAAAGAGTTATGGTAATTTAACTAAGGAAATCCGCATTGAAAATGGCGATATTATTAAAGATGCCAGCCAATGCCGCATGGCCGAGGGTACCGTTCGGAAAGCCAAAGCGGTAAACCTTACGGAATTTGCCGAACATTTAAAAAATCTTAAACAAAATCAAGCTATTGCTCTCGGAGTTGCGGCTGAATGTGAGACGAGCGAAGTTGTTCGGATTGTCAAAAAAGGTTATGAGACGGGCGGGTCTATAAGCAGGAGCAAAGATTACTTAGCCTTCACTCCCAGGCCAACATTAATGCTTTTAGATTATGACCCGGAAAAGGGAAAGCCTGCCCTGTCAATTGATGAGGTTTACTCTGCCTTGATTAACATAGTGCCCGAACTGTCGGCCTGTGGAGTGGTTTCACTAAGTTCGACTTCAAGCGGTATCTATAAAGAAGGTGAGACACCGCCCGACACGTCAACAGGCGGCATTCACTTTTATATCATTGTTGATGACGGTTCAAAAATCCCTGAGTTGGGCAAAACAATTGCGGCACGGTGCTGGATTAATGGACTTGGTAGGTTTGACATTTCAAAGAGTGGCTCACTTTTGCCACGAACTTTATTTGATGAAGCGGTCTTTAGCCCTGAGCGGCTTATTTTCGAGGCTTCACCTGTGTTGGGGGGAGGTTTGAAGCAGTTGCCCCGCATTGTGAAACATTGGCCGGGCGGGATTCTGAAAACGTCCGATGTTCGTGGGTTGACTGCCGCTGAAGAAGCCAGCGTAGAGGCTTTAAAAATCGAAGCAAAAGCAGCCAAGCAACCTGAAGCGGACACGGTGAAGGCAGCCCATAACGGCACTGAAATCAGCCGGCTAATGAGCAAGGGAGAGAGTAAAAGATCTGCACGGGAGCAAGTAGAAAAGGCTAACAATGGCATTTTGATAGGTAGCCACCCGTTGCAGTTTGCCGGTTTACCGCTGTTGACCGTTGCAGATGTATTGAGAGAGCCAGCCCGTTATCATGAAAATGAATTAATTGATCCCGATGAATCGCTTGATCCTAATGCGAATTATCGCGCAAAATTTTATAGAAACGATAGCGGCTTGATGATTAATTCATTTCGCAGTGGCGGCGGTGTTTATAAGCTGGAAAAAATAGAGATCAAAATTGATTTTGATGATCCGATTAGCATCTTTGAGCGGCTTGAATCAGCGTTAAATACAGGCGATTTGCCGGACGTTTTTGTATGGGGCGGGTGCTTAGCTTATGTGGGTAATGATGGAGCTGTACGGACGCTGACGGCGGTATCTGCGCCCGTTATAGTTGGCCGTCTGGTACGTTTTTACTCGATGAAAAAAGTTAAAGAAGAGTGGGTTAGAGTTCGGGCCGAATTGCCAGACAAACTTTGGAAAGCATTTCTGGAAACCGGTTCTTGGAATGTTCCCAGGCTCGAGGGTGCTGTTCATTGCCCGTATTTTTTCAACGGTGAGGTGATTCAATCCAGAGGCTACAACGCTAAGTCTGGGCTGTATTTAACGACCGATTTTAATTTGCATGGTTTTAGAAATGCGACACCAGAGACTGCAAAAAAGGCGTTAGTACACCTTCGTGGAATATTGGCAGGTTTCCCGTTTGAAACTGAAGTCGATGAATCTGTTGCACTGACAATGATGATCACTGCTGCACAGCGGTTAACGTTAGAAACTGCTCCACTGTTTGCTGTTTCAGCCAACACGCCGGGTACGGGGAAGACTCAACTTGCTACCGGAATTGCTTCGCTTGCGACAGGCGAAAATGTGGCCGTACACGGGTTTAAAGACAATGAGCAGGAAACGGCAAAGATGCTAATGTCGGCCTTGTTACAAGGTTCACCAAACATTGTCATTGATAATGTTAAGCTAGGGGTTGGCTTGGGCGGGGATGCGTTATGTGCTGTACTTAGCAGTCCGGCCTATATTGATAGGGAGCTAGGCTTTTCGAGGACGCGTACTGTATCTACTCGAACACTCGTTGTAGCGACTGGTAACAATTTAAAGTTAGCTTCTGACATAACTCGACGAGCCTTAATGGTTAAATTAGATGCCAGATGCGAACGGCCAGAGTTGAGGCAATTTGAGAAGAATTTTGTTCAAATTTGCCGAGCCCAACGCCCGGCAATACTGAAAAGTATCTTGACTATCCTGAGTGCCTACCATGCCGCTGAACGACAAAATGTCGAAAATGTCAGGTTGGGAACCTTCGAGATGTTTAGTGATGAAGTTTGTCGGCCTTTGGTCTGGCTAGGGATGCCCGATCCTGTGCTTGGTCAGGCTAAGGCTGATGTTGATGAGGGAGTGGCGGGGCTGGGTGAACTGCTACACATTTGGCGCTGGGAGATTGGAGACGGTCGAGTAACAACCGCCGACCTTTTAAAACGTGCTAGCGTTGCAGAATGGTTTCGGTGTGAATTTGAGGATAAGGGCGGTGTAACGGGGCGCAAAGTTGGCAGATTGCTAGCTAAGTATGCCGGACGTATTATTGACGGGTGCCGTATAGTCAGTGATGGAAGTATTCACCGGGCGGTTGTTTGGCGGTTTGAGAATGTGAGTTAGATGTGAGTTGATGTGAGTTTGTTTTTCGACTAACTCACATCAACCAAAGCCACGAATGGCGGGGCTTGTGGCGGTTTAATGTGAGTTAGTGAGTTATAATTAAAATAGAGAGAAAAGAAAAGTAGTATATATAGTGTATATAGGGATGCTGGGTTTGGAACTCACTTCAACTCACCTAACTCACATTTACTTATAAATCAATAACTTACAAGCAATTCAAACTCACATAAATGTGAGTTTGATTTAGAAAAACGAACCACGGAGGGTTCAAGATGGACAAAATTACAAAAAATATTGTTTTTGACATGCTAAAAAATGGTCACTGTGTTGATATGGTGTCATTTGAACTGGGCATTCCCATCACTGACATTAAACAAGCGATGCGAGAGATAGAGCAAAATTCTATTTCAAACATTTTAGCGGAGCAATTAGCAAGCCGCTTACCTACCTTGCTAGAGTTGGCTATAAAGCAACTCGAGAGCATTATTTTAAACGAGAACGTAGACAGGAGGCTACGCGCTATTAATACCGTAGTTCAAGCAGCAACAGCACTTTCAAAACTTAAACCATAATAGCAACACGAGCATGGAGGCTCACAAAATGACAAAATTAGACCTATCAAATGCGACGCCAAAAGAAATAGAAACCTTTGCGAAAGATTACCGCCTTACATTGAATGAAAAGACTGTATTACTTGCCTTGCAAAGCGTATCGATGTTTCTTAACGAGAAGAATTACTACTATGTAATTCGCAATCTTGAAGATGCTTTGAGTTATGCATCACCCCGGCTTCGTAGCATGAAAACATCGATAAGAGAGCATCTGCCATTTGTTCAGAAATTCACCATTGATCAACAATATTCATGGCTGGAGCAACATTTTGAAAAGTTCTGCAAAGGCGTGAAGGCTTCATAATTTCTTTTTTCTATCCTCCCGCCCAACATCGGTAAGTTTGCCCTTGTTGGGCTTTTTTTTTTTTTTTTTGAGCGCCAGCGATTTACTGAGGATTCAAAATCACAAAAATTTTGTCTGAAGGCATTATTTTACCTCTTGTGCTTTAGTCCACTAAAAAGTATGGCCGGGGGTAGTATTAGCCATCCCCGCTACTTCAGCCGGGCATTTAAAAGGTCATTAATGATGAACGCACAAGTTAAGCTAATGCCACAAATTGCAGCCCCAACCATCGCGGAAAAGGTGGACCGTTTTGTTGATCTAACGAATCAGCTCTCATTTGTTGACGCTTTAATAAAAGAGCGGGACAGCCTTAGGAAACAACTTGCTGAACATGCCGACACTATCGGAAGCGATGCTGTGAAACTTACAGGCAATAATACCTACGTTAGTTTTACCAAAGCGCCACTGATGAGGAGTGTTGAAAACATTGGGGGCTTTCTTGAGGCGGTAGGCTTAGACCAATTTCTAACCGCCGTTAAGATTTCAACAACAGTAGCAGATAAGCTACTTAATGAGACTCAGAGAACCGCATTGTTCGAGGTGACCACTGGAGCTAGGCGCGTGAAAGATACTGGGGAAATTATGCAGGCAGTTAAGCCCAGACAAGGCGCTCAACTGTTCGAATTCTTGTCTGGACTAAGTAGCCCAGACAAGTAAACAAAGCCCTCTTTTAAGGCCGCTTAACAGGCTTGCTGGCCTGTTAAGCTTTAACCAATGCATTGCTGTGCGTTGGCTGGTTACATCGATTGCTGTCGATGTGCGCTCTCTTAATCGTGGTTAGCGACTAGTTAGTGCGAGGTCTATTTTATAGACCAAATAAACCCAGTCAACACTTGCATTTGATAACTATCAAATCAGGGTTAAATTTATGTGCAAACTAAAGGATTTAATAGAACAACACCCCTACTCAAGAACTCGTCACATTAGGCGAGGCGATGAAATTAGGATGCAGGGAAATATAGGGCTTGTTGTTTCCGGGGTGGTCACTGTGACGCCTCTGTCTGAGCGTGGCACTGATTTAATAACCCGATTGGTTGCAAAGGATGGTTTCTTAGGTGTCTTGCCCACTGATAGCATCTACCAGACCATTGATGATTGTCGTGCAATAGTCCTGCCATCAAAATACGTTCAAAATGTTGATGAAGCATTGATGGAGGCAATGGCAAAAGAGAATAACGATCTCACCCAAACCATTCTAAATCTAACAAATAGGCGAGTTGTTGACCGGTTGAGATGGGCGATTGGTGTGCTGGGCAATGTTGGAATAGTGAAAAGAGGGCAAAGGTTCCCACCCGGTACGATTACATTGCTGGCTAGGTTAATCGGTGCTGATATTTGCACTGTTAGCCGGGAGATTAAACGGTTGAAATAATTGGCGTCGCTTTAACTATTCAGCTAAGGGGTGAGTCCTCACCCTTTAGCAACTAGCTTTCAATTACTTCAACCCTAGTTTGTTTCGTACGATACAAAAAACACGAGGTCAATCATGAATAAGATCAACCCGACCGCCTCACAATACGAGGCCATGAATGAAGCTTATAGTTTTTTCAACAAGGCTCTGTTCGCTGGTAAGTTGCCCGATTGTTTGATTACATTACAACGCAAGGCCAGTACCTACGGTTATTTTGCCGGCGGGCGTTTCGGCACCTCAGACGGCCTAACGATAACCGACGAAATCGCTCTAAACCCTTCGCATTTTAAGAACCGGACGGCATCTGAAGTGCTTTCAACGTTGGTTCATGAAATGGCTCATCTTTGGCAACATCACTTCGGAGAAACCAGCCGGGGCGGCTACCATAATAAAGAATGGGCGGTTAAGATGCGAGAGATTGGATTGATTCCATCGGATACAGGCCAGCCGTGCGGTAAATCAACAGGCCAGCGTATGAGCCACTATATTAAGGATGATGGAAATTTCGCAACGCATTGCGCTTTGTTATTGAAAGAAGGTTTTGAATTGCCTTTTGTTGAATTATGGGATGAAGCGAAAGCCAGTAAAAGCAAGGTGAAGAACAAAACCAAGTTTGTTTGCGACTGTTGCGGTGCGGCGGCTTGGGGTAAACCGGAATTAAGGGTTATTTGTGCTGAATGTGACGAGGTTATGTTAGCTTAAGGATAAATAACGGGGTCAGTGGTTTAAGGCGCTTAAGCCACTGAGGTCAAGCAATAATTAACAACACTAACGTCTAAAACAGATTACAATCGCGCCGCCTGACTTTAATGGGTATAGACTCATAACAGTATTGTGGGTGTCGATATAGAAAATGAACTAAGGGGTTAGCATGAAGGGATTTAAAAAAGTAGCGGTAGCAGTTTTGTTTACGGGATTGTCATTACCAGTAATGGCTTCAGTAGAAACACCGTTTTATTCATTTTCTATGGAAGGCCCGGGGGTTTATTACGCGTCAAGCTCGTCAAGCACATTCCTTCGACCAGATACTTATTTCTCTAACTTTTGGTCATTCTGTCAGTCTCAGCCTTATTATTGCAATGGCTATAGTCAAGCTGATGTTCAGCTACAACGTTCGCTCAGCGATAGCGTACGATTTGATGAAGCTGGTTCTATATGGGCACACGAGGCTAATATATCAGCAAATGGTCTGGCTAATTTAACGATTTATTCTTTTCCACCGACCAACTTCAATACCGCTATAGGTAAATATATCTATGACTTTACAACAACCAGCGCTCTACTTGCTAATACTCCAAAAGGGAAAGCCGTGGGTGAGGTTATTCAAGAGAATATAGGTACTGGAGCCTCGTATATACGTCCTGGAGGGTTAGGTTCAAGCACTTTTAAGGTAACCGAATTGTTTGATGTAAGCGCTGTTCCGATAGGTTATTCATCAATTGCTGAAACAGAGATAATTGTGTCGTTTTATTCCTCTTGGATTAACGATAAAGGGCGCCCTGATTCGCTTTCTAAAGAGGTCTTTAGAGGTACGATGTCGGGCACATCAAGCCTGTCCTTCGACTTATCGAATAATTTAAATGATTATGCCGTGGGGCCTACAGCTACTCTAGGCTCTTACTCAATCACTGCCATAAATCGATTTGTTTTTGCCCCAGTGCCGTTACCAGCAGCGCTTTGGCTGTTTACCAGCGGATTAGGCTTGCTAGCATTTGCCAATCGTCGGAAAGCTCAAGGCAACATGCTTTAATGTTTTTGATACTGAAACAATTGAGGCCGGGTAATATCTGATTTTTAATGTGATTAATTTAGATTTTTATTGAAATTAATATCTAATTAAGAGATTAATAATAGCAATCTGGGTGGATTATATTTTGATTAAACACAAAGGGTAGTAGCTACCGTCTGGGGGTATTTATGGGGGTATCTTATAAATTGAAATATTTTAAACTATTTAAAATCATACGGTTATGATATTGATTCGATTGAGGCCCGAGCACCATAAAAAATAAGGGCTTAGGTTTTTAACCAAGCCCTTTTTTATTGCCTGAAATGTTTTTGGCGTACTTTCAAAAACACCCGCAACGCTGCCGGAATTTTAGGCAATAAAAGCAGGTGTTAATTATTGCCTTTCGGAGCCGATAATATAAAGGCGTCCTTTAGCTTCCAACTCATTTCTGAATGTCGAGCACTGAGTATTGGTCATTTCCTATACGAATATCAGACCATTTACGAGGGAGTGTTTCTGTATTCTGTTCTTCCAGAGATTGAATGAGTGATGGTCCAGAAAGCTTGGATAAATTGCCACTTAAATTGCCGATTACCCCCCATTTGCCATTTTCAAGCCCGAAGACCTTACTGTTATAGGCATTAAAAAGCACAAGTTCTTTCACAGCGTCGGCATTGAGGTCAATTGACAGCAACTCGCATGAATTGCTGTCAGCACCACAATAAAGATTGAACTTGCTCGCCTTTAACATGTCCAGCAAGAAATCTACAAAAGCAGGATCAAGCTCAACACTACTTGGATAAAGCTTTAGTTTTCCAGCTAATTTGTCATGGCTCCATTCAACCGATCTAGCTTCTTGGCCGTAACTAGCGTATTTTTTCTTTAAAGTAGATTTTACCTTCGTATGCAGAAGTTCGGCTTCTGGGTGGCTAGTGTTGTTTAGTAGCTTTCTTAGTTCTTCATTGCCATATTGGCCAGCATTAAAACGTAAATAATTAAAATCAAATTTATCTACAGCTGTTTTGTTGCTCAATAACCTATCAATTTGGCTATTAATTGAAATACGCGCGGGATCCAGAACAGGTGTGGCTGTTAGCGTTAGTAAGATAACGATGATCAACCCACCGGCAATGTTGACGCCTTTGGCACCTGCCATCCAGTTTATCTGTCGGCGAATACTAGTGGCGGCGTATCCAAACGCATAAATAGCCAGGACAAATACTGCGAGTGCTGCCCAAATACGTTCTATCGACCAGCCGTACTGGCTAACACGAAGACCCAACGAATAAGTACATAGAACGATATACAAGGGCATTGCAACGAACCCTAGAGCGATTATGTTCAATAGCCACTTGGGAAATTTTTGAGCGCCACTGGCGTCTTGCCAAGCTGCATTAAACAGGAATACCATTAATCCCAGCAGCGTGAGCATCAGTGCGGTGGCGTAACCAGTTTTCCATAACGGGTCCAGACCTTGGAATAGCAGTGTGAGTAGAAATAGCAACATGATGAAAGTCACTAACGGCAGTAACCAGCCTAGGACGTTAAGGCTGGTTCGATAAAGACCGACCAGCACATCTTCCTTAGCAGAATACAGAGAAAGACCGATGCCAAAGGCGACGGCAGTCACCGGATAGACGAAGTTTCGGCCGGTAAACAATTCATAAAAGAAAGTGACTTTTAGTACCTTAAATAGACCGGCCCATAGAAATAGCAGCCCCCAGAACAACCCGATAAAGGCAACTGCGGATAGCAGTTTGGTCGTGTTGTTCCAGGTAGCCGAGAACAGCAAAGTATAGTTATTGCACCAGCTGTGCCGAAACAACTTATGCTCAGCGAATGGCATCAGGATAAACCAACAGGTAAAAACACCAATAGCCAGCATGAACGACAAGCCATGATAATAGTGATTTGGTATGTCTTCTACCCAAGCATTATGTCCAATATAAGATGCGCCTCCCGCCATGACCGCGCTAAATCCAGCAGACAATAGCCATAATAATTTTTCAGTTCGGTAGCGCGAAAGCATTTGCAAAGATAATGGCAAAGTAACAGCCAATACATACAACGGCCAAATTACGCCAAAGTAAGCGCCTGATTTGCTAAGAGTTTCCACCCAGTTATGTAATATGAGAAGGCTGAGTCCTCCCAATGCCGCCCATGCTGTAATCCACACACGTTCATTTCGTTCCATTAATTTGCCTCATTATGAAAAATGCTACAGAAAAGCACATGATTTCTGTAGGGTATTAATTACGCTTAATTGATATTCAAAAGTGTGTAAAAAGCTTAGCAATGAGTGCTTGGCGCGCGATATTTGTCACCCGTTTGATGCAAGTTTTCGATGCTGATGTGTTGCCGTCATTTATCGACACGCTCAATTACATAAGTTGCATTCCCGAATGTTGCAGCCCAGGCCCGTCGACGATAGGTTCAATCGCTCATAACGGTCTTCGTTAGGGCAATTTGTCTTGCAGCCTTGTACCATTGGTTATTTTCAATCCGGTCCAGCTCGTTGATAGTCGGAAGATTGTTTGCATCTAAGTAAGTGGAGGTTAACGGGTGTTCTTTGCCTACACAAAGATCCAGGGCTTTTCTTGATGTATTCAGGTGGTAATTGCCCCGATGAATCATTTGTGCGCTGAATATCAACATATCTCCAGGTTCCAGGCTGATTAACACAGCGCCGGGCAGGTCTTCGCTATTTTTGTGACCGTTTAGTTCAAGCCGTACATCTCTTTCCAGGTCAGTGTCCCAGCGCTTGTGTGTGCCGGGAATCAGCTCGATGCCTTGCTCCCGGATAAGCGGAATGCGCACATGCAGCGGTAGCATATTGAGTTGTTCGTTTTTCTGGACGGCATCGTCGATTGGGCTGTATTGCATATCCCTGTGCCAGTAGGGGAGCTTGCCGTTTTCAAGCGGGTTGAAGAAAAGCTGCGTGTTATGGAAATAAATGCCATCGCCAAACATGCTGTCCAGCAGTTTCGTGAGCTGATTTGCGGCAAGCATTTTAAAAAACAACAACCGTTCGGATTCACGATGCTCGAAATATCGTGGGTTGGTTAGCGAATGCATGTTGATCAGTTGGTGGTTAATGACATCGGCACGGTTTTCACTGAGCCATTGGTCAACAATACGATCGACGATGGTCGTTAGTTTTTCGATTTCCGGCGCACTGAATAGATTTTTGACGATTAGGTAGCCTTGGTTGTCGAATGTCTTGGCTTCTCTCATGCTCTAGTCCCACAGAACGTAATGCCTGATTGCCGAATGGCGCTGAGCAGCCCTTTACTCGGGTTCCCCGGTTCTACTTGAAAACACCGCATGCCAAGTAATTTTGCGGGATGAATATCCCGAACCGGGTCGTCGCCAATCATCAGGCATTGCTCGGGGTCAAGATTCAACAGCGCTAAGGCGGCTAGAAAGATTTCGGGGCGCGGTTTCCAGTGGCCGCAGTCCA